>Ga0099848_1000014_pt1 | contig 61619 bp, 62 predicted proteins | sample CB_VirMetaG_3_FD_78179 | JGI IMG/M metagenome (GOLD analysis project Ga0099848, IMG submission 78179) | Freshwater to marine saline gradient viral communities from Chesapeake Bay - CB_1508_1S Viral MetaG | ecosystem: Environmental > Aquatic > Marine > Coastal | place: USA: Chesapeake Bay...
ACCCGAAAAAAAAATAAAGGGTAAAGTTAAAAATGTAATTGAGTCTATAAAATTTGAAGGTAAGGTTTACGATGTAGAAACAAGTAAAGGTTTAATTGTGTTGACCCCTCTTGATGATTATATTTTAGAGTCGGAACACAATAAAGAGTTCTTAAAAAAATACTCAAAATCGTTGGTTAAAGCTAGATTTGAAAAACCGGGAAACTGGTTAACCCCTTCTAAAATATTCATATTGCACATAACTCCCATGGGTACTATTGTCGATATGAGACGTAGTTCAAACATATCACCAACCGAACTTCCATTTGAAGTGGAAGATAAGGTAACCATGGGTGATTTATATGATTTTGAAAGAAATTCAGAATATGACTTATCAGTTAATGGGAAAATTAACGAATCACTTAAATTGGTCAAAGAACAAGATGAGGACGAAGAAGATGAAGACCGTGTTTTAGATCCTGAAAAATATGAATTTTTTAATTTTCCAACTGGGTGGGACGACGAGAGTATTGATGAGGTAATGTCAGAAATACCAAGTATATTCACTGTTGAAGCTTTATTTAGAATTTGGGGTAAAATGGGTTTTGATTTTTCACATTTAAAACTTATAGACTTACCTGATACGACAGCGATTAGACTAATTCTATTGAAGAAGTACATGGAAAGTACCAATAACCCTATACCGGTTGAATTTACGTTCAAATGTAGTCACTTGTCTGAATTATTTAAAGAATATAGAAATTATGACACAAGTTTTGTCAAAAAATTTCTTTGTAGTGAAGATCCTTTCGATAACGAATGGTGGTACACTTTTGACTATCAAGATGATATGTTGGATATGGTGGACGCCAAAAACATGGAAACAATATCTAAAATTTTAGGTGTTGAAAATTCAAATGAAAAGGAAAGAAATACAATAATAACTAACATATTGGATGAAGATCCTACAGATGAATACGAAAGTGAGATTATTGACAGTAAGGGGGATATTATAGATGAGATTAAAGACAAAATAGTTCGTTCATATAGTATCGAATATGAGGACGCGGTTAAAAGGAACATGTATGACCACGTTATTGATTCACTTAAGAGTCATTTATGGGGTGGTGAATTAATTCGAAACAGTTACGATGGTAAATATTCATACACAATGAAGGGAGATTTACGTGATTTTATAAGTGTGGATGATTGGGATGATGAGGATTATTTCCAAAACCACCCAGACTATTTAGGATCTATTTCCGAAACAATACTGAATTGGTCAAGATCGTATGTAAACCCAAATGAAATCTTTCTTGAGATATTTTTAAATGATAAAGTTTTTAAGGGTGACTCGTCTGATGGTATTGAAATTAGTTACATATATCTAGAAGGTACACATTATCCAAAATTAAATAGTAAATATTTCAATGACATGTTGTCAGATGATTTATACGAACTAACTTGAAAAATCCTGATACAGTAAACTTGGTTGTATTCCAAAATTATTCTGATATTTACCACTATTGTAGGGTAGGTATTCACCTTCTATTGTGTGAAAGTATATTTGACAAATTTCCACTTCGGGATAAATAATTAACGGTTGGACAACAAATATCTCCAACGTCCAATAACCATTAAAACCTACATCTCCAAATCCTGCGGTCACATGGACAAACATACCTAAACGACCTATACTACTTCTACCCTCCAGCATTGGGACATAGGTGTCAGTTTTTGTATGTTCTACCGTCCTACCCAAATAGAGTTTACCAGGTTCCAAAAGTAAACCACTTTCAGGTATGATGAGTTCCTTGGTTGGATTTAATTTTTTCATATCCAAAGGTGACTCATCATACACCAAAAGTTTATTGTGTAACCTCAAATTATAACTGTTTGGGTTAAGTTGTTTTGAGTTATAGGGTGTAATTTGTATATCACACCCCAAACGTTTTTCAATTTCTAAACCACTTAAAATCATAATCAATAATAACGTAGTTGTTGTCGTTCAACTTTATAGGTGTATTTGTTTTCACCCAATTCGTCAATCACCTTAACACCAAGATTTATCGCGTTTTGAACGTCTTCCAAAATTACGTACTCACGTTTACTATGCCAACCATAATAACCCGCAGCGAAGTTAAGACAACTAAAGTCAAACTTCTCCTTCAAAATCATAGTGTCAGTGTAAGGGTGGTGTTTCCATTTATCAATGCCGTGTTCCAATATCAAATCTTTACACTTATTAATAAATTCACCATTTTCCTCGTAAAGTTTTAACCCCATAAGTGTTTGGCTCATAGTGTCATTTTCTGTTGAGTCAAATTGTATCGCGTAACCCACGTTTTTAAAGAATTCGGGATTAGCGTTACGACTACCGTGACAACCAGTTTCTTCAGCGACAGGAAAGAAAGCTTTTATATTGTCAAACCTATCTAAAAGTTCCAAACAAATAAATACCCCTGCTTTGTCGTCACCACCTATACCAGTTCTATTTCCATTACTGTCTATCGCGACAAATGATAATTTTTCTTCCTTTTTTGTGTTAGGTAACATCATTTCTTCCACAGTATACTCCTCAATGGGGTGTACCGAGTCTAAATGTGCTACGACACATGGATAAAATTCACATTCACCTTTAGTGACATAAATTGAACCCAAGTCGTCAAATTCATATTTGTACCCACGTTCGTCAAGTTGATTACAAATGTGTTCTATCAACATTTGTTCTTGCCATGTGTACGTGGGTACTGACAATAAATTTTTTAACCTATGATAACTATCAATTTCTAACATATACTTTTTCATTAAGTGGTAAAATTACAACTTTTAAACCACATAACCAAATATTTTTTTAAGAAATTTTCATCTTTTCGGTTTTTTTATTGTAACTCATAGTATATTCCTGATTTTCTATGACGGTACCTCTTAGTATCTCTTCTGAAATGAAATCTTCAATTTCAGACTGTATAGATCGTTTCATTGGTCTCGCACCGAATTTATCGTTGTAACCAATTTCTACAATGTGAGATGTGATTGAAGGTCCGAATTTGAATAGGTAGTTTTTACTTTTAAGTCTATTTGTTAACAAATCCAATTCAACTTTTACTATTTCTTTTAAGTCTTCTTCGTTAAGTCGTTTAAAGAAAATTATATCATCCAAACGGTTTATAAATTCTGGGTTAAAGGTGTCTTTTAACGCTTTTGATATCATAGATCTAGCGTGTTCTTCAGAAGCTTGACTTTTCGCTTTAGTAGAGAATCCAACACCATTTCCAAAGTCTTCTAACTGTCGTACACCAATATTAGATGTCATAATAATAAGTGTGTTTTTAAAACTTACTTTTCTTCCCGACGCGTCAGTAATGTACCCATCATCTAAAATCTGTAACATAACATTAAAAATGTCTTTGTGTGCTTTTTCAATCTCATCGAATAGTACCAAAGAATATGGGTTATTTTTTACTTTCTCTGTAACTTGCCCACCCTCATTATACCCCACGTATCCTGGAGGTGAACCTATTAGTCTGGATATTGAATGTTTCTCTTGGTATTCTGACATATCTATACGAATCATAGAATCTTCACTACCAAATACTTCTTTAGATAAACGTTTCGCTAAATGTGTCTTACCCACCCCAGTTGGACCCAAAAATATAAAAGATCCTATAGGTTTTGATGTGTCACGGATACCTACACTATTACGTCTAATCGCTTTAGATATTTTTTCAATCGCTTCACTTTGGCCTATAACCTTTTCCGATAATTTGTTTTCTAGATTGAGGAGTTGTTTCTTTTCGTCTTTATTTAACCTGTTTAGTGGTATTTTGGTAGACTTAGATACTACGTCATATACATCATCTTCTGACACTTCTGGTCTCTGAATTTCCAAATCTTCTTCCCACTTGTGTTTTAGAGCTTCCAATCTATTCACTAATTTTCTTTCAGTATCCCTAATTTCTGCCGCTTTTTCATAGTCTTGACTTTCAACTACTCTACGTTTTTCTATTTTAATTTCTGAAATTTCTTTCTTTAGATCCTCAATAACTTTAGGGTATTTAATTTCCAATTGAACTTTAGCTCCGACTTCATCCATAATATCGATAGCTTTGTCGGGAAATTCTCTGTTGGTAATATATCTTTCAGCTAACATTACACACAGATTCAAACTCTCATCAGTGTATTTAACTTTGTGGTGATGTTCGTATTTACCTTTAATGTTATTTAATATTTGTAGAGTTTGTTCTGGGGTTGTTGGTTCAACAAATACTTTTTGGAATCTTCTGTCTAACGCACCGTCCTTTTCTATTTTCTCTCTATACTCATCCAAAGTTGTAGCACCAACACATTGTACCTCACCTCTAGCTAAAGCTGGTTTGAATATGTTAGCGACATCTAAAGAACCACTAGAATTTCCAGTCCCAACAACAGTATGTATTTCATCAATAAAAACAATTATGTCTTTATTTTCACGTAATTCGTCCAAAATAGCTTTCATCCGTTCCTCAAACTGACCTCTATATTTTGTTCCAGCGACCAAAGATGTTAAATCCAATGAAATGATTCTTTTTTCCAATAAATTTCTTGGACACTCACCTTCATGAATCATCATAGCTAAACCCTCAACTATCGCGGTTTTACCACAACCTGGTTCACCAATTAATATAGGGTTGTTTTTCTTCCGTCTAGACAAAGTTTGAGCTATCCTTTTTATTTCCTCACTTCTACCAATTACAGGATCTAATTCCCCTAAATCAGCTAACAATGTTAAATCCCTCGAAAAGTTATCCAACACTGGAGTTTTACTAACTGGTTTAGTCTCTCTGTCTCGTTTTCTTTTTGGCCCATTGTCTGGGGTTTCATCAATATTTGACATAATTCTTTTAATATTTTAATAGAAATGTAATTTATTTGAATGTAAACGTCAATACAAATTATTAATGACATTTTGTCATACGTTAATTATGGTAAACTGACATTTTGTCAGATTATTTACTTTGGTACGGTATTCGTTAATATGGTGGTCAAAATAAATAATTTGACTTTACACAATAAAATCAGTAAAATTAAAAACAAAAAACTATGGGAAAAATAATTGGAATTGACCTCGGAACTACAAATTCATGTGTAGCGGTAATTGAGGGTAACGAAACTAAAGTTATTGTTAATTCGGAAGGTAAACGAACCACACCGTCAATCGTATCTTATAGGGATGACGAAAGATTGGTTGGTGATACAGCTAAACGACAAATGGTAGTAAATTCCGAAAATACAGTATATTCAGTTAAAAGATTTATTGGATCTAAATTTAGTGAAATTAAAAATGAAGCTAAAAAAGTAACTTATACTGTCGTGGAAAACAAAAATGGGACAGTTGGTGTTAAAATTAACGACAGAGTATTTACACCACAAGAAATATCCGCGACTGTACTTCAAAACATTAAAAAAGCTGCTGAAGATTATTTAGGTCAAGAGGTTACTGGTGCGGTAATTACTGTACCAGCGTATTTCAACGATGAACAACGACAAGCTACAAAAGAAGCTGGGGAAATCGCAGGTTTAAAGGTTGAGAGGATTATAAATGAACCTACCGCCGCCGCTTTAGCTTACGGTATGGATAAAAAAGATACCGATATGAAAATAGTAGTTTACGACTTGGGTGGTGGTACATTTGACGTATCTATACTAGAGTTGGGTGATGGTATTTTTGAAGTATTGTCAACAAACGGTGACACCCACTTAGGTGGTGATAATTTTGACGAAGTTATTATTGATTGGATTGTTGATAACGCTAAAAAAGATATTGGAATTGACATTTCAAAAGATACTCAAGCTATGCAAAGAGTGAGAGAAGCAGCTGAAAAAGCTAAATGTGAATTGTCATCGTCACAACAAACAGACATTAATTTACCATACATTACGATGACTGATTCAGGTCCTCAACACATTGTCACTAAATTAACGAGAAGTGAATTTGATAAATTAACTTCAGACTTGATTGACAGAACTTTAGAACCTTGTAGAAAAGCGATTAAAGACGCTGGAATTAAAAAAGAAGAAATTGATGAGGTTATTTTGGTTGGTGGATCTACACGTATTCCAGCGGTACAAAGAGCGGTTGAGGAATTTTTCGGTAAAAAACCATCCAAAGGTGTGAATCCAGATGAAGTAGTAGCGTTGGGTGCTGCGATACAAGGTGGTGTTATCGCTGGTGATGTGACTGATGTTCTATTATTGGATGTTACCCCACTATCTTTGGGTATCGAGACTATGGGTGGTGTCATGACCCGTCTAATCGATTCAAACACGACAATACCAGTATCTAAAAGTCAGGTATTCTCAACCGCGATGGATAACCAACCAGCGGTAGACATCCACGTATTACAGGGTGAAAGACCGATGGCGACGGATAACAGAACTTTGGGTAGATTTCAATTGACTGATTTACCACCAGCACCTAGAGGTGTACCCCAAATCGAAGTTACATTCGATATTGATGTTAATGGTATCATTAGTGTTTCAGCTAAAGACAAGGGTACTGGTAAAATTCAAAATATAAAAATAGAATCTGGTAGTTCTTTAAGTGAAGAAGAAATTAAAAGAATGAAAGATGAAGCTGAAAAATACGCGACCGAAGATAACAAACGAAAAGAAAAGGTTGAAAAATTAAATTCAGCTAACAGTTTAGTTTTCCAAACTGAAAAACAAATTAACGAGTTATCAGATAAATTAGAAGATACCGATAAAAGTAGACTTGAAAATTGTCTAACAGAGTTAAAAGAAGTCATCCAAAATGAAGATTTGGAGGGTGTTGACGATTTAACTAATAAGTTAGAAAAGATTTGGGTTGAGGTGTCGACTAAGTTGTACGAAAATAACACGAATGTAGATGAGGGCGAAGCCTCACGAGACGCGGAGGACGTAAAGTTCGAAGAAGTGTAAAACAAAAAACCCCTTGATTTTTCAGGGGTTTTTTTTATGGTTAAAAAAAAAGATTATGGCGATAACAAAAGAGACTATAGATGGAACTAAGATTAAAAACGATTACCTATCATCTAACCTTAAAAGTTCAGAGTATGATACAAAAACTAAAGAACTCATAGTTGAATTTAAAAATGGTGTAAAATATTCATACTCTGATGTACCAATGGATGAGTTCACAAAGATGAGAATGGCGGAGAGTCAAGGATCTTATTTTTCTAAAAACATATCTAAAACTTACACATTTAAGAAACTATAATACCTAAGATATATTTATTGGGTATGAAAGCTAGTGAAATAATTAAAAGTTTCTCATTAAAAAATGAACTTAACCCCACACTGTGGGACTATTCCGATACAGATAATCCAGTACTTAAAGATGAGGTACGTAAAACATTGTTGGACATTTCTAATAATTTTATAGATTTTGTCGGAGTCGATGTTGATATTGATGATGTCACAATGACAGGATCTTTATCTAATTATAATTGGTCTGACTATTCAGATGTTGATTTACACATTTTAGTGGATATTAAGAATTCTGAGATGAGTGACGTATTGAAAGAATTATTTTCAGCTAAACAATCCGTGTGGAACTCAATACATGATGTGACAATAAAAGGATATGACGTTGAAATTTATGTTCAAGATTCCAATGAACCACATTATTCGACTGGGGTGTATTCTGTAATGTACGATGAGTGGTTAGAAAAACCCTTAAAGACTGATACTGTTTTAGATGAGAAAAAAATAATGGACAAATCGAGCAGGTGGATGTCCATCATTGATAATATACAACAACAGTCATTCTTTAAACCATCTGACGACATTTTGAATAGTATTGATAAAGTGAAAGATAAATTAAAAAAATTTAGACGTGCTGGTTTAGAAACTGAAGGTGAATTTTCTTATGAAAATTTAGCTTTTAAATTCCTAAGAAGGAATGGATATTTGAAAAAATTATCTGACCTGAAAAACAATATATTAGATAGTACATTATCTTTAGACCAGTAATTTTATTTTTTACTTTATTAAGAAGTATTTATTGAATAAAGTACAAATATGCCACAAGGAGGGAGTTTCCCAAATATACCCGATACACCGATAGGTGGAGCTGAATTAGTAGCTTTAAAATCAATACCATCATCACAAGGTGGTGTTAGTGATTGGTCGTGTTCTAAAATTATATCGACAGGTGCTTCGGGTAGTTTTTCATACGTATATTCCGCAGGTACACCAGAGGTAACCATATCAATAGGTTCAACCGGTAACTCATTGGATATGATAGTCGAACCCACTAGAGTAGTATCAGCTTCTGGTGTGTTATTTTTATGCAATAAATGTAACTGTGACAGTCCAATGACGGGTACAGTAGCTTATATAAACACCGGTTATTACAGTAGTGCAAATACAGCGTTTTCACCAACAATTATTGGTGGTGGAGGATTAAATAATTAATAGAAAATTAAAACTAATAGATATGTCAGATTTAAGACCAATTGGTTCAGAAAAACTTCAAGGTGAAGCTAAATTAAAAAGAATTATGGAAATAGCTACCTATGGGGATGTGAAAAAAAATACGGAGTACCATACCCAAACAAATTCTTTCATAAAAGAAGCAGCTAATGGTGTTACTTACGCTATAGTCAAAGAAAAAGATGGATACTATGTTAAGTCTGGTATCAATGAGAGTTCTTTAGATTATGTCGATGGTTTACATAACAAAAACAAAAATAGGTTCAAAAGTTATTCTTCTGCTATGAGAAGACTAAATCTCATATTGAAACCAATAAATGAACAGTATAATAATGGTTTTGCTGACCCTTTATTTGAACAAGAAGAGACAGATGATGAAAAATTTGTTTTAAAAGTAGACGACGCGGAAGGTGGTGATGAAGAAATGGATCTAGATATGGATATGGACTTAGGTGGTGATGAAGAAATGGATCTAGATATGGATATGGACTTAGGTGGTGATGAAGAAATAGACTTAGGTACAGATACTGACTTAGGTGACGAATCAGACGCTGACGAGGGTAGACCAACAATGAGATCTATACAAAAACTTACTGGTAAACTGGGTCAAAGATTAAGAGCTTTAGAAGATGATATGAAATCTGAAGATATTAAGTATGTTTTAAATTCAATAATATCAGCTGTCAATTTAGATAACCTTGACGAAGAAGACTTGGATGATGTTCTTTCTAGATTAGAACCAGAAGATGATTATGGTTTTGAGGACACTTTCTCAGATGAAGAAGAATCTGACATGGGTGGTGAAGAAGAAGCTTTAGATATGGATTTCGGTGGTGAAGAAGAAGCTTTAGATATGGATTTCGGTGATGAAGAAGAAGCTTTAGATATGGATTTCGGTGATGAGGAAAGTGTGGACGAATTGTCAGAATCAATCAACCAAAAAGTGGAAAAAACATTAAAAAAATACTTTAAGGAAAGTAACCACGAAAAAACAATTAACGAATCAAAAGCTAAAGAATACTTAAAAGAAACTAAAGAACTAAATAAAAAATTCACACAAATAAAAAAGTACTCAAACACTAATAAACAAAAATTTGTAGCTGAAAATTTAGTTAGAAAAAATAAGTCTTTAAATTTGATTGGTACAACTAAAAATGGTACTTTAGTGTTTGAAAACACTAATATTAAAGTTGGTGTGGACACAAAAGGTAACATTAAAAAATAATGTATCTAATCTTTGTCAATGAATTAGGTCCTAATTATAAGGGTGAAAATGTATATGAATTCATATTTTCAGACAAAGTGGACGAACTATGGGGTGAAGATTGGGATTCTGTACCAGCTCATGGTAACCCTGGACCACCTGAAATGGATTACATCAAAAGTGTTGGTGTACTAAATAAAAGTAAAATAAAAATGGAACTAGTCCAAAATTCTGATTATTTTGGTATGGAACACGCGTTAGATAGAGTCATAGCTTTAGGTTGGGAAGTTTTTCAAGACGATGATTTTTCTAACGATGAACGGTTAGTTTTTCATTTTGGTGACACACAAGAAGAAGTTATGAATAAACTATACGCCAGAGACTTGGTATTAGAATTTGAAAAGAATTTTTTAAATGTTAAGAAATAAAATTATCGTTAGTTTAATGAAAGAAGGGTTTTCGTATAAAACCCTTTCGTCATTTTCAGATAAACAATTAAAAGTTTTATCTGAAAAAGTCACATACCTCCCAAAAGGTACTGATCCAGAAAAAGCTGAGGATACCGCAAATAAAATGGGAGGACCTGTCATTGTCGCTGATGAAAAAGATATTGAAACTGACGCTATGGGTAATCCAGACGTAGAGATAGATGACAAAGATCTTCTAAGGGACAGAAAAGAATTAGAAGAAAAATCAGTTTCCAAATCTCAACATGGTTTGATGGGTGCTGCTTATTCAGTCAAAAAAGGTGATAAAAAGTTGTCTGACATACCTAAATCCTACAGGGACAAGGTTAAAAAATTAGTTGACGATATGTCACTTAAAGATTTGAAAGACTTCGCTAAAACTAAAGAAAAAGGTTTACCTGAAAAAGTTGACGAGATGTTGGAGTCGTGGATTACAACTTTGGTTGAACGTGATAAAAAAATGGTAAAGAAAAAAGATATTTTAACATTGTCTGAACAACCACAACCAACAATCGCACCACCAAAAACTACGCCAAAAACAACACCTAGACCTGGCAAACCTTTTGATAGGCCAAAAACAACACCTAAACCTAAAGCTAAAATATTTAGTTCGATAGAACAAGAAATATCTTACGAATTGTTAGAGTCATACATATCTGATATGGATGGTTATGTTCTAAGATTTAGTGAGAAAAACCCAACCGAAATTAGGTTTAATATTTTTAACGTAGATGGTGATATGTGGGGTGTGAATATCGGTGATGACGGTGTGATTATGGTGGAAGGTACTCCAATTAGAAGAAAGTCTGATTTATTTGGGGTGTTAAATGTTGGAATGGGTGGTGAACTATATGAACAACCACAACCAACAATCGCACCACCAAAAACTACGCCAAAAACAACACCTAGACCTGGCAAACCTTTTGATAGGCCAAAAACAACACCTAAACCTAAAGCTGGTAAAAATAGTATACCAACGTGGTTTAAATTTTCATCTATAAACAACAGAAAAACTAGAAAAAAATGAGTTCTATTAAAAAATTAATATCAAAAGCACTTAAAGAAGCTCCAATAGATTATGAAGGACCTGAAAGAATGTCGGGTGACATTGAAAGAAAACTTAGGAGTCGTGAACATCCTTTGGGTGGGAACCCTGGGTTTCCCGATATAGATAGAAGTGGTATACCAGATAATTTTGAAGAATTAATCGCGTCTAAAAGATTTAGGGATGTGGTTGAAAAAGTTAAAGCAGCGACAGGTTTGGAACGTATAGATCCAATGACTTTCATGTCTATACAACCTATGTTTATGCGAGCTGTATCAGAAGTGATTAGTATCGAGAGAGAACACAAAGAAGAATTGGAAAAGTTAGCTGTAGAATTGGTAGTTTCGGAGTTGGGTGTACCGGAAGGTGATTTACAGTTTGACGCTAAACTGGAAAAACCTAATATGGAAGGGATGTCCAGAGAACCACAAAAACCTAAAAAGAACCAAGATTTCGAGAATCCACAAGAGGAAATGGAAGCAGCAGAAAGATTGGAAAAGTTTGACTTAGAAAGGCAAAAAAGAAGATTTATCAACTCACTAATTCAAGGATCATCCAAAAAAGCTCTGTACCTATATTACATGGTTGAAGAAAGGTTAAATGAGTTAGACCCTCGTTTACTGAATTTATATTCTTTGGTGATGTCAGTGAACGATTTACTATACTGGGTAATTCCTAACTTAGACCAAATGATGTCCATGCCAGGTGGAGGAGAAGAATCAATGGGTGGTCGTGAAGAATTAAATTTGGAAACAGACCCCCCAACGATTATCGCTAGAGGTATGATGTTCCCAATATTAGTTCATGAGTTATTTAAAGGTGTTATGGACTACGTTTCAGCTCATGGATTACCTTCAGATCCTGAAACCGCGGAAGCTGTTGTCGGTATGGAAGATACTTTACCAGCTGAAGTTTGGGACTTGAGATTAGGTCCAGTAATATGGGAAAAATTTACTGAAGCGTACCCTAGTGAATTATTTGATTCGGATAAAAGAACAATTCAAAATTACTTGTACTTTAAAATTGTCAGTTTAGAACCAGAAGAATTTTTTAATTTGACTAGAGAGATGTTGTCGGGCACCCAAAAAGGTAAAGACATGGTAAAGGAAATAGTAGATGGTATTATTAGGGAACTCCAACGTGAAGAGTATGAGGATGTCATGGGTGGAGACGATGAAGGTGGTGAACTTGAGGTTACTGGACCTGACGAACCGATTACTCCTCAACCACGACAAACATCTGAATTAGATTTGGATTCTATCTTGGATAAGATATCGAGAAGTGGGATAGACTCACTAACACCAGACGAAAGAAGATTCTTGGATAGTATATAACAAAAAGACCCCAATTAGGGGTCTTTTTTCTTTTTATAGGTGTTACCGTATTTATAATATATGGATCAACAACACATATTAGAATACGCGAAATGTTTACAAGACACAAATTACGCGATTAAATCATATTTAGAAACTTACGACAATACTCAGAGTAAGTATGTCCCTTTTGAGTTGTTCCCCGAACAAGAAGTGATGTTGAATAACTTTGATAACTACGGTGAAAACATCATAAAGAAATATAGACAAGCTGGTGTATCTACCGCGACCGCAGCTTGGGTATCAAAAAAATTACAATTCGCGTCCAAAAAGAAACCAGAAAAAGTACTGATTCTCGCCAACAAATTGGATACCGCACAAGAATTTGCTAACAAAATACGTGGTTTCCTAACTCAGTGGCCTGATTGGATGAATGTGGGGTTTTCTAAAGAAAAAGATTCACAACGTCATTTTAAATTAAATAATGGTTGTGAGGTCAAAGCGGTCGCGACATCAGTCGACGCTCTTAGAGGTTATACACCAACAATATTGATATTTGATGAAGCCGCATATATTGAAGCGGGTGACGATTTATGGGCAGCTTGTATGGCGTCTCTATCAACTGGTGGTCAGGTAATCGTCATTTCAACACCTAATGGTTACGACAAGATTTATTATGAAGTTTATGATCAAGCTATAAACGGTATTAATAATTTTAAAATATCAGAACTCACGTGGTACAATGACCCTAGATTCACAAAAGATTTAGTTTGGGTTAAAACTAAAGATATAGTTCACTATATGTTGAATCGTGAAGACTATGACGACAGTAGTAATTTATTAGAATATGATTCGAGTAAATTTAACGAACTTATACGTAATGGGTATAAACCATTTTCTTCTTGGTTTGAAACCATGTCTAAAAAATTAAAATTTGATAGGCGTAAAATATCCCAAGAATTGGAAAGTGCGTTCTTGGGTTCTGGGGATAACGTAATACCGATAGACACTATTGAAACGATAAAACAAACTATGGTTGAAGATCCGAAGGAAAAATACGCTAGTGGTCAAATGTGGATTTGGGAAGAAGCGGTACCAGGTCACAAATACATTATGGGTGTGGACGTATCTAGAGGTGATTCTGAAGACTTCACATCAATAGTCGTTGTGGATTTCGACGAGAGAAAACAAGTCGCGGAATACTTAGGTAAAATTCCACCTGATTTAGCTGCGGATTTAGCTTTTAAATGGGGGACAATGTACAACGCGTATATTGTTGTGGATATTACTGGAGGTATGGGTGTCGCGACATCTAGAAAATTACAAGAATTGGGTTATAAACATTTATATGTGGAAGGAGCTAATACCGCTGATAAATGGAAATACGACCCAAAATTAATGGATAAAATACCTGGAATTAATTTTAACACTAAGAGAACACAAATAGTGTCTTCGTTTGAAGAAGCTCTGAGACATGGTTTTATAATAAAATCATCTAGATTATTAAATGAAATGTATACGTTTGTTTTCATAAACGGTAAACCTGACCACATGAAAGGTAAACATGACGACCTTATAATGGCTACCGCTATGGCTATTTATGTGGGGGAAAACTCATTTTCCCAATTACAAAAAGCAGACAACTTGACTCGAGCTATGTTGGATAGTTGGGTTAAGACAGAACACGAATCCCAAGGTAGACCAGTTACGTTAAAACCAACACCAAACAGTTCAGTATTGACACCACATATAAATCATAACGCTACCCAACAACAAGTCTATAGAGAGTATTCTTGGTTATTTGGGGTTAGAAGATAATTAATATTCACTATTTATTCAAGACTAATATATTTAATATATGGCAAAAAATTTGACAGTATATCAAAGGTTAAGTAGATTATTTGGTCCTGAAGGTCCTAAAACTCAACAACCGACCTACCAACAATTTAAATTGAGTGGTAAGGAAATTTTAAAAACCCAATCAAAGGTTGAGTTTGAAAAACAACAATTACAAGCACAGCAAACTTTATATTTAGCTAAACAATGGCAAAAAATAGATAATGAGTTATATACTCAGTCGATATACTATGAACCAACTAGATTAGCTTCTTACTATGATTACGAGTCTATGGAGTTTACACCCGAGATTTCAGCAGCTTTGGACATTTACGCTGAAGAGTCAACTACACCTTCTGAAGATGGTTACACGTTGACTATATATTCTGAATCAACACGTATAAAGTCCATATTAGCTGACCTATTTAATAATATCTTAGACATCACTACAAATTTACCAATGTGGACTAGAAACACTTGTAAGTATGGTGATAATTTTGTTTACTTAAAAATCGATCCAGAAAAAGGTATAATAGGTTGTTACCAATTACCTAACATTGAAGTGGAACGTGTTGAGAGTGGTAATTACCCAAATGTCTACGGTAATGATGAAAACAAAGAACGAAAACTAAAATTTATTTGGAAAGAGAAGAACTTAGAGTTTAATTCATGGGAAATGGCTCACTTTAGACTTTTAGGTGATGATAGGAGACTACCTTATGGTACATCTATGTTAGAAAAAGCTAGACGAACATGGAAACAATTACTATTGTCTGAAGACGCGATGTTAGTTTATAGGACATCTCGTGCACCGGAAAGAAGAGTATTTAAAATATTTGTTGGTAACATGGACGATAAAGATGTGGAAGCTTATGTACAACGTGTCGCTAACAAATTTAAACGTGACCCGGTGGTTGACCCAACTAATGGAAATGTGGATTTAAGATACAATCAAATGGCTGTAGATCAAGACTTTTTTATTCCAGTGAGAGATCCAGCAGCACCAAACCCAATTGAAACATTACCTGGTGCAACAAATTTATCTGAAATCGCTGACATAGAATATATACAAAAGAAACTGTTAGCGGCACTTAGAATACCTAAAGCGTTTTTAGGTTTTGAAGATGTGGTCGGTGAAGGTAAAAATTTGGCCCTGTTGGACATAAGATTCGCTAGAACTATCAACCGTATACAGAAGTCTATGATTCAGGAATTGAATAAAATAGCTATTATTCATCTTTACATTTTAGGTTTCGAAGAAGAATTGGACAATTTTTCTTTAGGTTTAACTAACCCATCTACACAAGCTGATTTATTAAAAATAGAACAATGGTCAACTAAAATAGCACTTTATAAAGACGCGGTAGGTGACCCTGGAACTGGTATCGCTCCAGTGTCTAGTACATGGGCTAAAAAACACATATTAGGTTTCAGTGATGATGACATTAAATTAGATTTACAACAACAAAGATTTGAAAAAGCGATAGCTCAAGAATTGGAAAAGACTGGTGAAATAATTAAGAAAACAGGAGTATTCAACACTATCGACAAATTATACGGTGATATTGAAAAAACTGAGGAAGAAGGTGGTGAAACTTCTGGTGAAGGGGATGATGAGACCGCGACAGGTGCTGAAGGTTTAGGTTTTGATTTTGGTGGCGGTGAGACTGAACCTACCCCCGATTTGGGAGGTATAGGTGGTGAAACAACACCTGAACCCACTGGTGAAACTGAACCAGCAGCTGAATCGTATAAAATAGAAAAAGATTTACCTCTAATATTGGAACACAAAGGTATATTTTTACCAAACATAGATAAAAAAGTTAAAGACACTAATATTGAAATTGGGAAACTAAACAAACAAATAGACGATTTACTCAATGAATGATATTTATTTATAAATCATTTTTATTATGAAACCATTTGGATACTACAAGAAAGGGATAGACTCTATTTTAGAAAACACCTATACAAACAAGAAACTATTTAAAGAAAATTTTCACGTTGTTATGGGTGCTATGAAACTCTCTAAAGATTTTAGAGAATTTTTCACACTTTACAATGACATAGAATCTTCACCAAATGTTGAAAAGTATTCTGAACAGTATTTAAATGAAACTATCGACTATTTAAGACCTAAAATAGAAAATATTAGAAAAACTTGTAAAATTCTTGACAAAGTTTTTGAATCAAGGGAATCAATTATTGACCGTAAAGATAATGTATTTTATGACAATTTAGATTATCTAATTTTTAAAACTGGGTCTAAATCATTAGATAAAAGAATTGAATCTAAACATACATTAATAGAATCAATTAAGAATAGAAAAACAATCTCTAGTTTAGGTACTAAAGTATCACCTAACATCCTATCGTATACGTTGTCTGAAAATTTCAATAAAGAATATTCTTCACTATCAGACAATGAAAAGAAACTAATAAGTGAAGTCATCACTATGGATTCTAATACAATTAATGAAGAAATAAAATCGGAAAAAAAGTCTTTATTGACTAAGTTAAATATTTTAATAAGTGAGAATAAAGAAAATTCACTAATTGAAAAATTAGTTGAAACTAAAAATCGTGTACTAGAGTCCAAAAATGACAAATTAACACTTATAAAACTAAAACAACTGAGTGAAGATTTGAATTCTTAACATTTCATGTTTATACTTTTAACAAAGGTATAAAAAAAATATGAAAACAGGAAAAAAAATTCCCTTAAATGTGGATTCTAAATTTAAATCACATTTTGGGACAGTTGATTCCAAAAATTTAAAATCAATATATATTCAATTTTCTACATGGGTTGAACCCATAAATGAGTCTTCTTGTTGGGATTGTGTAGTTAAAAGTTTTGAAAAATCTATAAAGACAAATGTAAACAAATATTTGGATTTAAAAAAATTTAAACCAAAAACAATTGTTGATTTAGATTTAAGGAGTAGTGGAATTGAAACAAATAAAAGATCATTTTTAAAGTGTGAAATAACTTTATTCACAAACACCGATTTAAATTTAAAAAGTCCGTTATTGATTGGTGATTTAAATGAAATGACTAATAAGTTAATTGATTGTGAAAAACATAAAAGTGAACATTTTAATTTCTTTTCCACTAAATCTTAACTAACTTAGTTTTTTTCTTAACCCATTAATATTTATTATGTAGAATAACAAATTAAAAAAATATAGAAATGGGTTTTATTGACAATTCTAACAGTGGTATTGGTGGTACCGCAACACCTAACACACTTTACGCTTCAGCTGTATCCGAAAACCAGTTAAGTATTTATAACTACAATAATGTATATTTCCATTATAGTTTATCTGGTGGTTCAGAAGGCGGTGTATTAACTTTATCTCAACAAGGTTGTTACCACAACGGTCAACCCATGTGGACGTTTGAGGATGGTGTTTACAGTAGTGGATCTTTAGGTGTAAGTGACCCTTGTGGTTCCAAATCACACCAATTAAGATATGGTGGTATGGGAAGTCAAGGTAGCTGGGAGTTGTTAACTCATGGTTACATACATTCGTTTACGACTAATAACTCACTTAACATGTTCCTCACTCAAAGTTCGGGTACCACTGGTTGGAATTCGTACAGTGCATCTACCGATAATTACCCATATGGTAGATTTAGATTAGGTTCAGATGTTTATTCAGCAACCACAATAACAGCTATAACCACGACAGGTACAATATTATAATAATTCATTGAAATTATAAAGCCCTCACTACTGAGGGCTTTTTTTATGCTTGACTTAATATTTATCTAAAAAATATAATATGAAAATACTTGCACCAGGTGAAGTTGGTCGTGGAATTCTTATTGAGTATGACGCTGGATATGTGTCACCAAGTGAGAATTCAAAAATCATAAAAGAAATATCTGACCCAGATTTCGACAAGGAGGTTGAAATGTACTGTGTACTGCAAAAGTATGACACACCCAATAGGAATGGTAGAATATACCCTGAAAAAATACTAAAACGTGAAGTTCAGAAATATCAGGACATGATACGTAGAGGTAGTTCAATTTCTGAATTAAATCACCCCGAATCTTCACTTATTGATTTGGAACGAACCTCACACATTATAACTGAAACTTTTTGGGATGGTATTAGACTTATAGGTCGGTTAAAACTATTAACGACACCTGGATACCATAAAAGTGGTGTTGTTTCTAGTATGGGTGATATAGCAGCTAATCTATTAAGACAAGGTGTAACGTTAGGTATTTCGTCTAGAGGTGTAGGTTCACTTAAAAAGAATGGTCAATATAATGAGGTTCAAGATGATTTTGAATTAATATGTTTTGATTTAGTTTCATCACCATCGACACCAGGTTCGTACCTATTTAAAAACTTAGATGATGTGGATAAATATGATGAAGTGTTAGAAAACCACATAAGGACTAACGACACTACGATGGATAAAGCTTCAAACTTAATGAAAAGATTGGACAATTTTTTAAGTAGATAAATAAAAAATTATACTTAAGAATAAAATAAAAATGGTTTTTTATAAAATCAAATATATTTATTAAGAAAATCACAATAAAAAGTATGTCAAAACTAATAGAAAAAGCGTTGCTCGAAGCTGAACAGTTGGAAGAAACTATGAAAGCTAACGCAAAAGAAATACTTTCTTCAACCATGAAGGAAGAAATTCAAGATTTAGTAAAAGAATCGTTATCTGAAGAGTACGATTATATTGAAGAGCAGGATGAAGATGAAGAAGGAATTGAATCCGAAATCGAAGCTGAAGATTTTGAAGATTTTGAAGGTCTTGAGGACCTTGAAGACTTCGAAGATGAAGGTTTAGAGTTGGGGATGGAATTCGACGTAGAGGACGAGACTGAAGAATTTGATTCTGACGAACTGCCACCTCTCGATTTAACTGACGCTTCTGATGAAGAAGTAATAAAGGTATTCAAAGCTATGGGAGACGAAGACGGTATCATCATTAAACAAAGTGGTGATGAAATTCATTTGTCAGACGGTGAGGATGAGTACTTAATAAAATTACAAGAAAACATGAAAAGAAAAGAAGAAATGTCTGAAATGGAAGGCATGGAAGAAACTATGTACGAAATCGAAATGGATGAGGAAGGCATGGAAGATGAGGAAGTCATGTACGAAATCGAGATGGAAGAAGGTCAAGGTTATGATGACCGAGAAGATGAAAGACTAGGCATGAAACACGGTAAAATGTCATCTAAAGATTTAAAATCAATGAAATCTAGAAGAGATGATGCTCGTTTTGAAGATCGAGAAATGGGTGAAGCTGCACGTCAAAACAATTTAGGTCAAAGAATGAGAACTGGAAACAGAACTAATTCTTATAATAAAGAATCAAGAAAACACGCTGGTATTCGTTTACCAGAAAGTGAAATGTCTCGTAATTACAAACTCCTTAAAGAAGAAGTGGAGTCACTTAAAACTAAAAATGGTGAGTACAAAAAAGCACTTGTAACATTTAAAGAAAAATTAAATGAAGTGGGTATTTTTAACTCTAACTTAGCTTACGCGACAAGACTTTTCACCGAACACTCAACAACTAAACAAGAGAAAGTTAACATTCTTAGAAGATTTGACAATGTTAAATCATTGAAAGAGTCTAAAGAGTTGTACAAAGTGATTAAGGAGGAATTATCTCAGAATGTTTCTTCTACTAATTCAAAGAAAAATATTTCAGAAGCGGTAGAAAGAAAAATAACTAATTCTCCGACTAGTGGATCTAAAACAAAACTAATGGAAACCAAAGTTTACGAAAATCCACAGTTTACGAGAATAAAAGACTTAATGTCTAAAATTTAATAAACGTTTTTCTAAAAAATCTTAAAAAAATGGGAGCATTATTAGAATCAGGTATGGTAGGTAACATCGGTCTTAAGCACCTTAAAGTTATCAAAGAAGATACCATCAATAAATGGAACAAGCTTGGGTTCCTAGAAGGCCTAAAAGGTCACAGCAGAGAGAACATCGCTCAGTTGTATGAAAACCAAGCAACACACCTAATAAACGAAGCTACGTCATCTGACGCTTCTGGTTCATTCGAAACAGTTGTATTCCCTATCATTCGTAGAGTTTTCTCTAAATTGTTAGCGAACGACATCGTTTCTGTACAAGCTATGAACTTACCTATCGGTAAATTGTTCTACTTCGTACCTAAAGTGTCATCAAGACAATCTAACGGTCAACATTGGGCACCGTTTGGAGCACCTGGTGCTGACGCGTCACAAATTCCAAACTCACCGTTCACTGCAACCACAATTAACTTGTACGATAACTTCTATGTAAGTAATGAACCACTTAGTGCGACTGACGGTCTTTATGACATCTCAAAAGGTCGTTATTCAGCTGCTACAGCGACTAACCTACCTGTACAGGTATGGAACGCAAATGCTAGAACATTAAGTGACGCTACAGCATCTGACACCGCGTTAACCAACTTAACCTCATCAACTAACTGTAACAATACTGTTATCGTTCAATTGTCAGGTTTCTCAAGTGCGGGTAACGGTAAATTGATTGGTCCTGTGGGTAACGCTATGGATACTGAAGAGTTCTTAGCTTCATTGACACTAACCACAACAGCTGCTACAACTTGTAAATCAGGTTCTACGTTCTATTCAGCAAATGACAACGTATTGTTTAGAGTTGTAACTCAAAAGTACGGTGAAGGAATAGTTCAAGGTCTAAACAATAGAACACAAACTAGTTTCCCACCAAACCCAGGTGGTTCATATGACAACATTTGTGACGCTAACGGTTACATCTACTTGGAAATCGATTTGACTTGTCCAGCTTGTATTAAGTGTGATTCGGTTGATGGTTATGTTTGTTCATATTACAGTTCAGCAGCATTCGAAAATAACACATTAACACCGTTCACTGCAACTTGGAGAATCTACGAAGACTTAGAATTTGAAGAAGAAATGGGTGAGGTATCATTCGACCTTGAGTCAGTTACCGTATCTGTTACTGAAAGAAAACTAAGAGCACAGTGGTCACCAGAATTAGCACAAGACGTTTCAGCGTTCCATAACATTGACGCAGAAGCTGAATTAACAGCTTTGTTGTCTGAGGAAGTTGCTGCTGAAATTGACCGTGAAATTCTAAGAGACCTTAGAAAAGGTGCAGCATGGAACCTAAGATGGGATTACAATGGTTGGAAGAGATTCCAGTCTGGTCAAGCTCCTTACACACAGAAGGATTGGAACCAAACTCTAATCACTGCGATTAACCAAATCTCAGCTCAAATCCACAAATCAACCTTAAGAGGTGGTGCTAACTGGATTGTTGTTTCTTCAGAAGTATCAGCAATCTTTGACGACTTGGAATACTTCCACGTATCAAACGCAGCACCTGAACAAGATCAATACAACATGGGTATTGAGAAGATAGGTACATTGTCTGGTAGATACACAATTTACCGTGACCCTTACTTCCCACCAAACCAAATCTTGATTGGTCATAAAGGTACATCACTGTTGGATACTGGTTACGTTTACGCACCATACGTACCGTTACAGTTAACACCAACAATGTACAACCCATTCAACTTTACACCTATCAAAGGTATCATGACTAGATACGCTAAGAAGATGGTGAATAACAGGTTCTATGGTAGAATCACTGTTGATGGTGTACGTACATTTGACATCAAAGAGTTAAGATAATCTAAGATTATAACTCAATAACAGTAAAAGGTCAGAGAAATCTGACCTTTTTTATTTGAATATTATTAGTTGTTTTTAATTTTATGTCTCATATATTTATATGTAAACATTCGAAACTATGGGTAGGAAAATTGTCATACCAGAAAATGAAGTTAAAGAAATTATTAAATTATACGTTGAGGATAAGATCGGTACACCAACATTAAGTGAAAAATTTGGTTACGGTAAATCAATAATAAATAGGACATTAAGAGAAAATGGTGTAATTGTTGACACACCCGGTAGAAGATTTTTAGGGGGTAAAAAAGTATCTGACGCTAAATATTACGTAAATAATAAAATCGAAATATTGGAAAGACATAAAAATTGGTCAACCGAAAATAAAGAAAAACTAAAAAACTACCATAAAGAGTGGAGAAATAACAATAGGGAAAAGATTAATGAGTATAAACGTAATTACGAAAAAAATAAAAAAAGTACAGATCCCACCTATAAATTAAGTTGTAACATTCGTACCGCGATATATACCGCATTAAAGGAAGGTAATGTAAATAAAAATTCTAAAACTTTTAACATGCTACCCTACGACTTATCTGAATTGATGGGTCACTTAGAAACACAGTTCACAAGTGGTATGAGTTGGTCTAATTATGGTGAATGGCACGTTGACCACATAATCCCCATTTCTTCATTCAACTTTAATGATTACGAAGAATTTGAATCCTGTTGGTCACTATCAAATTTACAACCATTGTGGGGTAGTGAAAACATAAGTAAAAATAATAAAATAATCGCTCACCAATATAAGATAAGGAAACAAAAACAGGAAGAAGAAAAGAATACGTTACCATTTGATCCAAATGAAGTGGTACTTAGAAACAGTACATTAAGAGAAATTAGTCGAAATGAATGTGAAAAAATTATTAATGAATATGAATGGTTAGGTTATTTACCTAAATATACGAAATACCATTTTGGGTTATATTTCAACGTTGACGGTAAAGAGTATTTAGGGGGTGTCGTAGCTTTCCAATCCGAATATGGTGATAATATAGGGGTGTGGGATAAATATGGTTTTACACACAAAATAATACAATTAAGTCGTGGTGTATGTTTGTGGTGGACACCAAAAAATACAGCGTCATACATGATATCTAAAACACTTAAATGGTTAACCACTAATACAGAATATGAAGTAGTGTCCGCGACAGTAGATTCTAAAGCTGGTGAGATAGGGACAATTTATCAATCTTTGGGTTGGCATTATGTTGGTTGTATGGGCGGTAACATATTAAAAAATGGGAAAGAAAGAATTAGATACGGTTATAAGATAAATGGGAAAATATACAATCAACGACACATTAGATCTATGATTGGTACAGCTAAGAAAGAAACTGTGTTGGAACATTTTCCTGATGTGGAAATTGTAAATTTAGGTAGGAAAAAAAGGTACTTTAAATTTATAAAAAATCATGACATACATTTAGAAAAAATAAAATCATTATTAAAACCTTATGAAAAAAGGTAAATTCACCTTAATGTAGATATTTATATAAAAAAATATTATGAAAGATTTTATGATGAAAATGTTAAGTAGTAATGGTAAAGTCTCAAGTAAGAGATTTGTAACATTTACATGTTTATTGTTTATGTTAATCGGGTATACTTGTAATTTGTTTTTTAATTTTGACATAAAGGACTCACTGTTTGAATCACTACAATGGATAGTGATGGCGGGTCTTGGTTTTACCGCGTCAGAAAAGTTCGTACCATCCAAAAATCCACCACAAATGGATTACCACGTTGAAGATGAATATCCACACGATAAAGAAGATATCTAACAATAAAAAAACCCCTAATTGGGGTTTTTTTATTTATGGTTAATCTTTGTTACGCTTTACTAGATCCTTTACCTTTAGGCCAATCTTGTTTAGCTCTTTTAGCGAAATACAATTCACTCATTTTTTCTCTATTCTTTTTAGGGACTTTTTTACCTTCTTCTTGGTATTTGTCATTTTCACTTTTTAATCTTTTAATTTCCTTGTCTATTTGGGAAATGGTCATATCTGAATATTCTCCAGTTGACTCAACTTCGGTTTCACTCTCCCATTTTTCAAATATACCCATACCATCTTCAGTAGCGTCTGGGTCGTCAACCAAATCCAACTCTAAATCTTCTTTTTCCTCTAAATCTCTATATTTATCGGTCGGTTTTATTATAGCGTCACTTAGACCCATACCCATACCACCAGTATTACCGAAACCTAAAGACGATGAACCACTCATCATCTCTTTTATTATTCGTTCAATACTTTCAACTAATTGACTTTCAGAAACGACAATAGTTTTCTTTTTTGATGATTTAGATTCAGTAATGACTCTATTGACTATTTTTTCTAAATCGTTTTCCGTTAATTTAATTTTTTTCATATTCTACTTACTACTTGGAATTTAGTTATTCTTTTATAAATATTAACTTTTTGGTTGGAGGTCACTTTTATATCAATAAAATATTCATTAGGTATCATATCACCAGTGTCAACTAAAAAGTAGTTATGGTTAAATGTTCTGTTCACTGGTGACCATGGTATTGTCTCGACTTCGGTCGTACCTTGTCTAACGTACATTCTATACTCGATACCGTCTATCACCACTTGTTGATTAACAGTGTATGGAACCCTTACGGATACAAAAACCTTTCTAATTTCACCATTAACCACCTTTTCGTCTTGTTTAATTCCGTCAATAGAATATCCGTATTCTTTTGGTGTTTGGTCTAATGGACCTATTTGGTAATAGCTATTGGGGTCTAGTAGTGTAAATTCATTTGTTATATTACTTAGTGTGTTACTGTTGATTGATAAGTTAGACCACTGATCTGTAAAGATTGAGGGTGTACCATAAGTGTCACCAGTAATTTTAAACTCCACGTAATACACACCACACGTTAAATTTGACGCTGTCATAGACGTGTAAACAACATCATCACAATCATATATTGTGACTAACGGTAAACTATCTAAATTTGTTGGTACACCCAAAGTGTTTGTATATAAAAACAATCTATTGGTCTTGTTCAAATAAAACCTATTCCTGTCATCACCAATATAATCATCATAACTTGTCAATAAGTAGGGTTCGTAAAATGTTTGAGTGTGTCTCGTGAAAAACCCTACGGAATATGTGTCAGTTAACCCAGTGATGTTTTCCAACGTACCCGTAAACGCGATACCGTATGTGTAATTAATATTTGACGTATTACCACTTAACCTCTCGTTAATTTCATTTGTCATATCAAATGAAATATTTTCATTTCCTTGGTCGAAACTCTGAGAGTCAATTACGGTAAATGTTAATGGGTCGGTATTGTCATAAACACCAGGGTTTGACCAATTTTCTAACGTACTACCTGAAAACCAATTTGACGGTCTTGTTGAAAACGTATTATCGTAATCTGGTTCGAAAAGGTACGGTATCTGAATGTAATCGTAACCAACACCTTCATCCCATTCAACATCAGTGACTTTAAATAAAATTAAATCAAATGAACTAGCTCTTCTATTACCATTTACCATCTTGTCGTTTAACAAAGCTAAATCGAAAGATGACGTATTTGTCATTTTAAGGGTATGTGATGTACCCGTACCACCCGAAAGGTTAATACACCCACTATTAACTTTATTTTGTAAATCTGATAGGTTTAAATCAAAAATAAATCTGGAAAAGTTCCCACCATCATTAGAAGTGTAACCAGTAGATCCGTTACAAGTGTCACCACTTAATCCAGTGTATGTACATGGGTTAGGATTAACACCACCGTAAAATAGTTCAGTCACTGGGTTTCTACCTGTATTTACAGTTTTTCTAGAAACTATAGTGTTATTTTTTGAAAAATATGATTTTAAATAAGACATATACGTACCATTTAAATATAAATATCAATTAATACGTATATTTTGATTTAATACTGTGTTAGAGAAGTCATTTAATTTCGATAATATTTCGTTTGTTGTAGTCACTCCATCAGTACCGACCCTAATTGGTGGTGCACCTGGTACTGGGTGAGTGTGTGAAACGACAAAATTCACTAATAATGTTAAAAATTCTTTTAACTTATCACCCCTAACCATCGGTTCAGTCTTACTAATAATATCATCTACTAATTTGTATTGATTAATACCATAATTACTGTCTAATGTAATTTGTCCAAGATCATTAGAATCGTGTGAAAATAATATTATTTTCTCACCCGAACCAACAACAAATCCTTGTTGTTTACCCCTCTCAACGTTAAATTCCTTTCTCGTGACATTTTCTACGGTAACAGGTACTTTATTTTTTTCAGTACTAAAAGATAAACCAAAACCATCCCTATTAATATCGCTACCCAATAATTTTATTGATTTCACAAAATTAAAGACAGTATTACAAATATCGTTGTAATTAGTTTCAGTTACACCTGGAAATAATTGAATGGAGGTATTTTTATCTATTCGTTTAAAAAATCTCCTTAAATTAGGACCAGGTCTAAAATAAAATGGATGTGAAGTTGATTGTAATTTTTGTAACAAACCTTCATTATTAACTGGGTTAAAATTAATGTTTCTCGGAAACGTTTCACCATTTACTGGTTTTAGTAATTGGTTCCAATTATTACTGTTAAAATATTCAATTGTTTCCTTTATATTTTTTTTAATGTTTACCACACTAGTGTTGAACGAAATGTTCATAACATTTTCAACCAGTTCTTGATTGATTTCCGTATCTAAATTTAAGGTGTTAGTGTCAAATATTTGTTGTTGACCATTAAAACTTCTGTTCGGTAATTTAGATATGTTTACATTACCGACTATATTTTCATTAGGATTTAAATGTAAATCTTGTGGTGATACCAAATCATATTCTATTAGTATATAAACTAACACGTTTTCAGGTGTATTTTCCACAGTTTCTTGTATTTCCGAAACTGTCACAGTATCAGGAAATGTTGACAACTGTAAAAACGTTAGTTTATTATTCGCTTTAGGTTGTGACGGAATTTGAGGTTTGGGTGACTCAATAAATTTACCAGATCTAATTAATATTTGTGGATAATCCGTTGGGTTATTAGGGGTGTCAGGTTGATTGGAATTATCCTGTGGTCTGTCAGATGGTTGTGGTAATTTATAAGACATCCCTAAAACAATGTCAGCGTTTTTTCTACCAACTATAGACACGTCATTTGGGTTGGGGAAACTACCGACAGTATCTGGGTTATCTATTGGGTTAGCTGAAGGTGTTATTCTCGTACCCAATGACGTATGTAGTCTTCCGTTCCTAAAATCTTCAGAGAATATTTTATGGGGTTGACTTATTAGTGGACCTATATACTCCTTATTTTGTGTCCTATTATCGGGGTTATAATATATAACCTTAATAGCTTCACCACGTTTGGGAATTACATTCACATTTATAGGTAAAAATGGGGTAAAAACATAAGGATCATTTTTTGACCATTTTTTCCACAACCCATTCTTTTCCGCTAATTCAGTCTCTCTTTCAACTTCACCCACCGGGTCAACTAACCTACCATTGTCATTACTTATCGATGTGTCTTCGGTAGCTCTAATTCTACCAGCTAATAGAGGATCATTATTATCAACACATACACCAAAGAATATAATAGGATTAAAATCTACACTACTGTCTCTAGTGGGAACCAATGGGTTTCCACCATTTTTGCCGTTAATCATCACCCATACGTTTTTTCATTTCTTTATTTAACCTATTATAATCCTCCTCAACCGTATCTAAGTACATAGTTAAGTCAATAATAAGTTGTTTGGTTTTATCAAACTCATCCTTCAAAAAAACCATTTTATCTAATATTTTTTTATTTGGCGTATTTTCTAAATTTTCCATTTGTTAAACATTAACCCCAATACCTTTAATAGGGGGAACTACTGTCGCTCCAGGTGGTCCTGCCGCGACACTAGGGAAAGTTGTGATGTGTGTCACACCATTTTTAGTGTTTTCTTCATCTATAGCTTGTATTTGAGCGTACATGGATAATAACCACAAATTAGGTGACCCATCTGGCATATCCCCAGTTGGGATACCCAAAGATTCTAACTTACCAATCATACTTTGAAATGTCCTTACTGAGTTGTTACCACTTCTTCCCGCCGCAGCAAATAATAAAAATTGTGGTGGTGGTGGGAAAGGGACATCTAAACCTACAGCGTCAATTAACCTGAGAACTATATCAAATATTTCTTTACAGTCTTTAGCGTCTTGTAATTCTTCAATAAAGGGTAACAAAAGTGATATTAATGATAATATTAGAGCTGTTTGTTTACCTAATTTTGTCTTCAAAAATACTTTAGCTAATTCAGTGAGTATCACCATTAGGTATTGTTTCATCACGTTAAATAATTCTTTAGTAATTTCAGACAACAATTCTCGTAGTACCCTAACAAAAAATCTTTTAAATATTTTAGCGAATTCTTGAGCGTTGGACGCTAATAAAGCGTCTTCATTGAGTAATTTAGCGATAATTGTTACGGGTAAAATAACTTTACTTGACATTAACGCTAACATCATGATTTGTGGTAGGTTAAGTATTACTCCCTCAACAAAATTAATATTAAAATTCCAGTTTAATTCTTTGAACGCGGGATTAGGTGAATTAGCTACCGACCCTTCCACACCGTACTGTAATATTAAATCGAAAGCTTTATAACCATCACCACCTTCAATTAATGACGAAATTATTTCATCAGCCCCTTCTTCAAATATCCCATTATCTAGTGGAATTTCTATGTTATCACAACTTTCAAATTTAATTACACCCTTTTGTCGTTTGATTGATTCTTCATACAAAATCCTATCTTCTTGTACTGAAAAAGAATAAAACGAATCGTCATCAAATAATTCAGCTAAGTGACTAATGGTCTCAGTACTAACTACACCTAAATCAATACCATTACAAGACTCTACAATTTTGTTCATGGTTTTGATTAGTTTGTTAATACCCAAAACGTCAGCTAAATTAATTCCCTCATTTCTAGACGATATACTTAAACCAGAAAGAATTTCCAATAACGCACCCAACAAATTATGTAACTCAAACACATCAATTTTATCAAAGTAGTCTTGGAGTAGTTCAGCGAATGTAAACTTAGTTCCGTTACCTACAAATGAAGGATCATTTACTGTGTATATGTTTGAGTTTGGTGATTTATAGTGTGGGCTGATAATTAAAGACTGAGTTAATTCATCATACTCCACGGTAAATAATATCAAATTACTCGCACCATAAATTGGGTATTGTTGTCCTGGGTTTTGTAATATAAAATACAAATACCTATTCATTGAAAATGGTATTCCACCCGGTGTATCAATCGAGCCCTCAGACTCGTAATAATATTTACCTACACCGACATTGGGTTCAACCATTAACTGTTTGAAGAAATCGAACTGATCGATTCTAATCACAATATCAGTTGTTAAACCATCTCCAACAACTGGAACCTCTGATTCTAAATCACAATTAAAAGCTCTTAAAATTTCTTCAATTAAAATATTTTTTAACTTAGGTATTGTATTTCGTATCGCACGTCTTAATACGTCTTTTATAATTCTACCGTATTCGTCGTCGACATTGTTCTTTAACCAAGCGTCAGTTTTAGTTTTTTTTTCAGTAACCCACTGATTAACCGCACCAGGTTGGTTATCATCTTCAGATCTTCTACGTTTTTTTCGTGATGATCTAAAACCTTTTTCTTCTGAGGGTTCAGATTTTGGATTTTTCTGACTTCTAGATTTTAACGTTTTAATTAGACCCAAAAGAAAAGGGATAGGGTTGTCGGTTAAATCACCAAAATCTCTGAACGCTTGTTTCCAAGAGTCCAGATTTTGCCTTTCTCTTCTGACTTGGGAATCAAACTCCAATGTCGTGAGTATGGAGTTTACCTTACCAAAGATTTCTTTTCTCTGATTTTGATTATCTAAACCCATGAATTAAAAAATTATTCGTTGTTTTTAGCTTGATTAAGTAATTGATTCAATTGTTCTTTCATATCGTCGTCTAAAGAACCAACTTTAACATCACCACTAACATTTTTCTGTAATATAGATGATTGTATTTTTGAAAGTTGTATTTTCTTTTCAATCGCGGAATCAATTATCTTTTGTTGTTCTTTAAGAACAGGTCCGATTAACGCCATATCTGTCGCTTCTTTCAAAAACATCATCATTTTATTTTGAATACGTATAGCGGTAGTTCTTTGTTCAACAGTTTCGTTGTAGATTTCTTGTAGTAACCCCAACAAACTTTCTTGAGTCAAATTAATATCTTTCTTTTTAGGTCTTGGCATACTAATAAATATTACGGTTATGTGTTTCTAAAATCGTCAGATAATATCTGATAAATTTCTTTGTAACGTTTTAGTGATAACCTAATTTCTTTAGTGGTTAACCCAGTCATTTCCCTAAGACTATATAATATCACATTCTTGTTGAATTTATTACCCTCACCCGCGACAAAATAAGTCTCAAAATTTTCAAATAAATCAACTAATGATAACCCCACTTTTCTTTCATTATCATTTAGTTTATTATCCACCATAAATTGTTTGATATTTTCGGTTAATAAAGTCAACAACATACTAACATCCACCTCAGTATCGTCTAACTCGTAAGTGTAAACATCACTAAATTTAACACTAGATAATTCTATACCCTCCTCAATTGAGGGTGCGATATCCTCATAACTAATCTTTCTATTCCTATCCCTTTGATCTTTCATTATTTGACCCATCAAATAGTTTTTGCATATTGTACCAAAATAGGAATACGCTTTTTTGTTTTCTTCTGGGTCAAATTTTTCAGCTTTGGTAATTAAAAATGAAAGAGTATCTGAATGTATATCTCTATAGTCCATATCACGTCTATAAAGTTTATACCTTCTAATGATACTCTCAATCATTTTATTCAAAGGAAACCTTAGAAAATCGTTATAAATTAAATTTCTTTCTTCATAGGTAGTTGCGGTCAGAAAACATCTAACCGCGTTTTCTTCCGTGGGGCCAAAGTAATTTTTATCTTTAGACTTCCTTGGCATTTATTAATTGTTTTCATAACTTATTTCTCTATCAAAAGTGAAAAAATATTCTTTTTTAGCTGTTTCAACCCAAAATGGTGCTTCATCCAAACTTAATTTTTGTGTTGGGTGATTTTTATAATTCCAAAACAACGACCATTCTCTCATATTTGTATGTTTATACCCTATCTTTGGGATTGTCATAATTTGTAAATCATTATATGTAGCACGTAATAAGAACTCATAAGAAAACGCTAATTTAATGCTTGGCTTGAACATACCAATCTCCTCAAATTTTTCTTTCCGATATATAGCACCAGACGTTTGATAGTTTTGATAGTTTAAAAGTGTGTTGTTATCCAAATAACCTAACTTCTCGGAGAACTTCATAGCCCAAAGTGATTCATTGGTGAAACCTAAAAATGAATTTTCAGTATTAACTTCAACCACTAATGGCAAAAATATATCGATGTCAGTGTAAGATTCTTGATATCTATCAAAGTTTTTAAACCAATTACGAGAATACTCGTCATCGAATTCCAAAATAGAAAACCAAGTAGTGTCACAATTCTCCACACCTAAATTAACTTGTGAACAAAAATCAGATTTACCATCATTTTTAATTTTTGTAATCTTTAGGTTTGTTGGGAACTCATAATCACTTAAAAATCCAACAACATCACTATCATTTGTGTGTACAATTACCACACTATCTACTTTCCTTTCTTGATTGTCGATACTCTTTACCGCTCTATCAAAATACTCTTTAAAATCCCCACTTACATCATTAATTGGGATTATAACTGCAATATCTTTACTCATATTATTATTCGTTTTCTACACCGACTGGGGTTAATTTTTCTAAGTTAATTTTGGTTTCTCTAATTTTTCTATCAAAAATAGATTTAAACGTGTTCTCCACGGATGATATGAATGATTCTTTTTCATATCCTTCAACAGTTTTAGCCATCGACTCATATAGTTCTTGTGGGATTTCATCCTCCAACCATTTGTTAATGTAAGAACCCAAAACGTCAACTACTTTGTTAAACTCATATGTCCAAACACCGTTATTTTCTGTCATCCATTCGGGTTGTAGGTTAGGTACCTTCCCAATTACTGGAACACCACATTTCATAGACTCCAATGGGAATGTCCCAAAACCAGAAATATCATCCACCCAAACAGAAGCACAAGAGTCAGAAAGACTTTCAGCGAAAGATTCTCTAGACATGTTTCTCAAATCTCTAAATGATATCCACTTATATTGGGGGAATTTGAGATAAAATGACTTAATGATTTTCATAGTATCTCTTGGTTCTCTAGTGTGGATTGAAATGATTGGTGATTGTGGTTTACTTGTCGGTTTGAAATAATTTGGGATATAGAGTTGTATTTCAGACACATCAACGGTAGGCATTAAAGATTTAATCATCTCTGTTTGACCTTTAGTTGTGGTTATCACTCTATGTACACCAAATACAGGCCAAGTTGTACCAGGTGGTAATGTTTCCAAAATGTAATCGTATGATTGACATAGAATCATTTTTTCACAAGGCATCGATTTAATCTGTTCCAACACGTGACCAAATATTTCTGGTACAATTACCAAGTCTGACAATTCTACATTTATTTGTTTAGATTCTATCGATACGTGAGGTACTGAAGATAATTCACTACCCAACCATGATTCAACACCCATATAATCATTTTTTTCATGCATAATATAAGCGTTATACCCTAAATCATTAAGGGTTTTAACTAATTCATAATTGTACGCTATTGAAGCTTTTTGGACACCTTTAGTATCCATAGTTAAAAGAAATATTCTAGATTTTTTACTATTTAGTTTATCTAGTGTCTCCTGTAGTTTAAAAACCTGTTCTGTCATAATTATTTACATTTTTTTAATATTTCATACTCGATAAGAGTGTTCATCGCTAATCTAAAAGGTAATGTGGTCGCGTCCATTCCCGCGGTACCAAGTTTATCATCAACTTCTTCAGCGTAACCCAACAAGACTTCTATCATTATTTTAAAAAATTCGAATTTGGGTAGATTTATCTCCATACCTAAATTAATGTCGGTAGATTCGTCAATTTTGTTAACAATCTCTATTTGTTCTACAAATTTATCAACGTCTAAATACATGTATTCACCGTTTATTGGTAATTGTTGGTCAGTTAGTTCATTCATTTGATTTGAAAATTGAAAGTTCGAATACTTCTCTTATTTTTTTTACTTTGAAAGTAGAGTTACCTCTACAGTTTACGGTAATTAATACTTTTTCTTTTAGTTTATTTTTAATAATATCTGAATCGTTAGTGACGATAACATCAAAATCATTCCAAACATTTGGTTTATCGTCTTTAGTTATAAACCTAATGTTTTTAACTTGTGACCCGTATTTAGCTAAAAACCAAAGTGTTGCGGGTATACCTCTACCTACTTCATCACTCATTAATGTAACATTTAAATGTTTATTTTCCATTAGAAAATTATTTAAGTGAATAAATGAGTTATTTTCAGATTCTTTAGCGTGACCAAAAGTCTCCATAGGTGCTTCTTCGTACAAAAATTTTAAGTATTGTTTAGTAGTTTTAAACCCTAATTTTTTCTTAACATTTTTGTCCGTCAACTCACCATCAATTTCAGATTCATAATATTTTTGATGTACCTCTTTAATTTTACCTAAAAGGTCTCTAAATATACCGTTTATTGATATAGCTACGTTCATGAATAATAAAATAGAATATTTATTATGATTGTAAAGAATCAAAAACTTTTTCTATTTTAGTAATTAGTGGGTTTCTAACCACATCATCACTGGTCAACTGAACACAACCAATTTCTTCGATATTTTTAAAATTTTCCATTAAAAATTTTAAACCATTAGCACCTTTAGAATCTTGTTGTTTTTCATCACCTAAAAATATCATTTTAGAGTCAGAACCTAAACGTGTCATAATTGTCCTAATATTTTCCACAGAAATGTTTTGGGACTCATCCACAATTATTATGGAATTGTCAATATTTATACCTCTCATATACGCGATTGGCATTTCTTCAATTATTTTCAATTCACGTAATTTAGCTGTAATTGTTTGTCCAACTATTTTCTCAAAATTGTGCACAAATGAAAACATAAAAGGTTCCATTTTTTCTCTCACCCCACCTTTTAAAAATCCAATCTCTTCATTCTTAAGTGTGGTTACTGATTTTACAATTATTATTTTTTTGTACTTACTGTAATTCTTAACCAATCTTAAAGCTTCCGCACAAGCTAAGTATGTTTTTCCACAACCAGCGGGACCTGAACAAATAACAATTTCTTTAGATTTTATGTTATTTACTAGTTCTTTTTGATTGTCGGTTTTACACTTAACATTGACTGTCATTGTGCCGAGAAACTTCTCTTCCTCGGTGTTGGATTTGTTGATATATTCCAGAACTTCTAATTCTATGTCTGGATCAATCTTTTTTTTCCGTCTACTCATTATTATTTATTTGATGTTTATTAATTTAAAAAAAATTACAACATTTATTTATTGTAATAATTTAACCAAAATTCTACCATTTCGTCTAACATGGTTTCGAAAGTATAATCAGGTTTCCAATTAGTTTTCCTCACCAATTTAGAACAGTCACCTTTTAAATCGTGTAATTCTTCTGGTCTAAAATGTTTTTCATCCACAACAACATAATCATTGTAGTTTAAATCTAACTTACTAAAAACGTGTTCACACAACTCTCTAACCGAATGTGAAATACCTGTAGAACAGACAAAATCATCGGGTTCATCTAGTTGTAAGATTTGCCACATAGCTTTCACATAATCTTTAGCGTGACCCCAGTCCCGTGTAGCGTTTAAATTGCCCAATTTTAGTTCGGTAGACAAACCTAATTTTATTTTTACCGCTTCCTTACAGACTTTGTTTGTCACAAAATTAGTACCCCGTCTAGGTGATTCGTGGTTAAATAGAATACCATTAGAGATGAATAACCCATAAGAGTTTCTATAATTACGACAAATATTGTAACTAAATACTTTGGCACACCCATATGGTGATACTGGGTTTAAAGGTGTTGTTTCTCGTTGATACCCATCACTATCAATCGTATTGCCAAACATTTCAGAAGATGATGCTTGATATAATTTAGAGTTCGGTGATACCATTCTAATCGATTCTAAAAGATTTAAAGTACCCAATCCTGTCGCTTGTACAGTATAAATTGGTTGATCAAAACTAACCCTAACATGTGATTGTGCTGCTAAATTATATATTTCGTCTGGTTGTACCTTTTGTAAAACCCTAACTAATGAAGCCATATCTGTAAGGTCAGCATATTCTAAATTTATTTTATTAAAAATATGATCAATTCTAACTGATTGCGTTTCAGATACAGAATTTCTTTTAACCGTACCCCATACTTCATAACCTTTCTCTAAAAGGAATTCAGCTAAGTAAGAACCATCCTGTCCGTTGATTCCTGTTATTAATGCAACTTTATTTTTAACCATCTTTACGTTTTAATAAAATTCCGTAATCCACAAATCTACCATCCTTAATCCTATCAAACTCTGGGAAAATTTCTGTTACCAGTGACTCGTAATCGTGTTCTCTAATATTCTCTATTAAAAAAATGTATTTACTAGACAGTTTTTTCATGTTATATAAAAACTTCTTAGCTTTATCTAAAGATAGATGTATTGTTACAGCTTGAGTGTATACAAATTCATATGTCCCCATAGATTCGAAATCACCATCTACCATGTCTTTTACAATAATTCTTTTAGCGAAGTCGTATTTATCTAATTCATAATACTTATAACCTAAATCTATTTGTGATTTTGAATAATCACAACCGTTAATTTCGATATTAGGGTTTATTTTACTTATATTAATTAAATGGTGTACACAACCACACCCACATTCAAAAACACTGTTAACCCCTAATTTATGTACTTGGTGATAAATTTCCTTCCAATTATCGTGTAGGTTATCTTTGAATTCTATTATCCCATCTACTTCATCGAAGTCATTAATAATCATATCATGATTATATTGTTTTTGTAAAATATTAATCATTTCTACTTCATAATGTTTTTGGGTATAAGTTTCCCAATTAAAGTCGTCTTTAGTTTTCATGTTTGTATTCAAAATTTAAAATTGTTGTTATTGTATTTATATCTGTTTCGGAAAGGTTTTGGTGGTTAGGGACATAAAAACCCTGTTTATCGATTAATTCACAATTCGGTAAATCATTTTGTGTTTTACCCCACATTGGTTTATTAGCCATATTACCGGCTATTAACGGTCTAACCTCAATACCACTTTCTTGTAAAACTTTAACCAAACGTTCTCTTTCGGGGTGTATTATTGGGATAGCGAAACTAGATATGTAATCACCATCACGTTCCCCCAATTTTAACTCATTAGCAACCATTAGGTCCCTATATTTAAAAAAGTTTTTTCTTCTTTTTTCCGAATAATCATCCAATCTATTAATGACCTTAAGACCTATAAACGCCTGTAGGTCAGTTGACCTCAAGTTCATACCAGGAACATAAAAATTATATAATGAGTCAAAATCGGAACATCCATATTTTTCCCTAAGTTCATTCTGTTTCCATTCAGGTAAATCTCTATCCCAACCATGACTTCTCATCATTAATAATAGGTGGTAAAAGTCTTCATCATTTGTGTTAATAAAACCACCCTCAATAGTTGATAGGTGGTGCCCGAAATACATCGAAAAGAATGAAGCAAAACCAAATGAACCTAAGTATTGACCTTGGTATTTGGACCCCATACTTTCACATACATCTTCCAACAATAACACACCATATTCTTCACACAAACGAATAACTTCATCCATATGTGGTACTAAACCTAATGGTGAAACTAAAATCATAACCGATGGGTTATGTTCCTTAAACAATTCTTCTAAATGGTTTAAATCACAAGATAAATCCTCTAAGTTACAATCACACATGATAGTTTCATAACCTAACAACATAGGTGAACTAACATCCGTAGCCCAACTTAAAGCTGGAACCACAATTTTTCCATTCTTTAATTTTCCTGATTGTTTTAACGCTGCAAGTGTCAATAAGATTGATGATGAACCTGAATTCACAAATATGGAATATTTAGTACCAATCTTTTCAGACCACTTCTTTTCTAACTCCCAAGTCAATTCACCTTTTGTGAGTCTTGGTATTTCATCCTGAGATAACCATTCAATTAAACTATTGATGTCGTCTCGGTTGATTGTGTCGCTTACTAGTTTTATCATACCTTATAAGTTTTATAATACTCTCTTATACCATCCTCTAAATTTATAAAATTGTAGTTAGGTATAAGTCTTTCGAACTTTTCTATACTTAAATCCTTTCTCATCTGACCGTTTGGTTTGGTTTTATCGTATCTAATCTCTAAATGCTCTGAATCTGTAGCTTTTAGTGCTATTTTAGCGATATCATTTATAGAAATATTTTCTTTAGTGGCTATATTAAAAGATTCTTTTATGTCTTTTTCTATTACTATTTTAATTATTTTAGCCATATCACTAGCGTGCATAAATTGTCTTAAGGGTGATCCGTCACCATATAACATTATATGATTTTCATTATTAAGATTTGCTAGATATATTTTTTTAATTAAAGCTGTCACAAAATGACTTTTATTTTCATCATCTTTGTCAGATTCACCGTATAAATTACAGGGTGACATATACATATATTCAGTACCATACTCCTCATTACATGAATCTATTTGGACAGCTAAAGCTCTTTTAGCCATACCGTATGAAAAATTAGTTTTTGTTGGTGGTCCTAGATGCAGGTCTTCCTCCTTCATAGGGTATGTTTCTACCACATCAGGGAATATACAACTACTAAGAATACCTATAAATTTTTTAACTCCATATTGTTGTGCGTATTTAACCATAAAAGTATTCATCAGTATATTTTGTTCAAAATACTCAGAAGGGTGATGTATATTATCAAATATACCACCAACTCTAGCGGCTAAATGAACCACACAATCTGGCTCATGTGTTTCATACATTTTTTTAACTTCCGATTGGATTGTTAAGTCATAATCTTTTGATGACAAATAAACAGCATTTGGTAATATATTTTTTAAGTAATTACCTACCAACCCACTACCACCAGTTACAATTATTTTTGGCATAATTAAAAAATTTTAAAATAGTCAAAATTTTCTTCGTCTTCAAAAAAATCTAAAACCTGTTTAACACACTGGTCTGTGTTGAAATATTGCCATTGTCCCCATCTCCCTAAACCATATAATTTATACTTTTTACAGTAATCTAAAATATTACGTATTGCTTGTTTATACGTTTTGGTTGGTAACGGATATGAGTAAATGTTCTCATGTTCATATAATGGTGTCCCCGCTTTCCATTTTTTATCATTTTCTAACCATCTTTTTCTATTAATATCTGTCATAACCCCCCCCAGTTTACTATATGGTGCAAAGTTGCAAATGTAAAATTCACGGTGTTGTTCAACATCTAAGTTAGGGATATATTTCCAATGAGCTTTATGTGTGTAAGGTTCTCTTTCCCAAAGAGATATAACGTTACTCAAGTATTCTAAATTTTCAAACTCTTTTGGAAAATCAAAGTTGTTTAATTCTATGTTTAATTTTGTCCACGGGGATGTGTTAATAATTTTTTTAGTATAATATTCATCATTTATACACCACACTTCATTTTCATTATCATAAGTTAATTTTTTCACATCTACGTTTGTTACAATATAATCGGTAACATTCTTTTTAATTGCGTCTAATATGGATTGGAACCCACCGTATTTAGGGTAAAAAAATGATTTATGACTTACTACTTGTTCGGTAAAATTAGAATTTCTTTCTATAATTGATTTTAAAACCAATTTAATATCTGTTTCAGGTATTTTCACCAACCAATCTGTATTTAATTTTGAAATATCCATGCACCATAATTTTTTATTATATGGTATCATGTAGTTATCCGCGATTTTATCCCCAAGATAATTTCTAATCCAAGATTCAAAATTTTCATACTTTATGTCCTTACTTGCTGCCGTTAAATAAGAATATAAGTATTCAACTTGTAAATCATTAGGTAGTTGCCATAAATTTAATTCTATTGGGAATTCTACTTCATTACCTTCTAAATCGATTATTACTTTTGTGTCATACTTATTAAAATCTTCTTTAGGGATGTGGTCAAATATCCATTCTAACACTTCAGGATATTTTGAGTGTAGAACATGTCCACCCCCAATATCTAAATAATGTCCGTCTATATTTACCGTTCTACAAAGACCACCTATTTCTTTTTCGGACTCCAATATTAAAAAGTTTTCATTACCTTTTTGTTGTAATCTTCTACCTGCGGATACTCCGGTGAAACCGCCTCCAATTATTATATAATCAAATATATTTTGTGATTTTTTCATAAATTTCTTCAGTTGTTGGTATGTGTTTAATAAAATCAAATTTTACTTTTGAAAAGTTAATACAATCCGCATAAAAAGATGGATCTCCTCCGTGTTTTTCCATAAGTTTTGTGTTATCGATTATTGTAATATTAATATTATTATGACCAAAAATCAAGCAAGGATAAACACCTCCGGTCATAGTACTCATAACATTTTTACAGTTTGTATTTCTAACTATTGAACACCAATCTCTATAGTTTTTTATAAATGTTATATTTTCACCGTCACACCATTTTTCAGTTTCTTTACCGAACACAAAAGTTTTTATATTGTTTTCATTTAATTTATTTATTAAATCGTACCAAAATTCGTCAGTCATATTTTTTTCCGTCCAAGCGGCTCTTTTCCTTATTACTAAACATATAAAAGGTGAGTTTAAATCATATTCTCTCAAATCACTCCAATCTACATCAGTAATTAAATTTTTATCTCTTTCCCAATTTTGATAGAATGGTACATAAGGAATTAATCTTTTCTCTTTAGGCCCACTAGCCATTTGTAAAAATAAACCATTATCTAATAAATCAATTGATTCTATATTACCATGATTTAAAATTTGATATTCTTGGTAACTAATCACGTTATCAAATATTTTAGTATAAAGACATTTTCTTTCTTCAATAGTTACCACACAATCTGATTTATTTATTTTACCTTCTTGTAATAACATAATTAGGTAAAGTCTAGTTATTACTAACTCAGTTGCAATTTCGGTCACACTTAAAGGGTCGTGTGCGTCACTTGTGGAATCTCCTTTGTATTTATCTTTTGCGACTATAATATATTTCATTTATTTTTAAATATTTTATTTTTTATGACTAAAAAGTCTAATTCAGTATTTTCTAAAACGTAAAATGCATCTTCATATCTAGTTAAGATTGGTAACCCTTTTATATTAAATGAAGTATTCAAAATTATAGGGATGTGGCCCAATTCATCAAGTTTATTCAAAATTTCGTTAAATAAATTGTGGGTTTTACTCGTGGTTGTTTGTAGTCTCGTTGTGTTATCTTCATGTACAATTGATTTAACCCTATCCGTATATTCAGATTTAATCATCGGAGCATAACTCATGTAGTTAGATTCTTTAGGGTTTTCAAAATATTTTTCAATATCTTGTAATCTACAAACAGGCGCAAATGGTCTAAACCATTCTCTAAATTTAACTTTAGCGTTTAATATATCTTTCATGTTAGGAAAAGATGGGTCACAAATGATACTACGATTACCCAGAGCTCTTGGACCAACTTCTGAATGACCATTAACTAAACCTAATATTTTTCCTTGTTTTAAATACTGAACAATTTTATCAACCGTCAAATCTTCATTTGGGTATTCGGATAAAAATTTATCATACAATTCCGCATCAAGTATTTCAATTCCACTGTAACATATTTCTTGAGTTCCTAAATTTGGGAACATCGTTAAAAACATACCATAAGACAAACCACAATCATTAGGGTTTGACGGTACATATAATTCTAAATTTAATTTTTTTAAATACTCGTGAAGTTTTTGATTATATAAAACGTTTAAAGCACAACCACCAACTAAAACAACATTAGTTTTATATTCATTAACAAATGGAATAACTAACTCATTCATTTTACGTTCAAAAACGTATTGTGAAGTTGTGGATACGTCAAAAGAATCTTGGCCCGATAAAACATTTTTTTCACATTTAATACCTAAAGATGAACATAAACTTTCTAAATTTTTGTTAACATAATAGCTTTCAAAATGCTCAATCCATTCATTTCTAACTTTCCCATAAGCACAAAGACCCATTACTTTCCCAGCGTTAGTTAAAGAGTGTTCGGTTTTATGTTCAGGACTAATTTCCGAAATTAACCAACCAATCGCAGAATATGGATTACCAAAATCATAATTTTGACAATTTAATTCATTAATTTTATCACCTTCCCCTAAATAAGCTCTTGTAGTATAAACTAAGTTAAAGTCCCAACCACCACCATCAACGGAAAAAATTAAAGATTTTTTAAATTTTGAAGTATAATATCCTGAAGCTGCATGAGAAAAGTGATGTTTCATTAATACAAATTCAGCGTTAGGAAAAAAACTTTTTATTAAGTTTTTATCATCATCATTAAGTTCTAAATATAAAATTAATTTTATGTTAGTGTTATTTAAATTGTTTTTTATATGTGTTAGGAATTGAATTCTTTCATTTTGATTTGAACCCATTAAATCCCACCCGTCAAATCTTGAAGAAAACATTGCATATCTTTTTTTTACAAATCTTTCATATTCGTAAACTCTTATAGTATTATTTTTATCTATGAATGTTATTGATGCATCGTGTGATCCATAAATTGAAATGACTTCGTTTGGGTTATAATTTTGCATTTGTTATATTTTTTTTTGGTGTATAAAAATTAATAAAATAAAAAATGAAGATTAAGTTTTTATAATACAATCCATTTTTCACAATAAATGTCGTCAGTTACAAATCCGTTTTTTGACGGACCAAACCATTTTTTTGGTGCAATTACTATTTTGTTTTTATTTTTATTTAAGCATGACCCCCACCAAGAAAAAGAAGAGTTTGCAATAATATTATTTCTACATAAAGACATTAAATACAAATCTTCATAATCTTCATTACCCTCAACAAAAACTACATTTTTTAAATGTTTGAAATTTTCCTTGCACCATTCAATATCGTCAGAAAATATGAAAAAAGTTTTATCTTTACCAATGTATGAAACAGCCTTATCGTAATAATTCATATCTTGTGTTGGGTGATGTTCTAATAATTTTAGATAATCACCTCGCCTAACATGTATAGCACAAGTTTCTGTTTTTAAATTATCCCCATATCGTTCCTTTAGACCACATATAGTCTTATCATCGATAAAGAATTCTAATATCTTATCTTTATTGTTTTTAAAATATTTTTCGGATTGGAAATACCCGTGTAAAATCGTGTCCGACATAAAGTTGGGTATTGGTGAATAATGAAAATATGGTTCATAATAAATTTGATTTATGACCATATCTTCATTAAGTGATACGTTTTTTAATATGTTTTTGGTGTAATTTGAAAGGGGATTATGGACAATTTGTATATTATTTGGGTTAACAACAAAATCAACTCCCAAATCTAAAGATTTTGAGTACGCGGCCGCAATTTGAAATAAATAATTACCTAAACCACCTTGTAAATAACAACTAATCATTCTAATTATAGTGTTTTAGTGAATTGATAAACAAATTCATCGGGTAATAAATAATTTTTAGCTAAATTAAAATTACTTTTAATGTGACTTAATTTTGAATTATACATTTCTTCATTACAACCATCCAATATTTTTTCCAAATCTTCTAAATTGTCAAAAATCAACATACCATCAGTGTTAAAAAAATCACCTATGGATGGACATCCCCAATAAATTGGGATTGTACCAGTCATAAAACAGTCAATTAATTTTTCAGTAAACCAATAATCTCTTTTACAATTTTCAATAACAACAGAAAACCTATATTCTTTTAAACCTTCTAATTTAAATTCAATAGGTGAATATCCTCTCCCAAAAACATCCATTTTGTTCCCAAATTTTTGAATAACTTTGTGTCTTAATTTATGACCATCAGTAAATGATTTACTTGATGATATTGTTGAGACATTTTTACTTTTTTCGTAAATTTTTTGGTTATCTTCAGGTATCCAACAACATCCAAACGGGACAAACTTTGTATTAAACCCCTTATCTAATAAAGTTTTTTCATGGGTCAATATATAGTCAAATTTCATTAAATTGTTTTTAATGTAATCATAGTGGTGAGGTGCAACACACACTGGTTCAATTAACCATGCAATTTTATTTTTACTTGGTGGTAAATTTGATGTTAAAAAATTATCTGTGACAACTAAATTATCGTTATAACTAACATTTAACCTATCCCATATAAAGGTCTCTGATTTTTGGAAATCAGAACAATATCCTAATACTGAATGTGAAAACGTATTGTCGATTATTTTTAATTTATCTTTCATTTTATTAATTTCTCATATGGTTTATATGCCCGTATAATGTGATTCATTCTTTGAACTTCGTGTATATTTACTTTGTGTTCATTAAGAGGGTTACTTTCGTTATATATGTAATTTATATCATACATAAATTTATAATGTTCGGGACCACACATTTCAACCATAGGGAACATGAATGCCAAATCACAAGCAATTTTCCAATTGTTACCCTCACTATCTTTTAAGTCTTCTGGTTTTATATTCCTCCATAAAAATACCTTCCAAGTTCTAAGGTGGGATAGTGTAAAAGGTTTCTGTCTAATACCCTCAAATGTTGTGTGGGGTTGTGAAAAACCAGGTCTCCCATCGTGGTACCTAAAACTACCATTTGCTAACCAAACATCACCACTATTGTACGTGTCAACAACTCTTTGGAAAACGTTTGAGTCGGGCAACCAATCATCACCATCAACTTCGACACAGATATCTTCATCATCAATGTCAAATTCACCCCTAATTACTTGGTCATAATTTCCTGATTGGTACATTTTAGATTTGTTTTCAATTAAAATAAACCTATCGTCATCTTTAATAATTTTTTTTATTTTACTAATTGTGTTGTCAGTGGACATGTCATCGGTTATGTAACATTTGAAATTTTTATAGGTTTGAGTCATAATACTGTTTAAACATTTTTCAATATAAGACTCACAATTGTAAGTTGTTGTTAATACTACCATTTTTTAAATTGTTTTAAAAATTACCTCAATTATCTCACACATAATGTTATTAGATTTAAATTTTCCAATATCATTCGGTGGTTCATTATAACTCACATCAATTATTTCACCACTATTATCCACGTTATATATCCAACCTGGTTTACCACATAACCACCCTTCTATTGTTGTTCTACCCAACAATATCCCAGCGGTTTCATGACATTCTTTAATGTATTCTTCAACTTTCCATGTTGGTGGGAAATATCTAACATGTGAATTATTTAACTGGGGTATATCGATTCTTTTCTTGCCGACAACCCATAATTCTTTATTGTCATTTTTAGTTTTTTCCACCAAATCAATAATACTTTTTTCACGTAAATAGTCAATTGTTCCAACAAATAACACTCTTTTTTTATCACTTTTAGGTTGTGGATAATTTTTAAATCTATCGGTATCAAAAGGGTTATAAATTACAGATGTTTTTTCTTTAGGAATATTGAATCTATCTACAATATATTCTTGAATTTCAGGTCTAATACAAATGTAATGTGATATCCTATCAGAAATTACAGGTTCCTCCAACTCTATAACTTCAGAGTGAATCGTACATATCGACGGTATATTAGGGTATAGATTTAGAAAATACTCAGTTACTGGTTTGTGATTTAAGTGTAAAATATCAAATTTAACATCTGAAACACGATATAATTGTCCTTGAGGTATTCTAACTGGACCATTAGGTGAATTTACCATTATATTACCATCACTTCGTTTAAAACCTGGTGGTTCGTCAAAACTAAATGTTTCAATACCCAATGATTTAACTTTTTTAACCATCTCACCACCAATATTTGAACATATTGTGACGTTGTGACCTAATTTCTTATATCCTCTAGCTAATTCATAAACGTACAATTCAGAACCAGTATAATCATTGAAATTCAAACAACCAATAAGTATGTTTAGACTATCAGAATCATCAATCACCCTATTAATTTTAATAGGTAAATGTTCTTTATATTTTTCAGCAAAAATTTTTCTATTTTCCTCCCATTGTTCGTTTGTTTGACCTATAGATAAGTGAGTTAGTTTGATGTCAGTACACACGGATACTTTCACATCTTTTAAGTAATTTCTTAAACAAAAATCAACCTCATAAAAATGAAATCCTTTTACATTTTCATCAAAATATTCTTTTATGTTGTTTTTATTTATCGTGAAAAATAAACCATCAACAAGAATAACATTATCTAATTTAGATCCTTTGTCTTTGGAATATCTACTTAACCAACGTTTACCTTCGTGTTCGTGGTAAACCGCTCCATGCATTTTACCAAAATCTTCCCACCACTTTCCACTATCCGACAAATAACGTGTCCCAGCTACACCCAAAATACCTAAATCACTGTTTCGTTTAAAATGGCCGAGTAATTTTTTACCCCAATTTTTTGTATCAAATTTTAAGTCATCGTGACAAAATAAAACAATATCGTTAGACGAAGATTCTAAACCTTCATTATATATCTCAGTTAAAGATTTACCGTTTGGGTTTTCAAAGGGAATAATTTCAATGTGGTGTAAACCAGAAGTCTCCCTAATAATTTCAATATAGTTAGGATCTAACTTTCTAGTTGAGAAAATTACTGTTAGATTATTTTCCATATTTTTCAATGTAATGTTGTATTGTTGTTTTTAAATTTTCTTTAAAGTTTTTACTTGGTGACCACATTAGTTCTTTTGTTAATTTATCATGATTTACTGAATACCTAAAATCATGACCTGGTCTATCAGTCACGAAGTCTTTAAGATTACATGAGTTTTCGTTCCCAGTTATCTCATCAAAAATTTCACAAATCAAATCAATGATTTCCAAGTTTTCCAATTCATTATCACCACCTATATTGTATTTTTGTCGTGGTTTACCATATCTAAAAACCTTATCTATAGCGTCACAATGGTCTAAAACGTACAACCAATCTCTAATGTTGGTACCTTCACCGTAAACTGGTATGGGTTTACGTTTAACTAAATTACGTACCACAGTTGGGATTAATTTTTCGTCGTGTTGATTTGGTCCAAAATTGTTTGAACAATTTGTTATCACATAGTTTAACCCGTAAGTGTTACCATAAGATTCAACAAAATGATCTGAAGACGCTTTTGACGCGGAGTATGGTGATCTTGGTTTATATAACGATTCCTCAGTTGAGGAACTCTCATAAGGTGTTAATGATCCGTAAACCTCATCTGTAGATACGTGATGGAATCTTTTTACATTATGTTTTATAACTAAATTTAATAAATTAACCGTACCCATCACATTGGTTTCTAAAAACAGGTTGGGATTATCGATGGAATTGTCAACGTGTGACTCAGCGGCTAAATGAATGATACCATCTAAATTATCTAAATTTAGTAACCCATCTAATCTATCAAGGTATCTTATGTCTTGTATAACATTAGTTAGATTTGGGTGATGTAAATAACCACCCAAATTACAAATTTTACCAGCGTAAGTTAATGAGTCCATATTAATTATCTTCAATGTGGGATATTTGTCCAACATATATTTAATTAAGTTAGAACCGATGAACCCAAAACCACCAGTTACTAAAATTCTTTCCATGATTTAATTTTTACCAGTCGAACCAAAACCACCCTCACCACGTGAGGTATCATTTAATTTATCAGTTTTTTTGAAATTAATCCATTTAGGTTTTAACACATAAGACACGACACCTTGTGCTACTCTATCACCCCGTTTAATTGTGTAAACCTCATTTGAGAGATTAACTAAAATAACTTTTACTTCACCCCTGTAGTTAGAATCAACAGTACCAGGTGTGTTTAATACCGTAATACCGTGTTTTGCCGCTAAACCACTTCGGGGTCTAACTTGTAATTCGTATTCTGGGTGGATTTGGAAATATAAACCTGTGGGGACTAAAACCCTCTCCAATGGTTTAAGTTGAATGTCGTCACTTATATTAGCTCTTAAATCAAATCCAGAATCTTCTTCGTGGTTATAAATAGGATCATCTAAATCGGATAAGTTTATGAATTTTATTTCAATTTTTTGAACCATTGAATTAAAGTTTTCTTCCGATGTTTTTTCAAGTTTATCTAAGTCTAAACCCATAGACTTTACAACCCCACTTACATTATTGTCTAACTTATTAGACATCATTTTTTGGATTTCTTTAATAGTGTTTTCCATACCACCTATAAAATTATTCTCCATATATCTCTTTTATTTTTTTAACCAAATTAATTGTGGATTCGACATCACCTACACAGTATTCTTCTATTTTTTTAATGTCACCATCATTGTAGAAATATTTATGTAGATTTTCACCCTTAACTTCACCCATTTTTGGATTTTTTAACCCCATTGAAGCTGTCACCAATTGTAACGAAGATAACCCCTTAAATGAGTTAAAATTCCACAGTTCTTTAGTGTCAATCACATTAGCGTCCCATGGTTTGGTGTTGAAGTCCGGAATTATCTTAGGTACCGATATGCCATTAATTAACATTCTTTTAGCGATATATGGTAAATCAAATGTTTTTATGTTATGACCACACAATGTAAAACCTAATTTATCTACTCTGTCGAGTAGGGTTTTTGTTTTTTCTAAGATTTCTATTTCATCACCAATGTAAGATTCAAATTTGTTTTCACCTTTAGGTGTGACAAAACCAACCGACACACACACAATTCTACCAAATTCAGGTAATAACCCACTTCGTTTTTCAAATACCTCACTTGGTGTTAGTGTAGAATCCTCGGGGTAATGTCTACTAAAATAGTCATACCCACTTAACTCCCAAACATCATATAGTTCTGGGTAATCTCGTTTGAAACACTGTGTGTTTTTACAAATACCCACAGTTTCAATATCTAAAAATAGAATTTTATTGATTTCGTTCTTAATCATGTCTTTTTCTTTAATTGTAAAAAAAAATAGGTTATCTGTCAAACCGATTTATTTTAATCAATAATATTGTGGTGTAATTCCTGGATGTATGACCTCTTCAATTGGTGCTTTAATAACTGAAACAACTTCAGAATCTCTAGCGTCATCGGATAGGTATTTACTCATTCTTTGGTGAGCTTCAAATACAGATTCAGATTCTATAATGTATTTGAATTTTTTTACTTTAGGGTTACCTTGATTGTCGACTGAACCCATGTCGAAAGCTACTGTTACTTGATAATACATAATTTTTAATTTTTAAGATTTTCTAATTAATTCTCGATATATTTCCGCTCTATTTTTGGTTACAACATCAATGTGGTAAAGTGGTGATACGGTTTCGTAAAGTTTTTCACCCAAATCTTCAATCAACGAAGGATTTTCAATTAATCGTTTTATCGATCTGTACCAATCTTTATGATTCTTAGAAGTGTCAACCAATATTGAATTACCTTTAGAGTTAATTGAACCACCAGACTCAAAAGCGTTCACACAGTCTATTTTGTAAGGACCAAAATTTTGTGCTATTAACGCTTTTTTATGGAATCCAGCTTCAATTACTTTGAGTTGTGATTTTACTTTATTGAATATGTGTTCCTTTAATGGAGCTAAAGAAATGTCAAAATAGTTATAATTTGAAGCGTAAGTCGTAATTGGTTTTGTCCAAACCCTTCTATATGGTAAATTTTCTTCACCGTCATACTCACCCTTTTCAAATCTCTCTAAAAACTTTTTATAATCTCCACCAACAATGTTATAGTTGTCCGTGAATATTTTTTCATACATGTACCAAACCGATTCATGTGGTTTAATTGGTCTTTGTTTCTGTTCGTTAGTTTGTGGATTTATTTCGGTGACCGAACCCCTTAAATCGTACCCACATAAAACAAATTGAAATTTATCTTTATGTGTAGTGTTTAACACATTAGAAACACCATTTAATATCTCCAAATCTTTTAAATGGGATGAACCACCCAACCAACCAATTCTAACCAATTCAGATTTTGGTTTGTTAATTTGGAATTGTTTTTCTCTTGGATTTATAGCGTTAGGTAATACAAATACGTTCTTGTTCAATTTAGAAATTTCGTCAGCGAAAACTGTCGTAGTTGTTGTCACATTTTGAGCTTCCTTAACACTATTTTTAATCAACTCATCCAATTTATTTTGTTTCACAATCGCATGAGCTGGATGGTCGACAGTAGGTAGCCAATAATCATCAAGATCCATAATGGATGGTATACCTAATTTTTTTAGACGTTCTATAGCCCGTGAAGATCTAGCGAAGTCTGGACCCAAACTTCTGTGGTAATGAATTAAATCATATTGTTTAAGGAACTCATCGTCTTCTAATTTTGGGTTATAATCGATGTCAACCCAAAATTCGTCTGGGTACATTTTTTGTAGATTTAGGTGAGGATCTACTGACCTAAATTTACTAACCCCAGTCCTATCACTAGGTACAACAAGTATTTTATATTTATTATTTTTCATGACTAAAGAATAAGTCATAGAAAAATAAAAGTCAAAGGATTTCTATTTTAATTCTCGTGTACCGACAATTTTACCCTCCAAAACCGTGTTACCAATAACTATTTTAATAGTCTCGTTAGTTTGTTTGGTTTCACTAATAAGTTTGTTTAATTTAGATTCCAATAACTCATCCAATGATTCATTTAGGGCTTCTTTAAACATTTTTTTAAGTGATGTTTCGGTTAGTTTTTGTGTTTTTTTTGGTTGTTCTGTTTGACTTGTTTGAGTTTTTGTGACCTGTTTGTTACCCCCACTAGTTAAACCCATTTTTCTCATTTTTTCAGATACTTGATCTACAAAATTTTCAGACAAAACAGAATTGTTAAACGCTATTTCAGGTATTGGATTTTCAATCATTATTTTTTTGATTTCGTCAGGAAGTTTAGAATTCAAAATACCTTCCTCAGTAAGTTTGGGTTTACTGATGTTGTTTGATGACGCTGTTTTTTCAACACTATCTAAATTATAATTGTTGGAAATGGGTGGTAACTCATTTGTGGTGGACTCATATAATTTTGATTTATCTACATTGCCTTTAGTGTAATTACCACCTTCAACAACATTCATAAGTTGTTTTGATTTTATCAATTTTTCGAAAAGTTCAGATTCACTGCCCATAATTAAAATTTACTTTTTACGTCAACTCTATTCATTGACCTGTCCCCATTAGGGTTATATAGTGGTGGTTCGGTAAAAGTTTCACCCTGTATTGGTTTAAAGTATTTCATTTTATCTACCCTAAAAAGTCTCCAGTCGGGTAGTGGTATACCTTTTTCGTTAACTTTTAATGAGGGTCCTTCGGTTTGATAAGCTCTAACCACCGTATTATTTCGTTTAGACTTACCTAACGCTACTGGTTTTATAATTCTTTTTTCAGTACCTCTAGGTAATTTGTCATCATCCTCATATTTTAACTCACACACGTACTTATTTTTAATCGCGTCAACAATTTTAGACTGTTGTACTTGTTCAATAATAAGGTCTTTTATTGTGTTGTAAAGTTTCATTATCTTGTTTGATCTACGGTAGGTTGGTATCCATTACCAGAGTCTAAATTACCCGCTGAGTATTCGTTATTTTTTGAGTATAGGTTATTTTTTAAGTTACCCACTCTACCAGTGTTAGCTTCACCGTTACCCAGTTTATCCACTGAACTACCAATATTATCATCATATACACTTAAAAATTGAGCATTACCTTTACCTTTAGTATCCCCATTAGCTACCGCGTTAGGGTGGTTAACACCGTAACCATCATTTGGTTTATACGTGTTTCTAACTAATAGTTTTTCTCTTTCCATTTCTGATGACTTGGTAAGTCCTTCACCAGGTTTTTTTTGATTAAAATCAGGCATATTATATAACTTTTTTAATTATTTCATTTATTCGGGATATGTTTTCATATACCCCTCTATTATTAATTATTTCGTCAGAGTTTTTTTGCACTTTAGCTACCCTAACTTTAGTAGGATTTTTAGATTTATCTTTGGTGTGTTCTTTTTTAAATTGGTTTTCCATACCCGCGTTCATTTTACTTTTCTTAGTTTGATACACCGAACGTCTCCTTTCGTCTAATTTACCACTAATCCATTCCAACAACTCATCACCACCAATTAATTTATAAACTTCGGGATTCATCCCGTTCTTCATTTCATGTTTTATTTTTTTAGCTTGTTGATAACCCACACCTTTTTCGTCACAAAGTGATTTTAGTCTTTTGTAACCCGACATACTTTTGTCCGAATGTTTTAAATTATCATTTAATAACGATAACAATTCGGGTGGTATTTTGTAAAAGTCGTTTTTTAGGTCTTTATTCATAACCTTTTAATTTTTCAATTATAGATTTTAATGGTATACCTTGTCTGTCTGCGTATTTTTTAAGTGACTTTAATTTTTTCTCAAATATTTCATCACTTACTTCGTTTTTTTCAGAAATTTCTTTATCGTTATCTTTAGATTTTAAAATAATTTCCATCATTTTCATTACTTCGTCATCCTCGAATAACCTTTTTTTTCTACCTTTTATCGCTCCACTAGTTTTAGTCCTGTCTTCAGCTTCACTATCATCAAACCCATATTGTTTTTTATATCTAGATTTAATTTCATTTTTACTCATAGTGTCAGTATCAATAATGTCGTCACCATCTGAGTCCATACCCAATACTTTAGTCATGTCTTCTTCACCTACACGTTCTACTGATTCACCCCAGTACCTTTTATAAAAATAACCTCTACCCTGTTCACCACCTTGTCTGGTCGCTGGAACTACAGCGTCAGTAGTTTTTTTACTTGACACTGTTTTATTGTTCATATACCCTAAAGGTGTTTTACCACCTAAAACCGATCCATCATAGTCTACAAGTTCATCCAATTCTTCTTCTGTGTTACCATAATCGTTAACCCAATTATCCAATAATTTTTTAACTACTGTATTAGGGTAAGAATTACCTTTTTTCATTTGATCATTGTTAAACTTTTCTAGTGTGTTTAATAAAGCTTGTATTTGTGTTTTATTAACACCACTAACTGACACTTTATTTGTAGGTTGATCGGACATTTTTTTAGCGGTTTCTTTGTCTATTGACACACCAAAAGAAATCTCAAAAGCACCATTTTTCAATTCACTAACATTAACGTATAGTGGTTTATTGTACACTTCACTTTTAAAAGCCATAATTATCTCTTTATAAATAAATATCTATAAGTGTGGTAACGATATTTATATTTGATGGGAACACAAAATTTAAACAATTATTATTTTAATCGATTGGACGTTAAGTTAAATTACAGTTCTTATTATGATTTTTTTTTATCTTCGGATGAAAAAGATTTTAATAGAGAAGTTGTATATTCAAATAATTTAATAGGTTACGACAATGGTAATGTTTTACCAGTACTTATAGACTTATCCCAAAGTGGTTGTTCAACACAACCAACAATATCCTGTGACGTACAAAGTGGTACACCACAAGTAATATTGAGTAAAAATTATTGGTCAGAATCTACATCCACATGTGATTGTCCATATACAGGCACATCATCAAATAATTCAGCATACACAATTTACAACATAAATTTAACTGGAATTGATAATGGTTTGTTTACTGGAATGACTTCGGGTGAAACTATAGAATTACACAGTACTATACCTATAGGTGATACTTTTTCACCAACAAAATACGACAAAAGATTAAAGTTACATCAAGTTACCGCTTCAACATATAGTCCAAACAATATATCGTATTCTATTAGTTCAACAACTGATAGTTCTGGTTATTACCAAGAATTGAACGGTGGTTTTTATCAAGGTTTTTATAAACTTTATGGTTACCCTTATGAAATTTTACCCGATAGACCAACTTGTGGGTGGACAATGGAAACGTTGTTGAAGATACGTACAAGTGGTAATACGTCTGGTAATTGTTTTACAACCCTCGAAAACAATTGTGAATCTACACAAACACTGAATGACGTGTACCCAAACAACTCTGGATTTTTTTATTATGTGGGTACGAGAGCTGAAAATAAGTTTTGGGCAGCTTTTAGTTCAGAAACAGGTTGTACAAGTTTTAGTGGTTATTGTTCGGAAACTGGTAATTCGGGTGACAGTTGTACGATAAATGTCAGTAGTGGTGTTACTGGTTATTCTAACACATACGAGTTAGATTGTTGTAACAACCCAATCGAATCACACCCTTTAGGTCCTGTTAGTTTAAATATTAACACCGGTACAACACCTTGTGGTCAATCATATTCACCATTTACGTTACCAGTATCAGCTATAACTGACACGTACTCTAATTCTTTTGGTGTTAGGTTAACACCCGACTTTAGGTTAGGGTATAGAACTTTAAGGTTTACTGGTTCTTGTGTAACCACTGGTACTTCAATTGATTGTAATACTGGTGGAACATTTAACTGTGGTTACGCTATCGAAGAATATTATACCGATGTTATTTGTCCGTCTATAATCAACTCTGGTACCTGTGAAAATACTTGGTTATCCGTGTCGGTGACATTTGAAAGGGATTTCTGTTTAAGTGGATGTAACGTACAAAACGAAGGTGGGTTGTATGATTTATTGAAAGTTCCCACAGTGTACAGATACCAAAGATACGCTTCTGATGATATCGTGAGGTGTAAAAACACATACCCATTAATACCAGAAGATGGTTATTATGATTTAGAGTGCAGTGGTTCTTCCAATGGTAACATATCTATGACTTCAAACACCACCTACGGTAAATGGTTAAATCAAAAATACCTAAGACAAGGTACATTAACATTCTACGTAAATGGTAGGCGTGTAGGTAAAGTGGAAAACTTTGAGGAAATTATTCCCAGACCTCTAAATACTCACAGAGATTTACAGGTGGGTGTACCTTACAACATTTCTTGGGGTGGTGGTTCTCAAGGGTTATATGAAAATATGACATATGGTACTAGTGGTTGTTCCCAAAACCCACCTTACCAACAAGATCCAAATGATTTGGGTTTATTAATACAAGAAAATTTTGCGGGTTCTTGGTTGGGTGGTATATCCCAATTTAGATATTATATAAAACCATTACAATCGGATGAAATTTACCACAATTTTTTAGTGAACAAAGATAGGTACTCGTTAATTGACTGTCAATTCACTAAAAACTGTACATCTAAAGGTTGTAATTCACCACAAACATTATACTTAAGAGATGGTGATTCCTTGGATATTAAAATTATTTTTGGAACCAATTCGGATAACGTATACACAAATACTAATGGTAATAATGTGAGGATAAAATCGATACAACAAGATAACGTCTCTTCTGTAACCATAAAGAAAAATGATAATGTGGTTAACACACCGTTTAATGTGTATAGTGATGACACGTTAGAGGTAATTATTACTAAGATGGATAGTGATTTAAATTCTAATGTAACTTTAATTAGTAATTTAATTAAGTAGTTTATCTACTTTGGAAATAATTATATAGTAAACACAAATAAATTATGCCGTCATTCATTCGACTTTTAACAGAAACACCAACAAATATTAATACACCACCATCTGGTTATACTTCATTATACGCTTCGAGTGGAACAAGTAATGAAAATCAGTATCAATTATACATTAAAGACCCGTATGGTAATTCTTACCAAGTAGGTGGTTTCGCTAGTGGTGGTACGTTTTCCGCTATGACAACATTTAATTCGGGAGCTACTTTTTACAATGGTGTTTATTTGGGTCAACCAGCTAGTGAAGGTACATGGAGAATATCCGCTGACACCACAAATAATAATTTAGTATTCCAACTATTTACCGGTGGAACTTACGTAACTAAAAATACCATTAGTGGGGTATCGTAAAAGATATGGAGTTTTTTATTAGAAAAAATTCATTAGAACCAATACTTAAAATGCAGTTGGTTCAAGACGGTAGAAATGATTTTAGTTCGTTCTATGACAAATTATCTAATTCTTCCATAAAATTCTCTATGCGTAATGAAGAAACTGGTGTTTTTAAAATTTTAAATCAACCCGGTGGTATCGTACAAAAAACAAAAACAAGTGATAATTCACCCACAGAATACTACATCTACTATAGATGGAGGAAAAAAGACGTTAACACAGTTGGCAGGTATCAGGGCATGTTTTCTATTTACTTATTTGATGATTGTACTGAGTTAAAGGTTCCAATTAGGGAGGATTTGTATATTAATATTACTGATTCATTCGGTCAAACTTCTTGTGATTGTGGGTAACATGAAATCATTAATCGAGAAAATATTAAAAGAAGAGGTTCATGATCTTTTAAAGAAGCATTTATTTAAATTATTAAATGAATGGTTATTGGATGAATGTGATCAAATTACATCTGAAAAATACCCAGATTACATATTTTTTAAAAGAAGAAGTGATGGAAAAATTGTTGCGGAGATGGATAAAAAATATAAAGATTTTTGGTTACATTATGATGAAATTTGGTCATTTTTTGAAAAGCATTTTGACCTAAATTATGAGGAAATACAGGAGATTGCTCGTGACTGGCTGGAAGAGGATTTCAAACTGAAGGGGTATACACCAGCCCCTGACTACGGATCAGGAGGTTTTAGGTTGGAAGAGACTTTCAAACTGAGGGGATATACACCCCACCTGTGGTGGAAACATTGACGCATTGTGCTGGAAGATGCTTTCAAACTGAGGGGATATACGTCAGGGACTATCGGTCAACAAATTTGGTTCACCACTAAGTGATACTTTAAATATAAAATCCCAAGCTTAATTGATTTTTTAGTTCATTTGTATTATTTTTTTATAAAAAAATTGACAAATGAATATACCGACACAAGAGCAAATAGAACAGTTTTTACACGGTTCTGACCCAGAAAAATACATAGTGGGGTTAGAATTCGGTTTTAGAAGTGGCAAAATATATAAAATCAAAGAATACCCAGATAAGGGAAAGGTTATTGAGGTTGATACCTTCACACCTTTTTGTTGGGTGGGTGATTTACGTTCTAAAAATTTTTACAGAGGAAACAAACAAGTTCAAAAAGAAGCTATCAGTAAACACGGTATCATTATAGAAAAGTTGGAAACTTATGGTAATGATCGTTTAGAGAATGGGTTAACATATTTGGTTAAGACGACTAAAGATTATAATCATTTGGTTTCGTTTTTTAGGGAAGGCGGTCTTAATCCTTGGGGTGAAGATTCTAGAGATTTTATATTAATGTTACCACCGATAGAACAGTACTTAATACAAAAAGAAAAAAGATTATTCAAGGGTTTTGAGGATTATAATGACGTACATCGTTTCGTTTTTGACTTGGAAACCACTAGTTTATCACCTAAAGATGGTAGGATATTCATGATTGGCATGAAAGACAATCGTGGGTTTGAAAAAGTCATTGAAGTTGAGGATAATGATTATAATGAAATATTAGCTATTACCGAATTTTTCGAAACAATAGATAAACTAAAACCGACAATAATTGGTGGTTACAACTCATCTAACTTCGACTGGGATTGGTTATTTGAACGTTCTCGTATTTTAGGTTTGGATATTTCGGAGTTTAAAACACTAAACCCTAACGAAAAATTTAAAATGTCCAAAGGTACACTCAAGTTGGGTGCGGAAATGGAAGAATACAATAAAATTGAAATCTGGGGTTACAACTCTATAGATATCGCACACTCTGTTAGGAGAGCACAAACAATCAATTCAGACATAAAAAGTTGGGGTCTTAAATATATTACTAAATTCACTAATTCTGAAAAACCTAATCGTGTTTATGTTCAAGGGGATAAAATCGCTTCAACATATAAAGAAAATTTAGAATATTTTTTTAATCCCAAAACTGGTCAGTATCGTTTAGTTACAGATCCAAAAGTTAAAGACATAGAAACAAAATACCCAGGGGTGTATGAACGTGTCAACGGTAAATACATTGTTGAAAGATATCTATTGGATGATATTTGGGAAACTTTGGAGGTTGATGCTCAGTTTAACCAAGCGTCATTCCTTTTATCTTCTATGGTACCAACGTCATACGAGAGAGCGTCAACAATGGGTACCGCAACATTGTGGAAGATGTTGATGTTAGCTTGGTCATACACTAACAATTTAGCTATACCCAAAAAAGACGAAAAAAGACCTTTTGTGGGTGGACTATCACGCTTGTTAAAAACGGGTTATTCGACAAACGTGTTGAAGTTGGACTTTAGTTCACTTTACCCGTCAATACAATTAGTTCATGATGTTTTTCCAGAGTGTGATGTGACTGGTGCGATGAAATCTATGTTAAAATATTTTAGAGACACACGTATTAAGTATAAAAATTTAACATCAGAATACAAAAACATAGATAAGAAAGTATCAGAAACTTATGGTAGGAAACAACTACCTATTAAAATTTTTATTAACTCCATGTTCGGTTCACTATCCGCACCACAGGTATTTCCGTGGGGTGACATGAACAAAGGTGAAGAAGTTACATGTACTGGTAGACAATATCTAAGACATATGATTAGATGGTTTATGGATAGGGGGTATGAACCTTTGGTGTTAGATACTGATGGTGTGAACTTTTCAGCTCCAAAGGGTGTAGAAAATATAGAATACGTTGGTAAAGGTAATAATGACTTAGTTGTTAAAGACAAGGTTTATGTAGGTACTGACGCACACGTAGCTGAATACAATGATTTGTATATGGTAAATGAGATGGGTTTGGATACTGATGGTACTTGGCCAGCTTGTATTAATGTAGCCAGAAAAAACTACGCTCTTTTAACTGATAAAGGTAAAGTTAAACTAACTGGTAATTCAATCAAATCAAAAAAATTACAAGGATATGTAGAGGAATTTATAGATAAAGGTTTGACAATGTTACTTAACGGTGAGGGTCAGTCATTTATTGATTACTATTACGAGTACATCGAAAAAATTTACAATAAAGAAATACCATTAAGTAAAATCGCTAACAAATCAAACGTAAAACAAAGTGTTTCTGATTATAAGATTCGTAGTAAACAAACTTCAAAGTCTGGAAGTTTGATGTCTAAACAAGCTCACATGGAACTAATCATCCAAGAAGGACTTAAGGTGGATTTGGGTGACACGATTTACTATGTGAATAATGGTACCAGAAAATCACACGGTGACGTTCAAAACGTAAATAAACCAAAAAAGGGGTGGACACAAGAACAACTTGATAGTTTCTTTGGGACTTATGGCGTTTACCCACCAGATTCATTAACAACTATGGTGAAACTAAATTGTTACCGTATCCCTAAAGAAGATATTGAAAACAACCCTGGACTGACTGGTGACTATAACGTACCTAGATACATCAGTACTTTCAATAAAAGAATTGAACCTTTGTTGGTTTGTTTTAAACCTGAAATCAGAGACAATATTCTAATAGAAGATCCTAAAGACAGACAATATTTCACTAAATCACAATGTGAGTTAATAAATGGAATACCTAGAAAACCTGAAGACCAAGATTCGTTAGGTGAAATATTAGACCTATCAGAAGATGAGGTTAACTTTTGGTCTAATGTAAAACAACAAAATGAAAATTATTTTATGGAAAGTTTAGGTATTTTTGATACCGTCAGATGAGACTATTAACCAACAATTTAAAGGATCATAGAATCTTAATTCCACTGAACTCTCTGGGGTTAACCTCAGAGAGTTCCAATTATTATCTATAAGACCAACGTCTGGTAATATCCTACAATCTGAAAGTGATTTAAGTGTGTATTTTTTAGAAACTTCACGATTCAAAACATAATCCCCATTTTCAGTTAACACAACAAACTCCTCATCGTCTTTTTTGGTACCATAAATTTTAAGATACTCAATCAACATTATGGATAGTTTTTTATATTTTACTGAGTCAGGTGACCCACCCTCATAGTTAACTAAGTCTACCAACCCTAAGTTGTGTACATCTTCAGCTATATACCCCCAGTCGTCAGTATGATTAGATTTCCATTTGAAACTTTTAGGTGTCAAACTTAGGAGTTTGTTTAAGTTTTGGAATGAAACATCTTTGATACCGTATTTGTACCTTATTGATGACGTATCTTTTACCACGTTCCCTAAACTATCAATACCCAAATCTGTCGCAGCGGCTGAAATTAGGTTTGACGTATTAATCTGTAAACAACTCGCGGTTATGGATATAGTAGCTGCGGTAGTGTCAACAGGAATTAAAGGTGGTTGTGAAATCGCTACAACAGTATTACCAGTAGTTTTACCCGAAAACGCTGTAACAGAAACCCCATATGTAGATATTCTACCATCAGAATAAAAATTTGATACACCATCATTGTCTGACGCGTATTGTACTATAAATGTATATCCAGAATTACCACTATATGAAGGATCACTACCATCGGTAACATATTGTGGTAAACCAACCCAAAATAATCCTTCAATGTTTGTGTTACCCGAAAATGTCGCAGTATCACCCGAAGGTTGTATTAACTGTCTACTATAATCAATTCTTGTTGAAAATGCCATATTAAATTACATATAAACTACCAGGATTCATTGGTCTATAACCCAAAGCTTTATTTAAGTTTTCAGCTTCCAAAGCTTTTCTTTCTAACATTTTATCATTTCTAAGTCGTTCTAACCTTAATGTTAACTCCTCTATTAGTTTAGAGTACTCGTCTTTAGCTTCAGTCAATAGAGAATCATACTCAAGTTGTAATTCAGCGTCTGGTGTTTTTAAATTACCACTAAACTTACCTCTCACTCTACCTAACATTTCTTTACACTTCGCGAAGAAATATCTCCTAACCCAAGATTGTGCGGGAGGATTTAATTGGTCAAAATTAATTTCATCCAACCTAACATCACTAGGTAGTAACACAATATCTTTGTTTTGAGCTAAACATTCATTTCTGTTTTCGGGTCCTACATCATAATACCAATAATAAACCCTATGTTGATTCGTTCTGATATTACCAAAATCAAATCTACCACCAGGTACGTTATACAAGTGTAGGTATTTAGGACCATTAACACCACCTGCACCAGCGGTTATCCTGTATGTCATGTCACCACCTATTATTCTGTTCTTTAGGTTTCTATCTTGCATTCTAAGTAAAATGTCAAAAGCGGGCATCATGTAGTAAGATCCTTGTATCCCCATTTGAGCAAATCCACCTGGACCTCCAACACCAAAACCACCAAAACCACCAAAAGCACCTAAAAATGGATCAATAAAAGATTCATTTAATTCCGCTCTAGTATACCAAAGAATTTCGTTTATTTCACGACCAGCTGGGATTTGATATATTTGTGTGTTAGCGGATAATGTTACATAGTCTTGTTTTAGTTGGTAAGGACCTCCCGCTTGGAGTCCCACGATTTTTGAATACGCGTAAGTAAATGACGTTTCGAATGATAAATCTCTTGTCATAAAAGCGTTTGTGAGTGATATAACATCTTGATCTTGACCGTACACTGAAGACCATTGATTTTCAATTAACCAATCTTGGATGTATTGTCCGTAATCCTGTACCGCAATCTCTAACGCGGTATCTAACATCTCGTCTTCCAATTCGACACTTCTTATTGGTGCACCCAACAAGTGTTTTACCTGTGTAAATAATTTATCTCTTTTTTCTGGTTGAATAATAGACATAACTTTTTTATATAAATACCTATTATATCAAATAAAAAAGTGGTCAAATTTGACCACTTTAATTTTTATGTTTAAAAATTTTGTTATTTGATAAAATTAACCACGGTTAAATCATCGTCATCTTCTTTTATTTTTCTTCTAACTATTCTTCTAATGTCAGATTCTTTTAATCCCAAACCTTTAAATGTACCGTACCCTTCAGATTTTTCATTTTTTCTTATGACTTCATCTTCCTCTTCGGTTTCAACTTCAGACAACTCCTCATCTTCCATTTCTTCAATTTGGTCAGACAACTCCCTCATCGTCGTTTTATATTTTTTAAGGTCACTGTTCTTTTTACCTAATTCTTTTAATTCTTTTCTAACTTTTTTTAGTTTTTCGTAAGCGTCCTTAAGTTCTTTTTTAGGATCTTCACCTTCTGAAATAATTTTATTTACGATAGATTTTAATTTTTTCTCAAGTAATATGTTTTTCATGGTTAAAACTTTTTATATAAATATCACATAAAACAAAAAACCCCTCTATAGGGGAGGGGTTTTTAAATATCATTTAAAATTATTAATCTGTATGTTCATTCAAAAATGAAATAAAGTTAGAAATACAATCAGATGCATAATCTTCCAAATCAAAAAAATCCTCATCAGACATTTCATCGT
>Ga0099848_1000015_pt1 | contig 58427 bp, 68 predicted proteins | sample CB_VirMetaG_3_FD_78179 | JGI IMG/M metagenome (GOLD analysis project Ga0099848, IMG submission 78179) | Freshwater to marine saline gradient viral communities from Chesapeake Bay - CB_1508_1S Viral MetaG | ecosystem: Environmental > Aquatic > Marine > Coastal | place: USA: Chesapeake Bay...
ATACTTATTTCTATGATATCGTATTTAGTGGTAGTCAAATTGCTAATGAGTCAACAATGTATGGGTTAAATATCCCTAATTTAACTACAAACCAAGTATATACATTTGATGAGGTTGGTGGTTGTTGGACATATGTGGGTACAGATAATCAATATAGCGGAACAACTACTTCACTTACTGTTGATGGTAGTTATAATAGTTGTATACAGTGTGAATCACAAAGATAAATAATTAATAGTAATGACAGGAACAGTAACCATAAATAGTATAGTAGGAACACCAAATTTTAATGTTTGGATATCTAACGGATGTTTAGATACGGATGTTAGTGTCTTTATAGATACTATTAGTAATTCTGATATCCCATATACTTTTAATGTTCCTGTTGCATATCAGAATAGTGCTTTTTGTGTTAAAATATATGATAATACTGATTGTAAAATATGTGAATGTTTTGGTTTTGGTCCATCTCCTACTCCATCAATGACACCATCGGTTACACCGTCAATTACTATTACTTCTACACCTACACCAACCCCAACACCTTCAGGTGAATGTTTAACACCGACATATTATCATGGTTCATTTACTGGTAATGGTTTTACTCAGACAGTAACATATACATTATCACCAACATTATATAATAACAGAGCACAATGGACATCATCAAGTAATGGCACTATTAGATGGAATGGATATAGATGGGAAATATCTAATTGGAATTTGGCAGGTGTTACTTACTACAATGGTAATGTTAGTACTTTATATGCACCTGATTCAGTTAATTGGGTATACCAAGGGTGTGCTAAAGGATTTACATGTAATGTAACAATGACTACTGAGGGATGTGGAGTACCACCAACCCCAACGCCTTCATCGACTAGTGTATCTCAAACACCAACACCCACACCTACTTTAACACCAACATCAAGTGAAATAAGACCTATAGTTAGTCAAACGCCAACAACTACACCAACAACAACGGTTACTCCGACAGTAACACCATCAATCACGCCTTCATCTTCGGGAGTTTTTTACGATAAATTATTATGTAGAAATTGTGTAGATGAATTAGATTTACTTGTTATATCACAAACAAGTGGGGCTCAGATAGGTGACTATGTTAAACTTAGTTTAAGTCCAGGTAGTTCGTCTAGAGGTTGTTATGAAGTCACTAGTTTGTATAATGGATTAACCACAGGATATGTTATAAGTATACACGATAGTTGTGTATGCGAATAAAAAATATAAAATGTAAATGGCACAAACATCAGGAAATAGTTGTAATATTATCACAATAAACCCAATGGAGGTTGAATGTGTGGTAACTAACGCGTCCACACCAAATAGTACAAATGGTTCGGTTCAGATATTAATAAATGGAGGTACAGGACCATATACAATCGTTTGGAGTAATGGTCAACAAGGTTCTGTGTTAACAGGTCTTTCACCTGGAACTTATAGTGCAACTGTAACTGATTACTATGAAGATTATACTATAACCACACAATGTGTTGTTGGTTCAGATACTGCATTGGTTCAACATTTTGAAGGATGTAATGATTATGTTGGAATTACAGTTTATACAACAGGTCTAAGTATTAATACGACAAAGCCAATTATAAGATTTAATGAAATTGTTGGTTGTTATGAATATATTGGTGAAATAACAACTTCAGAACCTTACAGTGCATTAACTATAAGTAATAGTTATGCTAACTGTAATTTTTGTAACCCACCGTCTCCAACACCTACAGTTCAACCAACGATATGTTTAAGTAATGGCGTTGATTTACAATATGAATTCACACCAAACGGTACAGATTCAAACGGTAATTTCCAATGGGAAAATAGTGCGAATAATATGGATTTAATTTATAATAGTAGTGCTCATTCACCATATTGGGAAGTAACTAATTGGGTTGGTTCAGGTACTATGAGAAAACTTCAAAATCCTGCGGCTACAATTCCTTTAGGAACTTGGACTAATTTTGGTCGCACTAGTGAATTAACGTGGACGGTAACGGAGGGTCCTTGTGTTGGTTTCCCATTAAATCTAACTGCAAATGTTTCAGACCCTGAGTGTTTAGGTGGAACTGGTAGTGCTATTTTAGTAGGTGCGGGAGGAACACCACCATATCAATACTCATTATTAGGTTTTACTAGTTCATTACAACCATCAGGAGTATTTAATAATTTACCTTCAGGAAATTATATTGGTTCAGTTCAGGATTCTACATCAAATACTGCTACTACATCGTTCACTATAGGTACAGGAACTAATAGTGTAAATTATCAATTAGTATTGACTTGGACAAATAATCCTGATGTACCTAATACATTGAATAATAGTCTTACCAAATCTTACAATTATAGTTTTTATACTGTACCAGCATTACCGAGTGGAGTCAGTTTAACATTTGATTTAAAATTAAGTCATACGAGAGAAAAGGGGGGTCAATTAATAACAGGTGGAGCTGTTATGTTTAGTCACTCATTCACTGCTTCTAAAAACTCAACATCATTGACAATTACCGATGGTTCAACAACTAATAGTTTTGGAACCCCTTGTGCTGATAGGATTGCTAATGTGGCTACTTTTGATAGTACGAGTAATAACATTACAATAACAAATAACGACACAGTAACAGGATTAGTATCACAAACAGTTATGTTAACTACAATGGGTTATGATTGTGATTGTCCTACATATGGTGACTACGATACTGTATTACAAGCGGTCAATGTAACGATTAATGGTACAACATGTAGTACTGTTACTACATATTCAAACATTAAACCTTTAGAAGTTATAAAAAGTGGTTGTATTGTGGCAACTTAAGATTTATAATAATTGATTAATAAAATTGACTAATAAAACTATTTATAGAACATGGGATACATAATTAAAGATACTGCGGCACTTATAAACTCAAAACTTACTGATACAGGTAGAAAAAAAATATCTGAAGGTACGTTTAATATCTCTTATTTTCAGGTAGGGGATAGTGAGGTTTGTTATGATTGTATTACAGGTGCAGACCTTTCTACAGGTATGGTTTTAGATGCTGAGTATAATGCTCAAAATTCATCACCTCTTCCTCAAAAAAATAAGGCAAATATTAAGTATCCAATTTTAGTTACAACTCAATCGCCAAATACATACGGTATTCCAATACCTGAACCTCAAATTGATAATATCTACAATACTGCGGCAACTTTAGGATTTTTTACTGCCGATACAACATATTCTTATAGTAATGTTATTGATGATAATTTTAGTGCACAAACAACAACTGCATATACTATTAATCCCAACTTTGTTATTAATATGGCAACTTTAAATTCGGGAGACACCGTTAGTTTAAGCGCTTCTACTATTGATATTAACGTTTCGGGTAATGTTACTACAAATCATTTTATGACTGTATTCTTTAATGATGCAACTCAACCAATTGTTAGTAATTATCCTGTTTTAACTTATAAAGTTGTAGGAATTACTGGTGATACTTCAGGTAATACAGGTTCGGTAACTGTTAAGGTCGATAGACAATTTCCTGACTTACAAAGCATGGGTTACACAGGAAATGCTAGAGTAATATTCTATCCGTCAGGTATGACAGAATTGTATGATACATTTACACCTGAGTTTTATTGGAATATAGATGCAATTAACTTTGAAAGTAACTGTGACGTTTCTAATTATTTTGTTAAAGTTTGGAACATGAATATTCCATGGACTGAGAATCCTGCAGGTTTATTTACAAATACATATCAAGGATATGATGAGTTTGGTTCTACAGGGTACACAGGAACAAAAGAATATTTAGGATATAATTCGGATTCGGGTCAAACGGATACTGATTCAACATATTACTATAATTCTTTTAGTGAAAAAGTTATACTTTCTCCTTCAGACCAAAAATCAATTGCTATTGTTCATTACACTAATCAGTCTATTGATAATTTTTATGGTGAAAAATTTGCAATGACTACAGTTGACCCATTATTTTCATTATCAGGACAAACAGGACCAGGTAGAAGATTTAGGGTTAATATACCAACATTAATGTGGCATAAATCATCAGGTGGTACTATGGGTGAAACTTTTTATGTTGACCCTGATGGTTTTGAAGGTAAAAATTTATTTACACCTCATTATATTGAGTCAAATGTAAATACAGACATGAATAATCCTGGCATACGTTATTATCATTTATGGGATACTAATACTAACACAAACGGAATACCTAATAGAGTAGGTAAAGTGTGGCCTGATTTTAAAATGATAACTTTTGATGACGATGAAATTATTGCATCCTTATCAAATAAAGCAAATAGGAACTGGACTTTACCAGCACCTAAATTAGGTTTAATTGTACCTAATACATTTAATGGTCAAACAGGTAGTGACACAGGATTATTATCAGGAACGAGCCAATGTTTATGGTTAACTTATAGGTTAAATCATTCAGCGTTTACTGAATCATTACATTGTAATTATTATACTCAGATATGTGGTACTGACCCTGACTGTCCACCTGACACTGCAGATGTTACAGTTAGATTTGGTAACGAGTTCCCTTATTTAGTTAGTGACGGTTCTCAATCAGGATTTTCTGCAAATGATTTAGTTATTTTAGCTCAAAAAGTTGATGCAGGTAATAGACCTGACCCAACTCAATGGTACGAGTTAAATGTTACTGACCAAATGAGTGCAACTACAGTTAATGGTTATTTAACTGTTTCAGGTTTAACGGGTACTACATTTGTGATTAATAAAAATATGTATGATACTGCATCATCAGGTGCACCATATGATTTATCAAATTATATTGACCTACCAACTAACAACCAACCAGGTGTTACGTTAAACTTTGGTGATGAATATTATTTCTATGGGAATATTTCATCAGACATTCAAGCCACAATATATGTGATGAACTATAAGTGTAATTTAGGACCTACTCAGTTTCTAACTTCACAAAATCCAACATGGTCTAGTGGTGATGCACCATATGTTACTGAGGTTGGGCTTTACGATTCTAATAAAGAACTTATGATTATATCTAAAATACAGTCTCCCGAAAAGAGACAAGGTGTACAACAGTATACTATAAAATTAGATTTTTAATATAATCATATGCTAAACGAAGAAATAACTAATAACCCAAAAGTATTGGGTTTAGACATCTCAACAAAAACTATTGGGTGGGCATTATTTGATGAGAGTACTCAAAAATTATTGGAACTTACTCATTTTTCACCAATAATTAAACCAAAGCCCGAAGAGAAGATAGAGGAATTACTTTTGAAAGTTGATGCTTTCGAAGAAAAGTTAATTGGATACAAAAATTTAGGAATAACTAAAGTTGTTATTGAAGAACCTCTACTTAACTCAAATAATATATGGACTGTGGGAACACTATTGAGATACAACTCAATGATATCACGTTCAATATATCAAATATTAGGCATTACGCCAAACTATATTTCAACTTATAATTCACGTAAATTTGCTTGGCCTGATTTGGTATCTGATAATGGAAAAGGTAAAGTAGTTTTATTTGGTGGTTTACCAAAAACCATAGATAAAAAAGAATTAATTTGGAAAAAAGTTTCCGAATCGGAACCGCAAATAACTTGGTTATATACTCGTAATAATACCTTGAAAAAAGAATGTTTTGACCAAGCAGATGCTTATACATGTGTTTTAGGTTATATGAGACAACAAGGTATTTGGTAATTGATTTTTAATTAAAACATTCTTATCTTTAGTTCTGTATGGAAAATCAGGACGAAGCATTAGTAGTAGATTTATTGGTTAATATGTTTGGTGACCCTCGTCTTCATAATGAGATGAGGGGTCAAATATCTTTTGACTGCCCTGTTTGTTCCCACGATATTAAAGGTTTAGATAAAGGTGATGGAAAGGGTAACCTCGAAATCAATTACGGACAACACGTTTATAAATGTTGGGCATGTGCTGAGACTCATGGAACTCATGGACATTTAGGTAAATTAATAGATAGTTACGGTAATAAAAAAGACAGACAGTTTTATAACTTAGTTAGACCTGATGACTTTGTACGAGATGAAAGACAATACAAAGTTTTAAAATTACCAAAAGAATTTAAAAGATTTTCTGAGGTTAGTAAAATCTACCCACCAAGAGCACAGGCATATAATTACCTTAAAAAAAGAGGTGTTAGTGATGAAATCATTGAAAAGTATGATATAGGTTTTGCTATAGATGGTGATTACGCGGGTAGAATTATTGTACCATCTTACGATAGTGATGGATTTTTAAACTATTTTGTTGCTCGTAGTTGGAATCAATACGCCAAATTAAAGTATAAAAACCCTGAAGCTCCAAAAGAACTACTAATATTCAATGAGAGTAGAATTAATTGGTCTAAAGATGTATGGATAGTTGAAGGTGTTTTTGATAGTTTCTTCGTTCCAAATTCAATACCTCTTTTAGGTAAGTTTGTTTCTGATAAATTGTGGGAGACATTATACGACCGCGTAAAAGGTAGAATCAAAATATGTTTGGACCCGGATGCGTGGGAAGATGCTAAAAAAGTATATTACAAATTAAGTGGTGGAAAACTATATGGTAGAGTAGATATAGTTAAACTTCCTGATGGAAAAGATTTGGGGGATTTAAGAGGTTTAATACCTGAAAATAGTTACGTAAAATTAGAGAAATAATGATAGAGTTAAAGACAGCGTCCCAAGAGATAAGGGACATAATTGAAGAGGTTAAAGGAAAGTTAGAATTATCCTTTATTGAGGAAGACCACATTTATTATATGAAAGATAAAAACGGAAAAGTTAGAAATAATTTTCCGTCAGTATCTAAAGTATTAAAACATTTTTATGAGCCATTTCCTGCTGAAGATATTGCTTATAAAAAAGCTAAAGGTGACCGAGTTGAAATGGAAAGACTATTGGATGAATGGTCTGCTGCTGGTTCATATGCGACAAATATGGGGTCACGAACCCACTTTTTGTTAGAGAAAAAAACCATAGATATGTATGGTGGTTATAAAGATGTCCGTGAACCTATTTTTGAGTGTGACATTGAACAAGAATTAAAGAGTAATTCAATGATTAAAGCAGGTGAGAAATTCCTTAAACTTATGGAAGAAAGAGGTGCTTACCTTTTAGATACGGAAATGGTGTTAGGTCATCCTGATTTGGGTTATACAGGACAACCTGACAAAGTTTGGTTAATTATGAATAAAGAAAAGAATGGATTTGGGTTAGTAATTACCGATTGGAAGACTAACAAAGCGAAAAACTTTCAGGTTAATGATTTTACTAAACCAATGAAAATACCATTCCAAAAGTACCCTGATAATGCGTTAGGACACTATTATCTTCAACTCCCTTTTTATGGTAGATTATTATTGAAAATGTTGGAAGGAACAAAGTATGAAAACATTTCACTTTTGGGTTGTGTTGTCGTATTATTAAAAGACGATAGTGAGTTTGAGGAATTCAGAGTTCCATCGGATGTCATAAATAAAGTAATGAATTTAGATTTAAAAAGTTATGGAATATAAAGAATTATATCCTAATCTATTCGATGCAACGGATATGGGTGCATGGAAAAATCGTAATATTAGAAAAGAATTTCTTTCTTATGAATGGGATATGATGGTGCAAGAAGTTGCGCCCGATGTTTTTGAGTTTCCATTTTTTAATAAAGAATTTTGTGACAAATTTGTTGATGTAATAAAAACCACCAATTGGGACCAAGTAAATCGATGGGGCACACCTGTAGATAGTAGTAACTTAAAAGTATTTGGATTAGATGATATTATGAAACATTTAATCCATGATTATATTTTTAGTATTGTCCAAAAAGAGTGGAGATTAGAAGGTCAAAAATGGAAATTAATGCAACCTGATAATAACATCTTAAAATTAAAAGAAGGTCAAGAAATCAGAATGCATCATGATTATATTCATATTTCATTGTATTGTAAATTGGATGGATATAGTGAAGGTGGAGAACTTATTTTTGACAAATACAATAAAGTAATAAACCCAAAACAAGGTTACATCTATATGTATCCTGGCCAAATAACCCATAGATATGGAATGAGAAGAGTATCTAATGGTGATAGGTATTTTTTAATGTCATACTGTACAAGTGATTAGATTTTCAAACCCATTTTTAGCAATATTAGGAATATTTTTTTGGTGTATTTCTAACGTCACGACCAGTCTATTTCCTTCGTTTATGTTTGGGTTATGTTTTGGTATGATTTATTTAAATTATAAAAGAGATAAAGAAGAATATGGAAAGTAAACACGAAAACCCGATACACCCTGAATTGTACACTTACTTTGATAATCCTGAGGAGTGGGAAGAAAGATTTTTAAAACCAGAATTACGTTCTAAAAATTGGGAATTGTATCTATATGAGGAATTACCAAATATCTATACAATTCCTGCTTTTACAGAGGAGTTTTGTGATTTTATTATTGACGAAGCCGAGTCATGTAATTGTTGGACAGTAGATAGACACGAAAGTTACCCAACTACTGATATGATTTTACAAACTATTGGTTTAGGTGCGACATACCACCAAATACTTAAAAAGTATTTTTGGGAATTGGCGGTTAAGGCATATAAATTAGAGGAAAAATCATGGTTAGACATGAATAGTGAAAATTTTATTGCTCGTTATCATCCATATGCTCAATATCATTTATCACTTCATCACGATGCGAGTCAGATAACTACTGTTGTGACATTAAATGAAGATTTTGAAGGTGGAGGCACTTATTTCCCTAACCAAAACGCTAAACTAAAAGGAAAAAAAGGTGATGTGTCAATACATCCAGGTCAAATTACACATTGGCATGGTGGATTACCTGTTGAAGCAGGGCAAAGATATATTATTGTTTCTTTCTGCACATTAAAAAAATAAAATATGAATTTTGACGAAAATAAATTAAGAATTAATCCACTTGAACTACCAAACATTGAGTGTGAAAATTGTGGAAATATTTTCTTTGATAAGGTGACAATTATAAAAAAAGTTAGTAAACTTTTAACTGGCTCGCCAACAGATGAAATGATTCCAATGGAAACATATGTATGTACAGAGTGTGCACATATAAATAAAGATTTTGATATTGCAGGTAATGAAAAGTAGAGATTTTGTAATATGGTTAGATGGTTATTTAGAGGGTAAAAAAACTTTAAATATTGACGAAATAAGACACCTCCAAAATAAAATTGCGGATGTGAATCTTTATCAGTTAGAAACAGATAAAGAGATAATTATAGAAAGGATTAATCATCCGATGAATCCAATAAAAATTCAGGAACCTTATGAGAATGATGATATGGATTTTCCTGGAAAACCACCTAACATTTATATGTGATGTCAAAAGAAAGATACTATTTTTGGGACGAAATGTGGAATGAAGAAACTAATAACAATGAAAATGAAGAAAATACTACAAAAAATATCGTGGAAGACAAGGAGAATAAATCTTAAGATTAAATTCCTTAATTTTTATTTGCATGATAACTACGGAACGTGGGGAATAGATTTAATTGGTATTCACCTCAACTTCAGAAATTATTCTTTATTTAGATTTGAATTTAGATTACCAAATGGGACCGATGTTAGAAAATTTACAGTTGATAATTGGGATATATTATTCATATCTAGATTTCTTTGGAAAGAATATGATAGGTTATCAGACCATTATTTATGGTCAAGAAATGATGCTACAGGTTGGGACAAAATCAAATTAAATTTTTTAGAAAAATTATTTAAATAGATGACGTACCTATTATTGGCAATAATACAAATTGCATTTAATTTATTAAAACTATTAGAGATTAAATATAGTTATGATGAGGATATGAAAATGACCCTATTAGTAGGGTTTTTTCTTGCTATCGTATGGTTATTTTCAACTGCTATTGGTGTTTCTGCGGTTATTCAACTTGATTATTTGATGATGATTGATTATGTTATATCATCGCTATTTGGTAAATATTTGGCGTTAAAATTAAGAAAATATTGGAAAATCAAAAATAAAAGATGAAATTATCGGACCACATTGGTAAAACTCCTCTTATACAGATTAGCGATAAAATTTACGCAAAAGCCGAATTATTTAACCCCACTGGTTCAATTAAAGACCGTCCCGCAAGTCATATTATAAATGATGCTGAACTAACAGGTAAATTAAAACCTGGCAGTACTATCGTTGAAGCTACCTCAGGTAATATGGGAGTATCTTTTGCTTGGTTGGCGGCTGAGAGAGGATACCATTGTGTAATTGTAATGCCATCTAATATGAGTATGGAAAGAAAACAAACTCTTCAATACTATGGTGCTGAACTCATTGAAGTTGACCCTGGTGATTTTGATGGTGCTATTCGTTTAAGAAATGAATTGGTCGAGAAGAACGGTTGGTTCAACTGTAATCAGTTTGGTTCTGAAAAGAACATTGAATCACACAGAGTGGGAACTGCAGTCGAATTACTCTATCAATGTGAAGATAACTGTTTTGTTCCGAGTGCTTTGATTAGTGGAACAGGTACTGGTGGTACTATTATGGGTGTTGGTCCTATGTTACAATCATATCACCACGATATGAAGATTGTTGCGGTTGAACCCGCTGAGTCACCTGTGATGAGTGGTGGTGAACCAGGTCTTCACGGTATTCAAGGTATTGGAGACGGTTCAAAGTTCCTTGTAGATTTGACTATTGTAGATGAAATTATTACTGTTTCTACTGAAGATGCAAAACAAAGAGCCAAAAGGTTGGCAAAAGAGTTGGGAATCTTCGTAGGTATTTCAGCGGGAGCTAACATTGTTGCCTCTGAAAGATTTGTTGAAAAATTTAACCCTGAAACTCCTGTTGTTACATTCTTGTGTGATAGGGGTGATAGATATTTTAGTTGTTTATGATTAATAAAATAGTACACTTTTCAGACCTTCATATAAGGTTATTTAAAGACCACGACTTATATCGCGACATTATTCGCGACATGTTGTCTCGATTTGAAAAAATTAAGCCTGATAGAATAGTTTTTACGGGTGATTTAGTTCATTCTAAAAATCAAATGACACCCGAACTTATTGAGATAGTTGCTTGGGTTTTAACAGAATGTTCTAAGATTGCAAAGACAATCTTGATTCCTGGTAACCATGACTTTCTTAATAATAATTTAAATCGATTGGATGCACTAACACCAATTATTGATTCTCTTAAAAACTCTGAGATTGTTTATTATAGAGATAGAGGAATATATGAGGATGATAATGTTAGTTGGTGTGTATACTCACAGTTTCAGGGTAACATACCGCCTGAAATAAGTGAAGCTAAAGGGTATAAGATTGGTTTATTCCATGACCCGATACAGGGTTTAACAACAGACACTGGTTATGGTTTTGGTGACCATGCATATGAAATTGAAAAATTTAATGGTTTGGATATAGTATTATGTGGTGACATACATAAACGTCAAGTTATTGATATACCAAACAATAAAAAGGCATATATGGTTGGGTCAACTATACAACAAAATTTTGGTGAAAGTATTACAAAACACGGATTTGGTATCTACGATATAAAAAAGGATAAATACGAATTTGTTGACTTAAAAAACCCACGACCATTTTTATCTTTTAAAATAACTGATATTGAAGATTTAGAAAAAGGTCATGAGCAACTCACCAATTATTAACCTTACATCAAAAGAACTTAAAGATATTAAATCTTTTTGTGAACTTAATGAACTCAATATGGATGAGTTCATTAAGTCATGCTTTAATAAAGGATATCAGATTGAAAAATATGGGTTACTTACAACTGATGATGGTCAACAAATAGTATTTGAGGAAAAAGAGGTTATTAAAGAGATTATCAAAGAAATTCCTGTTGAGGTCGAAAAGATTATAGAAAAAGAGGTAATAAAAGAAATTGAAGTACCTGTTGAGGTCGAAAAGATTGTAGAAAAAGAGGTAATAAAAGAAATTGAAATACCAGTCGAAGTTATCAAAGAAATTGAGGTGGTAAAAGAAGTGGTAAAAGAAATACCAATTGAAGTAATCAAAGAGGTCGAAAAGATAATTGAGATAGAAAAACCTGTTGAAGTTATAGTAGAGAAAGAAGTTTATATTACTGATGATGAACAGGTAACTGAACTTGGCGGAAAAATCACCGAGTTGAGTGAAGAAAAGAAAAAACTTTCCAATAAAATTAAGGACCTCACCAAAGAATCTCAAAAATTTTCCACTAAAATAACTGAAATGGAAAATATTTTCCAAAAAGAAAAAGATGAACTTTTATTAGAAATAGAAGATTTAGTAAAACAAATGTCTAAAAAAGATGAAAATTTAGACGAACTTAGACATAGTTTAGACATTGCTTTAGACAAACCACCAGTAGAAGTTGAGAAGATTGTCGAGGTAATCAAAGAGGTGGAGGTCGAAAAGATTGTTGAAAAAGAAGTTAAAGTAGATAACAAAGAAAAATTAACAAAACTTCAAGATACTATAACAAAGATGAGGGATGAACTACGAGAAAAAAATGAAAAGATTTTACAAATTGAAAAAAATCTCGTAGAATTAGAAAAGATAAAGGGACCCATTAAAGGAGTTTTTATGGGTTCATCAAACATAAACGATAATTTATATAGATAATGGAATTAGTGATTTGGTTAGTTGCGGCATATGGAATGTCGCAAATATTAGTATATGGTTCAATCTTTAACGGTTTAAGAAACAGTATACATAAGTGGGGTGAAAATCCTTTAGCGGTATTTTACAGTGTGGGTTCATTCCTTTCAGGTTTGATATCTTGTATGATGTGTACATCAACATGGGTTGGATTTACTATGAGTTTTATGTGGTCACCATGGGTAAATATTATGGGTGTACATCCGGCTTTGGGTGTATTCTTTGATGGTATGTTAGCTTCAGGTGGTGTATGGGCAATTAACACAATAATTGAATGGTTTGAGGAGAAAAAGTAATGAAAGAGGACAAAAAAGAAATTTTACTTTCTATGTTACTTTTTTCTGCTTTTTTAATACTTTTGAGTGTTATATATTATACCTTTAATAACTTATGAAAAACAAAGAAAATAATAAAACAATTTGGGTTTATCCTTTTTTTCCTGTTGATTGGAGATTGCTGTTTAGAGTTATTGCCGTATTAGTTAGTTGGTATTTTAACCACTCAATTTTTTGGGGAATTATACATTATTTGTTTGGATGGACATATTTGGTATATGTCATTTTGACAAATGGGTTTTCAGACGGAGGATTAGGTGAGATTATAAAATACTATTTTAATTAGAACCATTTGTTTTTCTTAAAATAGATAAACATTGTTAAAATTGTAATTACGGTTAAAGCAGTAAATACCCAAAATCCATTGTCACCATTTAATAAAGGAATGTCATCAAAGTTCATTCCCCACATACCAGTATAAAATGATAGTGGTAAAAAAATAGTGGACCATACAGTTAAGATATTTAACTTATGGTTCATTTTTTCATTTTGGGACTTCTCAAAGGCAACATCTAAATTGTCCACTAACATTAGTAAGGTATCGATATCTTTATTTTCGGGATTTGATAACTTAAACTCCAACATTTCTTTCTTTAAATAATATAAGTCCATTTCATTAAACTTAATATTATCGTAAAGGAGTTGTTGCTCCATTTGTTTGATATCTTGTCTGTATTGTGTTATTTTTTCCATATGTCTAATATCCATAATAAACTTTCCATACAATACATTATACCAACCATTATTAAACCATAATGTACGTATCCGTTATTGACTCCTTCATTAAAATCTTGTATTATTGAAGGGATGGTTGAGACTATTATTGATATGGAAAATATCAATTTAACAAACTTGTTATTTAAAAATTTCGTTAATAGTTCTCTCATGTTAAATAAATAGATTATAAAATAAAATTATGCCAAAAAGTAGCAAAAGAGGTGGTGCCAAGGCACACAGAAAGAGAGTTCAAACAAGGAACAACAGTATTAAAGGTGCTCAGCGTCGTTTTCAGGAACAATATAATGCTGAGATTATGAAACAAATTGACGCATATAGAAAACAACTATCTGCTGATACTGAAAATAATGAAGAGGTTTTAGTGAGTGAACAACCTCTAAACATTAAACTTTAAAATAAACATGGATTTGTTTAATCCACCAAAAGAATTTAATTACACATATATGAGTCATAAGTTGGACATAGACACCATAGAGAACCCATACATCCAAGTAGTTTGGGAAGACACTCCTGATAATTTCACACAAGAAAGAATTAAGAGAGTGCGTGCATACTTTGAAAAAAAGTACAAATCTAAGAATGTAAATGTGGTTACTAAGGTAAAAACTTCCGATAGTGAAATACAATCGGTCGATGTGTCTATGAATATATTGGATGAAAATTTCCAAAAAGAATTGATTAAAAAATTCTTAGATTCAAATGGGTATGAAAAAGATTTGGATGAGATTCTTAAGATTGATAATGTAGTTGAAGATAAAATTGCTTCAGAGAAGGCTGACATTACACCATTTAAGAAGTGGTACATTAAGAACATTGAATTTTCAAATTTCCTATCTTTCGGTGATAAACAAATCTTAGATTTTGAAAAGGTTAATGGGATTGCTGCGGTTGAATCTAACCCACCAAACTTTGGTGGTAAGACGGTATTGACTGTAGACCTCCTTCTATTTTTGTTCTTCAACACAACAACAAAAACAAATAAGGCAGAAGAAATCTTTAATAGATTTAGAGATAAGGATAAGGTTAGTGTTAAGGGTGAAATTTCTATCGATGGTGAAGACTACATAATTGTACGTGAAGTTAACCGAAAGTTAAAAAGAGATAAGTCAGGTTATACTGTTAGTACAAGTTTAGACTTCTTTAAAAAGTTGTCAGACGGAAGTCTTCAAAATTTTACTGGAGAACAACGTAGAGAAACTGAAGAATTCATTAAAAAATCTATCGGAACTATGGACGATTTTTTAATGACAATTTTAACAACCGCTACAAACTTAGAGGAACTTATCGATTCTAAACCAACAGCAAGAGGACAGGTGTTGTCAAGATTCTTAGGTTTGGATTCTTTAAAGTTGAAGGAAGATGTCGCCAAAGAAATAACTTCAACTTACTCTAAGAGTATGATTTCTAATATCTACAATGTTGAAACTTTGAAAGAAGAAATAGACATTGCTAAAATGGATATAGAGCAAGAAAACAAAAACATCCAAAAATTTATTGATGAACTTAACGATGTTAATAGTCGTATTGAAAAAGGTCAGGAATATCGTGATGAATTAATTAAAAAGAAACACACTGGTTTGGATGATGAATTATTGAGAGTTAATCCAAATAATTTAGAATTGGAAATCAAAGAGTACGGGGCTAAAATTGTTAACACTCTAAAAGAACTTGGTGATATTGTTGTGGTTGAACCATCAAAATATTACCACGAAGATGAGCATGATAATGTTAAAGAACTTCTTTCAGAGGAAAAAATTAAGTTGGCTACAATGTCTTCAAAAAAAGAAGATATCGAAGACGAGTTAAAGAGTTTCAGTGGAGGTCTACAATGTCAATATTGTGGTATTGAACTTGCTAAATCTGACTATAACGATAAGAGAAAGAAAGAGTTGGGTGACATCAACATTGGAATTTCACATTCAACAGTTGAGGTAGAAAAGTTTAGTAAACAAGAACAATCTTTTGTGGACCTAAAGAAAGAATTTGATTTATATGAAAGAAACAAACTAATCAAAGAAAAATTTGAGATTCAGTTAGAAACACTTGAACTTAAAAAGGTTGGTTTGGAAGATAAGTTGAAAAGATTTAAAGAGGTTCAGAAAAAACTGGAGGAGAACAAAAAAATTGATGAGGTTATCTTAAAGGCAGATATGAGATTGGATAGTTTAACCACAGAAAGAGACGGTGTTAATACTAAAATTAGCAACTCTAAGAATAATATTAAAAACCGAGAATCTAAAATTGAAGAAAACAAAAACTTTATAAAGAGAATTAAGCAAGAGGAAGAAAAAATACGACTATATAAAATTTATCTTGAACTATTTGGTAAAAAAGGTATTACTAAGATGATAATGAGGTCAATGACTCCCGTTATTAACTCTGAATTACAAAGATTGTTGGTAGATTCTGCTGAATTTAAATTAGAGGTTATAATTTCAGATAAAGACGAGGTCGAATTTTGGATGGTTGATAATAATACTGGTATTGAAAAACTAATGTCATCAGGTTCAGGTTATGAAAGGACTATTGCATCATTAGCATTAAGGGCAGTACTATCCAAAGTATGTTCTCTACCTAAACCAAACATCGTGGTATTTGATGAGGTATTTGGAAAGATATCCAACGACAACTTGGAGATGGTTGCTGAGTTTTTTCATAAAATTAAAGATTACTTTGAGAAAATTTTTGTAATAACACATAATCCTTTGGTATCACAATGGGCGGACAGTATAGTGAGGATAGAGAAGACGAACAACGTCTCTCAGGTGAAACAGTAAGTGTATTACCTGACAAAGCTGACGAAACTTATGAAAAGGTCAGCGTATTGACTGACGATGAATGGGATTATTATTCAGGGCTACCAAGTCCGAAATGGTATGAAAAAATAAAAGAAAATGAGTGATATAACATACGAAGACTTAAGTTACCGATTGAGAAATGAAGGCGAAGGATATGCCTTGAAACATTATTACGGCCCTGATATTGAGCATAAAGATGAAAAGGTTGTTCGTCTTTGGAGAGAGGCTTACGACAAATTAGTTGAACTTGAAGAATACCTCCAAGAGAAGATTAATGAAGAGAATGATTATGAATTGGGATAAGTACTTCTTAAACATTGCTGAGACTGTTAAACTAAAGTCAAAGGACCAACGAACTCAGATTGGTGCTGTTATCGTGGGGAAAGACAATGAGATTGTATCCACAGGGTACAACTCATTTCCTCGTGGTATCAATGACGACATTGAGGACCGTCAGGACCGACCAGAAAAGTATTACTGGTTTGAACATGCTGAACGTAACGCCATTTATAACGCTGCGAGAATTGGCGTCAGCCTAAGAGATACAACTATGTATCTAACCTGTGGGATTCCATGTAGTGACTGTGCTCGTGGTATCATCTCATCAGGGGTCAAACGTATCTATTGTAAGACTCAGGATACTACACGAAACAGAGAACATTGGGACGAACATGCGATGAGGAGTCGACAAATGTTTGAAGAAAGTGGTGTTGAGGTGATTTTTTATGATGATTCTTCTTTGTAGTTTAATAATTTTTGTATAAATTTGTTTTAATGGAAGAACTTACTAAAACATGTAGGGAATGTAAACTAGAGAAATTTATCGATGAGTTTGAGAAAAATCAAGTCGGTAAGGACAATCGAATTATTCGTAGACCTGTATGTAAGGAATGTCGCTCATCAAAAGTTAAAATAAACATACATGAGAAAAAAGAATTTGAAAAAAATAAACCAGGTATAGGTGATAATTTTACCTGTCCAATATGTTCAGATTCTTTTGTTAGAAAATTTAAAAATGATGTAGTACTTGACCATAGTCACATTGATGGTTCTGTAAGGGGATATGTTTGTGGGAATTGTAACACTGGTCTTGGTAGGTTTAAAGATGATGTAGAAATTTTAAAAAGAGCTATTAATTGGTTAAGTAAATGAAAAAAGGTTATTTATATTTAGCATCTGACGGTGTAAAAGATTTTTATAAATTTGGTATTACTAATTGTTTAAATACTAGATTGATTTCATACAATACTACGGAACATCTTAGACCTATTAAGTTTTTAAAAACTTATGAATTTGAAACTTATTCACAGGCAAGAGATGTTGAAACAAAACTTAGAAGTAATTTAAAAGAATATATTAAACAATCTAATCATGATGAGATTTTTGAAGTTAATTCAGAATCCCTAAATATTTTTTATACTACTGTTGAAGATTGTATTGAATTAGAATTCAAAAATAGGTACATAGGTAATATTGAAAATGAATTCTTTGATTATTACCAAAAAGTTAATGATGTAGTTGAATACTATAAAAATAAAGGAATACCAACAACAATAATTGAAGAATTAATTATAAAAAACAAAGTTGGTTATTTTAGAGAGGATGCAAGACCTAGAATTGTTATGGAGGATAGAATTAAAGATTTAGTTCTTCTTAATGGTAAAATGATTTGTTGGGATAATAAACCTAAACATAGTGTTAGAATTAACAGATATTATAATTTAGAAGAGGATTTAAAACAATTAATTTCTATTAAATAATTTGAAAGGGACTTGTGAGAGTCCCTTTTTTGTTGTAGATTTGTAATCTAATAAAAGGATAATATTATGACTGTAGAGCAACTAACTTATAAACAAAAAGGTACCGATAATTATTACCCACCTCTTAATTACTATACTATGAATGATGGTACAGTAATTGCAACCTACCAAGGATTCCGAGGAGAGAATCCTGATTTGGACTTCATCGTCAAATACCGTGAACATGGTAAAAGGTTACGAACGCCATCACATACACATTGGATTGTGGACCTTTTAGTTAAGTGTGAGCACAATAAAGAGTTGGTCCGAGGGTTCGTATACAATATGTTGGTGAAGTACGACCAGATGGACCCATTTAAGACGGTGGAGGAGAGAAACAACTATGAATTACTATCCAAAGACGAAATGGATAATGTTTACGGTGAACTTAACGGTCACGGGTATTATAATATGGATACGTTAACAACCTTTATCGAACTATTCACTCGATGTGAAAAACAAAGTACAGGTGCGTTCATGTTTAAAACACTACTTCAACTGGTGTTAGATTACTGTGATGATAAAAAAGATTTTTACCAAGTAGTAGGATATTCAAAAAGAGTTTAGTATATTTGTATTGTTAAACAAATAAACATAAACAACATGGCAAATATCATCAACACCCTCCCAATCAACACAACAGAATACATCAAAGGTAAAAAAGGTCAATTCCGAGCAATCTCTAAGGTTCGTGCAGGATTCATGACTACTGTAGACTTCCGTGACTTTGAAAATGAGTCTTTCTCTAATAACCCATGTAATGTTTTGGGTTACTTCAAAAAGGGAGCACTTCAGACTGTTGAGTTCAAGCCTGAAGGTTCAGACTACTGGTTCACTGTATTTGCTCGTGTGGGTAAAAAAATTAAAGTGATTGATGTGGATATGTTGAGAGGTCTTAAAGTTGGTACTATCAACTCTATGTGGTTTAACACTGAACTTTACAGTTCTTACCAATACAAAGCGGTTAATGCTAAGACTTGGGATTCTATGGCGTTTGTAATGAATGAAGAAGAAATGGAAATGGCATGAAAAATAAAGTAATTTTTGATTTGGATGGGACTCTTGCGAACATTGAAAAGCGTCGCAAGATGTCCCAAATGGATAACGGGAAAATGGATTGGGATGTATTTTTTAAACCTGAAAACATTTGGTTTGATACTCCTAATGAACCTGTAATTAAAATGGCTCAGATGTTGCATAGTACTCATCAGATTATCATTTTGTCTGGTAGGTCGAAAGCAACTAAAGATGAGACCAAACGTTGGCTTAATAAACACAGAGTTCCTTTTGATGTGTTGAAGATGAGACCAACTAATCCTGAATGGCATTACATGCCTGATGACCAATTGAAAAAACATTGGTTGGATACTCTTTTTCCTGATGATAAGAAAGATGATATCCTTTGTGTATTTGACGACCGTAATAAGGTAGTTAAAATGTGGAGAGAAAATGGGTTAACCTGTTTTCAAGTAAATGAAGGTGATTTTTAACGTATATTTTTGTAGTTAACCAATTTTTTTGTATATTTGTATAACAAAGGAAGGAAAATGGCAAAAAACAAAAACATCATCGAAACTACTACAGTAAAAACATGGAGCGGACGTACCGTTACTCGTAAAAAAATCAAAGACGAATTCTTTGTTAATTCTAATGTAGTTGCTGAGTCTAATTCTGAGTTGGCTAAGAAAGAGACTAATGATTGTGTAGTTCGAGCATTCATGATGGCTTTAGACCTTCCTTATGATAAAGCTCATAAATTTGTTGCTGATAAATTTAATAGAGTTAATCGCCGTGGTACCTATACTTCACAATACCTTAAAAATGTTATTGGTCGAGTTAAAAATGGTTACCGTATGTCATTAATGGGTTACCACCCAAGATACGCTTTTGGTGACCGTAAAAAATTGGTTAACCCTAAATACTCTAAAGAAACAGGTTACACTGTTAAATCTTTCATGGAGCAATACCCAAAGGGTCGTTACTTCATTATTGTTAAAGGACATGCATTGGCTTTGGTTGATGGTGTGTTGTACGGAAATGGTGATGAGCAGTTTAACGGATTTCGCCGCACAGTTCATTATGTTGTTAAGTGTAGTTAATTTAATGTAAAATGTTTAAGTTATTCAAACCAAAAAAGTCCATTGTTTATAATCCAATTAAACAATGTTACGAAAAAGTGGTCCACACCAATGAAATCTTATCCTACTTTAAAAAGAGTCGGGTATAAAAAAAGGGGTCTAATGACCCCTTTACTATTTCTATAAATTAAATTTAGAAATCCATATTATCGTAAGGTTCAATTAAACTACGTTGTTTAAATCCAACACCTCCAACATAAGATTCTTGATTTCTAATTTGTTTTCTATAATGTTCCATCATTCTTTTAGCAACTTCTCTATCGTATTCTTTGTCATCAGTCTCAGGAACTAAACCATCAATATATATTGACCCTCTAAAACGTCTTACAGGACCTCTGTGATTGTATATGTCCTCAATATCAGAATCACTTAGTTCAAAATTAAAATCATCTACAGGGTATTTAATAACCTCTTCTTCATCTTCTTCTTGTTCCATAACCATATCACTCATATTAAAGAAATTAACGAATGGTTGACGGTCTTGTTCCATTTTAGAAATGTATTCATCAGATTCTCTAGATGGTTGAAGTAAATCTGGGTTTTCACAATGAAAATCAACATGTGCCGCATAATCTGCCATTGTAACAACACCATCATTATCTAAATCGAAATGTTTATAAAGTTCTTCAGGTGATATAATACCATCATTATTTTCATCTGCTGAACCTTCACTCATCATTAATTCTTCAAAATCAGATTCTGTTGAATCTGTACCCTTAAAGTTGTCAATTTCCTGAGTCATGTAGTCCAACATTTTTGGACCGTACATATCAAGTAATCTTTTGATGATTAATCTTGGATTTTTTCTCATATATCTGATGATATCGGCAGGTACCTCACCACTATATGAACCGAATACTTTTTCTAATTCAGTTTCTCTGGGTGTTTTTGGAACATGGGGCTCAACAGAAAAATTACTATTAATATCTTCATTAAGTTTTTTTCCTACGGTTTTTTGTATTATCTTTGTGAGCTGAGATTCAGAAATGACAAGTTTTTTCATAATAATTTGTTTTTCTTAATAAATATAATTAGATTTAAAAAAAAGTGTAAATGAATAAAAACGAAAACACATACCTTTTGTTTATCTTTTCTAAGTTTGAAGAGGGGTCAAGAATACTGAAAGAAATACCACTACAATTAATTCCGATAAGTTCGTCTAAGTATTTAAAATTTAATTATGGAGATTCAAATATTATTTGTAACTTTGAATCAAGATTACCCTTTAATGAGTTACGAGAGTTTATTCAGATAGCATTAGAAGGTATCATCGACCAGTGGTTTCTAATTGAACATACTGAAAATATGGCCGTCCACATGGATAACTCACTCAAATTAAATTTATTTGATTTGAATTCTGACAACCGAAATATTGAAAATAATGACAAAATGTCAGACAAACAAGGAGAAGAAGAACTTTATAGCATTATGGACTATTTTTTGAGTCAGTCACTGAATGAGTTAGAATCAAATGGAATTACACCAATGTTCATGAGTGACGATGATGATGATGAAGACCCATTAATCACTAAATTGAAACTTAAAAAGAATCCTTTGTATAACAAACCTACTTTGGATACATTACTTGAAAAAGTAAAAGAAAAAGGAATCGATTCACTAACAAAATACGAAAAACAATTATTAGACGAATATGCAAGAAATTAATAACAACACAGGTATGTACCATTTAAATCAGGATGAAATTCAAATGTATTTGAAAGACATTCGTAAAATTAAAGTAATGACACCCGAAAGGGAAAAAGAACTTTCTGAACTTATGTGTTCAGAAGAGTGCACAGACATGCAAAGAGAAAAAGTCCATCAAGAACTACTTGAAGGTAATCTTAGATTTGTCATTACTGTTGCAAAACAATATCAGAATCAAGGTTTAGATATGTCAGACCTTATTGCTGAGGGTAACTTGGGATTGATTAAAGCTATAAAAAACTTTGATTGGACTAAGAAATTACGTTTTATCTCATATGCTGTTTGGTGGATTAAACAATCAATACTTCAGTCTTTGAATGAAAACGCCAGAACTATACGTCTACCAGTAAATGTGGTTCAAGACCTACATAAGGCAAAGAAAGAGGCACAAAAAGGTAATAGTGAGTTGGATGAAAAGTTTCTAATATTACCAAAAACAACAGGATTGGATAACTACATCAATGACGAAGGTGATACTCTTTTGGATTTGATAGAGAATGAAAATTCAGTACAACCTGATGAGTCATTCAGTACTGAAGGTATTTTAAAAAATAGACTCTTTGAAATTATGAGTATTCTTGATGAACGTGAAAGAGCGATTGTTGAAGACTATTATGGGTTAACTGGAACTCCTCGTACTTTAGAAGATATTGGTGGTGATTTTAATCTCACAAAAGAACGTGTACGTCAAATTAAAGAGAAAGCACTTCGTAAGCTTCGTAATGAAAGCTCAACACTTTTTGACTATTTATAATACCTCAAACTATTTATAGTTTAGTAAAAATAGTTTTATGAAACTTTTTAAAGAGATTAGAAAACGTATATTCCCTAGCATAATAGCACTCTCGGCATTGTCGGTGAGTGCTTCTGCTGCATTTTATTCTGTATCAGGTTTAAGTAAATTGTTTGCGGGTGCATCCTTTGAAGTAATTGTAATGGCTTCTTCATTGGAAATTGCTAAATTGGTTATCGCATCTTTATTATATCAATATTGGGGTAAATTAAATAGGTTATTGAAAATATACTTAACCATCGCTGCGGTGGTATTAGTAGTTATAACATCTGCGGGTATCTATGGATTCCTATCTGCGGCTTATCAAGAAACTGCAACTAAGTCTGAAATAGTTGATAGTGAGATAGGAGTTTTAGAATTAAAAAAGAAAAGGTTTGAAGAAAACAGAACCTTCTACGTTGAAGAAAAAACTCAATTAGACCAAAGTATTAATGAATTACGTAAAGGACTTTCTAATAATGTCGTACAGTATAGAGACAACCAAACAGGTCAAATTATTACTACGACATCATCATCAAATAGAAAAGCATTACAAACTGAATTGAATAATGCGATAACTAGAAGAGACAATATATCTATACAGTTAGAGTCAGTTACCGATTCTATTAGTAATTTAGAAGTTAGAATACTTCAAACTGAAAGTGGAGCCGACTTGGCAAGTGAATTAGGACCGTTAAAATATCTTAGTGAGTTAACGGGCAAACCTATGAATCAAATCATTAATATATTACTATTGGTTATTATATTTGTTTTTGACCCATTGGCAATTTCATTAGTAATTGCGGCTAACTTTGCTTTTTCTCAGTTGAGAGATAAAAAAGAAGAAGATGAAGATTTCTCAGATTGGGATAGTACATTATCGGATGGATTGGATGATGAACCAAATCTAAAAGAAGAAGATATTGAAATAGAAAAAGATATAGATAACATATCTAAAGAGGCTGGTAAAATGGAAAGAGATATGGTTGAGGAAGAACCAAAACCTATAAATCCATCAGAAGAATTAATCCAAAGATTACAGGATGAATTAGAAAAATTAACAGGTAAAAAGTTTCAAGAAGAAAAAAGAAATCAATTAACTGATGATTTATTTAAAAAGATTAATAAATTATCAGAAATGATAGATTTGGAAGTTGACGAAGACCAAGAAGAAAATAACGAAGAAATCAAAGAAGAAAATAACGAAGAGAAACCGATAGTCACTCCAACTCTCAATAAAAAAGTTTTAACTTATAGAAGGAGAGATGGCGGTAGAAATACTAAATTTGACAGAATTTAACCCTGTTGGAAAATTTAAGAATAAAAAACAAATTCTTTTAACTCACACGACTCGTAATTTGAAAGATTATATTTCCAGTCTTAAGTATAGACGCAACGGAGATAATAAAAAATTACCACATTATTTAATATCAAGAGAAGGTGAAGTATATCAGGTTATTCCACCTGATACTTATTCTCGTTATATGGATGTACAGACATATAATAAACAGAATATCATAATTTCATTAGAGAATTTAGGTTGGTTGAAGAAAAACCCTTTAGAAGGGGGTTATATTAACTGGATAGGCAATATTTATAAAGATAGGATATATGAAAAGAAATGGAGAGGTTATTTCTTTTGGCAACCGTACACGGATGAACAAATGAAAAGTCTTTCTAATCTCATAAAAAAATTATGTGAGGACTTTAATATACCTATGACCAGTATAGGTCATAATGTAAAGGTGGATAAAATAGAAAAATTCAACGGTATTGTAACATATAGTAATTACGATAAAGAAAGGACAGATTTGAACCCATCTTTTGATTTTGAAGAACTTATTAAAAAAATAGAAAATGAGCAACCAATATGATGAACTAAAAAGTTTACTACAAGCATCAAAAAAGATGTTAGGTAAAACTCAATTAAACGAGTATAGAGAAACACTTGTAAACGCGGGACTAATTAATGAGCAACAAGATGGTCCAATAAACATTGATGCCGACTCAGAAGAAGAGATTGATATTGAAGACACTCCAAAAGAAGAAAAACAAAAATCTTATAGAGTATCTGGTGGGTTAATAACTTTACATGGTAAAGAAAAGCAAGACTTGGAATTATCAACAGACGAAAAAATTGCATACCAAGAAACTATGGATGATTTCGTAAACGAGGTATCGGATTTATCAGATTTCGGCACTTTGAATCTTTATGCTAATAATGTTGATTGGTCAGGTAAAGTAATTGATTTTGATTTGGAGTTTTACTTTTCAATAGGTGAAAACAACGGAGTATATATAAATGGAGATATGATTAAACTAGATGACAATTTAGTTGAGTTAATCAATAAATTAACTTCTTATTATGATAAGTTTAAAGCTAAATGGGCTAAGGTAATTTCACAAAGGAAGAAAACACAAAATATTTAAACATGTTAACTTCAGTATTAGGTATATTAAATAATATAATTGATTTCATTAAACGTAACCCCAAGTTCTTCTTAGGGGTTATTTTTGCTTTAATGATAATGTTATTATTTAGACAATGTGGTAAAATTAAAGAATTGAAATATGACATTAAAGTTAAGGAAGTTGAAATGAAAAATGAATATGACAGATTCATCAATAACATTGAAAATTTAAAGGATTCAGTTCAATTTATTAGTGAGGATAATGTATATGTTAAATCATTATTGAGAGTAAAAGATGATGAGTTAGAAATTTTAGATAGTGAATTAAATAAATCTAAAAAAAGAATACAAGAACTTGCGACTAAAATTCAAAAAGGTGCTGAAGTTAAAAATATATACATAACAAAGATTTCTTCAGATATTACAACTACCGATGTATTAACAAATGTTGAAAGAGACTCATTAGGTAATTTTTCTGTTGGTATAACAGATACTAATCAAGTTTATAGTGTTAATACTCAATCATGGTTTAGATTGGTACCAAATAATGAAACTTTAAAATTAGAACTGGTTGATAAGTTTGGGGATGGTAGGTCATCACTACTAAATCACAGATTAAATTTCTCACTTACTATGTCTCAGATAGAGATGGAGGATGGAAAAACAAGAGTATTAGTTCAACCTATTGACCGAAACGGTCAGGTGATACCAAATAATGTATTATCTATTCCATTTGTTAATGGTGCTGAGTTTATGGACATTGAGCCAAAAATTATACCTCAACCTACTAAACCAAACAATAGAAGAGGTTTTGGAGTTATGGTGGGACCATCATATGGTCTATACCAATTAAACGGAGCATTTCAACCTACATGGGGAATTGGTATAAGTGTAGGTTATAAGATTTTCTAATATTTATTAATATGGCACTAACACAAGCAGATAAAAACGACATTGAGGTAATGATTAGAAAGGAGATTAAAGATTTCCTTGAGTCTAATACTATCAATCAATTTGAGAATAAAATTATCGATAAGATTAGAGATGAAATTCGTAGAGGTAAGATAACTTCTGACGTTAGTGAAATTGTGTCAAAAGTTATGAGAGAATTTTATAAAATTATGTGGACCAGAAGAAGTTTTTGGGAACCAACTTTAAAAAATGTTAAGTAATGAATAACGTATCTCAAGAACTTAAAAAGGCGATAGGTAAAGAAATGACATCATCAATGGCTAATAACTATGCAACTCATGGTGATTCTGATTCAGTTTCTGATTTTATGACATCATCTGTTCAATTAAAAAAAGAAGTTCAAGAAGAAGAAGGTTGGTCACCACAGATTGGTAAAACAAAAGGTTTAACACCTGAGGTTTTAACTAAAATCTTAACTAAGATTGCCAAAGACATTGAGGATGAAGAAAAAATGTCAAAAGAAGAAACTAAAGAAGCAACAGGCGCAGGTGCATCAGGAGGATATTCGGCACCTTTATTCGGAGAGCCAAAAGAGATTGTTAAAAACAATTTGTTTCAACCAGGTACTGAAAGTAAATTAACTAAAATTCCTGAAAGTATAGAAGATAAACTTGAAGGAGGTTTAGCGGATAATATGTCATTTGAAGATTTGGCTAAAAAACACAACGTAAGTGTTGAAGATATTATTAATCAAATGGAAAAGGGTGTTAATATTGAGATGGAACACACTAGTGAAATGTTACTGGCATTTGAAATAGCAATGGACCATTTATTTGAAGACCCTAAGTACTACGATAAGTTAGAAAAAATTGAGGGTGATTCTCACAAAGAAGAAGCGAAAGAAGCGACTAGTTCAGCTTCAGTTGGTGTTTATGATGCACCGATAGGTGGAGGTAGAAAAGACCCTTTACAAATTGATACACCAAAAAGTGTATATTCTAAATTACGTTCAGTTAAAGACCCTAATTTCCCTAAGTATGGTGGTAAAGGGGGTAAGTATGTTAAGATAAAAGATAAGTGTAAGAAGTTTCCTTATTGCAATCAGGGAGACATCAAAGCATTAGAATTCTTTGAGAACAATTTGGTAAAAGAAGCCATAAAACGAGTGTCGAAAAAATACAAATTAGATGAGACTTTTATTAAAGGTGTCCTAATGGAAAGGTTAAATAAATAATTGACGCTTACTATATATTTATAATAAAAATACTGTTATGAAAGATATTGAAAATATGATTGAGAAAATCGTTGAGAGAGTAATCAACGAGGAAATCAATACTAAAGTTAAAAATATTACTGAAGAAGTTTCTCAAGAAATTGATGAGATGGAAGAATATTATGAAGTTGCCAAACAAAGAAAATCAGAGCGTATGGCTAAGAAAGAATCTAAAGAAGGCGATGGTACTAAAAAATGTGAAGCATGTGGACAAGAAATTTGTGAATGTGGTTCTGAATTATCCGAAGAGGAAGTTGAAGAAAGTAGTGCATTTGTTTTAGCTGCCGATGCGGCAAGAGATGCTGGTGAAAAAGAATTTGAATTCCCTAAGGGTAGTGGTAAAATGCACCAAGTTACTCTTAAGGCTGATATTAAAAATGAATCTAAAAAACAAACACTCCAATTAACTGAAGATGAAATGATTGAACTAATTGAGAGAATTGTTAATGAACAAAAATTAGAAGGTGTATCATCACAAAAAACTGCGATGAAAACATCTAAAAAAGATAATGATGATTATATTAAGTCAGTAACTAAGAAGATGAAAGATTACTTAAAAGATGCATCTGAAGGTGAATACGAGACTGACCCTAAATCATTCCCTAAGGGTAATGGTGATAAGAAAAAAGAAAAAATGATGTATACTCCATCTGATAGTGTTGAAGAATACATCGACCAAATCGCTAATTCAGGAGGTATGGAAAATTTAGATTATGACCAAATCAAACCTGATGAAGAATGGTTAGATTTAAACTTAGTTGGTTCATCTAAAACAGGAAACAATCCTGAGTGGGCAAATGCTGAGGAGACTGAAACAGGAAAGAAAGTTAAGAGAAGAAAAGACCTTAATGTTCTTGCTAAACTTAAAAAACAGTCTTATGAAAAAGCACCTCAACCAGTTTATGATTTGGCGGGTGACAAAACACACAATGAAAAGATGGCAGGTATTGATTTATCTGAATCTAAAAAACAAGACAAAAACAAAGAGAAAGTAAATGAAAATATTGAAAGAATGAAAACTTTATTTTCACATAATTACAAAACTCAATAATCAATAAAACTTTATAATTTTTTGGTCCATTCTATATTTCTAATATGAAGAAGTATAGTATGGACCAATTTTTTAACTGGCTATCTAAACCTATGAGTCCAGAGGATATAGATACATGGAACAGAGCGAACAACATAATACCTGAGTATTGTGATTTGTTTGAGGATTTTTGCTTTTCATTATATTACTTAGTGAGGTCCACTTATTTAGGACATAGTCACGGTGATTATAATGAAACAAAGATAGGTGTGACACATGATGAAAAGTTAACCCATTTCAAGTGGTGTTGGGACAAAACAATCAATAATTTTTTAAAGGAAAACATTACATTTAGTTTTAGTGAAAATGACTATGACTATTTTGAAAGTTTTTACCTTGAAGTTTTCTATGACCAAAAAGACAAAGAAGTTAGAGAGGCCATGGAAGACTTTTTTATACAACTCTTCAACAGAAAAATGTCGGTATCTAAATCGGATATTGAGATGTTTACTGACTTATATAAGACATTAGAAAGGTCACTTAAAATTTAATTTTTCCCTTTTCTATTTACAAAGGGCAATAAAAAATTAAGTTTTATAAAAAATAAACTAAAATAAGATTAAACAAAATGGAGACATTAGAAACAATCAAAGGACTAGTTGAAAGTCTATCAGTTGATACTACAAAATTTTATGGTGGTAACAAGTCTGCGGGTGTAAGAGCTAGAAAAACCGCTCAAGAATTAAAAACACTTCTTCAAGATTTGAGAAAAGAAATTTTAGAGTCAAAAAACAATTAATGATATGTTGGAAAATTTAATGACATACTTAGTAACTTTCTTTGCGATATTTGCGTCATTATCCCTTATCAGACTTTTAATAAACTTTATAAGAGCTCTTTTGTCCAATCCTCCACAAAAGTTTGAGGTAGGACAAAGAGCCTTAGTTTATTACGGGTTATGTATATCATACATAATAACATTAATACTTCAAATGATATGAGTACATTTTATAATTTTATATCGAAAGTGGAACCTTATTTAAAGACGGTTAGAAAACTAAAAACTCATGTTAGTTATGATTTGTTTTTTTCAGATAAGTGGGTTATGCCTAAAGTAGTTAACAATGATATTGAGGTAGTTAAAGCCGGTAATGAAAACGGTTTTGTTTTATTATCGTTTGTTTGTCCGATTCAAGAAAAAAGTGTTAATGAAGTTGAAGAATTAATTGAACAAATTATTAAAACTAATCGAGAGAGAGAAGAAAAAGATAAGTTATTTAGAAGTAAGGTTCAGGAATTGAAAAGTATTTTTGAAAGACAAAATCTAGAAGACCTAAAAAGTCTAAAATTTGATGTCGATGAAATTAACAGTATAATTAATTCAAATGGAGAAGAAAGTAACGAAACAGGAGATAGAACAGGAGTTGTTACTGCTGAAATCGGAACAGAAACGGATTCGTAACGAAATATTAATATCTAAAAACTCGTTAATTAATGATATTAAATCCATAAATAAGGAGAGTATCAAAAATACTCCTATTGTCGAAAAAAAATACACATTATGGCAAAGGATAAAAAGAGTTTTAGGGATGATTTAGAAAAGTTGGCACAGATTGCTGACATTATGGACGACACCATTTTATCACAAGGAAACATAAATATTATTATTGAATTAGATAAAAAAGATTACAGTAAAGTAATTAATAGTTTTGGTGATGTTTACCGAAAATTAGAAGAAGTAGTAATTGAAATATCGGATGTTAAGTTTACATTCGTTTTGAAAAAGTAGTGGTTTGACGATACAGTTTTTGTTTGTCAAACCCTTTTTTTATTAAAATATCGTACATCCATTTTCTTTGTGGTGTTGAGACATCCTTAACAAAAATTGCATCATTTCTTGAATTGGCTCTAAAATGATTTTCCATAGTAGTTAATAATCTATGTGAGTCGTCAACATTCTTTAAACTAAAAAGAAAGAAATCTTCATTTATTTGAATAACTAATTTGTTATGGAGAGTGGATATACTCTTCATTTCTTTTTTATACAATACTTCTTTATTAAATCATCAAATGAGATTCGTTCATTTGTATTCCAATCATAAATTTTTTCTTCAATTTTATAAGGTTTAATATCCCTAATTACATAATCGGTATCTGAAGATATAAAAACTTCTTTATTCCTACCTAACTCATCTTCTTGAAATAATGGTAATTGAAATGCATCCTGATTGGTTAGTAATGCCAATTCAAATTTACAATACTCGGCGTTTTCGTAATGGACATCAAAATCAACATTATTTGACTTAGTCAGTGATTTAAATTTATTAAATGCACGTTTCTCAGACTTATAACCTTTGATTATTTTTTTCTTTTTCTTATTCTTAAACAATACAATTATAAAGTTGTCCATGAAAGATTATTATCAAATTTTAGGTATTAATAAAAACGCCACTCAAGATGAGATTAAAAAAGCGTATAGGAAATTAAGTAAACAATTTCACCCAGATGTAAACCCTCAAGGAGAAGATAAGTTTAAACAGATTGCCGAGGCTTACGATGTTTTAAGTGATGAGAATAAGAAAAATCAATATGACAACCCTAATCCATTTGGTAATGGTTTTGAGGGAGGTAACCCATTTGATATGTTTAATGACATCATTAATAATCAAAGACAAAGAAGACCTCCTAAGGTTAAAGATAAAACAATTAAAGTTACTTTAACACCTGAAGAAAGTTATAAGGGGAGTGAAAAAGAAATTACCTACCAATATAAAGATTCATGTCAATTATGTTCAGGCAGTGGTGGCGATAAGAATATGTGTAATGTATGTAATGGTTCTGGTTTTGTACAACAAAGAGTTGGTACTGGTCTTTTCACCCAAATAGTTGAAACTAATTGTCCTTCATGTAGAGGTAGAGGTCAGATAGTTATTAATCCGTGTCATAACTGTAATGGAGAGGGTTCAATTGACAGATTTCAAACTATAAAAATTAATATACCTAAAAGTGTTGATAATGGTGATTTCTTAAGAGTTAATGGTAAAGGGGATTATATTAATGGTACTCAAGGGGACCTTTTATTACAAATAGACATTAGTAGAACACAATATGAAAAGATAGGAAAGGATTTGGTATATAACCTTAAAATGTCACCAGTCGATATGATTACTAAATCTCAACAGATTATACCTCATCCAAACGGTGATTTACAAATTAACATACCGTCAGGAGCCACAACTGAAAGACCCCTAAGAATTAAATCAAAGGGGTACATCACACCAAACGGTGTCGGTGATTTTTACATTAAAATAAATGTAGTTAAAGGGGAATTAAGTGCTCAAGAAAGTGAAAGATTAAAAAACTTTTTAGAACAAACTACTTAAGTGTTTTATAATTTCAACTGTACCATATATGGCGGCAAAAAACATATAGAATGAAAGTCCGATAACCCACCACTGTGTTTTCTTTAATCCTTTTTTACAGGTGTTACATTCTTTAGTTTTAACATCGATAGCGTCTACGTTGTATTCTTTTGACATAATATATTTATTGTTATGAATGATTTAATTAAAAGTGTTCTAAAAACTTATATAGAAGAACAAGGTAAGTTTAGTAAAAAAAGGAAATATAGTAAATCATATTGTGAAAAAACCCCATGCAATAAGATGGGGTTTTCTCAAAAAGCTTCTTGTCGACCGTACAAAAATTGTTATTCAAAGTAACGGTGTTGAACCGCGTAAGCAACTCTATTATCCTCATAAGTCACTTCATGTTGTAGTTTACCATCGAAGTCATAAAATTTCCAAACACCATAACGTAAACCATATTTAAATTGTGCGATACAACGCAAATTACCATTTTCCCAGTAACTTTTCCATGTACCATAAGGTTTTTCATTAAAGTAAAATCCTCTTTCGATAATTGAGCCATCTTCAGATTTTTTTAAATACTCAATAATACCATTGTTATCGGAATCGGTATATGTTACAGTTTGACTTAGTAATTGTTGAGTAAAGAAAACACTGAAAATTAAAAAAAATAGTTTTTTCATAATAACATTATATTAATGGTTTATTAACATTCCCTTAATATAAATATATGAAAAATTCATCTAATGTGTATAAATTGTAAAATTTAACATTGGGTTATATTTATATAGAAATGAAAAATATGAAAAAAGTTTTAAATTTTATTAAGAAAGTTTTTTCAATCTGTAAAGATTGGATAGTATCTAATGGAGTTGAGGGAGTTTTAGGTCTTTTGTTAGGATTTGTCCTTTGGTCTATGGGATATAAAATTTATGCAGGTTTTGCTTTCGGTGTATTTGCAACACGAAACTGGGACCTATTTAAAGGTTGGGTAAAAAGTAAACTGACTAAATAATTAAAAAATCCCCGTGAAAGGGGATTTTTTTTTGCCTATTAATTTGCTTTTTGAATTTTATTTCTTATACTTCTATAAAAAGTAAAATATGTTATCATACATCGGAGGTAAATCAAAAATTGGTAAGTGGATTGTAGAGTACTATCCACAAGACATGGAAACGTATGTTGAGACATTTGGTGGAATGTTTTGGTGTTTCTATAACATGGACTTAGAAAAGTTCCCTAACTTAAAACAAATCATCTATAATGACTTCAACCCACTTAACTATAATCTATTCTTGTGTCTACAGGACCCTAAGAGGTTATTAGAAGAAGTTGAAGCTATCCCTTGTCAGGAGGTAGGTGTTTACCCAACCCCACCTGAGTATAAAGAATTATTTAATCAATATCAAAAAGAAATTTTTGACCCTAAATTCAGAGTAAGGGTACCTGATTATAAAACTGCTGCTAAGTATGCGTATGTATTAACACAGGTGTTCAGTGGTAGTAAACCTGAGACATCTAGTTATATTGATTTAAAAGGTAAGTACAAATCAAAATTTTTAACATTCAGAGATAAGTTGAAGAATGAGAAATGGATTAAAAAATTCCTCTCAATTACACATGTCAAAAATATGGATTTTGAAGATGTTATTAAGAAATACGACTCACCAACGACATATATCTATTTGGACCCACCCTATTGGAAGACCGAAAACTATTATTCTAACCACGATTTTGACCGTGACGACCACGAAAGATTGGCGAATGCACTTAAAAATGTTAAGGGTAAGTTTTCACTATCATATTATGAATTTGATTTGTTACATCAGTGGTTTCCTGAGAACCAATATGTATGGGAAAGAAAAGATTTTGCTAAAGCGGCGGCGGCTTCTAAAGGTAAGACACAGAACAAAGGTACTGAACTTCTTATAATGAATTATGAGATTGAAGGTATGACTGAAATCAAAAATAAAATTAATTATACTGAAGATGTTATTCAGGAAGGTCAATTAACTTTGGATTTGTAAAAACTATGTGTATATTTGTGTGATTTAAAAAAATAGAATCTTTTTACATTTTAATATATTTATAAGAAAAAACATTATTATGGCAATTAAGTTTACAAGTTTGGTTAAGTCAATGATTATGGAACAACAAGGTCGTTATGAATTGTTGAAAAAAACATATACCGAACCAAAAAAATCTTTAGATAAGGAAACAAATACTGAAAAAGTTAAGCCTGCTAGGTTGTCAGTAGAACAACTAGATAAAATAGTATTAGCCGACCCAACAACTCGCAGAGATGGTGATAACATTAAAAAGGCTGGTAAATATGTAAACTGGTTGTTGAAACAATTCCTTCAAATTGAATCAAATATTGAAGCACAATATGGTTCTCGTGAATTTAAATCTGAGTTAAAGAGTAAGACAGATTTATTTTTTGAAGACCTTTATAAGACTACAGATGACTTAATTAAATTTGACAGATTCAAAAGTCAAATTGATAATGAATTACGTGATATCAATAAACACACAATTGATTCACTATTTAATACGGTTAAAGATTTTAGTTTAGAAAAAGCAACGACTACTAAGGCTGAAAGAAAACAAATGGATGTACATCCAGGTGCGGAATTGGCTTATAGTGGTTCTAAGTATGATATATATAAAATTGAAAACCAAGGGGACTTAGGTAAAGAAGCTGCATGTTTTTATGGTGGTCAGAATAAGGAGACACGTTGGTGTACTTCAGCACCTGGACTTAGTTATTTTAATACCTATATTAAACAAGGTCCTTTATATGTTTTAGTTGATAAAACAGACGAAAACGTTGGTGAACTTTCAGGGTTACCTAAACACAGATATCAATTCCACTTCCCATCAAATCAGTATATGGATATCAACGACCGTCAAATTGATTTGATTCAATTCCTTAAGGGTGAAGAACAAGGTCTTAGAGATTTCTTTAAGCCTGAGTTTATGAAAGGTTTAACAAGTACAGATGGTACTGAAGTAACTGTGGATTATCCAAGAGACGCAGCATCTAAATATATTGCTCTTTATGGATTTGATGAGTTTTTTGAGAATTTACCTGACAACTTAGGTCGTTTAGATTTTGTTAAATCTTCAGGTGGATATAGTCACCGAGGTAACAATGATAATAATGATAATTTGATTATTAAAATTCCATCATCGATTGGAAGATTTAAAAATATGTACGCACTCCATCTTGATGGTATTTTAGATGAATTACCTAAAGAGATTAGTGATTTGGAAGATTTAATGTTCCTATCAATTCCTAATAATAAAAATCTTAAGTCACTTCCTAAAGAAATGGCTAAAAAGAATGGTAATGATTATGCGATGAAAAACTTGGCGGTTATTACTTTAGAGGGAGGTAATCCGAATATTAAAATTCCTGAGGAAGTACAAAAAATGATTGAAGAAAAGGGTATTAAGGTATTCTAATAATAGCCATTGAAATTGTTAAAAATTTCAATTAATATTAATTAAAACCTTTTTACTATGCAAAATGTCGATATACAAATCTATTTCTCGCAGTTCAAAAATTTCTTTAATGAAAATCCTAGAGAATTGGAGAACCTTATAGGTAAGGGCTCACCTGAAGAATTCTATAGTGAAGTCTACAAAAAAATACTTGATAATTTTAAAAAGGGTGACGAGTTAGAATTAACTCAAAGACAAATTATTGATGTTATCTTAAAGATTAATCAAATGGGTTACGTAGAAGAAAAAGAAGAACCCAAAGAGATTTTTCAAAAAACCAAATTTGGTTTTATCTGTTTAAACTAATCTTTTGTTTATTTATGTTTTAGTTTATTTATTCTTTAGTAGAATAAATGATTAATATAGTTGCAAGTGTATTTTAGAGATAATTCATATAGTGATGGTATTGACAGGTTTATGGTTATAACTGTCGCCACGGAAGAAAACGAAGCTTTAAACAGATTTAAGCATTCGTGTCATGTAAATAATATTCCTTATAAAATTTTAGGTTTAGGTCAAGAATGGACTGGAGGCCCTGCAGATGGTGGGGTCTTATTGGAACCAGGTGGTGCTCAGAAGATTAATCTATTAAAAGAAGACCTTAAAACTTATCCTGATTTAAGTAATCATATTATTATGTTTACTGATTCATATGATGTTTTAATTAATGACGAACCTAAAAATATTGTTAAAAAATTTAGAGATATGGAATCGGCAGTTGTTTTTTCAGCGGAGAAAACATGTTGGCCTGATGATAGTTTGGTAGAGAGTTACCCAATGACTATGTCCGATTACCGTTTTTTAAATTCAGGTGGATTTATTGGTTACGGTGACCATATAAGTAATATTATTAATAAGGTTGAGGTTGGTAATGATTACGATGACCAGTTATATTATACTGAAAGATTTTTTGAATCTTTAAAGGGTGATAAAAATATTAAATTGGACTACCAACAAGAATTATTTCAAACCTTAGGTAGTGCTGTAAATGATGTTAAAATTGTTGACGGTAAAATATATAATCATAACACAAATACATATCCGTTAGTTATACATGGTAATGGAGGTTCAACAGTTAAAGAGTATTTGAATGAGTTATTTAATAACCTTTATGGTAATTTAAAGATTGAACAAAAAGTAACATTTAAAAAATCAAACTATGACTTTTCAAAGAATGTTACCATTGGATTGTTTTTAGATGAGGATGTACCGGATATTAATCAGACTTTTGACCACATTAGATTTTTAACATACCCAAAAGAAAAGACTTCACTATTTGTATATTACACTAATGACAAATATGATTATAAAGTTGAACAATTTAAAAAGAATCATTCAAGTTTATTTAAAGACTTTAAAATTGTAAAACATGAAATGGATAGAATTGAATCCAAAAAAAGATTTTTAATTGATTCATATGATAATACTGATGCGGTAGTTTTAATGGAGAGCAATCACATTTTTAGAAATAATAAATCATTACAGATTTTACTTAATGAATGTGACGGTGTTATATCACCAATGATTCATCATGAAGGTACTGAATGGGTAAACTTTGATATTGAAGATGGTATTTTAAAAACTGATATTAGAAAGTATAAAGATACTAGAGTATGGGGAGTTTCACATACCTTTGGTATTCACATTATTTTAAATGATGTTATACCATATGCGGTTAATGCCCTACATAGTAATTTTAATAATTATGATGAAGGTAATTGGGATGTTTTAATGTGTGAAAATCTAAGAAGTCGGGGTTATAATATACAACTTTCAAACACAAACTATTATGGGGGAATCATTTGATTCCCTTTTTTATTTTTATTATCTTTACTAAAAACTATTTTTATGTCTAACGATAAGTTACTACATTATAAAAAATCGTACAAAGAATACAGTATTCAATATGCTCATGATACTTTACCTATAAACTTTTTTGAGAATAAGTTGAGAAATGCGTATTACAGTTCTAAAATACCAAAAAACGGATTTTGGAATGGTAAAGAAAGAAAAAAGGTAAATGAGGAAGTATTTCTAAATAATTACGGTAACCAAAGAGTTGGGATAGATAGTAATTCACTAACTATAGTAATTGAAGAAATTGAAAACAAAATTTCATTAAAGGTTTATTCAACATTTAAAAATAGAACAGTTGGTTCGACATATTTTAGAACTAGAAAAATTTTAAATTTCATTACATATAATACTGATTCTAAAAATTTATACATTGGTACAATAAACAAAAAGAAGGTTAAAATGATTAACAAAAAATTAAAAGTTAATTGTTTTTATGACCATTCAATTACTCAACTCAGACTTTACATTAGAAGAATGATTAGGGATATGGTATATGGAACGATAGGTAAAAGTGATGACATATATAGTTCATTAATTGTTAATACTAATCATGGTAATGAAGAATCTTTTGAGGTATTTAAAGTTTTCTTTAACATACTTTCAAACAAAACAAATATTGAATTAAATTGTGACTCATCGGATTTAGATAAAGAAATGTTTAAGTTTTATCTTCAGGATAATAATTTTAAATATCCCGATACATACTCTGAATTTTCTTCTATTCCATTCCCCAAAAGTAAATTAAAAAAGTACGGTAACATCGTCACTTTAATTATGTCTGAATTAGGGTTGAAAGGTAAGAAAGTACGAGAAATCTTAAATCAATTAAATGATGTAGACATAGTTAAGGTTTATGATTTATATCGAATGTTGGGTGTTGATTATTTTAATAAGTTAAATAACAGTGTTTTTGTCGGTACGGAAACACCATCTTACCTTAAACTTGATATAATAAAACAAAGAAATCATAATTTTAATAAGTTATTGAATAATTTTGATAAACGTAGAATTGTTAATTTGTTAAATGACAATACAAGATTTTCATTGATAATGGACCATTTACAAATTATTAAAAATTTAAAAAATTATTCACATGATTTTAAAATGAAATTTACCGATAGAGATTCTTTTAATGCCGAACATTATGAGGTGGCGGAGATTTATGACTCATATAAAAAAGGTATAATAACTAGAAATTACGGTGATTTATTCAAAGAAAAGATTGAGGATGTTATAATGGGAACTAACGGGGTTGATTATCATCCAGTATTATTGTTAACCACAAAAGATTTTAATGAAGAATCACAACACCAATCTAATTGTGTTAGAACATATATTGAGAAGTCTAATTGTGTAATAATATCATTGAGAGAGGGTTCACCTAACGGTGACGAAAGAGCTACAATCGAGTATAGATTTCATAGAAAAGAAATGGTGAGAGTACAATCGTTAGGTAAATACAATAAAAATTTAACGGCTATGTATGACACACCATTAGAAATCTTAGACTCTAGAATTAAAGAGTTATACCGCAAAGACATACTACATTTACCATCAATGGTTAAAAAGTTTAAAAATGGTAAGACAATCGAAAGACGAGCACACTTCAAAGAACATGATTCAAAAGACTTATTTTTAGAAACATCACCTATGTGGGATAATTCAGAAGATAACGATGAAAATTTTTTTGATTTAGATTTGTTTTTTTAAAAATTGTTATGTAGATTTGTATCGTTGTAAAAAATTAATATCAAATAAAAATGGCAAAAATTAAAGCATCATCCGTTAGTACACTTGAAAAGAAAAACATTACACGTCCTGGAGTTCATGCCAAGACTAAGACTTCAAAAAGTAAGTCATCTAAACTTTACAAAAAGAAGTATCGAGGTCAGGGTCGTTAATTAAAACTTAAAGAAAATGTCAGAGAAAATTTATGTAAGGAAGGTAGAACGTTATACCGTTTGGGAGGCGTCCGCACCGATTGAAATTAACGTAGACAAACTACGTGAATGTGAGCCACCTTATGAAGGTGACAGTCCTGAAGATTTGTTGGAATACTTGCAAGAAAATGTATACAACAATTACGAATGGTCTGAAGAGAATGGTGAAGTTTATGGTGACGCAGATGCGGCTTATGACTTAACTATGGAAGAGTGTTACGATATGGAAGTGTACTCTGATACTCGTGAAAAATTTGAAGATTCTTGGATTGAGGTTGGAGTTCCTAATGAAGAGTATCGTAAGGTTGGTCGTTTTGAAAGTATGGCAGATAACATGCCGAAAAATGATTGGTAATAATTTTATGGAGGGGGTTTGACTCCCTCCTTTTTTTTATATATTATTATCTTAAAAATAAAAATTTAACAATAACTAAAATGGCAAAATTAATTAAAATTGAAACAACATGGAATTATTATTCTGCGGACCTAACCGATGAACAAGCGGCTCTCTACAATGAAGACCAAGATAAGTTTTGGGATGAGTTTTGGGATTGGGATGTTGATTTTGAATTCATCAGAGATAAAGAAGGTGGAACTGATTATCAAATAGAAGAATAAACAAATAATAAAAATTAAAAAAATGGCAAATAATTTAAGAAGTATGATTAATGTAATCGCTAATGACGAGGCGATTGCTAATTTGGAATCTCGTCTTGAAAAGGCTGGTGATGGTGAGATAACATCATTCGCTCAAGCTTTTTATGATAATGTTGAAATCTCAGATGGTGGTGGTGTTCTTAATTCATGGTCATTAGATAATGTAGGTTCTAAGTGGACATACTTATCTGATAACTGGGGTGGTGGAGAATTCATTACTGAATCTGCGTGGTACCGACCAAAAGAGTTTTTCATTCACCTTTATAAAATAATGGCTGAAATCGACCCTAATGTGGTTGTTGAAGTTAAATATGAGGATGAAGCTTACAGTCCAATCGGAGCTGCGGTAGTCAAAAAAGATGTTGACGGAACACCTTGTTATTGGGAGGAAGAGGATGACGACATGGAAGACCCAACAATTGATATGGATTGGGACGATGAAGATTATGACCAAACACAAATGGAGTTCATGGATTCTATTGCTGAAAGACAAGATGAACTTTTGGCGGAATGTCACGAGTTGGTTGAGTCAGATGGTGAACCTATCTATGAATTAGAAGAAGAAGACGAAGAAGAGTAATTTTTAAAAAATTAAGGGGAGGAGACTCCCCTTTCTTATTTAAAAAATAATAATAACCTTTATATTTTAGAAAAAATAGTACATGAAAATTAAGTTAGAGTATATTTGGTTGGATGGTTACTACCCTGAACCAAACTTACGTAGTAAAGTAAAAGTAGTAGATGCACCTGCTCATGAAATTGCAGGAAAAAGAGTTTATGGTGTTGGACTTGAAGATTGTCCTATGTGGGGATTTGATGGTTCATCGACAATGCAGGCTGAGGGACATTTCTCAGATTGTTTGTTGAAGCCAGTAAGATTATATCCTAACCCAATGAATAAGGGTATGTTGGATTCTTATTTGGTATTGTGTGAGGTGTTGAATCCTGATGGGACTCCTCACGAGACTAATACTCGTTCTTTAATTGGTGAGGAAGAGGAAGGATTATGGTTTGGGTTTGAACAAGAGTATACCATTATGAAGGATGGTAAACCGTTGGGATTCCCAACGAATGGATATCCTGAACCGCAGGGTAAGTACTACTGTGGTGTTGGTAACGGACAGGTTCACGGTCGTGAGTTTGTGGAACAACACATGGAAAACTGTATCATGGCGGGTATTGATATCACTGGTACCAACGCTGAGGTTATGTTGGGTCAGTGGGAATATCAGGTATTCAGTAAAGGTAAAATCAAAGCGGGTGATGACCTATGGGTGTCACGTTACATCTTAAATCAGATGTCTGAGGACTATGGGTTTAAGATTGAGTATCACCCTAAACCAGTTCAAGGTGATTGGAATGGTTCAGGTCTACACTGTAACTTCTCAAATACAAAGATGAGAGAAGATGGAGGTAAAGAATACTTTGATTCAATATTTAAAACATTCGAGGGTCGTCATTTGGAACACATCAAATGTTATGGTTCATCCAATGAGATGAGACTTACAGGAAAACATGAAACTCAATCTATTGATAAATTTAGTTGGGGTGTATCTGATAGAGGTGCTTCGATTCGTGTACCACTTTCTACATCAGAAGATTGGAAAGGGTACGTAGAGGATAGACGACCAGCATCCAACGGTGACCCTTATCGTATCACTTATGTGATTGCTGAGTCTATTGTAATTGCAGAGAAGTTAAATGCAACTCTTCACAATATGTATAGTGAAGTGGAGGTCAGTGATGAAGTCAAAAATATGATGAGAACTGAACCTATGGAAAGAGAACAAGAATAATGGAAGAAAATAAACCTAAAAAACAGGAATATAGATTACCTGAAAATATTTTAGAAATGACGAAGGGTACCATCAAGTACCCTTCTGTTATTGAAACGGATTTCTATACGATAGATGCTTTAGATTTAATTAAAGAAAAGAATATTGTTTTACAATCGGTTAAATATTTTGACGGTAAAAGCATTTCTTTTAATAGTGGTTTAATTAAGTTTAAAAGTAGTAATTCTTATATGTATTTCATTAAAAGAGTGGACGAGAACAGTTATAAATTTTTTGCAATTATAGACGAAGAATCCACAGACAGTATGATATTCTATTTGAATTCATTAAAAAAATATAAAACAATATAAAATGAAAGTATTAAATTCTGAAGAATTAAGAGAAAAGATTAGTAGCGGTGAAACCTTTATGGTAGATTTGTATGCAGATTGGTGTGGACCATGTAGGGTATTAGGACCTATCGTTGAAAGAGTTTCAAGTAGACTTGAAAGTGAAGGTAGTGATTTAAAAGTGTATAAATTTAATATTGAGTCAGATAAAGAATTGGCATCTGAATTAGGTGTACGCTCAATCCCAACTATTCAAATATTCTCTGAAGGTAAAAATGTCGCAACAAAGATTGGTTTACTTCAAGAGAATCAAATTATTGAATGGTATCAATCTGTTTTATAAATGGTAATATTAGGTCTAACATTAGGACATGATGGTGCGGTTTCTATCTTAAAAGATGGTAAACTAGTAACCTCTATTTCCTGTGAACGAATTTATAGGGAAAAGAAAACTAGTTTTATTAACTGGTTAATAATTGACCATGTCTTAAATACTGCTAATCTTAGTTTTGATGATGTTGACTATATTGCCATAGGTGGATATGATAAATGGGCAATGAAGGACAACTTTATTAGGGTCTATTATAACGATGATATAAGTGATTCACCATTTAATATAACAAAAGATTCACATACTAAATATGGGTACGATATCATCAAAGATAACTGGTTGGTACAACCAATAACTGATAGGTGGTCATATCCATTTATTAGTGTTAATGTCGTTATTGAAGATACATTTGTTAAACCTGGCTTTCTTATTAATCATCAAACGGCACATGCCGCATCTGCACATTATACATCACCATTTGAAAAGTCTGTAATTTTAACATTAGACGGTTCGGGGGAATATCCTGAAAAAAGTGGTTCATATCATTATGGTGATAATGATAGGTTAGAATCTATGGGTGCACCCAATACCTTAATTGGTGTGTTTTATGATAAGATGACAGATTATATTTCATTAGGTCCTGGTTTAACAAAAGCGGGTACATTGATGGGGTTATCTTCATACGGTAAACCAAACCAAATTGCGATTAATGAATGGGAAAAATATGTTAGACCAACATCAAATGAATTAATTGCTGGTGACACTCAGTACTATTATTATATGGGTTCAAAATTAATTGGAAGACCACCTTATTCATATAGAGTTTGGATTTCAGAGGATGAAAAATTAATGGATAACAAACCAAATGGTAGTTCACCTTATACTTTATTGGAAAGAAAAGAGGTTGACACTGAAATTGGAATGAATGCTGCGGCATCAGTACAATACATTTTTGAAAAAACTGTACTCAAGATTGTTGATGACCTTTATGAAATAACCAAAGAATATAATAATGGTAATTTGTGTTTGGCCGGTGGTTCATTTTTGAATTGTAATGCAAATTATAAAATTTTAAAACGAAGTAAGTTTGATAATATTTTTATTTATCCTGCTGCAGGAGATGATGGTTTAGCTGCGGGGGCCGCTTTATATGTTTATCATCATATAAATGGTAATGATAAAAAAGAATATACAAACTCTGAAATTGTTTATACGGGTGGGGAATATAAAAATGACACTATTGGTGAAAAGTATGACCCAGTTAAAGTTGCTGAACTAATTAGTAAGTCTAAGATTATTGCATGGTATCAAGGTAAATCTGAATATGGTCCGAGAGCATTGGGTAATCGTTCATTTTTAGCAAACCCTACTGACCCTAATATGAAAGATATTCTAAATTCACGTGTTAAATTCAGAGAATGGTTTAGACCATTCGCCCCTTCAGTAATTGAAGAATATTGTCAGGATTATTTTGATATAGATGTGCCGAGTCCATTTATGTTATATACTTGTCCTGTAAAAAATAAAGAACTTGTACCTTCTATAACACATATTGATGGAACCGCAAGGGTTCAAACAGTCAATAAAGAAGATAATCCAAAATATTATCAATTAATTAAAGAAGTTGAGAAATTTACAGGAATACCTATGGTTTTGAATACATCATTAAATGTTAATGGACAACCAATAGTTGAAACTATTGAAGAAGCTTTAGAATTATTTGAAAAAAGTGATATTGATGGTATAGTTATAAATGATAGAATGATATTAAGATGAAAAAAATTATTTTATATACTATGAAAGGATGTCCTCACTGTGATAACATGAAAAATATGTTAAGAGAGGAAAAGATAAAATTCACAGAAAGAGACATAAACAAATATGAAAAAGAATATGACTTATTTGTTGAAGCTACTGGAAATGAATATATTCCAGCTTTCATGTTAATGACCATTGATGAAAATAAAAAACCAATAAATATAAAACTATTGGCTCCTGATGATGATTTTCAGGATTTAAGTGAGGCGGTTGAAAAAGTGAGAGGATACTTAAAATAGTATCATCTCACCAACCTTATCCTTAATTTCCCAAATTGGTTTACCTCTCTTTACAATTTCGTTTTCAAAGTTATAACCATTCAAGTCCCATCGCTCAATAATATCTTGAGGAGTAAATGGGAACAAATCTAAAATTAAAGACACCAACCATTCCTTTTTTACTATTAAAGATTTAGAATCTATCTCTAGTTTAATATTTTCCCAACTGATATCATCAAAGTTAGAATCTGTAAAAAATTCTATCGTTATATCCTTACAAAGATTTCTTTCAAATAAGTTATATACTATGTAATTGAAATAAAACTCAAACAACTTTGACGATTTTAAATTCCTACCGAAATTTAAATTTGAATAAAAAGTTGTAACAGGATTGTCAATTTTATAAAAACTATAGTTTGTAAAATATTCCCTTAACATACCCTCTTCAATATTACCTTCCATAAGTACTAAAGACATATCGGTGTTTGCTGTATATCTATAATCCTTACCATTAAAAGAGTCTTCAATTGAGATACTTTCTAATTTACTTTTCAAAGTATCACGAGTGTATTCTTTTTTAAAATAAATTGGTTTTTTACTTGGTAACGTATCATATTCAATTAAATCAATAACATTAAAATTTGTTTGTTTACCAAATAACTCTTCATAGTAAGAGATAAATAATTGTGATAAGTTAAATGGATTTTTATGTGAGGTGTGTCCTCTAACGACAATAAAGTTTTTATTATTTATTACTTGTATTTCACTTATGTGATTTTTGGTTTCTTTTTCAACTTCTCTAATTATTCTATTTGAGAGTAAATTAGTAAAATCTTCACCATTAAAATAGGTTCCGATAATATAGTTCTTCATATATTTTTTCTTAATGATATTTATTTGTTGAATAGTATGAAAAAAATTTTAAAGGTTAAATAGATTTTAGTACATAATAGTGATAATAAACCTTTTTGGTTGTATTTATAGAATAATAAAAAACCTTTGAGTATATTACATGGGAAAAAACATTAAAATAGTTCCACAACCATCAGGTACTACGGTACCTTATATTGTTTTTGAGAATATTAATGGGGATAAAATCTCCATGCAAGTTAACGATGATGGTACCATTTCTTTTTCTGGAGCAACTAACGGTGATAACTTAGTTAAGTTTGATTCTGTTAATTCTACGTTTTCGGCTAAGGGTTCAATCCGACTTAGTAATGATATGTCTTTTAAAGGTGTCGGTACGGTCACTAAAACAGGTGGTTGGAAAGGTAGTGATGTCGGACTAAAAGGTAATCAGGGACCTACAGGTGTGGGTGGACCAACAGGTCCTACAGGACCAACAGGACCTGCTGCAGACAAAGGAAGTATTGACAACCAAGGACCAACAGGTGGTGTTGGACCAAAAGGATTAAAAGGTAGCCAAGGTATATTAGGACCTATTGGTCCATCGGAAAAAGGATTTAAAGGACCAGTCGGTCCAAAAGGACCAATCGGTCCACTTGCCAATGATAAAGGTGAAAAAGGTATCAAAGGACTAAAAGGTGTCAAAGGTTTAAAAGGTCTTAAAGGTATCAAAGGAAACATTGCGGGAAATGGTCCTACTGGTCCAACAGGTATTGATTCTGATAAAGGTATTGTTGGTGATAAAGGAGATAAAGGATTAAAAGGTTTAAAAGGTCTTAAGGGTCTTAAAGGTATTAAAGGTATTAAGGGTCTTAAAGGCCAATTAGGACCTGTCGGTCCTGTATCTATTGCTGGTGACACTGCCGATAAGGGAGTTAAAGGTCCAAAAGGTATTAAAGGTATTAAAGGTCCAAAAGGTATCCAAGGTCCTGTAGGTCTTGTTGGTGGTAATGCTGATAAAGGTATTAAGGGTCAAAAAGGTAACAAAGGCGAAAAAGGTCCTAAAGGATTTAAAGGTTTAAAAGGTATCAAAGGACAAAAAGGACTTAAAGGTTTAAAAGGTCTTAAAGGTCTTAAAGGTTTAATAGCCACAGGTGGAGACGGAGGACCTGTTGGTCCAATAGGTGCTCAAGGACCTATTGGTGATAAAGGAGATAAAGGTCTTAAAGGTCTTAAAGGTATCAAAGGACCAAAAGGATTTGACGGACCAAAAGCCCCATCAACGGCTCAAGGACCTGACGGACCTATCGGTAATAAAGGTCTAACATCCACAGATAAAGGTATCAAAGGTCAAAAAGGTCTAAAAGGTATAATTGGTGATAAAGGAGATAAGCAAATTAGAGGAACTCAAGGGACTAGAGGTTCTATATCTTCTTCAGGACCTACAGGACCATTAGGACCGAAAGGTGACGATAAAGGTGAAAAGGGTCCAAAAGGTATTAAAGGTAAAAAAGGTAACAAAGGTGCTGTCGGTTTACAAGGTTCTGACGGTAATAAAGGTTTAAGATTTACCGATGGAGATAAAGGTATCAAAGGTGTTTCCGGCCCTACAGGGGTTAAAGGAGAAAAAGGACCTAAAGGTATTAAAGGATTAAAAGGTCCTAAAAATACCCAAGGTGCTTCGGGTGATAGAGGACCAATTAGTAGTGATGGTAATAAAGGTGCTATTGGACCACAATCAACAGACAAAGGTGAAAAGGGACCTAAAGGAATTAAGGGTATAAAAGGTATTAAAGGACCTAAACAAGTTAGAGGTACACAACCTGCAAGTGGTCCTAGAGGAACAAATGCTGCCGATGGTCCTACAGGTTTAAGAGGTCCAACTAATACTGATAAAGGTGAGAAAGGACCTAAAGGTATTAAAGGTATTACAGGACCAAGAGGTTCTAATGGTGGTAATGGTGGTAGAGGAACTGCCGCGGCGGTTGGTGAAATCGGTATTACAGGAGCAAGAGGTACTGATGCCGATAAAGGAGAAAGAGGACCAACAAGTAATGAAAAGGGTTTAAAAGGAGCTCAAGGTGGTCAAGGGACTCAATCAACGGATAAAGGTTTAAAAGGACCAAAAGGACCGACAGGTAGTCAAGCCGATTTAGGACCAACAGGCCCTGCATCATCAGATAGAGGTCCAATAGGTGTAACAGGTGGTAAGGGTCTTCAATCCACAGATAAAGGACAAAAAGGTCCTAAAGGTACCCAAGGTTCTCAATCCACAGATAAAGGACAAAAAGGACCTGAAGGACCAGCATCTACAGATAAGGGTGAGAAGGGACCTAAAGGTCTTAAGGGTATTAAAGGTATTAAAGGTCTTTCAGGTAATAAAGGTATTAAAGGACCACAAGGTCCGCTAGGTGAACAAGGAGCTGCATCATCCGATAAAGGACCTAAAGGTATCAAAGGATTTAAAGGTGCTATTGGTCCACAGGGAGGAACAGGTGGTACTGGAGGTAGAGGTGATGATTCAACGGTAAAAGGTTATAAGGGACCTGCAAATGCAACTAAAGGTCCACAAGGACCTAAAGGATTAAAAGGATGGAAAGGTAGTAGAGGGAATCAAGGACCATTAGGTGGTAGAGGTACTGTTTCCACAGTAAAAGGTTTTAAAGGTTTAGCCAATGCAACTAAAGGTAATACAGGGCCTAAAGGGCCTAAAGGACCTAAAGGAGATAGAGGTGCTTTAGGACCTCAAGGTAATAAAGGTCTTACTTCTTCGGTTAAAGGTTTTAAAGGTCCTGCTAACTCAACTAAAGGTAATACAGGGCCTAAAGGGCCTAAAGGGCCTAAAGGAGATAGAGGTGCTTTAGGACCTCAAGGTAATAAAGGTACAGTCTCAACAGTTAAAGGATTTAAGGGACCTGCTAATTCAACTAAAGGACCGCAAGGACCGAAGGGACCTAAAGGACCTAAAGGAGATAGAGGACCACAAGGTGGTTTAGGACCAAGAGGTACTATTTCATCTGTTAAAGGTTATAAAGGTTTAGCTAACGCAACTAAAGGAGATACAGGACCGAAGGGACCTAAAGGACCTAAGGGAAATAGAGGACCACAAGGTGCGTTAGGACCAAGAGGTAATGACTCACCACTAAAAGGTTTTAAAGGTATAAAAGGTGGAGTTAAAGGTCTTAAAGGGATAAAAGGTCATAAAGGACTAAAAGGGTTACAGGGACTTGTAGGTCCAAGTAATTCAAATGGTGATGGAGGTCCAACAGGTGCACAAGGACCTGCATCTTCAGATAAAGGACCAAAAGGATTAAAAGGTGCTAAAGGAAATAGAGGTTTAGATGGGGGAAGAGGTGCGTTAGGACCAAGAGGTGCCGACTCAACTGTTGGAGGACCAACAGGGGCAGTAAACACTGACAGAGGTCCCCAAGGTGGAGGAGGACCACAAGGACCTGCATCATCAGATAGAGGACCATTAGGTAATCGAGGAACAAACTCAACAGTTAAGGGATATAAAGGATTAAAAGGACCAACAGGACCAACAGGACAAACAGGACCTGCAAGTACAGAAAAAGGTCCTACTGGACCAAAAGGTCCTACCAATATAGACAAAGGTTCTAAAGGTGAAAAAGGTGAAAAGGGTCTGACAGGTAACAAAGGTCTAAAAGGGTCAACAGGACCGCAAGGACCTGTAGGTAATAAAGGACCACAAGGTCCTGCATCGGACAAGAGATTAAAAGATAATATAAAATCTTTAAAGGGTAACTTATCTAAATTAAAAAATATAGATGGTATACGATTCACATGGAAAGGTGGTAGTACATATATTACAGGACGTAATGGAAAAGATATTGGATTTATAGCTCAAGAAATTGAGAAAGTTATACCTGAAGTAGTATTTACTAGTGATGAAGGTTATCTCAGATTAGAGTATGGTAAACTTGTTGCAATTGGTATCGGTTCAATACAAGAACAACATACTAGAATAATTAATATAAGAGAAAGACTTAACTTATTAAAATCGGAAGTATTAAATGGCTAAGAATATTAAAATAACACCATTAGACGGCTCAATTGAGTTTTCAGGCTCAAATGCGTCAGATAATTCAATTATCCTTAATGGTGGGGACGTAGTTTTTAGTGGTGATAATGGTAATAATATAAGAATTAATAGTGATTTAAGATTAGATAATATTAAATTAAATCCTTCAGTATCTCTTAATAAAGATGATAATACTGAATTAATTGATGCCACAGGTAAATGGAAAGGTTTCCCATTTAATATTAAAGGTTTAAAAGGTACTCGTGGTAATGACGGGTCAAAAGGTGGTGTTGGTGGTAAAAACACACAAGGTACCAAAGGAGATAAAGGTATTAAGGGTTTAAAAGGTCCAACATCTATTGATAAAGGTTTTACAGGTGATAAAGGTCTAAAAGGATTAAAAGGACTTAAAGGTTTAGTAGGACCAACAGGTCCTCAAGGAATTGATGGTCCAGTTGGTCCACAAGGATATAAAGGTGAAGTTGGACCTACAGGTCCTGCGGCTGAAAAAGGTCCATTGGGTGTACAAGGTCCATTAGGACCAAAAGGATTTAAAGGTCCTAAAGGGGCATTAGGTTCATCAATAAAAGGTCCATTAGGTGCGGGTGCAGATAAAGGTGATGTAGGACCTGCAAGTACAACTAAAGGAGAAAAAGGACCTAAAGGTGAAGTGGGTATCAAAGGTCCAAAAGGTCTACAGGGTAGAACTGCTTATTTAAATGTTTATGTATTCTATGATGCAACTTCAATGCCAGAAGGTAAAGCTTACCAAGCATCTAAAAGTGTAAGAGAATGGTTCTCAGGAGCGTCACAAAATGGTGAAGTAAATAAATTATACGAAGGTATAATTGGCGTGAATAGTCGTAACGGTGAAAACTGGTTATGGTGGGCATCATATCCTTATTTAGGTTCACTTAGTGGTGGTACACTTTCAACAGGAACTCAGTTAACTGAATTTAATAGTCCAATTGCAGGTGCACCATATAATTCATTATGGTGTAAATCAAATGTGGGTGGGGAATGTGTACCTGCTAGTGCTCAATTTAACGATAGTGGGACTTATTACAAAAGAATTAACAGAGGTACAAACTTAGATACTGGTGCCGTTGAGAATATTTCACAGGGTGTACCTTTTGACCACGGACAACTTAATAATAGTGAAGTTTCTGGTCAGGGTAGTTTTAGTGGTGATGACACCAATTACATTGTCATTATTGTAGCTGATGAGTCAGATGGTATAGTTGGATACTATACTGGAAAACAAACACATGCCGAAATGTTAAATGACCCATTTGCACTTACAGGTAATTACTGGGGTGCAGGTGCGGGATATGAGCCAACGGATAGATTTGTACATGATTATTGTGCATATATCCAAGTTTACCAAGACATTAGAAAAAATAGAGGGGGTAATGCCCAAGGTTTAATTTATCCTGTAGTTGACTCTTCTTCTTCTAATCGTGCATTAGCAACAGACCCATTCGTTCAACACTCAGTTGCGGTTGTTGAAGGTGAAACAATTACCACTGGTGATTTCTTAAACAAGTATGGAGAGTATATGGATAATGTGGGACCAAATAACATTAATCTAACTGCACTTACACATACGAATGTTTATTCGGCTATGACATCTCAAACTTGTTACACTAATTTGGATGGGGCGTATAAACAAGGTGCTGGACTTAAACACTTTGGTTTCGATGTCGACCCAACAGTAACTGATTTTAGTGCGACTGTTGTTTCAGACGCATTAACATCTTTCTTAAGAATCCAAGGACCTACAGGTGATAAAGGACCGCAAGGTCCTACTGGTACTGATAAAGGTACTAAAGGTCTTAAGGGTATTAAAGGTCTTAAAGGTGTAAAAGGTGATAATGGAGATGTTGAAAAAGGACCAACAGGACCAACAGGACCAGTGGGACCACAAGGTCCGACAGGACCTGCGGGCAATGAAAAAGGTGAAAAAGGTATTGGTGGACCTGTAGGTCCAAAAGGTACTAAAGGACCTAATGGTCCAATAGGACTATCACCAAAAGGTGGTGTTGGTATATTGGGTGAACAAGGACCAACAGGCGATAGAGGTCCTACTTCCGCAGATAAAGGTATTAAAGGTCTTAAGGGTGATAGAGGTAATAAAGGTCTTAAAGGTGTTAAAGGTTTAAAAGGTAACATAGGACCAGATGGTCCACAAGGACCTACAGGTCCTCAATCAGATAAAGGTACCGTTGGTGATAAGGGAGACAAAGGATTAAAAGGACATAAAGGATTAAAAGGTTTAAAAGGTGTTAAAGGACCTCAAGGACCAATAGCCGACCAAGGAGTTGGTGGACCGACATCTGATGCGGGTGAAGTTGCAGATAAGGGTATCAAAGGATTGAAAGGTATTAAAGGTATTAAAGGACCTAAAGGTATTACAGGTCCACAAGGACCAACTGGTCCAACATCTAATAGTGTTTTAATAACAACTAATAGAACATTACACTTAGATGCTACTGACCCATTAAGTTATCCTGGATATGGTAATAATTGGTACGATTTAAGTGGTCAGAATAACCACGGTACTATTGTTGGAGGTGTTTCATTTAACGACTCAAACTATTTCGATTTTAATGGTGCTGAAGGTTCGTATGTCCAACTTACTTCCTCAATTACTATGAGTAGAATTTCAGGTACTATATGTATTGAATTTAGTAAAGATATAGAGAATTCATCACTTATATGGGGTGCTGACTATACTAGTATGATTGAGGCTAGAACTAATAGTTTTTACACTGAGGCGAATTCTAATTGTAATTATTTTAGTTCACCAGGTGTTACTGTTAATATTGGTCAATGGTATCAATATACTATAGTATTCAATAATAGTAAGGCTTATCATTATATGGACGGTAACTACATCGGAGAGACTCCAAATTATGGTTCAGATAATTGTGCAACGGCAGTAACTTCATTAGTATCTGATTTCACATGGTCTAGAATTGGTGAATCTACTGCCTATAATCCTATGTTTGATGGTAAAGTTAGGAGAGTAATACAATACTCAACAGCGTTTACTGATGACCAAGTAAGACAAAATTATGAGGCCATGGCGGCATTACCTGGTGACCGTGGTGAGAAAGGTGAAAGAGGTCCTCAGGGTGATAAAGGTAATAAAGGACTTAAAGGTCAAAAAGGTTATAAAGGTCTTAAAGGTTTAAAAGGACCTAAGGGATTAATTGCTTCTACAGGTGAAGGTGGACCAACAGGTCCAACCGCAGAACAAGGTCCTATCGGTGATAAGGGTGATAAGGGTCTTAAAGGTATTAAAGGGCAAAAAGGTTACAAAGGTAACATAGGTACTCAAGGAGATAAAGGTTTAATTGCTTCTACAGGTGATGGAGGACCAACTGGTCCAACTGGTACTAAAGGACAAAAAGGTCTTAAAGGTATCAAAGGTCAAAAAGGATATAAAGGTATCAAAGGAGTAAAAGGTATTAAGGGACCTAAAGGTATTAAAGGTCTTGTTGGTGACAAAGGACTAATTGGTCCACAATCAGGACCTGCGGGTGATAAAGGTTTAAAAGGATTAAGAGCCACTGATGGTGATATAGGACCTTCAGGATTTAAAGGATTTAAAGGACCTAAAGGTCCGAGAGGTACTGATTCAACAGTAAAAGGTTACAAAGGTATTAAAGGTATTAAAGGTAATAGAGCCTTAGATGGTGAAAAAGGTTTGAAAGGACCTGTTGGTTTAAAAGCTATTCAGGGTGATAGAGGACCTATCGGTTCAGATTCTACAGATGTCGGTCTTCAAGGACCATTAGGACCTATAGGTTTAGGTTCGGATAAAGGACCACAAGGACCTAAAGGTCAAGGTGGTGATAAAGGTCAACAAGGTGGTATAGGAACTGCATCTTCGGTTACTGGACCTGCAGCAGATAAAGGTGAACAAGGTTATAAAGGTCTTAAAGGTATTAAAGGTCTTAAAGGTCATAAAGGTTATAAAGGACCTAAAGGACCTACTGGTGATACTACAGGTGACAAAGGTCAAAAAGGACCTAAGGGTGAGTTAGGAGTACAAGGAGATAAAGGTTTAAAAGGTCTTAAGGGACACAAAGGATATAAAGGTCCACAAGGACCTCTTGGACCTACTACAGGTGACAAAGGTCAGAAAGGTGCTGTTGGTGACGAAGGTCCTACTGCCTTCAAAGGACTCAAAGGTCTTAAAGGTATCAAAGGACCTAAAGGATTAAAAGGACCTACAGGTCCAACAACAGGTGACAAAGGTCAGAAAGGTGCTGTTGGTGACGGAGGTCCTACCGCATTCAAAGGTTTAAAAGGTATTAAAGGATTAAAAGGTCCACAAGGACCTAAAGGACCTACAGGTCCAACAACAGGTGACAAAGGTCAGAAAGGTGCTGTTGGTGATGGTGGACCTACTGCGTTTAAAGGTATTAAGGGTCTTAAGGGACACAAAGGATATAAAGGTCCACAAGGACCTCTTGGACCTACTACAGGTGATAAAGGTCAAAAAGGAGCCATAGGTGATGGAGGGCCGACTGCATTTAAAGGTATTAAAGGTCTTAAAGGTCATAAAGGTCATAAAGGTTATAAAGGACCTACTGGTCCTACATCAACCATAAAAGGACCAACAGGACCAACAGGGCTAGCGTCTTCAGATAAAGGACAAAAGGGACCTAAAGGTCCAAAAGCGTCTCAAGGACCATTAGGTCCAAGAGGTGGTATTGGTACCGCATCGTCATCTCAAGGACCTACAGGACCTGCTAATACTGAAAAAGGTCCTAAAGGTTTAAAAGGTCAAAAAGGTTATAAAGGTCATAAAGGGTTTAAAGGCCCTAAAGGACCAAGAGGTACTGACTCATCGGTAAAAGGATTTAAAGGACCAAGAGGTGGTATTGGAACTGCCTCAACAGTAAAAGGATATAAAGGACATAAAGGTCTTAAAGGACTTGAAGGACCATTAGGACCAACAGGTTTAACGGGTGGTAATGGACCAATAGGTGACCAATCCGCAGATAGTGGTGATTTAGGACCTATAGGAAAAATAGGTGCAGAAGGACCTGCGGGACCAACACATAAAGGTTCGACAGGTGCTGGCGGACCAACAGGTGGAGGAGGACCAAAAGGACCGAAAGGTCCAAAGGGACCTGCGGGACCGTCAGGGGCGGCATGTTATGCTCATGTCTTTGCGGTGGTTATGAATGGGGATACCCCTTGTGATTTATGCGAGCCATTTTCAGAGCCATGTGGTTCACCTCCTACTATAGAGTTGTACTCTAATACATCGTCAACTGTGATAACAGGTGATTATGTTTATGTTGACCCAGAATGTACTGATTGTTTTAGTTATGGAAATGACTCCTGTTTTGATACGGGTAGTTTGCGACACACACTTTGGGATGCTGACCATAGTTCACCAACATTATTACTTTGGGATATTAAACCATCGTCAAAAAATCCATGTAGGGTCATAATTTGTGCTGATTGTGAATTCTCTGATGAAAGAATGAAATCTGGTATTAGAACAATATCAACAGCATTAAATGATTTACTATCTATAAATGTTACCGAATATGATTGGAATGAAAACTATTCAAATTACGACTATTTGAAAGAAAGACAAAAATTACACTCAATAGGTTTAATTGCTCAAGATATTCAAAAAATATATCCTGAAGTTGTTTATAGAAGAGATGATGGATTTTTGGCCATTAAATACTTTAAATTGAATGGTTTAATTATCGAGGCGATTAAAGAACATCAAGTATTTATTGATGATATACAAGAAGAAATAAATTGGTTGAAAACACAAATTAATTAATGGCTAATAATATTACCATATACCCAACAGGAACTACTTTAAACAGTAATCCACACGTTATTTTTACTGACGGTACTAATTCGTACACTTTAGAAATTAATACAAGTGGTGAATTGGTATTTACATCGGGCTCACAAGTATTCAAAATAACTGACACAACAACACCTTTAGAATTACCAGGTCAAGTAAATATTGTTGGTAATGAATTAAAAATTGGTAACACTACAGTTATTAATGCCGATGGTGAATGGGTTGGTATCGAGGATGGTATCAAAGGTCCTAAAGGTGAAGTTGGTAATAAGGGTCTGAAAGGTATTAAGGGTATTAAAGGTTTAAAAGGTAATAAAGGTTTAACTGCTGATAAAGGTATTGTTGGTGATAAAGGTAATATTGCACCAAAAGGTGAACAAGGAGGAAAAGGTGATAAAGGTATTTTATCTGAAAAAGGGTCAAAAGGATTTATAGGTAGTAAAGGTTTTAAAGGACTAAAAGGTTTGAAGGGTCTTAAAGGACCTGCTCAAGCACCAAATGCTCAAGGTGGAATTGGACCAACAGGTGTTAAAGGACTAACTAATACCGATAAAGGCCAAAAAGGACCTATTGGACCAAAAGGTATCAAAGGAATTAAGGGTGAAAAAGAAGTAAAAGGTATTTTAGGTGCACAAGGACCTATCGGTACACCTGGTGATGGAGGACCTACAGGTCCACAAAGTCCTGACAAAGGTGAAAAAGGGGTAAAAGGTATTAAAGGACCTAAAGGGTTAAAAGGTATTGACGGTAATCAAGGACCTGATGGAAACAAAGGTGTTAGATTTACTGACGGTGATAAGGGACCTCAGGGACCTACAGGACCTGATGCTGATAAAGGTGTTCAGGGTAATGTCGGAGGAAAAGGAGATAAAGGTACTATTGGTAACAATGGAGGTGCGGGTAATATCGGTACTATTAGTGGGGATGGACCATTAGGACCTCAAGGACCACAGTCTACAGATAAAGGAGACAAAGGTATTAAGGGTATCAAAGGTATTAAAGGTGTTAAAGGACCTAAACAAGTTAGAGGTGGAATTGGTAACTCAGGTGAAAAAGGATTTATTGCTGATAAAGGTCAAGAAGGACCAGCGGGTCCTGCAGCAGTAAAAGGACCTACAGGTCCACAAGGTCCAGTTGGACCTAAAGGTAATGACGGTGCTAGAGGTAATATAGGTTCTTCATTAAAAGGTCCTATTGGTGCTAATGGTGACGGAGGACCAACAGGTCCTGCGGGTAATTTAAAAGGTGAGAAAGGACCTAAAGGACCAATAGGTATTAAAGGTACTAAAGGATTAATTGGACCACAAAGTACAACAGCCACAGGTGGACAAGGACCAACTGGACCAACAGGTCCTCAGGGTCCGACAGGTACTGATAAAGGAACTCAGGGTTCTCAAGGTAATAAAGGTTTAATTGGACCAAAAGGACCGAAAGGTGGTTTAGGAACAAACGAAAAAGGATTAATTGGTATTACTTCAGATAAAGGGGACATAGGACCTATCGGTAATATTGCGGGTGAAGTTGGACCTACAGGTGACGGTGGACCAAAAGGTTTAAAAGGACCACAAGGACCTATTGGACCCTCACCAAAAGGTGCGGTCGGACTTAACGGTGACGGAGGTCCTACAGCGGACAATGGTCCAGCTAATACGGATAAGGGTGTAAAAGGTCTAAAAGGTATTTTAGGACCTAAAGGATTAAAAGGACCTCAAGGAGGTATAGGGGCATCGCCACAAGGACCAACAGGTCCTACAGGACCAACAGGTCCAACTAATACAGATAAGGGTACAAAAGGTCCAACAGGACCACAAGGACCGGCAACTACAGATAAGGGTACAAAAGGTCTTAAAGGACCGAGAGGTCCTCAGGGAACAGGTGGTGGACAAGGACCAATTGGACCTAAAGGTATTCAGGGCAATAAAGGTCTTAAAGGTTTAGGTAATACCGATAAAGGAGAAAAAGGACCATTAGGTTTAAAAGGTCCACAAGGACCTAATGGTCCTACAGGTCCTACTGGACCTAAAGGTACTCAAAATACCACTAAAGGACCTACAGGGCCTGCATCTACAGTAAAAGGAAATCAAGGTGAAAAAGGTTTAAAAGGTATTAAAGGTATAAAAGGTTTAATAGGACCACAAGGTGTACCAAATGATTATTTTACATTAGTTTCAGACCCAGCAAATGAATTAACAGTGACTGATACTTCAGGTATTGGTAATGTTTACACTGTTACTAAAACTGCAGGAAGTAGCGAATGGGATACTCAAGTATATTCGGACCAATCATATTCAAGAATTTTGGTTTCATGGCAAGCTGCAAATACCAATACTTACCAAATGTTTGGTATTAGTCAAAACCCATTAACAAATCGTTCATATACTGGTATTCAATATGCTTATTATATGAATAATAGCCAAATTAGAATCTATGAAAGTGGTTCAAATATGGGAATTTACGGACCTGCGTCATATGATATTAATGATGTGTTTTATATTTGGTATGAATCAACAGTTGGATTTGTGTTCTACTATTACTATGACAACAGTGCAAATGATTACTATTTACTTAGAACTGTTAATGTTGGTACGGGTTTAACATATAGATTAGACAGTTCACTTTATAGTGTAAATGCTGGTATTACTAACTTACGAATTAATAATGTTCAACCAGGTTCTATTGGTCCACAAGGTCCAATATCTATAGATAAAGGACAAAAAGGACCTAAAGGTATTAAAGGTGCAATTGCGTCGACAGGAGGTATTGGGGCTCAAGGTACAGGTGGTCCAACAGGTCCAACAGGCCCAACAGGACCTGCATCAACCGATAGAGGTGTTCAGGGTGAATTAGGAGTTTTGGTTTCTGGTGGTGATATAGGACCAACAGGACCACAAGGAAGTCCAGGTGGTGGAGGCCCTACAGGACCACAAGGACCTGCATCTTCAGACAGAGGACCTATCGGACCGCAAGGTAACAAAGCAGGGTCAGGAGACGGAGGTCCAACGGGACCAAAAGCGTCAGGGGGACCACAAGGACCAGTAGGTCCAACAGGACCTGCATCTTCAGATAGAGGACCTGTAGGTAATAAAGGACCACAAGTTTCAGGTGGAGACGGAGGTCCAACGGGACCAAAAGCGTCAGGGGGACCACAAGGACCAGTAGGTCCAACAGGACCTGCATCTTCAGATAGAGGACCTGTAGGTAATAAAGGACCACAAGTTTCAGG
>Ga0099848_1000016_pt1 | contig 56978 bp, 49 predicted proteins | sample CB_VirMetaG_3_FD_78179 | JGI IMG/M metagenome (GOLD analysis project Ga0099848, IMG submission 78179) | Freshwater to marine saline gradient viral communities from Chesapeake Bay - CB_1508_1S Viral MetaG | ecosystem: Environmental > Aquatic > Marine > Coastal | place: USA: Chesapeake Bay...
ATTTATGAAAAAGCATGGGGTAATCCTGAAGGTGCAAAATCTCAGTAGGTGCAACCATCACTCCCCAAAACAATCAAACACATAACACCATGATATTCCACTACCAACCAATGAAGCCTGTTCCCTATGCAGGGGATAGAGAAGACAAAGAATTCTGCATCTACCGAGAGCGGGAGATTGAGAAGTCAATCTTGAAACATTTGCAAAACAAGCATCTCCAGATGCTTATGCATGATGGCGACAATCCTCCGCCGCATCGACACCTTATCCGTGGAACTTGCCCATGGGCACTTACGAAGCTCTCCACATGGAGTCGTGATTATGCAGTCAATATGAAAGAATATGTCGCTATTCGTGACTGGGCATGTGTTGCAGAGATTCAGCAGTTCGCTAAGCGAAAGATCCTGTTTACCAATGTCGGAACCTGGGAGCAACATCGCCAGCTTCTATGGGATGCCATTAAGGATGATAAGGGGCGGGGCTTCATGAAGACTGTCGAGAAGGATTTCTCATTCGATGGCACACTTGAGGGGCTTGATAGCTTTGACATGCATGCAACGCACGCCATGCCAGCAAATACTCAACTCATGATATCTGAGTTCATTAATCTTGACGAGGAAGAATATCGGACATTTGTGATCAATCACAAGCCTGTGACCTTTTCCACATATTCTGACTATTTTGATGATCCGGAAGCATCTGGAGAGCCGATTGAAAAACTTGAGCGTTTCGCACAAGATGTTGCCAATGAGGTAAGGAGGGTGTACCCTGACTGCACCTATTACGTCATGGATATTGGGTTCATTAAGACAGGGAAGCCTATCTCCACAAGAGACCTATTTTCAGACATTGATCCAGTCCTTATTGAACTCAATCCCATCACCTCTGCTGGTCGATACATCTATAACGATTTCTGTAAGATCGTGGAGGCCATCACCGGTCTCTGGTGCGATAGGTCATACGTGGATTTTGTAGAGGAGTGGGATACCTTAAACATCAAAGAACCAAGCCATGACTGAAGCAGTAGATATCAGGTGTAAAATCCACAACGAATACCTTTTCTACGGTTCGAAGAAGGAGGCGAAAGACTTCATTGAAAAAGTGAAGGATATTACCCGCAGGGCTGCAGGAAGGGAATGGGAGTCTATGAGGCTCCGTCTGCTGGATTATGAATTTTGGAAAAAACTCGCAAAAGATGTTTGACAATAATTCAATTAACGTCATACATTAATTCCGCATTATGACTACCTGGTATATGTCCGTTCATCAAAACTCGTTCATTCCGTGTAGTTGTGTAGTATTATCTCTGGCCGGGGCGTTGATTACCACGTTGGGTTTTCGTCCTTTTGAGTCACTGGCATGCTGACGAGAGCCGTGCATGCAAGGGGCAGGCTGACTACCTGCCCCGATCTTTTTAACCTAAAACAAAGTAAGTAAATGGAGCCATATATGGAGATCTTCTTCGGAATCAAGGCAATCAAAGCCATGGAAATTACTCGTGGCGATTACAATAAATATCGTGGATGGGACATGCCCGATGATGAAGATGCTGACGAAGTCGGTATGCTTGTAGAGTATCCAGCCGATCCGGACAATAAGCCAAACCATCCAGACCATGAGGGATACATCTCTTGGTGCCCAAAAGTGGTTTTTGATAAACACCATCGATCCAATGGAGAGCTTACCTTTGGTGATGCCCTGCATGCCCTTGAGCATGGCCAGCGTGTCGCTCGCAAGGGATGGAACGGCAAAGGGATGTTCCTTTTCCTGCTTCCTGCGGATGACAACATCCCAACCAAGGCGATCCATGATCCTGCACTTCGCAAGGTTATTGAGGCCGAGGTTGGAGGGGAAACCTTCTCTGCCCTTGGTAGTATTCGCATGTTCACCGCAGACAAGAAGATCCTTACCGGATGGCTTGCCTCACAGACTGACATGCTTTCCAAAGACTGGGAGATTCTTACTGACTAACTTTCTGCAGGTGTGTAGAAACCATGATGGCCCTGCTGTCCTGTAACAAGGCAGCGGGGTTTTTGGGTGCAACCCTACAACACATAAGGTATGAATAAAATCGAAAAAGAACTCAAGACTATGCAGATTGGCATCCATAATACGGCCAAGGAAAAAGGCTGGTGGGACAATCCAAGGAATAAGGGTGAGTGTATTGCCCTCATGCACTCAGAGGTAACAGAAGCCTATCTTGCTCGCAAGGCTGGCAATCCGCCTGACGACAAGATTCCGGAATTCTCCGGCTTACAAGCCGAGCTGGCAGATGTCGTTATCCGCATCCTGGATTTTGGAGCAGGCCATAACTATGATGTTGTTGATTTCAATGCCCCATTGGACATTGACTTTGATGATGAAGATTTTTTCAACGAGGTCAACATGCATCTATCGAACGCAATTGAAGCCCTGCGGGAAAGTGATATAGATGTCAGTAGGTACAAGACTTCATTATCCTTATGCTCATGCGTGAAGCTTATTACCACATACTTCGAGGATGAAGACTACATCATGGGGGCCATGCGTGCAAAAACGGCGTTTAATAAGACACGCCCCAAAATGCATGGCGGCAAAAAGTTTTAACTCTCAAACACAAACCATATAGCCATGAGTGACGCAACACTACACGATAACTTCATAATTCAGTCAGTAGCATCAGGGAGATCATTTTCAGATATCGCAGCCGACCTTGGGCTATCGATTGAGACAATTGAAGCAAGGGTTCGTATTTTGACAGGGAGCAGCGAGGGGCCAAAGTCTAAGCCTCGAAAGTCTCCAGACGTGAAGAACAACTGCAAGATGTGGCTCCCGCATGAAGAGGACACAATGTTTCAGATGTATATGCTGGGCGAGCCCCTGCCGAATATCGCCAAGGAGCTTGACAGAACTCTGAAGGGAGTTGCCTTGCGTTTCGCTACCCCAAAGTTCAGAACCTGGGATCAGTATGCGGAGATGTATAAGCCTACATGTAATGATACCGAGCCGCTTGCTGCCCCCCGAAGTCCATCACCAGATACTGATAAGGAGAAAGAAAAGCCACACGAGGATCTGATTGTCTGGGGCAAAGAAATGGAGGGGAAGTTAGAGAATAGTGATTCCCCCTTCCTATCCATTGTTACCATAATCCTATCAGGAGTGGCAATAGGCATCTCACTCTTAGCACTCAGAAAGTAATTTCAGCTTCCAATCAGCAAGGGCAATCTACACCCCGCTACTGAAGGCTTTGGACAATGATATTGGATAAAGAGTCCCACGAGACCTCCACTGTGTAAATGCGGGCAGAACTGCGGCGACCTAAAGGGAGGCAATCAATGGCAGTGACAGCCTGGAGAGACAGGCATTATTTTTACCTTGTAATCTTCGGTCTATTAAAATAAAAACCGACCTTTCAACCAACAGAATCAACACATATCAGGAATCAATAGACATGGACCTCACTCAAGAAGAACAGTATTTTTCAATAGTCGGACACGAAAAGGAACGCCGGAGAGTTTTTGCTCAATGCATCGCTGCCAGGATGAGTGACGGTAAGATGCCGACAGCAAACTGCATTCAGGCAGGCATGGAGGTTTTGAGTGCCTACGATCAGGCATTCCCTGAACCAGCAGGGATCTCCATCAGTAACGCCATGAAATCACAAAAGCCTGTACCTGTCGCCAAGGAAAATGCACCAGTGGCAGAAGCAAAGGAGCCGCAAAAAGTGAAGCCGACTACTCGCCTTGATCCCAGCCTTAATGAGGAAGGAGATGGGCTTGCTGCTCTAAAGGGTCTGAGTAAAAAGAAAGAGGCCAATGGCAAAAACTAAGCCTAAGCGTTACGAGGGATATTCCCTCCTTCCTGAAGGACTCACAATCCGAGAAGTCCTTCAAGAGCTGAAAAGACTGCGTGAGAATCCAGAGTGTCATGTTCACGAATGGGACTCTCGTATAGTTGAGGCAATTCACAACCTGGAGAAAGAACAAAGATGAAGGCATATATCGCATCTACAATCGACGGACAGCACAAAAGGATCTATGAGGGCACAAACAGAGAGGTAAGCTCCATTCGATGGAGATTCAGCCAGTTTGTGGATAAGGCGGACAAGAAATATCCCGTCATGAAGTGTAAGGTACGCAGGGCACCGGATTTTGATAAGATCGCATCAGCTATACCAACTGAAGGCGTATCAGTGCTTAAGGCCCGTTTCTGGTGTGTGCTACGCTTCCTCTTTGGGAAGCCTCGCTAAGCCAAATACCCCTTCTCTCTTGCCCACTTCGAATCCCCGAAGTGTATCTTGTCGTGGCACGGCCTACACACGGCCATAAATGTACTAATGTCGAGATAGTACTTTCCTCGGCCTTTGACATGGTGAACATCCGTGGAAGTGCGTTCGCATGACTCCACTTGGCAGCACTGGTTTTGACTTAAAAAGTCTTTTCTTAGCACGCTGTATTCTTTTATCTCTTTTTCTCGCTTTTTGCTCATCGGCTTCAACCGTGACTTCAGCTTCATCGGCTCCTGCGATCTCTTCAAGGGAGTTTTGCGTTTCAGCGGGGATCTCTTCATTCGGTGTCATTGATTTTATGTATTCAGTGTTGATTCGCTGGAATCCCAGCCAAATTCATCGTCCAGCATGTGCCTTCTGTACCAGCACTTATTTTGGACCAGGTTTGAAAAAGGAGTGTAGCAACCGCAGCCCATGTTTGCAACAAACAAATGCTTGCACCTTTTGTTTTGCGGATCGAAGATAGGACAGGAGTAGCATGCCCTCATTCTCCGGAAGTACTCCGCTCTCCTCATGAAGATCAGAGAGGCAATCAGGAATGGTAGACCACATATCATTTTCACCAACTTCCGGATGCCACCATGCTTCATGCTGGCAACCTTCCACCATTCAGGAAGTCGCTTAAGCAATAGTCTGGCCATTAAAGACCTCCGCCCCAGTTGCTTAAATAACTATCGTATGCTGCGTCCTCTGGGGTTTTTGCAGGCAGTTGTTTAACAGAACCAGCAGAACGCTTAATGTAATATCCGGGCGTAGTAGTTTCTATTCCCGTAAATGGATCAATGACAGAGGTTCCTGGAACCCACTCTAAATCATTTGTGAGTGAGTTCTGTTTCGGGATCATGGAATCTCCGGAAGGGGCGGCAATGTTGCGAGGTATAGTTGACACCATATTTCCAGGAGCAAAAATATCTCCAACTGTTGGAATAGTAAAAGGAGGCATTGTTGAGGCACTAATTGAACCAGACACCCCTTCGCCGTCCGGAATTATTTCCGGAAGCATTGGCAGGGCTCCTGCACGATTGTTGTTAGGGGCTGAATTAATAATATCAGGAGACTCCATGTATTCAGTGTAGGCAGGATCATTCTGCGGATTATACGCTGAAGGCACCGACATGTATTCAGTGTAGGCAGGATCATTCTGCGGATTATACGCTGAAGGCACCGACATGCCTCCATCTGAGTAATTACGGCTATAGCCATACCCAAGCACAGGTGTAAACTGATCAGGTATCACATCAAGAAATACATTTGGCATCTCAATAGAAGAAGGGGATGATACTCCAGGAATATCATAGGAGTCCTCACCCCCACCCACTTCCATAGTAGGCTCCGGGCTGGCATAAAAGCTCTCAAGGCCAATACCTGAGTATGGTTGCACATATCCAGGTGAATGATAGTAGTCCTTGGCACGAGATGTGTCCATCAACTTAACCGCAGGCTTCTTTTTATCTTTCGCATTAGGATCTTGTGCAAATCCCTTTAGTGCCCCTCCGAATCGCTTGCCGATATTTGCCAGCGGATCCCAGACTTCATTCAGAACCTGAAAGTCCTTAAATTTGTGGCCAATGTTGTTAGGATAGATTTTATCCAAAGCATTGCCAATAGCCCCGCCGAGTCCAACGATTGGCTGAAGTACTCCATTGAGTATCGATAATCCACCTCCGCCAATATCTTTGGCGGATTTTCCTGCTGTATCTAAAAGGCCCATGATTAAAAGAATCCTGTATTTGAGTTAAAAAAACTATTATCCCAAAGCATGCCATTTGGGTTATTTTGATAGGTTGACGGGAACATGAACGAGCTTCCCATATGCGGTGTTGATTGAGGAGTTCCCATGTATGACATGTATTGGCTTAAAAAGTCACCCTGGGGCTGGTTGTTGTTCATTAGCGAGAAAGAAGTGTCCATCATTTCAGGACTTAATCTTCCTTCTGGCTGCTTTCCACCAAATGCACCAAGCAAGCCCATGCCACTTGAGAGCAGGCCAAGAGTAGCTGTAAATGGTTCAAACATAGGGATACGATAAAAAAACTATTCAACCAGTCAAATGCAATTTTCTCTCAAGGCTTGACAAAAAATAAATAAATGTCATACAGAAAAGGCAATGAGCAAGAAAAGGGGAAGAAAACCCTTGCCAGAAATCCAAAAACGGAAGCCCTTTACTATCAGGGTTCTGGACTCCACTCGGAGCCAAATAAAAGACCTGGAAGAATGGCGGGGCGAAAATGGCACAAAAGTAGTTGAAAACATTATAAATAAAGAGCACACTTCAATGTTGATCAAGAGATCAATAGGAAAGGAGAACTAAACCAATGACTACAATACAAAAACTGCCACATATCAATAACCACAAGGGATCCCTCGAATTTCTACCAAGGACACTCAATGTCCATAATATGGTAGGTGTCCACCTTGATCCTTTATACTGCCATGCATGTAATGGAACAGGAGGCGGAGTGAAGTCCGACTTATGCCCAACATGTGCGGGAACCGGATGGAACCCAGACATGGTAAACGCTCAAAAGTTTTACACTGACCTCAATGATCTCAAGCAGGCAATTGCCGAAGGATCATTCAAGGTCATCACCACTTGGATACCCGCAGGAAAGGAAGTGCTTGGCTTAATTGTAGTTCCATCCAATGGAGGTCCACCTATCTCAATCAACATCGCCCAATATGTCATCGATCCAAGGAACGAAGATAGTCAAGAAGAGGCGGCTTGATAAGCTTGTCATGCTACTTGGGGAGTGGATTGCTACCGCAGGAAAGGAGCATCCATCCCTCAAGGGCAGGACAATATCCATTCTCAATGGGCTTCCGGAAAAGAAGGCACCAGAGGAAAAGAAGACCAGAAGCATAGAGCGAACTGGACCAGTCGCCAAAGCTTCCGGAAGGGCGAAGTTCTGCAGGGAATGCAGGTTCTACCTTGATAGCATGAAAAAACCCTGCGGTAAGGGCCACAAGGTTCGTTTCTTTGCAACCTCTACAATGCTTCCAGGAATACCGGACGGACACAAGAGGTGTTGCAGTGACTTTATCAAAAACAAGGAGGATTAGATATCCTCTATGATGCCACCAGAAGCTTTTGCCCTGAGTTCCATTTGGGTCTCAACCTCTTTAGGATCTTTTTGAGCCAGCAGTTTATGGACCTGAACTTTTGCAGTGTCCATGCATATTGCGATGGATGCCCCAAGCTCTCCACCAATTCCAGCAACCTCAGACAGTTTTGACATAACTTCATCTGCCTCAATCTCATCACCTTTCTCAAGTCTGGAAATAATCTCGCCCAGCTCCTCCATGTTTTTCGAGAAGTTGTTATACTGGTTAAGCGATGCCTTTAAGTGATCTTCAATTGGCTGCTTCTCCCACTCATCCATCAATGAGCACTTGGTAAACATTTGGTGGGCAACAAGATTGCATAGAGCCTCCGAAATTATCATGCAGTTCTCTTGATGCTGCATAAGTGCCATGCGTTCATTCTGCTGGTTTTGACTGATTTGGTTTAGATCGTATTTATTATCACTCATTGCTTGGTGCGGGTTCTGGGTATGCGTTCAATATTTCGTTTTTTATCTGGTCGAGCTGCTTAGCAAGCTGTTCGGCGGTAAAGGCTGGCTCTTTGCCCATATTCAATTTGAATACAGCCCAAAGAGCCTTTCCTGGATCACTGTAGTATCCTTCATGCTTCCAGGAGCTTTTTCCGCTCTTACCTACATGTATTGACTCAACATGAAAGTTGTATCTGTCCGACTTGGTGATCTTAAAATCCCCAATGGTGATTATGTACCCAGACTCAAATAACATTTTATGTTGTAAAATTGGTGGCAGGGGAGGGACTTGAACCCCCGACCTCCAGGTTATGAGCCTGGCGAGCTACCAACTGCTCTACCCTGACGTTGATAAAAAATGTACTACGAAAATTCACTTAACGTCAATCATTTTTTTGAATTTATTTTTCAACTCACGAGCCAGCATATTCCGGACTGCAATAATGTGCCGACAAGCTTTTACTGGCTCCTCTCCTTTTTTAAGATTTGGGCCAATATTAAAGTGCCAGTACTCACAGGAGCATTCCCCGTATCCATCATACTCTTCCATGTCCACAAGATGTACATTATCTGGGTTGGTCAAGCTGGATACGAGGAATCTATCCTGAGAATCGTACCTCTCTATCCTCACGGAGGCCCAAAGCCGTTATTATTGTACCCAGCAGGCGGAGGAGGCCGATGTCCCTGCTGTCCTTGATTATGGTATCCAGCCTGCGGTTGAGCCTGCTGCGTCTGTTGGCCTTGATTTGGGCTACCCAGGAATACTACATCATTTACCGTAATATAGTCCTTCTGCCTTGTTCCGGATCCGTCTTGAGCTTCCCACTGATCTTGAGACCACTCTCCATGGACCAGTACTTTTGATCCCTTTTCGAGGTACTTAGATACGAGGTCTGCGGTTCCTTTCCACGCTACACACGGAATGAATGAGGTAGGCCCATCCTTCCGAGGTGTTACAGCAATGCGAAACTCGCATTTGCTGGTTTGATTTTGCCCAACAATTTGATGCTTGGGGTCTGCGGTAAGATTTCCTACCGCAGTTATTTTTACGAATCCTGACATTATTCAAACGTCCTTTCCTGACGTGCCGTGTGAGTTGATCCTGCCCAAGATGTAGGCACATCGGAGGTTTCCACCTTAGGCATTAAGTATTTCGTAAATCTTTGAGTCATTCGCTGATAGTTGATCTTGATATCCCCGATTGGCCCGTTCCGTTGCTTCAGTACCGCACAGTCTACGCAATCCCTGATATCGGGCCTTTCCTGCCAAAGGGCAAGCACTACGTCCGCATCTTGTTCAGCCTGTCCGGATTCCCTTATGTCAGAGAGTTTGGGTTTCCGGTTCCCGCCCTTTTCAATATCTCGATTCAATTGCCCGAGACACAAAACAGGAACGCTCAGGTCTTTTGCCAGTGCCTTCAATCCTCGTGAGATTTCGGCAACCTGCTGCTCTCTGGATGTCCTTGGGTTCTCTGTTTGAATCAACTGCATGTAATCCACGACAATAAGCTTGAGACCGATATTGGCGAACCTTCTGGCCCGACTCCGAATGTGAGACATTGTCGGTGAGCTGAAATCATCAATGTAAATCGGCAACTCTCCAACTCGGTCGCTGGCTTCATCAATCTGAGCCTCCTGAACTTTGTTGAGCAGTCCGTCATCCATGAGCCTGAATGGAACGCCTGACTCTGCCTGAATCATTCGGCACCCAAGTTGATCGTGACTCATTTCGATGCTGAAGTACAGGACGCTTCCAAAGTGCTTAGCGGCATGCTTGGTGATATGGAGTGAGAGGGCTGTCTTTCCGGTCGATGGCCGTGCTACGAGATATGTCAATTCTGAAGGCTTAAATCCCTTCAGGATCCCGTCCAGATCCTCAAGGCCCGTAGTTACCCCTGTAACGCCTCGGTTTTCTTTTCTTAGCCGGATTATCTCTTTTGCGTTTGCGGCAACCTCCTTGCTATTGTGAATCGATTTTACCGCAAGTGCTGACATTGATATGGAGCTTACCTTTTGGTCAACATCGGCCAAAAGGCTCATTACCGGACTATTCGAATAGGCGGCATCCAGCGTTTCATTGCAAACCGATATCAAAGATCGAACATGATGAAACCCCTGAATGTATCCCATGTAGGTTTCGAAGAAAGTTGCCGTTTCCGCAGAGGAGGTTATCCTCGTGATTTCACTGAATCCGCCAACCTCTTCAGACATCCCGATATTCTTGAGTTCTTGAGCAATTGAAAGCTCATCAATCCCCCCATTCTCATTCAGGTTGTTTGTTTTCCAAAGGTTGGTGATGGTACTGTAAATGATCCGGCATTTCGTGCTGTAGAAGTACTCATGGGTAATTCCACCCTCGATAGCCTTATCGATAAGGCTTGAGTCCATAAAAAGCATTGCAATCCACGCCTCCTCAATTCCTACGTTATGCGGAGTGACCCTCATAAGCGGATTGCTGCCTTGTGCGGATTGGTCAAATGGTAATTCTGTATCTCTCATTGCTTAAACTCCCATTTCAAACATTTCACGATAATCCGCTAAGGCTTCAGGAGATCTTCCTTCTTGCCAGTAACCCCGCTCCTTCATCCACTCGACAAACTCCTTGTCGCTGTCGATGGTAAAATCCATTGTTTTTTGCTGGGCCACGTCTTCTGGCGTGTTCACCAGTAATGCACTGGGAGTTTCTGGGATCCACTTCCGGCAAGCGTTCTGAAATGTCATATCCCAGTCAACGTACAACTTGCCCTTGCCTTTTGCCCAGTTCATAAAAAGCTCCATTGCTATCTGAAGGTTTAGCCTCATGATATTCCGGCATACGTTAATGCTGTGCTCGTTTGGATACCAGTCGTCCGGTAAAGGATGCTTTCCCTTTGGTGCCTTCCTGCCCTTCCTGTCGCTACCGGAATCGCCCTCCTCATGCGTACCCATACGCACTCCCCCAACGTGGGTGGGGGGAGAGTCTGAGAGGGGGGAGGACACCATAGGTAATTCACCCCTGTCATTTTGACACCCCTCAGGCTCTGAGCCCTGATTATCAGTAGGGGATACCCCTGTCATTTTGACACCCCCTGTCATTTTGACACCCCTATCATTTTGACACCCCTCAAGAATTGATTTTTCGAGGCCGGAATCAGCGATGGGATTCACGAAATATTCAGTGACGTTTCTACCTCCTCCGGATCTGAGTATCTGGACAAATCCCTTTTCCTCCAGTTCCTTTATTGCTCTGCGAGCGGTTGAGTCACTGCAATTTGATTGCTTCATTATTGAGGATAGCGAGGAGGTCGCTAAGCCTTCTTTGCTGGCATCGTCGGCCAGGGACATTAAGACGAGCTTGGTAGTGCCTGTCAGGGTCTGACAGTTCCAAGCCTGATGTAGTTTTATTAGACACATGGGCTTTTTTAGATGTTGGAGTCCTCAAAAGATAAAACCGAAAAGGAAGTGTCAAATAAAAAAACTCTCCCTTAGAAAAGACCATGTGATTCCAACATCATTCGCCATGTGTCTGAAGCGTGGCGTAGGTCTTATGAGAACTCCAAGGAAGAGTCTTGATTGATTACAAAGTAGAAAACAAATTTAACCAATGCGTAAAAAATGGAGAAATAATACCAAGAGTCAAATTAAAATTGACAGTTTTTGAAAGAAGGGACTGAATTATTTTATGTTTTGGAAATTTTGCATTCTGCCAGCCCCTCCGCTTCCGGAAGGATATCGACTTCTTGAGAGGGGTGAAGAGTTTAGGATTGGAGATATCGGGGCAATGATACGGAAGGAATATCTCGATCATGGCATACCTCCGAAAAGGAAGTGGGTTAAGATTGAGACACGAATACAGACCGGAACTGTTGTGCTGAAGGGTCGAGTCGCAAGGAAGATCGAAGATCCTGAATAAACTCACGTATTGCCTTTTGTGATTTAAGAATCACGATAGGGCGGTGAAACTTCCGCATGAAGATCTTTTCTTTTATCCGGAACTCAGGAGTCAGTATTCCTTTTGTGTCGATTACGTAATGATAATCAATAAGGAAGTCGGCTATGTAGTGGATAGCACGGATGCCTTTGCCTTGAAATTTGAATTTTGGCTGCAGTTCAAATCTTGGCTGAAGTATGATTCTGTCCAGGCCGATAGAGTCACGGAATAGAACATATCCATTTTTCTCCAGCTTAGATCCAAAAAGGATTCCATCAGCAATTCTGTCCTCTTTTTTGGAAACCCCGTATTTATGCTGGTTGCGTTGCGTCACGAATAATTTTTGCCCGGGTAGGCACCATTTTACATGCGTTCTCCTTGATCATGACAGATCTTAAGGACTCTCTGGATTCACTCAATGAAGTTCCTGTCTTCTTTGACCACTCTTCAATGAGCCTGCTTTCCACAATGTCTGTGGTCTTAGCAATGGTGTGCATATCAAACCCTCTATCTTGTAGAGCACGGAAAAGCTCCTTAGCGTCATATTCAGCAGTCATGGAAGGCTTAGAGAGCTTGTATCCCTTTATCCGTCCAGTCCCTACCATTAGTCGATCTCTGGCAAGTGCCTTTGTTTTCTTGGCGAACTGCTCACAAAGTTTACCCATTTCATACGCACGCTTGGCATGCTTTGGGTCGTTGAATAGTTTTTCAATATCATCATGCATAAATTCATCTATCATTTCTATTGCCTCAGGGCATGCGGTGAGTGCCTTGCAGTGGAAGCATTGCTTGAACCCTGGGGTTCTTGGTTGTTGTCCGGTGCGAATTTTGAGTGAGAGTTTCCGTATTTCATTTGCCCAGTTTTGGGCATCATCTCTACGGAACATGGTAATGGAGTATGCTGGATACAGAAGGGGATTGCACAGCATCATAAAGACCTCAGTGAGAGACTTGTTTTTTTGCATAAGTGCTGCCCCTTGAGTGAATAGTTGTGGGTTCATGTATGCAGGAGTGTGAAACCCATAAAGCATTTTGTAATCAACAATGAGTGCACGTTGATTCTGTGGCACAATTTCGGCATAATCCAGCTTTGCGGTAAGGAATGGGATTTGCCCTCGGTCAACGAGCGGAAGGCGTTCCTCGGTCCATATGTATCCGTGGCCTTTAATGGTTTCTCCTCGTACTTTTTCAATACATTCCCTTGCCTTCTCCACGCACTTAATGTGCTCCACATTCCTTAGAAGGGCAGGGGAGATGTTATACTGTGCGAGCAAGTGTCTTTCTGAGCCTTCATCGGATCCATCATCAACTTTTATCTCCGGCATTCCTTTCTCTGCACCAAATTTACCATGGCACAGCATGTAAGACTCTATTCCGGAGGCGGACGGAAGCCCCAGTCTTTCGTCGGAAAAATCAATGTCATCCGGAAACTTAAGTTCCTCTTCTTCAGAATGGGACATCGTCATCCTCTTCATCGCTTCCTGCACCGGTATTGGGTTGTTGTGGTGCAGTTACGCTTGTTGATTGTTCTGGGGATTTTCTGTTGGCAAATACCTCATTGTATGCCTCGGTTATCCACTTATGGAATTCTGGTTGGTCGCCACCCACATTTTTACAGTACCATTCAAGTTGGTTTTCATTTAATGATCCTAATAGAATCCCTTGATTTTTACCAAACGGAATTGGATACTCTCTCCAGGTTGTCCATAGGTCGCCTTCTGTCTTTGGCTTTTCATTATGTTGTGGATGTTGCGGAGATTGCTCTTTCTTTTTTGAATCGGCATTATCCACGCCTTCCTCTATGGAGTCTGGATCTTTGTTGTCATCAATTGCGAGCAGTCCACATAATGCGTACTTTCTGGCATACGAAGAGGTGCACCCAGTTATTTGTGATTCATCCATCCCTTTCTTGGATTTAGGTTCTTTCGCAAATGCAACATTCTCTATTTTGTTCCCTGTTTCCGAGCAAATAAGTCCTGCTGTAGATTTTATGTAGGTATCGCCAGTGATCTCCACTAATTCATCAGAAAGCAGAATGATGCATTTATTTTTTAGAAGCAAAGGCTTGACGGCTTCAAGGATGTCTTCGCAGCTCCTGTACATGTATTTCCCGAAGGAATTATACTTTCCTTTGGGTGCGTTGATTTCCTGTTGTATGTGGAAGAGAGACTTTATGATTGAGTGTGTGGAATCAGACATGAGAAAAAGTGTATGACAAAAATAGAATTACATGCAAGGCTTTTATTGAATTTCTTTCTTGCATATGTGGTGTGTGGTTTTAGTAAAAGAGGAGTGAAATGGAAATATCTATCGGGACTTCCTCCTGTCATGGTTAGATGCCTTGCAAGGGAGATTGTGTCAGGCAGCATCATAAGAGCACTGTCTGACGAAGAGATTGCATTAAGGTCAGGATTGGCAGTATCGCAAGTAAAGCAGATATCAAGACTCAAGAGTTGGGATACTGTCACTATTGGTGATGCTCAGAGGTTCTGCAAGGGTTGCGACTTTGATCCCATGAAGACCGCACACAGGAATCGTGCTGCATCATACAAGCGGAAGAATCCAAAATTTACCTATCTACACAAGTCACCACACTACAAAAGCACATTCGTTGAGTTGATAAAAATCATCGCTGAGTGGAGAAAGGAAATGAAAGTTGAGCGATCAAAGACTGACGACATTAGAGATCAACGAATTGCTTCTTAAGCATGACGGAAACCTTAGGGCGGCGGCAGATGAAGCGGATATTACGCCTGGGTATCTGAAGCAAAGGATCCGAGCTACGCATATTCTTGATGCCATATGGGGAGAGGGCAAGGTTATTGAACCTAACTCCCCAGAGTCAGAGATGCGATCAGTCTCCCTTATGGAGGAGCTTGGATTGACTGAAGAGTTTCAGATGATCAAAGCAAATGGGGAGGATATATTTGAGTCTGCCATTGAGGATATTGTAGTAAACAAAGACAATATCGGTAAGCTGAAAGTGTTTGATGGCATGAAGGGCAACCTGGGGCTTGTTATGTCTCGTGCTTTGGAGCTTACAAACACAGTTGCAGTTCGGCAAAATGTATCTCTTTTTGAGATGTCTGAATTGCTCAAGAGTGAGATATTGAGTAAGAGCCTGAATTCTGATCAGCAAGCTATAAAGATGCGGCAGTTCATTATGTGCTGTGATCAACAGGGTAAGTTCTATGAGAGGCTTCTGCGTGGTATGGAGTGCATGCTGAAGTTGCATGAAAAGAACAAGAAGAAAAGAAATGGAGGCAAGAGGAAGCCCGGGTTCAGTGCACTTAAGGATAAGGATAGGATGGAGGCTAAGGAGGCGGAGACTGAGTGAAAGCAGACATAGCCAGTATATTAGAGGAGCTTGAGAATCTTCAGGAGGAGATTGAGGAAGAGGATTATGGACCTGACGGAGACATAGAATGGGAGCCGAGCTTAAGTCCAACTCAGTATGAGATGTTCCATGATCCCAGCCCATACATATTGGCGTATGGAGAACGTGGAACCGGAAAGACTTACTGCCTTGGGGGTCATAAGCTTGTTCGGCACTTGTATGAGAACTTTAATGCACTGGCACTTGTCATTGTTGGTGTTAAATCGCAGGCTACTCTTGGTGGGGTTTGGCATAAACTGAAGACAGAGATTCTTCCGGAGTGGGCGGAAGGACTCGATATCGAAGTATGTGAGGAGCGGAGGGATGAACAGAAGAATATTTACATAGATGTCGAGAACCGGTTTGGAGGGTATTCTCGTGTGGTGTGTATTTCTTGCCCGTTTGGAGCTGTGCTCAAAAACAGAATCAGGGGATTTGAGGCCAGCTACATATTTGTGGATGAGCTTACGACTCTCGATACATCAGATTACTTTGATGCCTGTATTCAGCAGGTTGGTCGTCGTCCTGGAATCAATGGTCCACAGCAGTACACAGCGGCTTGCAATCCGGATGGCCCCAGCCACTGGGTTTATGTTAGGTTCTTTGAGATGCCTTATGCTGAATCGATTGACCATGATACCGGTGAAGTAAAGTCTCCGGAGGGAGAGTGGAATGATGATTACTCAGTCTACCACCTCAAGATTGAGGAGAATAAGCACAACTTGCCTCCAGGGTACTATGATCGGGTTATGGCTGGTGTTGCGGGTGATCCGATTGAGTATCAACGGATGGTTGAGGGCAAGTGGATTGATCGGCCATTAGGGGAAGCTATCTTTCGTCCATACTTCCACAGATCCTTGCATGTGTTTGGTGATAAAAGGACACGACTTCACCCTCATCCGGAATTTCCAATTATATGTGGATGGGATCCAGGAACCGTAAATAATGCCATCATCTTTCTGCAGTGCTTAATTGGTAGGGATAAGATGCTGTGGACATGTTTCGATGAAATGGTTTGGACCAATGAAAAGATGGCATATCCAAAGATGGTTACTTTGGTGATGAGAAGGATGAAGTACTGGAATGATAAGATGAATACGAAATTCACATATCGTCATGTGTCGGATAACTCAGCATTCAATCAGTTTAGGGCCAAGACTGGAAGCTATGACGTTCAGGATATTGAGCAGATATCCAGAGAGAAGTGTGCAACCTTTGGGTTGGAACCAATAAAGATGTGGCGGGCTCCAAAGTTTGCAGGATCGGTAGAGGGGCGTGTTCGTCTGATGGCGGCAAAACTCCAGCAAGATGAATTCATAGTGGACTCCCATTGCGTAAAGATGATTGCCATGTTCGAGAAGATGGTTTCCGAGAAGGAGAGGGATGGGAAGTATGAGCCGGAAATGGCATTTAAGCCAAAGAGAAGTATCTATATTCACCCGTTTGATGCTGCCACATATCCAATGATGGAGTTATCGGCAACAGGCCGGATGCCTACCCAGAATGAAGCATCCCGAAGGGGTGTTAAAATAGTAGAAGTTGGATCTTGACCTATGATCGGTTTTAGAATTGAGTGACTGGCTTTGAAAGTAAAATTTTATGAAATCACTGAATCAAATCGCAATTGACATCGAGGATAATGAAGAGGTTGAGAAGCTTTTTCAGGGACTGAAGCCAGGGGATCCAGTGAGGATTACTGTGGAGGCTACTGTTATGGAGATCACGGATCGAAGGGTGCAGTGCTCTATCGATGGGGTTGAGGACGTCTCTGACATTGAGGGGGATGAAGTTGAGGAAGAAGAGGATGAAGATGATGTCCTCGGGCGAACTGATGATGATCATCCGGAATCATATTTAGGTGATGATTAATGGAGAAGCAACATCGACAGCGGCTTCTCGACTAATTGATGCCCATTACGAAACAGCAAATGTCAGGAGTATTTGGGATAAGAAAAGGGTCGAAAGGCTTGCCAAGTCTTTTAATTTTACAATATATGAACTCGCAAGCTTATGTGGAATAGAGCACAAAGAGTTCGTGCGATCAATGCACGCCAACAACCTGAGGATGCCAGTTTGTATTCTTTTAACACTGTTGGAGAATACCTTTCTTTCGAAAGTCTTCCCCGACACAATTGACTTATTTGATTTTAGCAATGACGGATCTGAGACTATTGAGGAGGAGGGGATGCACGGAGCAGAGACTCAGGGAGGTGTTCACGAGCAGCGAGGGGGATCCAGACTGGGTTCACAGGAAGAGGCTTGATGACCTGATTGAGTCCAGAATCTACGAGGGCGTAGAGTATAGTTGCCGACATGAGCATCTTTATAGGGCTGTTGATTTAGCGTGGGACTCCCTGCCTCTTAACAAGGCAAATATTCCACTGATGCAGTATGCACAGGGAAAGCTCAAGATGACGGAATGTATCCGTTCTCTTGAGAAGCTGAATTGTGTAGATGAATTTGCGGTAAAGGATAAAGATGGACATATTATTGATATCAACCAAATGCGACTGCATGAGGTGTCAATTAACCTGATCCGTTCATACATCAACCGCAGGCTTGCTGCACAGGTTTCCAAGTTTTCCAATTTATTTCCGTATCTCAAATATGAACCAAGGGGAACCTCCGTTAGTGATAAGTTGCGTGGAGATGTAGTATCTCAACGCATGGAGATTATGACGGACAGTTTTGGTTATCGCCACATATCCAACCAGGCAATTCGAGATATGTTTTTGTATTCTCGTGTTGTTTTGTTTCCAGATGGGGCGTGGCATGAGGATAAGGGGTGGGTTGAGGTTGAGGATCCTGCAACTGGGGATAAGGAAATTATGTCCGTTACAGAAAGAGCAGGAGTGTTATATGTGAAGCCTCATCCAACAAGGGTGTTCTGGGATAGGTCAAGACCGCTTCCGCAGATCAATGATGATATTGGCCCTGAGTATATCGGATACTGGGATGTTGTGCCACATAGGGATCTGGCGAGGGATCCGGACTTTTGGAATGTGGATAAGATTGAGTACACAAAGAACCTCATCGGCTTACATAATCAGCACTCGAATTACTTCACATATTACTTTGACGACATAAAGATCAAGTTTCCTTCAACCGAAGGGCTGGCAGATGATGATTTGGCCCTACGGAATGATTCCAAGGCGAATGTGGGATTGTATGCTGCCTCGGAAGATGATCAGACATCGTTTATCACCAATCTATTCATGAAGATCATCCCGAGTGATTATGATCTTGGGTTGTATCCGTATCCAGTGTGGGTAAGGTTTGTGGTGGCATCTGATAATACCGTTCTTTTTGCGGAATACATGCCGTCGATTCCAGCCATCTATGGTGGTATCAATGAGAATGATGATCGCTTTGCAAACATCAGCATTGCCCATGAGATTATGCCATTCCAGGATCGTCTCAATGACATCATGACAACCATGCTTCATGATATGAAGACTGGCATGATGAAGATCATTGCGATTGACAGGGATTCACTTGATGAGGATCAGGAGGAGTATATTGAGAAGTCACTGAAGGGTGGAAACTGGTACGGCAACCCTAAAGCGTTTTTCTACTCTGGGTCTGGCATGACTGATTTGGGTGTTGATCCAAAAAACTTCCTTACTGTTGTTGATGTGCATAGGGAGATGGCGGAATGTGTGCAGTTTCACACTACAGCCATTCTTAGTATTCTGAATATCGTTGAAAGGCTTTTGATTTTATCTCCACAGGAGCTTGGCCAACCTTCGCCAAGGGAAGTGTCGGCAACCGAGATCACGGAGATTACCAATACCACAAATGCTCTATACTCCTTCATCTCGGAGGGAATTGATGAATTAAGGTCTGCGATGAAAAAGCAGCTTTATGAGCACACCATATCTTGCGATGATGAGCAATTTGATCTACCAGTGACCGGAAGATACACTGTTAAGACTATTCAGGAGGCTGGGTTTGATGTTAGTTCCGATGATGACATTGGTGATCATGATGTTCCGAGACGCAGGAATGTGATTGGGATGCCAAAGGATTTAAGGCATGACTACCTATTTACTTCAAGGGATGGCGGGGAAAGGCCACGAGATACACAGTCAGCACAGGTGTTGTCACAGATGCTTATGCAGATTCTGAAGATGTCTCCAGAGCTTGCGGCAATGGCGGCTCAAAAGATAGGTCCAGATAGATTGATGGAAATGCTGAATGAAATCTTTAGAATGTCTGGGTCTGGGTATGATCTTAAGATTGAAGCAGAAAGCGTGGAGGACCAGAGTGCAGCGAAGTCTATCCAGGCGGAAAAGTTTACAGAACAATTACAGCAGCAAATGCCCGAAATGCTAAAGACATTGCAGGCATTAAATCAGCGGATCGGCACCGTTGAGAGTGCATTAAATATCGAACAACCACAACAATCAAACACACAAGGAAATCCGCAAAATGAGCAATTACGATGAAGAATCAGAAGAAGAAGAAGTAGACCTGGACCTTGAGGGAGGCGAGGAAGAAGATGATGGCAATCTTGGTGCAGGACTTGCCGACTTTATCATTGATTCCGATTATGACGATGGGGAGGAGGATGATGATGACGATGATGACGAGGAAGAAGAGGGTGATGCCGATGACGAGGAGGAGGAAGAGGAGATGCCTCGCAGAAAGGTTCGTCGTGTTGTTCGTCGTGAAATCGTAAGACCTGCATTTGAGGAAGAGGAAGAGGAGGAGGAAGAGGATGATCCGGATGAGGAACTAACGAGGCATATGGTTCCTGAGGAAAAATCCAAGTATGAAATCCTCAAGCGTGTTGCACAGTCTACTGGTCGCCCAGTGGATAGGGACTTTATTGAGTTCTCGAAAAAGCATAAGGATTACGTGGAAAAGCGTGTTGCAGAAGATCCAAGCTTTGATCCATCTACTGATGAGGAGTATCAGAATTTTTGTCGTGCTGGGTATCCCAAGGTTACAAGCCAAGAGATTCGCAAAGCCGAGGATGATATGCTCGTTGAGAGAACAACGCAAAGGGTAATGGAGCAGGTGAGCCCAGCTTTGCAAAAAACCGAGCATGAGCAACGCTTAATGCAGCTAAAGCCCATTGTTGAGCATCAGAAGAGGCAGGCAACCCAAGCAGTATTTGGCCTGGTGCCTGAGGGTTTGGCAAACGAGTTAAGGGAAAAGACATCCGAGGAGGTTCGTGCTGCAATGCCGCTTGAATATGATCTCGTGAACCATCATGTGACACGAGCAAATCAATATGTGTCAGAGCTTATCGAGATCCAGGAGGGGTATAAGCAGTTCGATAAAAATAACCCTACTCATACTTCTTTGCTGACGTGGCTTGAGAGAGAGCAGGAGGCATTCTTGAATTTAGGCACCGCCAAAACTCGCAGTGCAGACGGAAGGCAATTTGTCACTCGCACAGAATATAGGAAAATCCAGGAAAAGGCACCTGATAAGATCAATAATTACTACACATGGTCAAACCAGGATGTTGTGAGGCGACTTATCGGCAGAAGTAAGCAGCAGTTAGATGCAGCCCTGAAGGCTCACGATGAGAATATGAGGGCTTATGGAAAAGCATCCAAGATTCCTAAGGTAAAAAATAAGGATAAAAAAGTCCGAACTTCTTCTCCGAGAACTCCCTCATCCAGAGGTAGAGGAGCGGCCCCTGCCCCTAAGAATAGGGGAGGTGATAATGCTTTATCGGACACGATTTTATCAACACTTGGGCTTGATGAGTAAGTAATTTTTCTCCACCCACATACCAGACGGAGGGGGGTCTCTATAAAAGGAGGCTCCCCTTTTTTTGTGGGTGCATATGTGGGAGGTTTTCAGTTTTAAGTCCTGAGTCCTGATTTTCAGTTTTTGTAAAAAGTATGACGAAAATGCGAATATTCGTTGTTTTTTTTCGATATGTGGTAATTTGAGGCTGAAATGTTAAAATACTATGGCATTAAATAACCAAAACCATCCAGCCCATACTTCTGCTACAGAGGGGGGTTCGACAGACTTACTCCAGCCAGGTGTGTTGCCTCGTGTAATCAAGGTAGACACCAGTACAGGCTGCACCCTTACGAGGGCTCAGATATCGGGGCTTACCCCGAAACGCTTCGCAGAAATGAAGAACACTGAAATCCATTTGGCCCGAACAATTGCGAATGCAACTGAGGCTAAAATGCTTGGTGTTGTAGAGCGTGGTTTTACAGATTTATTGAACTCCTCAGTTCGAAATATCAAGCCCCTCGTGAACAAGATTAAGGTTGCTGGTCAATCTGTGATCATGCCGTTCATTCAAAGGCGGCAAAGATCTGTCTTGAATGCGAATTACTTCGTTATCGCCGATGAGGTAGGTGCAGGTGCATTTGCTACCGGAGAAGATATTAGCACATACAAGGCTATGACTACGGGATCCATCGGTGCAAACCGAGAGATCTTAATCGGTCAAGGAGAGCATGGCTATATCAACAGCACTCTTCGTACTGACACTTGGAAGCTCAAGATTAATCTTGGAAGCTCCGACTGGAAGACTCCAATCCCTAATCCAGAGCGATATTTCATGCCTGGGGGGTTTGTGATCATCTCCAGTTGGTTTGAGGACTCAGGAAACAGTAATGCTCCAAACGCTTATGAGTCTCAGTTTGAGATTGTTGGCTCAAAGGGCGTTACTGGCGATGATTCCTCGGCTATTGTTCTTTTGAATCCAGTTGGTGGCGATGTCCCTGCTGGTGGATTTGCATCCACTGGTGCAGTTCCTGAGCACTACAAACCTACCCATGGTGTTGTGCAAACTCTGGCGAACAACGTGAATGATTATGAAGCCTGGTGTTACAATCAGCCTACCAACTTGAACGTAAAGCTCATCGTCAACTGGCTCCAGACTTCTCGTGACTCACGTATTGTGAATGAGGAGTACAGGGAAACCCTTAAGAAGATCATGAATGGCGAGGTCAATCCTTTCCTTAATTCCATGGTCTACCAGCCTCTTGCCGACCAGAATAAGCAAGCTGCTCAGCGTTATTACGACGACATGGACCGTGCCTTCTGGTTTAATCAGCCGATCAATGAGGAGCAGAACAATCCGAACAACTATGAGAATCTGCCAACGGTTTCCGATCCGGAAGATCCGAATTGTACTTTGGAGTACAAGGCAAACGCTCTTGGTATCAAGACAATGCTCTATAACACAGGGCGTGTGCGTGACCTCATGGGGGAAGCTCTTGATTTAGATACCTTGTTTGGTGATCTCTACTACCTGAAACGCAACCGTGAACAAGACGGGGATAAGGTTCTCGTTATTGACGGTATGACTGACCGTATCACTGCCAACAACATCTTTGAGGCAATGAATAAGTACTTCATTAAAAAGTACGACTGGACAGTTGAGCGTACTGCTAAGATCGATCAGAAGATTGAGCATAACGGCATTATTCTGTTCCAATACAACATTTACGACATTCCTGAAGTAGGTGTTCAGTTGGCTATCTTCCATGATCCATTCTTTGATGACATGATTAATGTCGTTCAGGGTCAGTATGCAAATTCAACAGCAAACACAAATGCGATGAATCGCTCTCGTGCGTTGTGGCTTTTGGATTGGTCTGATATCCACAAAGGTTCTGCAGGATCGAATTCCGTTACTCGGAAGTCTCCTAATGCTTCCATTGATCGACTCTACCGTTGCCGCATGAACTCCGTATCTCGTGAGTACTCCTTGCGTTCGGAGACCTGGACCGCAATGCTGGATCGCCCCCATCGTCACTTGCTCCTGGAGAACTTCTCCAATACAGTGACAGTATCCTATAAGGATGATGAAAATACCACTGTCACCATCTCTAAATCTGGATCATTGACATACACCCCACCATTGATGGCAATCTCTCAGGCTGCTGGAGAAAACATTGGCGGCGGAGTAGGCGACGACGATTAATTTCGCCATTACCCCAACCTTATGTGTTCGATGAAGGTGCGGGGGGTTGATTACCTCCCGCACCTGTCGAACTCAACCTTAATCACACGACACATATAAGACAAAAGATGAGCAAGTATCTTTACACCGAAAGGGCGAACGCACAATTTAAGCTACCTGATTTCAGGCTTCTTACTCAATTACACGGCAGGACATGGCGTGGTATAGCATCAGTTTCTGAAGAGACTGCAAAGTTGGCCTTGGAAAAGTACCCTGGAATCCTGAAAGAGATCTCCGAGGAGGACTATGAAACTCTAAAAAAAAATTGGCGGAAAGCTCAGCAAGCCAACTCTCACATAAGCATCGCAGAAGACCCTACAAAGCCGCCACATGCTCAGCGTGCTGACAATGCACGTCCGGCCCAAGAGTCAAGTGAGGATGCTATAGATCTATTGATTTCAGGAGAATTGGAAGCTGTTGATGGCAACGCTGAGCTTATTGAGTAACCAACAATGCTGGGGAGTGCGGTAACAAATATTGCGGTTGGTGCAGGCATTAAGCTTGTGTCCAATATCGTAAATGGCTGGATCGAACGTAAGGGGGCCGCTGATCGCAATAGTGCCTTAAAGGACGCAGAGGTGCGTAAGGTGCAAGCGGAAATAGCAAGGGAGAATGCCAAAGACCCGTTTGTTCAGCTTACCAGGCGTGTCCTTTTTTGTATGCTCACGGCAACGTATTGCTACATGGTGATCTATTACGGGAAAAACCCACATATATCTTTCGACATAATTGTTCCGAAAAAGGACTTGTCTGGGGGAATAATGTCATTCCTATTTGGTTCAGGTAAAGAATTTCATGTGGTAACAATATCTGGAGGATTACTCCTGCATAGTTTTACAGAAATAATGTCAACAATAGTCGGATTCTACGCAGTACCGAGAGGCAGGTAATGGAATATACTTGGGGAAATTTCAAAGAAGATATGCGGGATTTGCTCCTGCATGATGCGGTTCGTAAGGGTAAGCGGATTCAAACCTACATCAATCAATTGGCACGAGCAGCTATTGTCGATTTACAGGACTTTGTGTCAGCCTTGCGAGATATTGAGATAGTGACATGGAGTAGCGTTAAGCCTTCAATTTGGACAACGCATGAAGCATGGGCAAAAGGATCCATTGTAGTTGTGGAGACTGGAGGTGTCTTAATGAGATCTGCGGAAAAATTTGGGACACCTGTGTTTCAGTCTTACCATGATGTGGATGAGGGCGGCAGTCTTCCCGGGGATGATCCGGATAACTGGTTCAGGATAAATGTCCTCGCTGAAACACATGATGGTGCACATACTGGACGAGTTACCATTCCCAACCACGAGATAAGCAGGATTCTTATTCGTAGATTCCCTTTTGATAACAATGATCTTAAAGTGAGCCAGTACCGTGAGGTGGATAGGATCCCTTGGAATGAACGCCACATATTAAATGAGTCATCATACGGGAGGTGTCATAACTCCATAGCGTTTGGTGATGATGGCTTCATTCTTTATCCAAAGCTTTGTGTTGATGAGAAGCTGATTATCGAAGGAACGGGGATCCAGACCTACCAAAAGACGCAATACTGGGAAACGGATCTTCATGACGGAGATGAAACAATTTTCACAATCAGGGAAGCCCGGGCTTGCTCTTTGTACATAAAAGCTCATCTTTCGAGGGAAATTGACAAGGATGAAGTTGGCTACAGGAATATCATGTCAGAATACCAAAGAGATAGGCGGCACATATTCACAACCTGGAAGGATATTACCAGACACAGTATGCGTGCAACAGAATCCAGGGATCCAACAAAGGCCACTGTAATTGGAGGGAATGTGATATAATGAGCGGAGTAGAGTATAGCAGAAATTACCTCAAGTCACTCTTCCAGCGTGGCGATGAGTATCAGGAGAGTAGCTTTGCTGCCCTTATTGATGGCCTTGTGACACTTAAGGAGCATCTTGCCTTAGAAGAGAATGTTCGGAGTGCACAGCTTAATATTTCAAATCTGAGTGCAAGTATTCAGACTGTTTCAAATTCTTTGAGTAGCCTCACTGATAGAGTGGATGGTGAGGAGGAGAGAGTAAATGGATTACTGGAACTCTTGCAATTACTCCAGGCAGAGATTGCGTTGGTGGACTCCCAGAGATTGGCATTATCCCAGGACGTGGAAGCCAATAGATATGACATTGAGAGATTCAATGTGGATGCCTTATGGACGGACTCAAAGGATGTTCAGGTTGGCACAGTTATGACCTTCAGGGCACCATACTCTTTTGTTGTGGATGATGTCAGGGCCAGTCTTAGTAATAGTGGCACCAATGCCACAAGGCTAAGCATATATGTGAATGGCACAAAGAAGGCTACTGTATCAATTACTGGAGGAGCAAGATCGACTGGAATCAATAATGGCATACAGACATTTAAGTGCTGCATGGAGGATGAGATTACGGTTGTCGTTGAAGAGGCTGGCGATACCGCAGAGAACCTGAGAGTCACACTTGCAGGACGCAAGGGCACAACCAGGATTGTGAGGGTTCTTGTTCCGGTGACATGGCCCATCACATGGCCAATGAATTTTTACAAGAACACCTTTGTTGAGATGTCTGAGGGCGATGACTCGCTTGAGGAGGTGGACTTAGATAATCCGAATCAGTACACTTGCGGCGGCGGTGCAGACATCGGCGAATTGACAGATCTTATCAATCAGATTATTGCGGAGACGCTTGGTACTGCGGAGGACTTTGCGGAGGCCGTAAATCTGGCTGGGACCGCAGAGGATGAGGATCTGGAAACCGACTTTGAGGTCCAGGGATTTGAGTTTGATGTAGGCACATGGAATGTCCTGACAGCCATTGTTCCTTTTGGTGATATTGATATGGCAATACCCGGGCTTGATGTTGATCCAGGAAGTATGGATGTGGCAGGATCCCAATATGCGGGAGATCTACAAATCCATGATTCGGTTCAGACTCCGCTTGAGTGGACCCCTGTAGGTCTTGCAAGTGCCACAGAAATCAACATCACTGTGCGGGGTTGTTACGTGCATAGACTCAGGGACACGAGTGAAAATTACCTCTCTTACCATGATGCCATTGGGTACACTCTATGGAGCAATGGGTATGAGTTAAACTCGGTTGAGAACTTCCATGATGACCCAGCGGATTATACCGTCAGTGATGGCCAGAGAACCCCTGATTATCACGCAAGATGGTGGAGGAATGCAGCGGGCGTTGTAGCTTGGGATGACACATATTTCTCAAATCACTATCGATATGTTTGGTTCAATCCATCAAATAATACGATGGATGTGGATAATCGTCACTGTGTCTTGGCGGTGAAGTTCAATGATAACATTGGGTTTATTCCATTGGCGTTGATTCCGTATCTCAACTCAGGAAAGGTATGGAGTGATTCAAACTTCCTTAAGCCAGGATTTTACAGCATGGAAAACTGGATACCAAGAACAGTAGGCCACATGCTCTCAAATCACTTCACTAAGTATTCAGGTGATGCCGGAACTGAGGCTTGGCATTTCGGGGAGCTGGATGCCCTGCATGCTGCATATAGTGATAACCCATTGTTTTATCCTCTTCCTCTTGCTCAGAGGGACTACAATCCGTATGATTTCACCATAGAGATGTCCAACATTGAGGCAGTGTTCGGAGAAACTTCCGCAACCAGAAGCTCCGGTATTCAAATAGCAATGGTGAGTTCTGGCCTAACCGCTGGGGGTGCATCCTCAGTTGTGGAGGGAACCGATGCAGGGGTTGGAGGCAACTCGCAGCTTACTATTGAGGGCAGATTCAGTGTAGACATGGAGATCGTATCATGAGTAGCTTGATGACACAGGTTGGTAACTTCATAAGGGACAGGCTATTGAGTGCCAAAAGTCCCATAACGGCAGCAAGTCCAGATCTGGATATGTCATTCAATCAGAAGGTTGTGCCAGTGGACACCAGTTCAAATTCCGTGGATTTCCAGATCGATGATGGAGTGATAAAGGCTGGATTGAGGTGTATCATTGAAGTTAAGGATGGCACAAATAACATCTCCTTTACTCGGACCGGATCAACCGCAACCATCAATGGCGGCACAAGTAAGTCGTACACGACCCCAAGTGCCTACACACATATCCACGTAACATGCGGAGAGGATGATGAGCTTACTGTAACCTCATCCACATAAAACACTTTTTGTTAACCTAAAATACAAGGAAATATAATGTCCTCATTAATGACTCAAATCGGGCAATTGGTTAATACCAAGCTCGCAGGAAAAATCAGCGGCGATAGCCCTACTCTAACAGGAGTTTTGACGGTTCCAGATATCGACATGACCGGAAGCACTGGTCTTGATATCTCCGGTACTGGTGGAATTTCCCTATCCGGAGGAGGTGCAATCACAGTCGGCTCAGGCGGTATCGATATATCAACGAATGATATCGGCTTAACCTTTGGAGCCTCTGCTGGCATCACCATGGGAGGCTCAGGAGGCATTGACATGTCCTCTGGGTCTGGAAGCCTACTGCCATCTTCAAGCGGCATTGACCTTTCTTCTGCGGATGGATCTATTACCTTTGGTACTAATGGTAGTATCACTATGACTGATGGAGGTATTTCCATTAGCGGCTCAGGCGGTATCGATATGTCCTCTGGATCCGGAAGTCTGTACCCAAGCTCCAGTGGTATCGATCTATCCCTTGCGGATGGTAGTATCACACTGGGAACAAATGGCGTTATTACCTTTGGTTCCAATGCGTACATTGATGCTTCGTCAAGCTCTACTCAACATCTTTTCGGAGATGGTGGTATTGATGTTGGCTCATCCGGCATCTCGCTCAGTAATAATGGTGGCGTGAATCTGTCCTCTGGATCCGGATCGCTATCCATGGGTACAGGAGCTATCGAGTTGCAAGGTGGGGGTATTACTGACTCAAATCAAATTGCCATAGGATCTGCGGGTATCTCTGTTTCAGGAGAATCCGTATTTGACTCTGCTACTGAGTTCCAGAATGGCATCAACCTCTCTGGCGGATACCTGACTGGCACTGTCCAAACTGATGTTGATATGTCTGTTGGCGGAAATCTGACTGTCACTGGTAATCTTACTATTCAGGGCACTACTACAACCGTTGATTCCACAACTGTTTCAGTTACTGACCAGATTATCGAAATTGCTAAGGATGCTGACCAGGCTTCAAATGCTGTCGGCGATGCTGGTATCCAGTTTACTCGTGGCTCAAGCGAGGATGGGGCATTCTTCGGATGGGATGAAGGCTTGGATCGATTCATCTTTGCCACACACCAAGACGGTGCGGGAACAACGGATGTTTCTGCGGCTACCGGATACGCCCTTGCGGAAGTTTATATTCCAACCGATAAGTTGATCATCAATAGTAGTGGTGACGCTCTTGGTGATTTCACCGACTTCGAAACTGCTGTAAACGCATAATTCAATCTTGCATGTGTGCGGCCAGGGTCACATTCCTTGGTCGCACATATTCATCCTTATTAAAATTGGCGATGTTTGAATTTCTTATCAAGATATTAGAGACGGATGTTTCGGCGGCAAAGTTACTGATAATTGTTGGGGTTATACTTATTGCCTTGCTGGCGTTTGTGTTCAGATGGCTGTGGAAGGACTACACGCAATGTAAGAAGTTTCAAATATCGGCAGTATTGTTCTTTGGTAGGCTGGGGAATATGTCGCCAGAGGAGGTCCACAAAGAGCTTGAGGACTTATACAAGGACTGGAAGCGTAAAAATGAAAACTCAAACACCTTTTTCTGAACTAAACAAAAGTAGCCTCAAGAGAGAGGTTATGTTTGGTGTTATTTTAGTAATGCTCGCAATCTTACTTTGTTTTACGGCCATAGGGTTCTATGAGAGTGAAACAAAGCCAAGTGATGTAAGGGAGTCGCAAGAGAGGCATTTTGCTAAACTGGAATTAAAACTCACAGACTTGGCCCACAAGCAGAATCTTACTGTATCTATTTTGGAGAGCGTAGGAGCTGGCATAGTGCATGCGGATGACTCCCATAGATTGACTTGGTGGAACGATAATGCGGCGGAAATGTTTAACTATAATCGATTGGATTATTTCTCAATGTGTATTGAGGATTTAATGGATTCCAGCGTTATTTCTGATCATAGAAAAGCTTACGACAAGGCAATGGAGAGGCGATCTGGGGTGCATGGATTGGTTTGTAAGGAGGCAAGAAGAAGTGATGGGTCACTATTCACCGCAACAATATTCATGGCGGCTTCACCTGCGAAGGGTACAGGGGCAGTGGCGATAATATTTCCGTATGAGGTTCCTTTTCGGAATATGAACCTTGTTGTGCCAAATGCAAACTAAGTGTCTTGACTGATCACATATTTTAACCAAATTCTTTTACCCAAACATCCAATGTCTACAGCAATCAATTCAAAGTTCCTTCAATCCCTGGTTGGTGATCTTCTTGGGGATACAACTCAATACTCAGTAGATGCGGCGGCAGCAAGTTTGCCGACCGGATTCAGGCTGAATAACATTGGCGACACAGCCACATTGCAGGCAGCTATTGCTATTGATGCATCGCTGGCATCTGGGTTTGATACCTTTACCTCCCCTTCAGGAGAGACAGGGAATTATGCTTCAGGAATCGTGGCTGAGAATATTGGGCCACGCAATTATGATGCTGGAGAACGAAAGTGGCGAAACACCAATAAGGTCGTATGGAGTCCTGTGATGAATGCTGCGGGTTGGGATATTAAGTATCTCATTATTGGGGCATCTTTTTCAGGTAGCTTTATTCCATTGCTTGCGGTGCCTGCCCCTCTTGCTGGAGTGAACCCAGATATCCATCCACTGGCACAGCATAAAGTGCTTGAAATTGAGGTGAATACCCTCAAGTGGAAACTCATTTAATAGTCAGAGAGGAACCAAGGAAATGAACTTTGATGTAAGGCCATCTTATGGCACAACGGAAGCAGGAGAGCTTCTAAACTCATACGAGAAAGAAGATTGGTTGGCATTGTTCAGAAACCTTATTCCGCAGGATGGCCTTGTTGGCAGGGGGCTTGAGATAGTGGATGGCCAGATTTCGGTATCTGGAATCGCATACAGTCAGTCAGATAGATTTTTTGTCGGAGATGAGAACTCCCCAGTTTTTCAGGCAATCGACACTAACCACATATCCATTGGAACGCCATTACCGGTATATGCTCCTATGGCAATCCTCCCTCTTGATGGGGATCACTTAGATCTTGTGAATAATAAGATCAAGCTACCTGCCAGCAGGGCTGCGTTGGGGGCTCAGTGGGGCACTGAGATTGTTGACGGTCAAACAGTGCTGATAGTGCCTCGCCCAAATAGCACCATGCCAGCAGGGTTGATAGCCTCGCAGGAATACAAAGTGCTGATTGAGAGCGGATACCTTGACAATGAATTTAAGCTCAAAAATGACAGTAACCAGGTTGTGGATATTTCTGGCCTTGGATCTGGAAATGTTGCAGTTTACCTAAAGACCTCACCCGCCTACTCAAGCGAAAGGGTTTTGTCCGTAAATGGAGATATGCGTATTGTTGGCAATGATGCAGAAGGTCTTGAGTTGGAGCTTCTGGATTACACTGGTCCATCACGCTTGCGTCTCTATGGCAATGCTCTTGGCGGAAGCGAGGGAGATGTTGATGCATGGCTTGAGTTAGTTGATGCTTCGGATATCGGAAATTACGGACAAGGCGTAAGGCTTGGTTCAAAAGATGGGCACTTGATTTTTGACACATACTGGACTGGAGTTGGCGGCAGAGGCATAAAGGCTTCTTTCCGTAAAGCAGTCCAAAATGAGGCAGCAACTGCGATTGAGTTTGGTCCACAGATCATTCTTGGTGGTGAGACTTTTAGCGGCGTTTCCACATATGGGCAGGAGGGCACCAAGCCAGCCACGCATGTATTCTCGGATATTGATGGGCAAGAGGGCGTGTCAGCATTTGCTCACTCCTTGGGAACAAATGTCTATATGGAGAGGACGAAGACCAGTAGTAACCAGATGCTCACTATGCACTCACATACAAGTGGTGCAGGCATGGAGATGAAGAAGGTTACATCTGTGGCAAATGATGGATTCGTTGTGCAAGCAGGAGACTCCCTATCGTTTGAGATGATCCCTAATGGAGGTGGTAATCCAGATGTCCTATTTACCATCCATCGTGCAGGTGGGGTTACGGTTGTGAATTTTAACGATTTACCTACAGATCCAGGGGCCGTGGCGAGCGGAACACTCTATCTGGATCTGTCTGATCGAACACTAAAAGTAAAAGCGTAAATGGAAACCAAACCAAAAACAAATGAGGAGATTTCGGAAAATCCGATACTCTCCTGTAGTATGGAAGCATTGCTGTCGATGCATAACGACCTCGTTGCAGTACGTAATGCGAAGGAACAAGCTGCAATGAAGGAGCTGCAATTAGTCGGTGGAATTAATGCCACCAAGTATTGCCTTGCGAAGGCTGGAGTTGCGGAGGCAGATATGAGCTACGAGCGTCTTCAGGCGTTTGGTGAGTTCAAGGCCGCACTTGAGCAAGAGGACAAAAAGCCTGATGCCAAAGAAGAAGCCAAAGCCAATATCGGTAAAGGTAGCTGATGGTGGAAAGCTTGCATCGACGTTGGCTGAAAATGCCGTAGGTCTTGCGAATTACACCGAGAAGCGAAATATCAGAAGAGACCTTGAGGGAGAAGTCTTAAGGGATGGCACTGATATTATCCGGATCGAGGGCAGGAAAGATTTTCATATATTGCCAGGATCTGGGCCTATTGGTGGATTGCATGAGTTTACGGACCATGACGGCAATCGATCTGCCATAGGATGCAGGGGCGGAAGCATCTTTGCATACTTGGGGAATGATAAGCATTTATCCTACATGCGGGATCGCCCTATTGTACCAGCGAGAGTAGTGCTCACACTGGAGGGCGGTTCCGTGGTAGGGGCCAGCTTGATTAACTCTGGGTTTGGGTATTATGGGACTCCCGTAAATGGAGTTCGCCCAACATTTGAGGAAGAAGATGGTGCCACAGGGGGTGGGTTGGATCTTCGGTTTACGGCAGAGGATGGCCGAATTATTGAGGTTGAGATTCTTGATGGCGGGAATGGCTATGGTGACTCTCTGGAGATTGAGGTTGTGAATGTCCCGTATGTGGATCCTGGATATTTTTCGGAGTCCACAATTCCGGCTGGATGGATTGAGATTTCAAGAGGTCTTCATTACCGTGGAGACGGAAGCCCTGCCAGAAGGTGGGAGATTGTTGAGAGTTCTGGATATGTGATCATCAATAATGGCTATGACCTACCAAGGATATACCATACTGATTGGGATGAGGCAGTTCCGCTTTATGGAATGAGGGAGAGCAATATTGCAAGCGTTGGGACGATACATAAGTATGGTGGCAATTTAATATGTGGTGACATCACAAGGATAGTGGATGGGCAAGAGTTTTTAGCCAATGACTCGACAGTTGGTTTTTATGGGTGCGTGTACGATGATCCTGGTGTGAATTCCAGCTTTAAGATAGAGAGGGTATCCTATTCCATCATGTGGAGTGCTTACGGGCATCCATGGCTTTATGAGCAGGGGTTTGAGGGTAGCATCCAAAAGGGCAGTGCCAGATTTAAGCTGAAGCATGACGCAGGTAAGGTAGGTGGAATAGGGGCAACATTTAGTGTAGGAGATCCAGTGTATATCCCGCTTGCAGGCATCAATGGTGCAAGGTTGGATCTGAAGAATTCAAGCAATACTGTGATTGAGGGTATATCGGCAGTATCAAACATATTTTACAAAAAAGAACATGGTTTGGACGACGGAGAGCGTATTAGGATTGTTGATATCGGTAGCGGGTCTGGCTTGGGCGTGGGATCTGATTACTATGTTGTGATCTTATCTGATGACACGTTTCAGTTGGCGAATGATATCGGCAGGAGAGCAACCGCAACACTAACACTGAATGGAACCAGCCTGAGTTACAAGATTACCGATCCTGGGGCAGGGTACGATACCGATGCGGTTTCCATATCAACAACTGGGTTGTCGATGGAGTCCGAGTCAGTGGAGAGGCCATATATTAGGGTGAGGTTGAATAACCTCGGGCAAGTATCTGGTCTTCGTGTAATGGATGATGGTGAGCTGAAGCCTGTTGAGGATGCCTCTCTGGAGTTTTACCCAGTTGAGGTGAGTGATGGAGTGGATGAGATTATAGAGATCCAGATAGGTCGCCCCGTTCAGAATATAGTGGATATCCCTGTCTCCATAAGGGATATGATCATTATGAGACCAAACCTGCATGATGAGTTCCAGTCCATAATACAAGGTGGCGTTAAGCAGGAAGTTAGTGTTCGCATACAATACTCTCCGCCAACTGTGGTGCCTACTCTGAAGGAGTATTTTAGGGTGGATATAAGTGAGGAAAGCTACCTCATTGAGACCGATACATATGATGGAGTCCTACAGGAAAATGATGTCCATTGGTCGGTGTCAGAGGATGAGATTATTGGATTTCTGGTGAGTAAGATAAATGCAGACTCCAGGATCGTGAAGGCAAAGACTGTGCAGGGTGGGTTTATATTGGAGTCACTGATTGCTGGCAGAGGTTTTGATGTTTCCATTGCGACATCTGAAACTGGCCAAGAAGGAGCAGAGACAAATGTTCGGCTAAGCACTATAACTCCAAACTCAACAGGGGGTGCAACTGATGCTCAGATTGAGGAAGCGTACCTTGCTTTGTATGGTCGCCCGAAGCTTGATCAGATAGACAACGCCTTCAATAATCCAGTCAAGATTTTAGGGGTGAAGGGTCCGTATGATTTGATTGGAGTGAGTGGAGAAATGATGGGTAGGGTGAGCCAGTCCAGCAACCATAATTATCAGATCACTTTACTGCTTGATAAGGATACGACTGGCGAGCTTGAGGTGAAGGTTGAGTATGATTTTTCGGCAAAGTTCCATGCGTCCGAGGGCGTTGTCCTTGATGAGGATTATGATAATGATCGTGCAGCCGCATTATTCCTTGCTGGTCTTGCTGAGTTTATTCAGGATAATCCGGTTTTGAGTGAGGTAATTGATTGCCACGCTTACGGGGTGTCCGAAAAGGAGCCTTGGATTTGGATATGGGCAAAGGATCCATCACGAACCGTGGAGGTGTCCAATATCATAAGAGAAGAGGGCGGGGAATTTACTGCAGGGAATAAGGTTCACAATCAGTGGAATGAGCCGACAGGAACTGTGATTCCTGGATCCGAAGGAGATCCTGGAACTTGGTACGAGACTCAACAGGGGGCATTGTTTTACTTGCCGGATGGTGAAGATGATTGGATATACTGGGGTCTTGGCGAGGAGTATGATGATGACTTGATTGATGAGCATTCGGATATAATAGGGGGCTGGGTCTATGTGCCAGCCTACAGGGATTCCACATATTGCGGTCATGGTATGTTCATTATGGACAGGAGGCCGGAATGGGGTATGGAATTTGTCCTTGATGCGTTTGCGTCCAGTGATGCGTTGGACACAGAGATTCGCAGATTCGTGAACATTGGAGGGGTGTATGTGTATGACTTCTCTCTTGGTGCGGGGTATCAAGACTGGCAAGAAGACGGATCGGCCATCAATAAGTTTGAGCCACTTGGGGATTACATGGTTGGGTATCGGAAGAATGGAATCTTCGTAATGAGCAAGACTACCAATCCGCAGATTCCATTTGGATTGAAGACTGTCTACACTGGTCAGGCTGTCCCAACATTCCCGAATTCCGTAATGAATATCCTCGGCAATAAGCATATCTACTGGGGCAATGATGGGCCTTATGAGATTAGTGTTGGTGCATTTTATCCAGTTGTATCCATGAAGGCGGTTGCAGCTTCCTCTTTTTGGAGGAACTTCACTGGAGACAAGGAAGCGGTATTTGCCGTGAATAATCCATCAAACTTTGAGTATTACTTGTCAATTCCTGGCGAGGGCACACTTTGTTATGACTACAAGTATGACACATTCTCAACCTCTGAACTGAGGTTTCTTGCAGCAACCACAATGCATCGATTTGAGGAGGATGGAGGATTCTGGTTTATTATGGCACTTGAGGGCGGTTTGAATGAAATAGTCCGACATGTCCGTGGCAGTGCATTTATGTATGATCCAGTAACGAAGTCATTAAAGCCATTCGTTGGCATAATTCAGTATGGAATGACAGATTTAGGGGATAGCCTTAATAATAAGACAATCGACACGGTGGCTTTGGATGTTAAGGGCGGTGAAACTCTTGATGTGGGCTTTTACTCGGCTTACAATATGGATGAGAAGTATTTGTGGGGAGAGGATGAGCCGGATACAACGCTTGATACAATTGATATAGGGGATGGAGATAGGGCAATATTCCTTCACATGGAGGGCATATTCTTTCAGTTGAGAATGGAGATTCCTTCACAGGGTAACATGAATTTTAAGTACTTGGGTTATACCATGATGGCAAGGGGAACTTTCTCACGATCAATCGAAATGGAGAATCACTAATGGCACTTGGGCGAAAGGAATTAAAAGCCGGAGTGGTTATGCTGGAGTTAAGTTCCGGATTACCAAAGTTTCCTCCGAAGTTAAGGGCAATTGATCCAGATGGAGCGGATGCCTATGAGGTTGCCATGCAAGAAAAATGGGTCCATCTTCAGGAAGTAATACAATCACTCAGGGAGGCAATAGATAGTGGACTTAATAGATCTGTTTAAGAATTCGGAATCGCCAAGCGTATCGCTCACACATGAGCAAGTCGATGCGAATTGGACGAGTATAGAATCAAAGATAAATGCTCTGATAAGTGATGTCGATAAGGTAGTTGAAAAACGCAATCTTGACATCATCATATACGGCAATGGCAGTATCGAGGTGGATCCAAAGAATTTGCAGCCAGCAGGAGAGGACGGGCAGATATTTGTTGGCAGTGAAAGCGGGTTGCCATCATTCCAGGATTGGGATGCGAGAGGTGAATATGTGCCATTGGCTGCAGCTCACAATATCAGCACAAAGCCGACCATATTGAATCCGGTGGTAAAGAAATCAAACAATCATAAAAATGGAGAGAGCAGTCCAGATATCTTCTATAAGTTTGCCCACTTGGATGTGGTTGATGGCAATAGGGTAAAGTCAATACAGGGAGGAGAGTATGCAGGCGAAATAGGCATGCTTCGCCAGAATAGTAAGTGGGAGAAGGAGCCCAATATAACTCAGATCTTTGTTGACTTCAGTAGGTTCAATACTGGGGATAGGGTGTGCTTTATTTCAGACACAAAAAATGGAAATCTTTTTCCAAATAGAGTGTGCTATATCAGGCGGCACATAACTGGAGTTCCTGAGGGGGAGGAGACGTTTTGGGCCTCATTGCACTATACCAAAGAGGGTGCACTAACCAATACGGAGACTATACAGTTGGATGGAGGTATTTCATTCAATAATAACGCCTTTATTTCAGGTGAGATAGCCCAGTGCTCCGGGGTTCCTGGAGGGCATTTGTTCTATAGGCCAGTTTTCCAGGGCTTTGAGCATCAAAGGTATCACCCATCAGTTTTTTTGTTGGTTTTCCAAAAGAAGGTAGAGGGCAATTTTGTTTTTCTTGGTAGCGGAAGGAGGAGTTTGTATGTGATGCATGCTCAATACAATAAGTCTGGAAGCGATGTTGATGCAGTGGTTGCCTTTTGGGATAGGGACAGGGGGATTCCTATTATTCCATCGCCCAATTTGCATGAGAATGCAATTCAATACAGGGCGTATATGCAAAGTCATGGCAGTGCCAGTTTGCATGATGAAATAAATAATGCCCATGACAAGGATGAGATCTTCACTGTGGTTGCGGTTGAGTCCAGTAATCAGCATGTAGTGTTCGTTGCCACGCAAAATGATCCTGGTGAAACAGGGGTGGTGAATTGGTCAATACTTCCTGGCAGAGAGGAAGAGTATGGGCTTATCAGAAACACTTCTATGCCCATTGATTTTGAAGAATGTGAATCATCAAATCCACCCAAGTTTCTGTCATTCAGAGTCCTGAAATACTCTTGACCTGTGGCATTAAATTGGGTCTTATTTATTCAGTATGGAACCCATAGAGCTACACAAGAGGAGTGACACAGATTCGGGGATGGATCACTCGAAGGGTGATGATAATTGGCAAACCATACAGGATGCTATCAACTCGCTCATAATTGATGTCGCAGGATTAGGTACTGCTACCCCAGTAGAGATCAATAATATTGTCGCATCGCAATTTAAGCCGGATCAAAGTACCGCAAAAAAAGTGCTGACCTCTCGTGGATTGAGCGAGCCTCCATTTTGGGATCCACTTCCAGACCCACCGGAGTACAAGATAGCGGTTGCTGCGGGAACGCTGAAGCTGGGTACACATGCTGCTATGAAGATTACTGGCACGTCACCGTCAGGTAAGTTGATCTTGCAAGGTGGCAGTAGTGTTTTTTCAAATCTTAATGGAGTGGAGTTTATTGTCTCTGGGACAGATAAGCCTGGGCAGCTTAGTTTTTATGACACGAGGTACACCATAGGAGATGTTGAGATTAACGGAGATGGTACAAGTGTGCTTCTGAGTATCTATAAGGATGGTGTGAAATTGATATGTGACGGAAGCAATTTCCAGGACTGCTACCTGAACCAAAAGCTTCAGAATTTGGGCGGTGCTATTCCATCAGCTATATTTCCGGATCGCAGTTTGTATGTCAGTAAGGGTGGATATGTGGTGAATTTCTCTGAAACTATAGACAATTACGTTATGGAGTGCAGTGGGTATGGTTATTCTCAGCCACAGTTCCGTAGTTTTGGCCTTGGTGTCACTATTGAGAATCGCAATAGTTTTTGCAGGTTTGTGATTGCAACTCCAGGGTATGGACACAATATTATAGACTTAGAAACACTCAATCTCTGCATACAGGAATACTAAGCCATGGGTATCTTTAGTCCAAAAATGCCTGACATGTATCAGGATGCCATGAAACTCGCCAGAGCACAATTGGAAGCTCTGCGGAACAGATTCGCATGGTCTGGTAGGTATGGACCTGACCTTAAGACCTCAGAGGCTGGGTTGCTGGATTTCGTAAACAGCATGGGTGGTATGTACCCTGAGGCAACTGATGTGCTTGCACAGGGTAGGGCAGATGCCTCCATGTTGAATCCCTTTACTGATCTTGCATACCAGAACACTTTGGGCAACCTTGACTCCGTATTTGGCGACATGACAGCCGCAGCAAATGCCCGTATTGCAGCACGAAATCAGGGTGCCAATGTTGGTGTGAGTAATGCCCAGCAAGAAACCTCAAACAGCATTGCCAATATGGCTTCCGGAATGGGCCTTGCCGAGAATGGTAGCTCTACTGCATTTGCCGATGGGCTTGGAGATGCCTTCCTGCAGGGCAACCAAAACGCAGCCTCTCTTGCATCAAATGCCAACCTTCAGAATGCTGGAGAGCTTGAGGGGTTGAGCCAAAAGACTTTTGACACATATTCCAAGGTTCCAGACCTTGCCAATAGCTTCTTTGATCAAATGGGAGTTGATCGGATGAGGCCATTCAATCGTGGCAGCTTGTGGGCCGATAAGCGTAAAAATGACCTGCATAGTGTAGGTGTACAATTTAATGCGTAATGAGTTCAGCAGCCGACATTGTAAATAGGATCCATGTAAGATCTTCTCAGTCTAATCCCCTGGTGGTAGCCGTGCCCGAAGCTGCGGCACATGCGTACCAAGCTCATGCAGCCGACCGCAATGCTATTTTGAGGTCCAGGCTCAATAATCAGCAGCAGGAGTTCATCAACGCCCTTAATATGCAAACGAATGAGCAGCTACATAAGCATAAGCTTGTAGAGGGAGATAGCACTCACGAGAACACATTGGATCGTGATAAGATCCTTCATAGATATGGGCAGGAAGACACAAGGGACGCAAATATTAATGAACTGGTTAGGCTGGAACGCCTTTATGGCCTCATGCGGGAAAACGCCCTTAGTGAGAAGCAGGTTTCGTATGAGATGGACAGAGGTCTTGCTACTCACAATAACGCACTTGAAATAGCAAAGGCTAAAGCAACTCTTCCATTTGAGCTGGCACGGCTTGAAAAAATGGGGCAAAACCAACTGGATGTTACGGCCCTGCAAGGTGTTAATAATCTTGCCAACACAAGGGCGACTGGCGAACAGGTTAGGCTAAACACAGATCATGATGCGAGAACGGAGTCACGAAAGCGTGGTTTTCGTGGCGACATAGATGCAATGGGCGACAACGCAAGAGTTAGGTCGAGTGCCAATGATAATTCACTTATCGCCTTACATAGGAAAGAGCAGGATGTTCACACTAAGATGAACGATCTTCTTAGTGGCAAAGTGCCTGATTATTATCGAGACGCAAAAATCAGTGAATTTCTTAAAATGAGGGGTCTAACGAGCCTTGAAGATATTGATAAAGATGATATCCCGCTCGCACTTGCTCAGATAAGATCAAATATAAGTTCTGGATGGGCAGAAGAGAGAGGGTCACAATTGAACTCCCTTACTTCTCAGTTGAACGATATAAGCAGGCAAAAAACGGCATTATACAACCAGGGGGCAGTAAATTTTCAAAGCTTTCCTGCCAGTAATTATAGGCTAACTGACAATGGGGGTGGGAATGATCTTAATAGCAACCCAGACAATGCAGATGCAGGCAGTGATAATGTCGATATTGGGGGTGTTTTTAAGAACCCAGAAGACCCAGACGCAGCAACGGTTGATCACAATTACATTGGGAATGCGATCCATAAAGCGACAATAGGCGGAACCGCCTACTCAGCGGCAAGCAGCTTCATAAAAGGAGGGCAAGTTAAGGCATTTACAGAAATGGTGAGACGCACTCCAGATTTTCCTACAAAGATAAGTGGTGCTGAGTTGGATGATATTGGTAATTTTGCCAAGAATGTTCTTAAGGGTAATAACGTCACCCTGCCTCAGGGGGCAACCAATCAGCAGGCTGTAGAAGAGTTGAAAAATTTGCTTGCCAATGATAAGAAAGGTGCCAGACTGCTTAAGAGCGACAAGGTTCTGCAAAAAGAACTTACGAAACTTTACCAAAAGCATGCTGGTAAAAAGGCTACTGGACAGATGGCCTCCTTGACAGGCAGAGTGGTTGCGAAGGCTGGACTCCAGGGTGCGAAACAGATGGGAGGAAGGCTTGCGGGAGGGCTTGTGGGTGGGCCTGTTGGATGGGGTATTGCTGCGGCAAGTTTATTGTGGTTTGCCTATGATATCTACAAGGCCCATTCTGACTCAAAATCTGCCACCAAATAAAGCGTTTACATATTAAACTATGCCAAATGAGTTCAAGCAACAATCTCCCCAGCTACATGCATACAAGACGCAGTTAAAGGCACAGGGAGAAGACTTAACATTGGTTCCCGACAGTGAGCTTATCAGGAGGCTCGGGGAACTGGCCAGATCCAAAGGGGTTGATCTGGCAAAATATCCAACATTTAGGAATGAGTATTTGGATGTGGTAAATGCCCCAGGTGAGGACATGAGGGGTCCGACTGGGTACGCCAGGGAGTTTGGTAAGGGGCTTGCTATGTCTGGTCTTGGGTTGGTAAGCTCTGGATTCGATTTTGCAGCGATGCCATTCGCACAAGAGCCGACTATGGGAGTCCATGATTGGTTGACTGGAGTGGCATCCTCACTGAGAGATCAAGCGAGCAAATACAAGCCAACCATAACATCACCAACCGATGTAAGGTGGGGGTTTGATCGTTTGGATGAATCGATTCGTGGTGCGATGTCAGTATCCGGCCAAGCGGGTGCATCACTTCTTGAGAGTTTGGTAGCAGGAAAGACATTCTCCAGCCTGTCCAAAAACGTCAGTAAGATTGTGACAAAGGACATCCCGAAGGATAAAATGATTCTTCGCCGGATGCCAGACGGGAAGATGAGGAGTGTCAATCAACGGCAATGGATTGAGCAGCAATGGGCCTTGAATGGTATGTTTGCTGGCACGGCATTGAATAGTGTGGGGATGAATGCTGGTGAGATTTATGGGTCACTGTTGCCGTACACAGAGTTGGATGAGAATCACGAGGATTATGTTCCACTTGAAGATGCTCGTGCAGCAGCACTTATGGGGGGTGCAGTGTCTGGGTCGATGGATTCAATTCTCCCATCCATGGTACTGAAGAATTTTATCACCAAGACCGGAAATCCCGGGTCGCAGTACTGGTGGAGGTTTGTCCGATCACTGCCAAAGAACATGGTGATCGAAGGAGGGACAGAGTATGCACAGGAGTTTGTGAACCTTATGGCAGAGAAGTATGCCAAGGGCGAGGAGATGACTTGGCAGGCTCTCAGTCACGAAGAGAAGAAGATGCTCATTGATGCCGGAATCCTGGGGGCAGTTGGAGGTATGCAGGCCAGCTTGATTGAGGGTTTTCATAATCCAGCAGATGAGACCATCAATGAGAGTGCTCTGGCTTCTGTTGAGGCAGAGGTTCAGGAGGATATAGAAAGGCTTGAGAGGGGTGAGCAGTACCATGAAGAACAGTCTCGCCCCACGCCACAGAGGTTTCAGATAGGTGCCACATATCAATTAGCGGGACAAAATGAGACTGCCACATATATTAAGCCATTGAAAGATGGTCAGTCGGAGGTAAGGCTGGATACCGGTGTGCTTATATCGGTCGCTAATCATGTCCTTATGCCATATGACAAAAAGAGTGTGTATGGTGGGCTTGAGATAGGGGATTATGTCTCCTATGAAGATAATGGAATGATTCTGAATGGTCAGATCAAAAACATAAAGGATGGGAAGGCATATTTGAATGCAGGTTCCATAGGAGCGAATATTGGAATTCCTGTGGAATCTATAAATTTGGAATCCACAAAAGTTGAGTATGAGGGCAGTCAGGCAATCAGCTCTATTCGGGAAATGAAATCCCCGAGTCTTAGTAAGTCCAATGCTAAGAAAATCCTGGATGCTAACGGGTTTACAGGTGCTATATATGTGGATGAGGATAATGCTATTTATACCCAAGAGGCAATTGCTCAACTCTCCAGAGCACTTGGAGCAGAAACAGATACTCATTTAATTAGTTACAAAAATGGGGAAGTGACATTTAAGAGTAGGAAGAAGGAAGAGATTGAGCGTCTACGGAAAGAGGAAGAAGATAAGCATAATGATCTGATGAATTATGTGTATAACAGCATTATGGAAGTCCATAATGATGATAATGGCACCTCTCAGGATGCTATAAACAAAATCACTTCTATTCTTGATGAATCAGGTATTGTGAAATCTCCAGAGATTAAGAGATTTAATGACCGTCTTGTTAAGTATATTAAGGGTTATAATCATGAATTGGATAAAGATGAAATCAATAATATTGATATTCTTTTGTCTAACATGAAATTTAAGGGTAACGCTAACGCAGAGAAGTATAATACCAAAATCAAATCTATGCTTAAGTCTTGGAAGGAACCTAAAGATTACCAGTTACTGAAGGATGCTAATGGTGGTCTATGGAGGTTCACTGGCAATAGAGCATCTAATGGCGGGTTTGAATTCCTTAAGATAGGTGGTAAAAATAAAGTCACAACAGCTTTGTTTAGTGAGGGCTTCAACGTAACGCCAGTTGCCGTAAGTGAACTTGCTTATATGGAAACAGAAATACTAAAAAGTATTTCTTATCTTAGGCCAGGGTCTGTTAATGATAAATATATGCCTTACATAGAGGAGGCGAAAAGGCTGACGGGAAGGACTGAGGGTGAAAGTACAAAGTCTTCCGCAAGGACAAAGAAGGCGAAAAACACGGATGATCCTACTGATGCGACATTAAATATACCGAGACCAAATGAAAAGCCAGCAGGAAAGAAGAGTGCCAAAGCTCCCGCCCAGACTGAGCAAGTAAGCGAGGATCAAGTTAGCGAGGCACAAGTAAGCGAGGATCAAGTTAGCGAGGCACAAGTAAGCGAGGATCAAGTAAGCGAGGAGGGTGCCAAAGCTCCGGCCCAGACTGAGCAAGTTAGCGAGGCACAAGGGTTGTTAGATCTTTTGAAAAGCACTGACCTAAGTGCAATCAAGTCGGAAGATGTAGAAAGGGCTAAAGAAGGATTCCAGGTGGACTCATCTATTACCTATGGAGTTTTCGATAGTAAAAAACTAAATGAAAATGCAAACTTCCTGAGTAGCGTTGCGACAGGCAAGGATACAATCCTTTCGATGGCGGCAAGCCTTCGCTCATATATCCCAGATGCCACATTCCGTCAACTCATGAACTTGATGCGGATTCCTGGTATTGGAGAGATCCCAGTCATATTTGCCCACCATGATGTATTCGTAAAGGAGTTCCCGCCCCAGAATGGAGGAATCCGTCGAGCAGTCTTCCTTCCGAAGTCAAGGCAGATAGTAATTTCCACAGCTTACAGCACAACTGAAAACATAGCCAAGGATCTTGCGGAAGTAATCACCCACGAAGCGGCTCACCCAGTCTATAACACGGCACGAAAGATCGCAAATGGAGAGGTGGCAGTTCATGAATATGTGGCGAAGGAGACAGCAAAGGCAATAAGGTCTTTTGAGGCAAACTATGCTGCAGCAGTCCGATCCGGAAAGATTGAAGGATATGGACTGACAAGTGTTGATGAATTTTTCACAGAGTTTATCTCTAACCCAGAGTTTTCAGGCCAAATGAAAGGCGTTGAGTTGAATGGCGGAGTAACTATCTGGGAATGGATAAGGAACTTCATTGCTAAGATCATCAATGCTATAGCGAACTTTGGTAGCCAAATAGATCTTTACTCGCAGGTGCAGGCAGATGTTGGGACTATCTTGGATAATGTGAGATATTCATCCATCCAGGACTTGGCATCTGATGATTTTGTTCTTGGGTCGGAAATTAAGGCACCAACAAATAAAGACGCTATTGTTGCCATAGCTGCAAGGATTGATAAGATCATGGAGCAGGATCCAGATGTGTCAGATCATGAAATGAGAAATAAGGTTCTGGCATCACTGGATACACGAATTAGGAAGGTTGTGGATCTGAAGTATGATAACTACTATGAAGCAGCTCGCATTATTATGGCTCAACATGCGAACCTTTTCAAGAATCAACCCCCGTCATATGATATCCGTATTCGCAAGCACACGGATGAGGAGATTGATAATGTTTTTGATGACATTTTTGAACAGTTGATAGAAAATAAATGGGATGGCACAGATGGTGATGGTACGCTTCTTGAGGATGAGAATACTGGCCAAGAGTACTTCAGTTATGAATATCTTCCTAAATTGAGGTTTTCGGACCCAGTTTCTCATTGGTATTACAATGAGTTCATTAGGAAGGGTGTATTTAAGTCGATTAAGGAAGCAACATATGATCTGGAGGAAAATACCGTTAGGGAATATGTGCTGGATAGCATAGAGCAGGTCAGAGAAACTGTACGTGAGCAGATGAATTCTGGTCGTTTAGTGATTAATGCAAGAGAGCATGAGAATCTTGCAAGGGGCGTGGATCTCTCTGGGATGAGCCCCCACCTCAGGAGCAGTTCTGTATCCAAAGGGTCTTTTATTAAAGATATCGTTTCACGCATGAATGAATTGCCGCAATTTAGTCCTATTGGATCATTTGTCAGCGATAGTGCATTTAGGTCAAATTATGTAGCATGGGACACGGTTTCGGGTGACACAGTAAAAGTTTCAATCAATGTATCGAACCAGAGATTCAGTGATATTATTGATCGCCAAAAAAGATTAAATGGTGGCACTGATGAGGAGATTGTAAGAAGCATTAAGGAAGCCACGAATAAGGCCCGTAATAGCCTTCGGAGAAACGCACAGTACAAGGAGTTGGTGGAAAGTATTAATGCGATAGAGCATGATATCCAAAGTCATGAAGCTGGTGAAATAAAACTTGGGAGCATATACGATTCATATGTTGAACGTAGGAATGAGATGAAAGCTCAGCTTTCGGGAATGGGTGGGGGTCTTCTTACCCCAAAGCAAATAAAAGACGCATATGAGAAAGATAGCGTACTGGGTGCGGGTAGTATGATTGTTGTTGAGCAGAGTTCATCTGTCAGTGAGATTTCTAATGAGATCAACGCACTCAGAAGGATTGCAGAGTTGGCAACAGGTGAAAATGCCCAGCATGCAAAACGTGTTCTTGCTATGTATGAGAGTGAATCAAGCTCCATGATTGATATGATGGAGTCCTTGAAGATGTTGCGTGAGCCAAAAATAGAGAGGCCAGTACTTGAGTATGGCCAGCAAGGCACTGAGCAATTTAACACCAGTCTTATTTATGACACTCTGTTCTCAACCAGAATGCAGGAGGCAACTAAGTTCCATGCAAGAAAAGTCGGCCAGGGCGAGACAGCAGATAGGCATGGAACAAACCGGAGTAAGCAAACTACATATGCTGCGTTCGTGAACGAGCAAACCGGAGTGGTTGCCGTGCTCGGAGTTTACCCAGGAAAGAGTGAATATGTGATGGGTGCAAAGAAGCTTAGTCGCCCAAAGCTCACAGATGCTGGATATCAGATGCTTAGGGATAGACGGGAGGAGAGGACATATTACCTTGGCATCAATGAGGACACCGGAAGCCCAATGTATATCTCAGGAAACTCACTGATTGAACTTACAAAAGATCAATATGTGGAAGGTGAGTTTGAAGATAAGCTATTCATGCGGCCTATGATCAGTGGCGAGATGAAGGTTGATATGGAATCTCAGTTTGGTGTGTTCTTTGATCATGTTAATGGAAAGGATGTTAATTATCTGCGTCTTGCACCGGAGCTTAAGCAGAACTCTGGACAGAGAATTCCGAATGGATATGTGTTTTCTGGAATGGCAAAAAATGATGTCATTTACCGCAAGGTGGATAAGTCAGGGAAAGTGCAGGAGCACAGGATTGCAAAGGCTTATTTTAAGAGGGGTTCAGATGATACCCTTGATATGCTTCCTGTTGAAAACAAATATCATAAAGAACTTCTTAACACATACAAAAAGTCTACTGCTATAATGGTTCGATATCCTGAAATGCTGGGTATTTCCGGCAAGAGGGATAGTCGCCAATCTGGAGGATCATCAGGAGCGAGGGTGTCCCAGATTATGACTGACAAGAATAATCCATGGAAATACACAGGTGACATTATTGAATTCACTAAGCCTCCGATGCGGGATAGCCTTGTTGCTGAAGGCGGTAGACCTCAGTATTACCACTTTAGCAGTATGAATGAATTCAGGGCAGCAAAGGCCCAGATAGGCACAAATACTTATAGCTCAACAGGAAGTAAAAAGAAGGCTATGACTACTGGTAATCTGAAAGGGTTACACACGCTTTATGAGGATAATTTCATAAATCTTTCGAGGGATATATTGGCTAATGCAACGCAAGATGATAAAATTGCGGCAGTGCGTCATGAGGGGGATTTACAAGAGACCGCCGAGGGTATATTTAATCATTGGAGAAAGCTGCTCATGGCATCCAATGATCACAATTGGCTTATTGGAGGAGGCACAGAGAGGAATCATGTGGATGTGATGAATTTGGTTGGAGAAACCCTATCTGGCCTTGATCAAGGAGTAGTGAATGCTGATGGCAATCTGATTTTGCCATTGTTTTCTTCTGGTGTTGATAAGTATCTAAAGAAAGCTTCCATTGATAGGCTCAATAGACTCCAGAAGGTCATAGAGGCACATTCTTCATCTACCACCAGTGTAGATTTTGCTGGGACGAAGTATGATAAGAAACAGTTTTTTGATTCCTTAAAGAGCATTAGTCAGTTGTCGGTAGAGGAGACTTTGCTTATGCAAAAGATTAACACACTCAGTAATATTGAGAGATCCCTTAAGGAAGATGGTGTTGATAGGAGAAACAATACATACAAACTGGTTCATGAGGCTCGCACATCATATCAAAATGAACTCAAGAAGACGGCAGAAGAAAAAGCAGGAAAGATACTTGAAAATGAACTTCTGACTGAGTTGGAGGAGCAGACTGGTATTGGTTATGTCTTTGAACATGCAGTAAAGTTATTAAGAATGTCGGATGGCGGCATTCGGCAAAGTCGAAATGAAGGCAAAAGAGCTATTGTACAATACATTTTTGAGTCACGATTTGGGCCAATTCGCAGGTATATGAGTACGGGATTTGAACCCAGCATAAATCAGTGGCTAATTTATGATAAGCATCCTATTGTGGTGGAGTTCTTAAGGAAGGATACAGAAGAGTATAATGAACTCCAGCATAAGTTGCAGATTGGAAGTCATGAAGATAGTGATGGATCATTGGATATTTTTGAGAATTATGCATCGCCTGTGCCTGAGACCACAAGGGAGTCGATTGAGTTTGAGGTAAATTTTAACAATAGGGGAGACACTATTCAGTCTGTCGCAAAGCAACTATATCCCTCCAGTATCAATCCCGTATTTGATTTCATAGATGACAATCGGGTAAACCTATTCCTGGAAAATGGTGTATCACTGGATGCTTATGATTCAATAAGGGCTCGCAGATCTATTGGCGATAATATTCCAACGGTTGAAGAGGAGAAGAAAATGCTGGATTCCCTCAATCGGAACATTCGAGCGATTAAAAGTAAGCTCACAGTAAGGCTCGTGAAGGAGGTTACAGGAGAGGATATCCGTATTGCCTATAAGCCAGACGCAGAGGTGAGTTTCGGCGGAAATAAGGTATCCATTGACCTTATGAGCCTAAGTGAGTTGCAGCTTGCTGATAGAGAGGCAAGCGGTGAGTTGATTAAGCAGGTCAAGATAACCACAACAGCAGATGCCCAGAACTTATATGAGGCTGGATTAATACAAGAACGGTTTTCTCGTATTGTTCAAAAGAACGACCATACAAGTGCCACATATGCAGATGATCAACTCTATGAGGAAGGGGCGATAGAGCATGCTTCTCCAATTCAGCTCGCAACATACCAGGAGGCGTGGTCTGAAAGGCAGCACATACCTTCCGTTAAGGGCACTGAAGCCAATGAGTTAGCAAAGAGTCTTCGGAAGAGTCTTAAGGAAGAACTGAAGGACATTGACCGTGCTATTGAGAACCTTACTGAAGTTGCACACCAGTATGGAGAGGAAATCCGTAATGCCAGAGACTTCATTCAAAACGAGCTTAGGCATGAAATTATAGATGTTGATGGCCTGGAGTACACTGCTGCTGACCTCATGGATGATGGGTATGAACATGAGCGTGAGACATATGATGAAAATGGTAATCTTTTGCCTCCGGAGCAACAAATTGCTCGCCAGAAAGCAAGGAAGGCTGCGGCAAAAGAGGCCATGAGTGAGTTAAGAAAATCCAATAAAGAGTTGGCTCGTCTTATTTACAAAACAAATAGATCAACTCGCATGAAGAGACTCACATTATACCCACTGCGTTCGTATGTGGCAAAACGTGAAGTCTATAGGGTTATCCAGGATAATTTAGGATCACTTAAATATAAAACCCCAAGAGGCTCCCTTGTGTCTATGCTTCATGGAGATACTCTTGAAACTGTGCTTCTCCCAAAAGAGACACACCCATGGATATCAGAGGAGTTGCAGGATAATCCGAAAGGCGTAGAGGCGGCTCTTGAGCCAGCAATTAAAGAACTTGTTGATCAATTGTCTCCAGTCGGTAAGTACTACAAAGCGATGGTGAGTGCAAATCCAATTCATGCATTGCAGCAAGGGATTCCCACCCGAAATGGATATGTTAAGATTTTAAGGGAAGTGCAACCGAATACGGATGATGCTGTTATCAAAAATGCAGCAAAGGTTTTTCACGAAAAAGACATGCTATTGATGTCTGGCACAACTCAGGAAACTCTTGATCTCAGTAAGGAGCAGGATCCATACAAGGTTGGCCTTACAGAGTATATAAATGCGGCAATAGATTTAGAAAGGAGTTTTGATCAAGACAATACTTATGAGTCTAAGGTTTGGACAAAATGGATGATTTCTGACACTTTGTATAATCAGTGGGAAAGGCATTTTAATCCCAATCTAAAGTATGAGGATGGTGGAGTTCGCAGGGATCGTTCAACACCAACACAGAGGTCAATCGGGAACCCATTTGATGCAATGGGACCGAGTGATATTGTTGATGTTATGGATAAGGTATATGACCTTTCCAGAATTGCGATAAGTGACACATTCTCAAAAGCCAGCGGAATGAGTAATCAGGAAGTTAATAGCTGGAAAAAGGCATTTGGATCCTCAAATGGAAATCTTTCCAACAGGAGTGCATTCCTAAAAAAAGTTGGAGGAATAAGTAATCGAGAGGATGAGATTTTTACCAGTAATATCCGGCAGCGAGTGGCTGAGAGAAAACAGCAAATTGAGGTAGTTCCATCAGAGCAAATTGATCCCGCTGTTTACGCTTTGCAGAAAAAAGTACACGACCTGAAAGTGGCACTTCATGACCTTGAAAGTGAAGAGGCTTCACATAAGGGCATAATACGTCAGAGCAAGGAGGATATCAAAAGGCTTGAGACATCTAAAGAGCCCACATATCGGCACTCTATACATCAGATGGAGCACATTCGAAATAGGGAGTTTGTGAAAGCGTATCGAGGGGGGTATGTTGATCTGCTGCGGAGAATATCTCCAAATTTCATGGACTACATTGCTCCAAATCAAGAAGTGAATCCAACATATGGACTTCTGATGAAATGGACCCAAAAGACCCTTTATGAATATGGCTTCCCTACATTTGAGGAATATGTGAATCAGATGACGCAGGACTCAGATAATAAGCCAGACCCAATCCTATTTAGCTTTGGTAGGCATAGCATAGATGAGCTTCTTGCCTTAAAAGAGAAGGCTGAAAAAAGATTCAATGATCTGGATAAGGCATATGGAGTAAAGAAGTCTGTCAACCCTGGGCAAGACCCTGGATCAGTCATTCCGGATGATGTGGTGAGAAAATATGAATCCGAGCGTGAGGCATGGATAGAAGCTTTAAGGAATTACAATCAATCAAAGACAGCACACGAGAAGGCTGGCAAGGAGTTCACAGAAATTGAGCCCGCAGAACCAGCAGACCCAAGGGATTTATATAGAATTGCATACGAAACAAAGGCAGCAACTGCTCACGAGTGGATTACTGCGGAAAATAGACGCTCCGATAATCTAAGGCACATAGCGGCATCAGAGAAGGAATTAAAAGAAATTCCAGCGAAAATTGCAGAGGCGAATATTGCCTATCAATCCCACAAGGCTCAATTAGATATGCTTGGCCAACCTGAGATTTCCATTGTTGATGAGCGGCGAAAATATGTGAAGTCACCAAAGGTTGAGAGACAGGAAGAAGTTTGGCGTGATGACCCAGAAAGGCTGTCTAAGCTCAGATCTGAGGCAGAGCTTATCAAGACGCTTGAGGCCATAGCCGGAAATAGTAAGGGGCTTGATCTTATTTCCAATATGTTCATGGGTGCCATTGAAAATAGGGATAATCCAGGTATTGCATTATCCAATCCTGAATACATTCGCCACATACTGGATACTAAATTCGGGATCCCTATTGGAGAGACGGATGCGAAAGTATTCCTGGGTGAAGGGATAAAGACTGTAATTTCTAATATCGAGGGTGATCCATTCCATCCGTTAAATCAAAAAATAGAAAAACCTGAGTGGTTAAAACTGGAGCAAGCTAAGGATATTGAGCTTGTGGTTGATCATTTCTCTACAGTAGATGAGCTTGTGGAGGCCGCTTACAAGAAGTCGGCGGAGGTCTTTTCTGACACTGTGATGGTGGCATCTGGGCACTTGGGGGATATTGACATTGATAACCTACAGAGGTGGATGAGTGGGGATTATCAGAAAGCAGCAGACGTTGATGGCATTGATGGCCAACCTCAAGACCCCAACCCAATCACTGAATACACGTACTCAATGATTAGATCTTCCGCAGGGCAGCACTTATCTGTTGCACCGGTGGAAGGATACTTTGATCCATACGAAGGTAGGTATTGGGATGATTATGTGCTGTCTGATACGCCTGAGGGCATTGAGCATAACACACTAATGGCTACCAAGGATCTTGTTCCAAAAATGCGGAGGATGGCAGAGTTGCCCCCAGAAGTGCTTCAGGCAAACATGGCGGCAATCGAAGAGTTTACTGGCGGTGGAGTCTATGACTTTTCAGCAGGTGCAGCAATACGCAGGCTCCTGGAGGGTGAGGGCATTAGTCAGTCAGAGAAAGATATCCTTGGGCTTATTCAGAAGCTGCCAGTGCTGAAGGATGTCAGGATCGTTTTTGAGGATCAAGCTACATTCCGGCATCGCATAAACGACTTGCCGGATGGGCATTACGCTCAAGCCATGTATGATGAAAGTACGAGGACCATCTACATGACGAATACGTTTAGTGCCACTGGAGAGAATGCATACAGTGATCTTGCGAGGATCATGACTCACGAGATTCTTCACCCAGTAGTCCGTAATGCTATCGCAATCACTAAGAATGGCCTTAAGCTGGACAGGAAGGCAACCGGATTGTCTGGCCCTGAGGCCGATAGGCTGGATGCCTTAATTGGAGATATTGAAACCCTGTACAATGAAATACAAGGCAAGGCAAAGAGCGGGATGTATGTCCATGGTTTAGTCAGCTTGGATGAGTTTGTTGTGGAGTTCATGACGAATCCAAAGTTTCAGAACATGCTTAAGGGCATAACCTTGAGTAATAACGCCAAAAGAAATTCTGCTTCATGGGTCCAAAGTGCATGGGATTGGATTAAGGACTTGATTGGTCGCATTGTGTCTTCTTTCTCTCGCAGTCCTGTTGAAAAAAGAAGTGCATATGAACGCATGACGGAGCTTACAGATGAGATGATGGACACATATTCCAATCTCACTCAAGATGCGTCCAGATCACAACTTGATGAGTCCACGAGCAATCGGCAGCACTTCTCTGTCACTATGGATGATCAGGTTGAGTTTATCCGAAAATCTGAAATGGCAGGAGTGCAAGATGTTATGCGTCAGATGAGTGGAAAGATGCAAGACTTGCTTGATGCTGGTCACAAATTTGGAGAGGATCCGAAGCAGTTTCTTGAATCTAACTTGCCCGGATTCAGAAACTTAGTGAAGGCCCACAGGAATCTGGCTGGATTGATCCCTGCACATATGCTGCCAGGATTAAGCATCACAGGTAGCAACCAGATATTTAAGCTAAGAGCATCGCAGACAGCCCTCAAGTATGTTGAAAATATCGCAAAGAATGCACGAGAAAGGATTTCAGAGATATCAACATCACTTGAGAGGACGAGTGGGGATATTAAAAGAGCAAAAGCTGTTCTGGAAATGAATAACAAATTTGATCTATCTGAGCACTCCAGAATGCTGCATGGCCAACTCCTGAATATGATCCATAATGCAAGGGTGAGGGCAGAGATGTCTCCAGAGCGTGGAAATAACGCAGCAAAAGCTAAGCGTTTGCAGGACTTGGAGCAAAACTTTACACCACATAAGCTACAGGACATCCTAAACCTTCTGACTGAGGGGCATGATTTCAGTAATATTCTCCGTGAGTCAAGGGGTGTAAAGGATAGTCTTAAAAAGCTGAATGATAATGACATCCAGCAAGATCTTAAACAGGAGGAGTTCTTGGTTGACTACCTCTCGAAGGTGATCTCAAGAAACCGTGTCAATATGGTTTATTACGGGGTTGCTCGGGCTGGCATGCAGCAGGCTTTTGAATCATCAACAAATGAGTATGCAAACTGGTCCTTAGTTCGCATTGAGTATGAGTTAAATAATCTTGGAGAAAAGACAGATCAGGAAACCCAAGCTCGCAAACTGCTCTTAAAACAGTGGGCATATGTGAGGATGAAAGAAGAGTCACAGGCTCCTAAGGCTAAGCAACTTGATGTATTTAAGGCGTTCTCTGAGGGCTTAATGAATTACCGCACCAAGCTTAGATTTGTGTTAGGAGAGGCTGAGCCATTCAACCCTGCGGATGACACCACAATGTTGCACATGTCAAAGGACTCTAATGGTGAGTGGGTATCGGATAGGTTCCTTCTGAAGTTGAGTAATCGCATGCTTCCGGCTGAAAGGGATGAGTTTGAGCGAGTAATTTCCAATAATAAGAAATTCCTTAAATATGTGAGTGAGTTAGACCCAGTGGAGGCAGGCAAGATCAAGGCCCAGCCATTCTATGATATCGTAAAGAATCAAACTGAGGCGGCGGCACACTTGCCATTACAGAAAGAGCACTTCGAGGCAAGAACAGCATGGATGCTATCGGCTATCCAGTCGCTGGGTCATAGAATGTCAAAGCTTGGGGTAGCTGGAAAGACAGTCTCTCAAATGATCCATAAGACCCTTGCCATGCACAAGCAGTACCTGTCGGCATTTATGGCATCCTCCCATAAATGGCAAAGAGCGGTAAGGGAGATGATGTCACATACTGAAGTCAAGGATACTGAGAAGTTCCTGGATGGCATTTACAGTCAGGCTATTTACTGGATTGAGAATCGACCACACCTAACATGGAGAGAAGCTGTAGATGGAGCTTGGGATTATATCACGAAGCATGGCGTGGTTGAGGATAGGAATTTTTCCAGTGGGGCAAAAGAGGCGTTTGTCAATCTGATGATGGAGACGGATCGACATCGTAAACTTGAGGCAGCACTTCACCGCAAGCTTGGTGGCAAAGTTGAGGAGAGTTATGGAAAGAGTGAAAATTCCTTAATGATTGAGTCTATGATAACTCCAGGAAAAATGGTGCCACTTCATAGAAACCCAATCGATCAGGGTGCTATCACTCTTTCAAGGCGTGCTCACAGCACAGTCATTTCGGATGCAGTAGAGGCATTGGAACGTGCAAATTGGAATAGGATCGATAACACTGAGCCATGGATGACAAGAATCAATAAATTGATAACTCTTGATGTCATTGATAAGTTCATTGCTCCGCACTTTACCATGGAGGCCGTTGTGGAGGTCTACCACACCTCTGACGGCATCAGAATCAAGCAGAGTGACATACAGGATGCGTGGCACGGCACAATCGGATATGATGGACCTGAGAGGTTTGTAAAGTTCATTGATAACCTTAGTCAATTGGTAGGCGAGGAGCATGATGCACTTGCCACATCCATTCTCAGTCAATTGAGCGAGCAGTACCGAACCATCAAAAAGATTGCGGTTGATGCAAACGAAAAGTCAGGATCCAGTATTGAGATTAAGCACTCCACACAGCATAAGTTGCTGGATGCTCGTAATATTGAAAAGCCACTACCAAGAGAGTATTATCGCTACGAGTCATTTGATGAGGTAAGCACTCGTATTCACTTGGCAACCATCATTGCCCATAGTGTCTTCGGTAGAGGTGGAGAAGGGTTGAAGGCTTTACGTGTTAAGCTCAGTCGGGATCTGGATGCCAAATCAAAGCAATTTGAATCCCTGATACAAGATGCTGGAGGTAAGTATGATCGCCAGTCAAGAAAACCTGGGCCTTGGTATTATGGTAAGATTCGCAGAAGGGCAGAAGAGATTCTTGTTGATCGCCATGGAGTGCCCAGTGACCAAAGGAAGAAAAGATTCGAGGAGCTTCATGCAGCAGCAATGCAGAGAGACCGAATCAGTCACTCCCTTGATCAGCTTGATAAGTATTATGGTGGAAAGGATGGACCTTATCAAGACGTTCGGTTCCTTACTGAGCTTATGGGATTCAAGGCGTTTCTTATGCTTTCCCAGCCAGGATCAAGCTTACTCAACTTCCTATCCATAAATGACATTTGGGTATTTTCCAGAGGCTTAAATATGATGGGTGCTAAAGCAACAGCTACGGCAGCAGGAAATGCCATTAAGCAAGCCTTTGGTGGAATGATGGAGTCTATGGGGGTTCAGATGGAGCGTAATACAGAATACGCCCAGGATCTCAATGAGATGTTTTTTCAATTCGAAGAGAATGAGCTTCCGTTCTCAGACTTCATCAATCAGATGGGACTTCGGGGTGGCGGTAAGAGAAGCCTTTACGAAAAGACGCTCACTGGAGGTCTCACTGGAGGTCTTGGGGCATGGCTTCCTGATAGCATAAAGAAAATCCCTAAGGCAGCAAGGTATGCTCCTTCAGGGGTAGATAATCCGAACTATCACCCAATATCATTCAAGTCCCTGATTGATGTATTTGGGGTAGCAAGCCGCATTGCCAATCACTCTATTGCTGTTGGTATGGCCAATCTTTATCATGACGCAGTAAAGAGAGCGGCAGACTACATAGAAGCAAATGGCCTCAGGGGCAAGAGTATAGAGCTTACCGCAAAGCAGTTAAAATATGGCAGCGGACTCGGGGAGTTGGGTATAGGCAAAGTTACACTTGATAGGGCATTATTCGGAGCAGAAGCTGGTTGGAATAATGCCAATGAAAAGGCGATTGATGCAGGGCTTGGTAGCATCACCCAGATGGCACAGGAATATTTGGACCGGAAGGACAGGGGAGATGACAGAGTACTTACGAAAGATCAGGTTTTATCTATTGGCCAGATTGGATTGAACGAGGTTACATTGGATGGATTTGGAGCAAGGGCACCAGTATTCTACACAAATGGGTTGGGTAGAGTAGCATCGCCACTTCTTGGATGGTCGGTTGCTAAAATGGATCAGGTCGCAGAGTTCATGCGAGATAGCGATGGCCGGATCAACGCAATCATGATGGCAAAGTATCTTGCACTTGTTGGCATGGCAATAACACCTGTAGGATTGGCGTTTTCCCTCATGCGAGATATGTGGGACGATGAGATCCTTAATCAGCCAAACTCCATGCCAAGTATTGCACCAACTCAGTTGATTCCATTGATGGGGTTTGTTGATACTGGGCATGAAGACTTCAGTATAGCGGGAGCATTCCAGAGGTTATCAAGGACAGCATCTCCAGGAGGATTGGTCTTTGACTCAATAGTGCAGATGGCGGGTGCAGCAGACCCGAATTCTCCACAAAGATCCGTGAGTGTAGACCAGAGAGTGTTAGGGTTGGCAACCATGCACAACTTAATGGATATTGCCACAACCTTTGTGACGCAAGACTGGAAGGGGGATTATGCCACCGTGGGAAGGCCGTTGATTTACGCATTTGGAGGCAACTCAGTTATGCACTACCATAAGGCACTCACAAACCTTATGGGAATCAATTCAACAGAGCGTGTGATGTCAGATATGACAGGCATTAAGAATGAGATGAGAGCAGCCGCAAAAGCCGCAGGGCTCCCATTGAAGGCAGCATGGAAAGGAGATATTGTATCCAGCGAGGCACGTATGCATGAAAAAGCAATGGAGCGAGCTATTTACAAGAATGATCATGAAGCCTTCATGGATGCATATGTGAAGGCTGTTGCAGCTACCCGTAAAAAACTAATGGAAAACGGCAACTTTGAAACCACAGCAGAAAAGGTTATCTTGGGTAAGATCAAGAATATGAATCCCATGTTCAAGATCACATCCCATAGACCCACTGACGATCAGAAATATGAGATCCTTAAGAGGATGTCTGATGATGGTCAGAGAAAACTTGCAAGGTGGCAAATGAACCTCAATTATTACGAAAGTCTACTATCACCATGATGAAGAAAACCAACAGGCGAAACTCCTTATACAAGGGCAAAAGCTCAGAAAGGAAGCTTGCGTACCAGAAAAAATACGATGCCTCCAGAAAGCAGAAGAAAAAGCGAGCAGAACTGAATAAGATCAATCGTAAGGCTGGCACATATGGCAATAAGGACGGCAAGGATGCCTCCCATTGTAAAGAGGGATATGTGATGGAGGATGCCAGCAAAAACAGGGGGAGGCGTGGAAAGAAGGCGTGTGTCGGGAAAAAGATCCCTAAAGTCCTTAGGCGGAAGCGTAAGTGATGAATGCTTTACTACTTTTTCCCATAGTGATCCTGTGTGGATGCTCCAGTATGACGACGAAAAAGGGTCCA
>Ga0099848_1000017_pt1 | contig 55239 bp, 46 predicted proteins | sample CB_VirMetaG_3_FD_78179 | JGI IMG/M metagenome (GOLD analysis project Ga0099848, IMG submission 78179) | Freshwater to marine saline gradient viral communities from Chesapeake Bay - CB_1508_1S Viral MetaG | ecosystem: Environmental > Aquatic > Marine > Coastal | place: USA: Chesapeake Bay...
AAATCAGTTGTACAGTCATTAGTGTCGGAACAATTTAGTGGAACCCCAGACTTACAAACTTTATCTACGCATTTATCATCTGAAGTACAAGCATCATTATCGGTACAAGTTACTTCATTTGGTAAAAACACGCAGCCAGCTACAGGATCGCAAGAATCGTTTGTACAGATGTTACTATCATCGCAAATAGCAACAGATTTTGATTTACAAGACATACCAGCACAACCATCGTCTAGCGTACAAGCGTCATTATCCGTACAAGTGGCTTGATTTGGTAAATGTTTGCAAGAATGCATTTCGCTTTTGCCAATAGATTCACAGCTATCATCTGTACAAACATTACCGTCATCACAACTAAATGGAACGCCAGCAACGCATTTACCATTGTCGCAAGCTTCATTTACCGTACAGCCATCATTATCAGCGCAATCAGTATTAGTTACGCACTCTGGTGGTGGCGCAACGTCTTGTGTTACATCTTCCGCTGCGTCTTGCGAATCTCCTGCATCTTCTCCTGTAACGCTATCAGGGACAGAAACGCTAGTGTCGTCGCTCCCACTGCTATCGGCAATATCAGTTTCGGTGGCATCAACAGAATCTTCAACAGTTTGATTTGTGTCTGCTCCTGCATCATTTACCTCGCTTACATCTTGTGGCTGAACAACGTCGGAAGAGCCAGCATCAGCCACGACCGAATCTGCACAATCATGGTCAGTTTTCTTTTCTTTCCAACCAAGATCGTCACCACAACCAATTATTAGAAGTGGCATTAATAATAAGTATTTCTTCATTTTACTCCTTTAGCATTTTACAAATGCGAAACCTTCGTTTCGCGAAATTTCAATGTTTGTATCAACTGCATCTTTGAGTTGATCTATATGACTAATTAGCACCGTGATATCAAAATAGTTTTTGACCAGATCTAGAATACGGATAAAACCTTCCATATTATCATTATCAAGAGCAGTTCCCGGTTCATCTAGAATAAACACGTTTGGCTTTGGCATATTTGTAATGTTTATCAACGCAATACGGATAGCCATTGCTGCTAGTGTTTTTTCTGCACCAGAACCATTTTCTAGTGGTCGAGCATCATATTTTGGATGCTTGATAAAAATGTCAAGCTTGTTATCTGTATTCTCAAAGAATACCTCAAATTCAACAATGTTTGATAAAACTTTAGCAATTTCTTGATTGATGACTGGAAGGTTCTTTTTGATCAAATCAAATGCAATTCCGTTACTATGCATACAACGCATGAATAGTTCATAAGCTGCATATTGTTTTTCAAGGGATACTTTTTCTTTTTCATTTTGTTTTATTGTCTCAATCTTTTGCTCAAGCGAACCATGTTCTTTATATAAAGATGCTAACTCAAGCTCAAGACTTTTTACAAGAACTTTAGTATTTTCTACATCGACTTTTTTGGTCGTTAGTTCAACAAGTAGACTTTTCTTATTTTCTATTGCGTCTTTATGCTCTTCATAAAATTTTAGTTTTTCAGATAAATGACGTAGTTTTTCTGATAGACCTGTGATTACATTTTTATTTTTTTCAATCACAAGATTGAAATTGATGATATTTTTTTCTTCGTCGTTTTTCTTTAGCCGAAGCTTCTCGAATTTTTCAATGTAGTTGTTGAGTTTGTTTTCATCTATTTCTGCAATTTGGGCAGCAAGCTGCTGACCATTTGTTTCGCCCTGTTGGATAGCCAGCTCGACAACATCAACTTTACTCAAATACTCATTTGCTTCTTTGATAAAAGAACATGAATCAAGATAAGTTTTACCACAAGGAAGATTGTTTAGCCCATCGGTGTGGGTTTTATAAATTGATAAAAGATTCTTTTGTTCGGCAGTTGAAGCGTTTAGAGCGTCAAGTTGGTTTATTAGAGAAGCTAGATTTTGTTTTTTGCTCTTTACATCGTCAATATTAAACTCAGATAAAAAGGCTTGTGCTTTCTGGATGAAGGCTTCTGACTCTTCGATTTTCTTGTTTTTAGCAAAATTGTCTTGTAATAAAGTATCTCTAGTCTCCTCTAGACTCTTTATCTCTGATTTTACTGATACAATATCAATGTTTTCAGAATCAATCTTTGAGATTTTATCTTCAAGCGATTGAATCTCTTTTGATAGGTCAGAAATAATAACTTTGTTTTTTTCTATCTCGTCAACTTTATTCTTTGTTTTCTCTTCGTTATCAATAACAAGTTGCCTGATTTCAGAGGCTTCAGAATCAAAATTCTTATTTTCAAGACGACGCAATGCCGCCTTGATAACAGAAGATTGATCTTTGGCAAGCTTGAATTTTGTCTCAAATATTTCTAAATCAAGGAACTTGGCAAATATTTCTTTGCGCCGAGTCGAACCTTCGTTGATAAAATCAAGTGCGCCAGTCTGTGATGACATTGAAGTAGCAAAAAAGTCTTCAATGGTGCCAAATAGTTTGCGTATATTTTTATTTGTTTCGTTGCCGTCAACACCATTTAGGCTAACAGTTTCATTTGAGAGCATATCAAAATAAGAAAAGTCTACCGTCGCCTTCGCCTCTTCCGTGACCTCTCCTTTGAGCTTTTTGGTGTATCTGGATAAGTTGCGCTCAATCTTGTATACTTTGCTATCAACCTCGATTTCCACACAGCAACTTGCAGTCTTTTTGTTTTGGTTGATGACAAAGAGATTTTTTCGTATATTTTTAGAAGTGTTATTATAAATCGCGAATAGTAAGCTATCAATAATGCTAGACTTACCAGAGAAGTTTTTACCAAAAATACCCACAGTGCCTTTAATTTTGGTGAAGTCAATTTCGTTTCCCTCCCCATAATTGAAAAGGTTATCCCATGTTAGCTTCTTCAGCTTCCATTGAACATTGCGCGATACCTCTTCATTGGCTTCTGCCTCTCTATTATATTTAGCATTGAGAGTATAAATTTCATCAAACACATCATCAGTAACGGTGTGTTCTTTTAGATATTCTTTGATTAGTTTCTTTTGTGTGTCTTCGTCGCGTAAATTTGTATTTTTCAACGAGTCAGACAAAAGCAAACGAGTGTCACTTGTTTTTGATTTATTCTGAAACGACAAACTTTCTGGTTTGTATTTTTTTCTAATAAGCTCAAGAGTTTTTTTAATTTTATCAGATGATAAATCAGTGTGACCAATTGCACGAATACGCGAACCAATTGGGCAAGCAAATTTAGCTGGAACAGCTCCATCGCTTTCAAGATCTAGATTTATAAATGGTTTTGGATTTGGAATATGAATATGTTCAACGGTAAAGTTGTTTTTATCTTTTATATCCCAGATCAAAAAGCCTTTATCGTCTAGATCCCCAAAGTTGTTTTGACACAGGCTTCCTGCATAACGAACACGACCTTCTGTGTCTAAAATTTGATTTGCTTTGTGAATATCGCCAAGCAAAACATAATCAAAATCAGCAAACTTCTCAACGTCTATTTCGCCATGAGTCATAACCCAATTTTGATCAGTTAGAACTCCAGCAACTGAACCATGATACAAACCAATGTTCACAGCGTTTGGATTTGATACTGGAATCCAGCCCTCTTGTTCATCAACAATAGACATTACGTTTAGAGCAAACTTGCCATCGCCAATCGTAATCTCTGCTGAATTCTTATGTAAAAACAAAAGCGGATGATTCAACGCATCAACAACTGGCGATACGCTGTCAAGTCGATTCTTGTTTGATAAGATTAGATCGTGATTGCCAAGAATAATATGTGTTGGTGCAATGTCTGCCAAGTTTTTTAGAAAGTCAGCAGCGGCTTGATATGCTTCTGGCGTAACATTTCCTTTGATATGAAATAGATCGCCAGTAAGGATGTTTATGTCAACTTTATTGGCTTTCAGGTGTTCATAAACTTTCTCAAAGACTTGTTTCTGCTCTTTGTGATACTTTAGATTATGAATATGAATATCGCTGATATGACTAAATTTCATCTATTCTCCGTTATGCACACATTGTCTGATAAACAAAATAGTTATCGTTGTCGATCAGTATAGCATCCTTCTTTCTGGATTGGAAGTCCTCTTTGGTCATTGAGCCAACATCCTTGAAAGGATCGACTTTGATTTTATAAATTTCAATACCATATTTGAGAAGATTCTCAATTATTTTGTTTTCTTTGTCTTTCGCATCTGGATCAAGAGCCAAATAAACTGTCGTGTCGTATGTGACAATCTTCTGAAACAACCGGCTTTTCTCGTTGATTGTGGAGCCAAGGATTGGAACAGAATTATTTCCTGCCACAATTGCATCAAATACTCCCTCTGTTATAATCAAATCTTCATCAAAATCAAGATACAATTCATTGAAGATGATGTTTTTTGATGCTGGAGGATTCTTGTATTTGGGATAATAACTTTTTGAGTAGGCTCTCGCCACAAAGAAGTTTGGCTCACCTTTCATGTCGAAAGATGGAATTATAATACGACCTTCATAATCGCCCTCAAAACAATAGCCAATTTTCCATTGTAAAATGTCTTGCTTATTTATTCTGCGATTTTTTAGATAGGAAAGTGGAACTGTGGAAGCCAGAGTTTCTTTATTGCAGAGTGACATAAATTGTTTTGGTAACTCAATCGTTTCTTGAGATTCTTCTTCCTTCTCGTCAAAGAAATCTAAATCAAAATCGGCTAGTTCGATCCGATTATCGATCTTGTACCACTCTTGTTTTTGAGTCGCATCGCCATAGCGACGAACAAGACGGCGAATACTATTTCCAGAGTAGTCACAAATCCAACACTTGAACTTATCTTTCTCAAGATTGACACTCAGTTTTTTCTTGTGATGTTTACAAGCTGGGCAATAAAATAAAAACTCTTTTCCTGACTTGGAATACTCACCAAAGATTGAGGAAATTATTTTTATTTTTTGTTCATTTGACATAAAACATTTCCTGCCTTGGCAATAACATAACTGTCAGCTCGGTCAAAAGAACCGGGGACAGGATTGCCTTTAGCAGTATATTCTACGTTGAACTCGGGGATCGTGTCAAGTATAAAGTTGAAGACGAAGATTTTTGCCTTCTCTCCCTTTGGAACTTTTATTCCGCAAAATTTTCTTGCAGTGCCAGCCGAAATATATTCAGGAGTAAGATCGAAAATTTCACTGCACAACCACGAAACAACACCATTGAACTTAGAAAGTGACTGAATCGTTGAGGCTGAAGAGAAACCGGGCTTGAACGCTTGTAAGCTTTCCTCAATATAAACCGAACTTATATCATGTTGCTTGGCGATTGAAACTAGTTTGTTTTTGACGTTTTTGGCTTTTACAAAGAAATCCTTGAACTTTTCCAAACGAATACAGTCGCACTCAATTATTTTATTGTCTTTATCAAGAATTGTATAACCAATAATGCTTGTACTAATGTCTAAACCTAAAATCATATAACCTCTCTAAAGGTCTATTTTAAGCTTAAAAGTATAATCTTGTTCATTAGTTTTTCTAACCGGATTGGCAGTTTTTGCAACTGCAATAAGTTCACCTTCTTCGTTATAAATACCAATTGTGTTGATAAATGTTTGAGGATAAAAAGAAGCAGAATAGTTTGCAAAAGAAGAGCTAACAGTATTTTTTATGTTCAGTGTGCTATTCTCAATATATTTTGTTGAGCTTGTCACAGCTAGGTATTTAGCAAAAGATCCGCTTTGTAAATATGATGGATTATTGCTCCAATTCAGATCGTTCTTGTTTGCATGAGCTAACATGGTCAAAGTTGGTATGGTGTTCGTGCCCTCAAAATTCATGATAAATGAAGATGAAGCGATTGAATAGCCTGTTGCTATATTTTTGTACGAACCAAAATACTTCCAAGCGGCGCGAGTCGTTATTGCTATTGCGCCAGAAGATGTTGGCTGTATGTAATAATCTTGCACAAAAGGATCTGATGAAATGTAGTCACTTCCCGATATGAGCAAAATTCCTTCATTATATAAAACAATACCAACAACACTTCCAGTCGTGGAGCCTGTTGTTTGGATTAGTTCGCCGTTTAGTTTTATATCTTGTGCTCGACCAATCAAAGAACCCGTAAAATAAAATTGTAAGTCAACAGAACCGGGGTTTATTGCTTCTTTGTAAAATATGGATGGTATTTCTATTATATTTACATCGGAAGCTGGATTCAACAAATCGGAACTTGTGCTACCAGATGGTAAGTAATTTGGAACGGGTTTATTGAAAGCTTGTGTAAAAGTATTTAGAAAATAACTTGTGTTATAATAAGGGCTTAGTGGTCTATAATAATTTATTGCATTTGATGCAGCTAGAAGCTTGAAGGGCGCTTTTGCTGTTGTGTATTGAGTGTTATAGCCATCTCCACTTTTTCTAATAAAACTTCTAGAGATAGAAGATGTTGCTTGTCCTTGGGAAAATGTTATTGGTGTTAGTGAAACATTTCCATTAGAATAAGTTTTATCGTAAATAATCCAATTACCATCTGCTGAAACAGTATTGTTTGTCTCAAAAACATTTATAGAACTGGATGTTTTGTTGTTGCCTTCTTTTATCTGATTGTTGATGTATAGACCATCATTATACATCATAAAAGAGTATTTTGGATACGTTTTTACAGTATTGAAAAATATATCGTTTTCAGTAAATTTATACATTACAATAAGTAGTCAATACTGAAACTATTGTTTTAGTAATCCAAACGAACTCTAAATGTTACTTCTTCTGCTGGAGTTTTCTTCACTGGTTGTGAAAGTTTAGCAACAGCTAATAGTTCATTATCTGGCGAATACAAGCCAATTGTTGTGATGTAAGAGGCGGGATCATTGTTCGCATTATTGTTTTTTACAATAATTTGGCTTGAACTCAAATAAGAAGGATTGGCGCTATAATTGAAATCTGTATTGTTTACTCTGCAGAAATAAATTGTTGAGTTCAATTCAGTGGTATTATTGAAAGAGACAGAGCTAATTCTTCTGATTGAGCCAGATGCTAATTGATCTATTGAAGAAGAAACAATTGATTCTCTATAGGTTCTATAGCCAGATGAAGCAGACGTAAAATTCATTGTTCCACCGTCAGAACTTGCATCAAAAAGTTTATTTCCATCCAATACTGCCACACCAGCTTGATAAAAAATCAATCCTCTTTCCAAACCGGGTAGAGTTTCTAAAGCGGTTGGAGTTCTGTAAAGAATTCCATATTCGCCTGCTGGAGAGTTTGTATAAAAAGTGGGATTAGAGCCTGTCGCGGCATAGTCTGATAAAGTCAGACGTGGAGTTGCACTAGTAAGAACACTGGTGTAACTGCCTGTTCTATCTACGGTGATCGTAAAAGTACCTTTCTTTATTTCATCTTTCGTTAGCAATCTAGAGAAATTCAAGAATATGGGATTGTTTATATAATCACCAGAAGCTGGTGTAAGTGAACCGCTTGCATTGATTGGAATCAAAGAACCGCTGGCATTATAACCAAACAACATCTGTTCGTATTGCACATAAAGATTTTGTTTTTGTGTGGCAAATTGAGCGCTAGAAGAAGGCTCATATGATGAACCATCTCTGTTTGCTATTGTAACATCAAACAATTGATTAGCTGAAGAACTCAAATAAGGATAATCATAAACTGTGGTAAACATACCATGAGAGTAGGTTTTCCAATTGTTATTGCTGTATCCTAAAGTTACAGAGCTAGAAATAGAAATGCTTTCATACAAATCTGTTTTTGTTTGGGAAGAATCGCCAATTGATTTATAAACGTTTGCCATGTTTTACTCCGTATCCTTATTATAGTTGTGCTATCAATTGAATTGGTATGTTTAGTTCGTAGCCGAGCGAAATGCCTTTTATCTTTACAGAAGTGCTAATAACTTTTACGTTCAAGCCAGAAACGCTTGCAAAGTTAGTTTGTGAAACGCCATACTTGTTGAAGTAATAGCTCAAGTTATTCAATAGAGTTGAAGAACCTTTTACACCAAATTGGAAAGAAGTTCCTTTTGGTCCTGCTACTGGAGAAAGGTTGCTAACTGGAGCATCTGTAAAATATGGAATCGCGGTTGAAGTTGTGAAGTTATAAACCGCTGTATTATCTAGAGAGTTGAATACATTGTTGGTTACAATAGAAGTCGCTGGAACACCAGAGAAGTCAACTGGCTCTAGGAATAGATTGTTCACATAAACAGCAAATTGAGTTTCAGTAAGATCGACTGGCAAAGCGCTACTTGCACCACCAGCACCAGCATTGTCTATACCTTGATCAACTTGAACAACAATTGTTGGAGCGCCAGATGGATTAGTTGTTGTAATACCGCGACCATCAGTAAATCCAACTTGATTTGTCAATGGGCTTGTATTGCTTGAGCCAACTATTGTTGTATAGGCGGTGTCATTAGCAATAACGACATAAGAGCCATTGTATTGAGATTTACCTGATAGAAGAGTGTTTAGTTTTAGAACTGGCAAATATAGTGTTGTATTGTTGTTCAATGTCACTAAGTTATATTTGAGTGCCGTACTAGCATTTGTAATTGCCTCAAATACTGGAGTTTGCAAAATGTTTAGGTCATAATAAGCAGAGCCGCTTGTATTGTTGGGATCATAAAGACCATAATTTATTTCATCATCGCCCAAAGCAAATTGAGTAATCTTGAAAGAACCGTTGCCCTGTGCAAGTCTTTTTCTGCCAACATCGGTTAGAACTGCATCCAATGTGATTATATTGTTATCTAAAAATGCCATTTTGTTCTCCTAATCCTAAATGTAAATAGTAGCTTGAAATTTATTTGCTTTTAGTATGGTTCTGATTTTAGAACCTCAAATTGCTTTGTTATTCCAGAATTTTGTAAAAGTTGAATTTTTTCGGAAATTTGCAAATTATAAGTAATGTTTAGATCAAATTTCTTTTTGGAATTTTGGCTCTCCACTCTTACTTTATAAACGACGTTATTATTATTGCTGAACATTGTTTCTAATGGCAAAATAACTTCTGACAGCTTCTTGTTGTAAGTAAATTTTACTGTCAAAATATTAATAAATAAAAGCGTAGATGCTATCTCGAAAAACTTTGTCACAAGAATCTCTAAAGAGTTTTGCTTTTGTATAGTCAATGGTTCGTTGGGGTTTTTTACTATATAAGAAAATAATTGTTTTATCTGTTCTGATAAAAATTCCATTTCTTTATTTGAGTCTAATGTTTTATTTTTGAGTCTATCAGAAGCTATATCAGACCAAACAGTATTATTACCTTGGGTTGTTTTAGAAAAGAAAGCAAAATTGTCTTGTAAAAATTTCTCAAAATTTGCTTGCGCTTGTTCGGCAGTTACGAACTTGAGAACTTTATTTTTTAGAGTTTCTGCTATGGTATTTATTTCTTGACCAGCTTCGCTTGGTTCTAGTTCCAACGAAAAGCCTAACAAAACCGGATTTACAGATAATAAATCTAAAGTAGTTACAAATTTTGGTGGTAATTCATTAGCGGCATTTTGTTGAATTTGTAGTCCAGCTTGTGCTGCTATCTCTTCAGATTCCGTTACTTGGCTTTGCCCAGTAAATTGAGCACCTTGTGCTTGCAATAAAGGCGGGATAAATTCTTGGGTAATAACAATTGGAGTTTGTTGCAACAAAGGTGGAATAAATTCCTGAGTAATAACTGGAGTTTTTACTGTTTTGGACTTGAAACCAAGTTTATTAGATATAAAATCTAATACGCCGGGATAAGCTAAATTATATTTATTATCATCCCCATCATAAATTAGTTCAACATATTGTTGTAATTTATCTGGTATGTTTATCTGTGCGTCTATTGGAAAGATTCTTACTCTATCTTGAAAATCTTTAGCTGAAATAAAATTAGTTTTTAGTTCTGGTATAAATGCGCTTTGTTTTAGATAAACAGTTCCACCCTGATCAACCATTTCGGTTTCGTATACAAGGCTGGCGTCAGATAGTATTCCAGAAGAATCTTGCACTAAAAAGCAGTAATAATACTTTTTGTTTGGACTAATCTTATCATCAAAAGAATTTTCTAACTTTTGTATGTCTAGTTTTTTTATGATGTTCTTTTCTAAAATTATTTGATCATATGAAGTTGGTCTAGAATCCACTCTATAAACAAGGAAAAATCTCTCTTGGTTTTGACTATATGAAAAAATATAGTCATTGTTTGGATAATTTATTCCTTTATCTTTATATATTTTGGCAAAAAGATCTTTTTGTTTTTGTGTAAAAAGATTTATGTCTTTTGCCTTGAAGGCGTCTGATCCTTCGTTGACATTTAGAAGTATAAGAAGTTTATTGTTTACGTTGGCATAATTTCTTATATCAACACTTGGAGGCATTGGAGGGACGGAAGCATCATAAGAAGAAAAATTTTGCTCTTTGTATTCTGTTATAAAGGTTACGCTTTGAGGCACGTCTTTTACATAATTTATAATCAAATCCACTGTTTGCACAAAATAAGAATATGTTCCATCAACTGCGATTTGACCATCATAAAAAATACCATTAGTAACTGGAACGGAATTCGCGTAATTTATGTCATTTAGTGATATGAAAAATTTCTGTAGTGGAGCATCAATTGTGCTTTGACTATCTTTTTTTCCATTATATTTGTTTATAACAAAACCAATTGGAAATCTTATGGAAAGAGTTCCAGATTCTAAAGAAAGAGCGGCTACAGAACAATCAAGAAGCTGGCTTTTTGATAAATTGCCTGAAGCAATTAGATTCCCGAAAGTAAAATTTTGCTGTGTTGTCTCTATGGAAAAAGTTGTCTCTAGATTATTTTCATAGTAGAACTCAAACATTTTTTCAACAATGTTCTTGAATTTATCAAATTTTCTATTAGAAACACCAAGTTTTATATCAAATTCAGAACCAATAGAAAGGATAAATTTGTTATAATTCAAGAATATATTTTTTTCATCTACACTTACTTTTTGTAAATCAGAAAGTTTTAGTAAAGCATTTTTGTTATCTGTTACTTTATAAATCGAAGGAACATCATAGGCGCTTTGCGCTGTTGGTTTAGTATAAATATGAGAATCAAAAAAGACTGTAATTTTATTGTACGCCGGGGCTTTTTCTTTTAGTTGTTCAATTTTTGCCTCAATGACAGTTTGTTGAGACGCTTTATCTATTTGTTTGCCGAGTTCGGTGGCTGTTGTTGGATTTGTTGAAGATGGTTTTGCCATAAACTATTGCGCCTCTATATAGAAATGCTTATTATAAATAGAAAACTGATCGAAATCTTGTTCTAATATATCAACCTCTGAATTGCGATAAAAACTAAACCTGCAAAAAATTCTTTGTGAGATTGCGAGCTTATTTATCGTACTAAAAGTCAATGGTTTCCAAGTCGCAAACATGCCGTCAGTCAAGTCATCTAAATACTCCACAGATGATAACAATCTAAAGTTGGTATAAAAAATAGAAAACAATTTACTATTTGCAATAACTGGCTCTTGTTCAGAAAATAATGTATTAGTTCTTTCTGCAAATTGTGAATATGGATACAAAACTTGCACTGGCAATTCAGAACTTACAGATACATTTTTGTAGCTATTTGAGTAAAAATTATTATTTTTTATTGAATAGTTTGTTGAAATGTTATTTAGCAAATTTTCTGGTATATCTTCTGCCGATTCTCTTGCAACAACATTTTCTGACACTTGTCTTTCCGTGTTGTCTAAACACACGTCATTTCTCATGTTTGTTGGAAAAGAATTATATGAATTCACATTGTCTCTTTGTGAAACTGTGAAACTTGATAAGTTTTTTACTATTTCACTCTGCACTCTTCTTTCAACAGTCAAGTTGTTGTATGCCAAGCTGCTTACTAGCAAATTTCTAAAATCATACGCATTTACAACTTTTTGTTGTCTTCCCAAAGAAAAGTATGACAACACTTTTGTGAAATCATAAGAGTTTCTTGTTAGCACATCTTCAGAGATAGAGGATGAAACATAAAGATTGAAATCAAAGGCATTTTTATAAGTTTCTTGACCAGTTAGATTTATTGTATTCGCCGCGAATGAAACTCTCAAAGAATTGAAATCTATAGTTGTTTCATCAACAGTTGGAGTGCTTGTTCCAAAAAACCTAGAGACTTCGTTTGTAAAAGAACCAGCAAAACTTGAACTAGAATATATTGGAAAATTAGAATTGTTTGATACAAGATCTGTAAAGCTAACTCTGGCATTATTATATTTTAGATCTAATTTCTGCTCGCTTGTTATCGTATATTGAGTGTTCGCTAGATTTCCTGTTTCTAAATCGGAAATGGCTGCCACGTATTTTTGTTTTGCAACATCTAAAATATGCAATAGCTCTTGTACATTTTGTTTATCTAATGTAATCGCATTATTTGCGTCTAAAAATGACAAAAGAGTATTTATTGACTCTCTGTTGGAATTTGTTTCTCTGGCTATTTTATAAAGCGCCAAAGCTCTTATAAAACTAGAAAGGTTTGTTCCCTCTCTTATTGTTGATGTAAGATTATCAAGCAAAGGTATGACATTGTTTATGATATATTGAGTGCTGCTCTCGTTATAAGTGAATTTTATATTCAGAGAACTTTCGTCGTATTTTATAGTATCTATACTTGGAGAGGAAACAATGATAGCTTTGTTTGCTTTTCCGCTTTCTAGGAAAACATTTGTTGAGACTTCATAAGATAGTGGTAAAATGTTTTCATCTTTTAGCAAGCTTGGCTCGACTAAAACAATATAATTTGCAATAAAATAATTGTCAAAGTCGGGAAAGTTTATCAAATTACGAAATATAACTCTTGACTTGAAAAAGCTTTCAACATTGTAAAAAACATTTGCAGAGAAGTTATTGTTTGCGTCTAAATTGTAAAACACATCCGATAGATAAGGTTTTTCTTCAACACTCTGCACTGGAGTTTGTTCTAATAAAAACTTATCATCAAACATGATCGGGAGGTATGTTTTATCGGAAACCTCCTTGTTGATTACCAAATCACTGGATAGAAGAGTGGAAACGGAACTTTGATAATAATTTATTTCGTTTCTATCTTGAAATGATGAAATCAAAGAAATGACTATTTTTGTGTTTTCTAAATTTGATGTGTAAGGAATCTCAAAAGAAAAATTGTTGCCACTAATAGTCCTTTGTGAGAAGCTCTTCCCATCAACGACTAGTTCTTGATCTTTATAATAAAATTCAAGTGGTGCAAATATATTGTCATTTGCTAGAGAATCGGCATAATTACGCTCATTGTTAGCAAATAAAATTCTTGCAATTGTTGGTTTTTCTTCTAGAAGATTTTCATCTGCATTTATGACACCTTCAATAGAAATTCTATCCAAATGAATACTATATTTATTTATTGATACGTTGCCAATAAATAAAGCAAAACCAGAGTCGTTTTCTATTTTTAGATTATTCACAAACATTTTCTGTTTCTGGTTCTCCGTATATATTCTTTGTGTTGAACTTACTAGATTCTTCAGCCACATCATCAAAAAGGATTGTGAAGTATTTAGAATAAGAATCTTCTTGCAAAGGATCTAAATTCACTGGCTTTAGTTCTTGCTGATAACCATTTACATTTTTATATTGATACATCTGTAAAGTAAGCTCTTGTTTTTCAGTTGGCAAGAAAGAGTTATTTTCTAGCGCTTTCACAAAAACATCGTTAGATTCTTTTTGCAAAACTAGCTGCACATAATTGAACTTATCTTTATATTGTTCACTATAAAAGTATTGTTGCTTTTGTTCGTCATAATACGCATATACCAAAGCGACCTTATAATTTACATTTATATTGAACTGAGGGATTCTTTCGTCTAATTTTGTTTTGCCAGATATACTTGCTGACAGAAAGGCGCTTTTATATGACGCCGAAGATTCTAAAAATTGTATATTCCACGATGGTGCGTATTCAGTAAATTGATCGCTTTGTCCCAATTCATTTGATAAATCCGCATTGTTGACATATCCATATGGAGCAACAATTGAAACATTTACTTTGCTAGGAATAAAATCGTTTGGTGCTTCCTGTTTTAGATAAGGAGTTGTTTTTATTCTTGAGACTATGGAATTTTGTTGTTCGCCATTTTCAGCTTCATAAACTGTCTCATTGTCAAAAAATTTATAACCATGTGGCTTGAATTTACCTTGAGTAAAAAGTTCTTTGCCGCGTGTGGTTAGCACCAGATCTAATACTTCTTCTTTTTGGTTGAAGAATTCCATCAGTAAGCCCTATTAGTATTTAGTTTATTGTGGTGTTTCCGTCTGTTCTTCATAAGACAATTCCACATCAACTTTAGCCATTTCAACCAAAGAGAAGTAATCATATGGCCAATTGAAAGAATAAGTTTCCGACTCGTATCTTTCGCCAAGAGTCTTTTTGACTAATTGATCGTAGGAACTCAATGAACGTGCTTTTACCTTGAATACCTTGAATCTAACATTTTCTGGTAAATTGCCACCAAATGGTTCCAGATTGGAAGGATTCAATACCTCGTTTTCGCTTATTGTGTGTTCTATATTTATGTTCTGAAATTCAGAGATGTCTGATAAAGATGGCGAAACTCCTTGCCAAATGTTGGATAAATCTTGCCGTGATAAAGTAGACGAAAATTCATATATATACATTGCAAACGGAGGCAATGTATCTGAATAACCTCCTTCGTCCAAAATTTCTTGGTTTACCTTGTCCCTGTGATAAGTAAAGTTCAATCTAGGAGGCAATACGCATTTCCTAGATTTTCTAACCATATCTCTAATGGAATTGTCATTTTCTGTGAAATCCGCTCTTTTATATTCTTGCTCAAATTTATCCAATGGAATCTTGAAGTATTTTTCAATTTCACAATCATCAACAATATATGGAATAACTACGACATATTCTTTTACACTCTTCTTATCTGCCAAATTTCCAACTCTCTGCGGAGCAAGATCAAAGCCGCAAGATTCTATCAAAGAGCCAACCTTGTCTGCTCTGCCAGATATAGAACTGGAGTATTCCAAAGACAAGCTTAGTCCAGAAATAGTGTTCGTGCTATATTGATGCCATGTTCCCCTGTGTACCTCACCGGGGCGCTCGCCCGTTCCACCATCTGTGCTGGCAGTGGTCAATGTTGAAACACCAACAAAATTATGTACTGGACACTCCCAGATGGTATGGATGTTCCATTGATCTTTCTTTTCTGAATAATCAAATAGATTTACAGAAGCGGTAAGTGGCATGAAGGCACCAGCGGAGTGTATGCTGCTTGCTTGATCTTTTATATTTTGATTTACAAAAGATATGGTGCTATAAGATATAATGTCTTGTATCGTTGGGATCGGTATATTATCTTGCGATGGAACTGTTTGTGACCACTTATACGCATCAAATAGAATTGTTGCTATTGCACGATTTCCATACCATGAAGCGCTTGGCGCAATTGAACAATCTACTGTGCCAGTTGACCATAGAGTCGTTGCGGTGGTTGAATAAAGACCATAATATGGTGGTGCAAAATAGTTGTAAGGATAACCATAGTATCCAACAGCATCATGGTTGGTAAAGTTAGAATTTTTTCTCAAAACAACGTTCATTGCAAAACAAGAATACTTTCCAAAATCAAACTTCCACTCATTTCGTGGTTTTGATTTTATTGTGGTTAGCTTTGAACCATCAAGAAAAAAGTTGCAAGTTTCAGCTACAAAGTTGTTTATTGCTAAATCATATATACCATCTGACTGACCAAAGCTGGCGGTTGTGCCTATTATGTTGTTTGGAAAAGAATCATTATAAGGTTCGTTGTCGTAAATTTCATATCCATTTTGTATTTGTGAATTTGGATTTATAAGTGATAAAAATGGAAAACGTTCATATGAAGTACCAGTATCGCTCAACACACCAGATCTCCAAAGCGGTATATCGCAAGCAACTCCAGCACGAATTGAGTTATATAGTCCTCTTGAAAACACCCAATTACTAACAGTTCTAAAAGTGCCACCGCCACTCAAAGTTGTGGTTGGAGCTATTGATTGTGAAAATAAAGTTGATAATTGTAAGCTTCTTTGCTGTGGATATAAACCCTCATAGGGTAAAAACTTTTTTACCCCATTTACAGAAATTTTTATTTTCTTTAGATCATAGTTTGTAAATTCTCTTGGTATTTCTCCGGAAGATTCTATATAATCGCTGTGAACATGTCTTTCCAAGAATAGATTATTATTTGTATAAGAAGGAGAGCCTTGTAAGGACAAAACATTGAAACTGTTATCATATATCGAAGAACCAGATACCAAAATGTTTCTAAACTTATCGCTAAAAGTATATTCAGGAATAACAGAATAGTCCTTATAAATTAGTTTTATATCTTTTACGAAGTCATCATAAGAATTTGGAAATGGACCTTTTCCTGCTTGAATATGAACGGCATTGTCTGGCGTACAAGATGAGACGAGTAGATTTCTTCCGAATCTAGCGTATAAAATGTTATAAACAATTTCCTCGACTTTATTCATAAGCTCGCCATATTTTGCTTCAGCGGGAGCCGTGCCAATGTTACAATCCATTGGCCAATAAGAAAAAAGTCTTGTACTTGGAGAGGCGTTGAAATAACTGATTGTAGTTGAATCAAGTTGTGAAGATGATACCTTCAGATACCTATCAGATGCAGAATCTTTCCAAGGAAAAGAATAATTTTCTCTTTTTATGGTTCCGCTCAAAAATGTATTTTCCTCTCTTGGAAAAATTGTTTGGCGCAAAGAAATGTTCAATACATCAATTTTATTTTGCAAACCTGCATTTTTTTGTCGTTCAAGTTCTGCGACATAAGACAATAACGAATCTGATTTATCTTTTAGGCGAAAATTTGTATCGACTGAAAAAGCTTCTAATTTATTGCTAGAAGTATTGTAAAGATAGGTTGGCATGGAACAATAGTTGTTATCGTGCGAAAATACCAATCTATATATTTTTTTAGCCGTATTTTGTTTTTGTACAAAAGCCATTATATTCTCGCCACCCCTTCTTCAGATTCAATTGTAGCAATTATTGGTTTATATTTTATAGTCAGAGGAACTATAGTCCTTGCATCACTTATAGTAAATACATAATTTCTTGAATTTTGACTTGTATTATTTTCATCTGTATCTGTTGCAGGATTACCAATACTTGAAGCAAATAAATTATTTCTTCTCAAATATGTTGCACTTCTTCTCTCATAGTTTCTTATCTGTCTCCAAGTTGACCAACCATAAAAAGAATTTACGCCATCATAAGATGATGTTCGTTCGTTAGTAACTGACATTGACAAAACATTTAGAAAGAATAAAATTTCTTGATTCGTTTTCTCAATTGAGGCAGTTATCCAAGTATATTGCGAATCGCTTCTAGGTATCGAGTGATTTATAAAGGCATTATCTTTTTCTGAAGATGTAGCATATGTTGGAGTTACAACATTGCTATAAATCATGACTCTTCTTGGGTTTTGATTGGTTTTGTGATAAGAAGCAGTAACTGTTGAACCCGATTGATAACCGCCAAGTATTTCCATCGGAATACTCAATAGGCTAGTCAGGGGAACACGAACAGATAAATTTCTATATGGCAAAGCATTGTAAACAGAAAATTGTCCAGACTCGGCATCTAAAAAGCCTTCTGACATAACTTCTGGTCCACCGGGGGCGCTGAATCTTTCAACAATTACAGATTGATCGTAAGTTCCGTTAGGAAGTGAACGGTTTGGTAATGCATAGTCGTAAGTTCCAGAAGTATATACTGATTCAACGTATTGGACACTATAGCCGCCTCTTTGTACAAACGCTGGGTTGTTTGTTTTTCTATTACTAGTTTGGTAAAACTGATAGCTTTTTGTATAGTTGCCAATAAAATTAGAAGCTGTTGTATATTGTATGTTGGCTATATTTACTGGTCTTTTTACCCAAACGTTTCTGCCAATTTGTGAATAAGGTATGTTTATATCTCTAGTGGGAGCCGCGCCAGTTATTCCAGAATTTCTTGGATTGGCAATGTAGATTGAGCCTCCGGAAACTTCTAGGGCGATTGATTCAATTCTACTTTGTCTTGAATCTGTACCTTGATTTATTGGTTGGTGTCTATGTTGCAAACCACCAACATGCTGATTTGTAAAAGGTGATTGAAGAGCAGCGTCAACATGAATCACGTTGTCTAGATGATGACCATAGATCGCCAAAGGATTTCTAAAACCATTTTGTGTAAAAACAACAGAATAGCCAGAATTGTTAGAAGAGCTTATCGCAATTATTGGAGAATTTATGCTCATTTAGTCGTTGTCTTCCTGAAACAAAATAACTTGTTGTTGAACTGAATCGTCGGATAAAAGCACTTGTTTAGAGTCTGGCGTCAATACTATTCTAGTTGTTGCACTATCAGTATTTAGTTTTGTTCTATAAAAACCAACGTTTGTATTTCCCAAGGAGCCAACAGAATTTGGTCTAATGGACGTTGTTACACTATCACTAGAGAATTTTACAGCTCTAGTTATTTCACGTTTTGGCACGTTTAGAGAAGATTTTCTTGTATTTTCTTGTACGGTTACATCTACCGTGCTGTCGATCAAGTTCGTATCTGCTCTATTGAATCTATAATTCGCAGCAGGATCAAAACCCGCTTTTTGTCTTTCTGCTGATGGTGGCTGCGTATAACGACTTGAAATATAAACAGAATCAACAAATGCTTTTTGTTTTGGATTTATTTTTACTTTAGTAAAATCGTGCGGCATTGGTGGATATGGTGTAATAATACCACCAACTATGTCTATAACATCATTGTTGCTTCCGACATAAGAACTTTCGCTTGAAGCATCGTTGAAATAAGGAGGCTTTACGGCTTGCACTAATTTTGAGCCGCCACCCACAGAAGATCCTTGTGTAACTTTATTTGGCAAAGAGCCGCTTGGTATAAAATTATATTGATACTTGTTTCTTTCAAGAACATGATTTTCAACGATTGTTCTAACTTTATCACTAGCATTTGCAGAGGCTGGTATTAGATTCGCTAATACGCCTTCAAGAGCATCATCAACCCACTTATAAAGACCAACATATTTATCTAAATCTGGTTGATTTTCGATGCTCTCAAAGAATAATTCTCTTAGCTTTGTTAGATCTTTATAATTTATTCTATATTGATTTACTGGCTCACCAACCAAATTATTGAAGTTGTTTATTGTTGAAAAGAATTCTAGAGCCTTTCTAGAAATCACATCATACATACTCGATTCAACAGAAAAGAAAAGACTTTCTGGTAAAGTTTCAGAAGTAATCTTTTCATCATCTTGTTCAAGAATCTGGATTAGATCGTCTGAATTTACATTTTCTGGAATCTGAATTTGTGAAGAGTTATAATACTCATTGTTTTTTACTTGAAAGCTGTTTGCAAAGAACGAACCTTTGCCTGTGTGTTGATACCCAACCAAATTATTGTAACTTGTTGGATACTTTACGTAACTAATTGAAGCAGACTTTACATCTGGCACAACTGCTATGACACCTGTTGCGCTAGATGTTGAAAGCGTCTCAAAATCCCAAAATAGCGACAAAGTATCAATTCTTGGAATATAAACAGTTCCTTGTCCGTTTTCATATACAAAAGAATTCTCAAATGGTTTGTTTCTACCAAAATTTGCAACGTCTCTCGCATGAATCTTTATTTCATCATCGAGCAAATAATCTGACCAGTATCTCGTTGATAATAGTTTTATATTCGTTGTTGTGATTACAGAGCCTGTAACATTTTGACGATGAGCACCAGCAAAAACTCTTTTGCCTGAATTATAAAAATTGATTGCAGATGAAGTTGTTACTGTGAAAGATGAGGTAAATGAATTTAGAAGCTCTCCGCTATCATAGTTGTAACCATGAAAATCAATTGTATAAGATGGGGCGCTAAAAGCTCCGCTCACAAAAGGATAACGAGTTGGCTTTATTCTAAAAGAAATGTTCCATCGCGAATCATTATAAACGTTCTTGAAAGTGGATGTTTCTCCATAAATACCTAAAGAAGATGTTATGACAAATTTTGTCACATCATCTCTAGTAACAGAATAAATCTGTACTCTAGCGTTATCGGGACTTTGGAACGTTGTATCGCTTTTATCTGTAGTATTAGCTCCGTAAATGCCAAATAATGATTGAGATACGAAAGTTTTTGGTGGTCCGAGTAAAGGATTATTATAAGTTGGTTCTAAAGAAGGAAATATAATTTCAGCCTCTAAAGTATTGCCAATGTTATAATTGGAAGAAGCTGTAAGAATTCCAAGACTATTGGTATTTCCTGTTTCTGGATACTGATAGATTACAGCATTTTTATTTTGTGAATCGACAACTTCGGTCATATCAAGATAGGCTTTCTTGACGCCAACATTTGTATATTTGTCTTGGTATTTGTATTCTGAATTATTTGCGTAAATTGTAAGCTTGAATAGATCATCGTCTGCACCAAAGCAACGAACTAGATTTCTAAATGCTTTTTCTGTGCCTTTTGATTTGTTTATAAAGAGCAAATTATTATAAATGTTTTTATATATTTGGTTCTTTATATCGGAGATCTTTTCCTCGAAAAGTCTTTTATCGTCTTGATCAAAAATGCTTTTTAGTATATCACTGTTTATAAATAAATCTGGCGTATCAAACCCAAGAGATGTTAGCAATTTATTGTTGAAAGGATTCTGCTTGACATTATTTTGCTGATAAGAAATGTTTTTTAGCTTGTTTAGATTAGAAATTTGTAGATATAATGTATCCAAATAACTTGCTAAAACTTGCAAGAAATTTTTGAGAGTATCACCCTCGTCTTCATCAAGAATCCATCTTGGCATCGAATTGATAAGACTTGATGGATTGCTTGCATCATAGAAAGAACCAGATACTTGTTTTGCTTGTGAATAAGCAATTACATCTGGATGGGTGTTATAAATTATTGGATCGGTTGGTTCAACTGAAGTTGTTGCTATATCTATTGCTGAACCAGTTGAGCGACTAGCTGTATTATATCCAGTAAATGTACCGTTACACACTCTGCCCGCGTAATCCAAAACAACAGAATCTGTTGATGAATTGCCTGTGATGCCTTCATTGAATTTATAGTAAACGCCGAGTTCCACATTGGCTAGATCGGTATTTGTTCCACCGCCAACATGGGTAAAATAATTTATACCAATTTCTTTAGCAGTTCTTCTTGTGTTCCAAAATCTGAATTCATCTATTGAGCCGGAAATTTTGCAAGAGCCAGCAGGAACTCCCGGAGTACCAAAAACTTTTCCACCAAAAGCTCCCAAAGTACAAAACGCCGAACCAGTGAAATTTACAGGCGTGCTTGAATCTGTGGTTGTGCTTTTATAAGTGCCATCAAAATAAAAATCTGAAGCATAGCCAGCAGAAGAAGTATAAAATGTAAAAGCATAATGGTGCCAATTGGAGTCAGCTATTGTGTTTATTCCGGCATTATACTCAAAAAGAAATTCTTGGCTGCCATTTACATAGTATTCAGAGTATATTTTATTTTCATACCCTGCTGCTGATACGAGATAAATTGTAAAATCTTTATCTTTGTCATCAGAACCAGTAGAAGCCATATAAAATATGCCTTCGATTGAAGTCTGCGTAACAGAGTTTACAAATGCATTTTTTTTCAACCAAAATTCTATCGTTGAACCAGATGAAAATATAAATCTAGTATTTTCTCTTCTATTATTTTCTAAATCATAAATGTTATTTACGGACTGATTATAAAATGAAATATATTCTTTTGTGTTTGGCACACCAATACCACCAAATGTGCTTTCTTGTGTTCCCCAACCATTTGGTGCAAAGTTTACATAACCAGTTGTCCTTGGGTATTCATTGTCAAAAATATACTTTTCTAATGGATTTAGCGTATTGTAATACTCAAGCTTTTCAGCTTTAGAGCCGTCGTATGGGTATTCATTTGTAATTCTATCAATTGAATTCTGGTAATACTTTTCAGCAGAACCAAACTTTACGAAGTTGCTTGCAGATGAGTAATCAAGATCTGGTATAAAAGTTTGAGCATAAATTTGTTTTTGTTCGATATAATTTGCAGATTCAACATCGCCGGTAAATTGATCGATAGTACTTTTCGCAAATCCTTTTAGAGATATGCTATTTTCTTTTTGCTTCTCAAAAAGGTCTTTTATCGACATATTATATTACCTTGAACTTGAAAACTTCTGGCTGTTCTTTATATTCAGAGTCGTTCAACTTGAACATAACTTTTATTCCATACATATAACCCGGCTCAAACATTGACATATCTAGATTGAAATAATTTCCATCTTTGTCATACGACATTAGAGTTTCTTGTGTACTTCCTGTGCCATAACCTATCACTTCATAATTATCAACAATTCTAAAAATTTTGTAATATGCGTTCTTCACAATTACTGTTTCTGGCTCAACATTAGCTACAACGTAAATTGTTGGACTCCAATTTCTATTTCTTGTATAAAGTCTAAAAGATGGATTTTCGTTGTTAGTATATGAAGTTTTTAGATTTGTTATCTTGCAATAAAAATCAGTTGTATAATAGTTGTCTGAAGAGTCAAGTGTATTCACAGTAATTTCAGAACCAGTATGATACTGAACTGAACCGCTAAACCATACTGGATAGATAGAAGTCGCAGAACCTGTATAGACTATTGAAGCTGAATAGATGCCTGTCGAAACCCAGCCGCCTGTAACAGCAGGTTGAATTGCTGGTGCTCCAGATGCTGTATGAACTGTCAATAAAATAGCATTTGTGCCAACGGCAGGTATGTTTTTTAGTTGTCCTCTCACAACATTGTATAGATATAAAGTATTTATGTTGCTTGCGGCATCAGCTAAAGAGCTACTCATATAAAAGTTATTGGTATCATCTTGCAAAGAAGAATTCCAACGAGCTTCTAATGCTGGTCTATAAAAGTAGTATTCGCTGCCACTAGCAAAGAATTTCTTTGTATAATATGAAGTTAGGGCAGATTCAAGGCTGCTTGTTAGAAAAACGCCGAAGCCATACGCACCAATTGTGCCGCCTAATTGTTGTTCAATCAGCGCTGTAACATCAACAGATAAGTTTTCCGTGCCACCAATAAAGGTTTGACTTCCAATATAATTGCCTGAACCAGTTAGAAAATCGCCGCCTTGGTTTGTCCAATTAGCACTATCTGTTGCTTGCACCCAGTTCGACGAACCTATATCTGTATAGTTTACAGTATCAACACCTAAGCCTTGTGTCCAAGACTGTGATACTGCTGCAACATTTAGCGTAAAATTCCTTGGAGTTGTTTCGACATGCGGAGCGTCGGTTAGTTTTAGAACGAAATTTACAGAGCCACTTGCGGGGATTTTACCGGTACTTCTATCAGAGGCAATCGTAGTAAGAACTGGAAAATCAACCAATACTCTTGACAATTCTCTAGAAGTACCAGCGCTGGCTTGTCCATACAAGCTAAAAACCTCCATAACGTCTGCCTCGCCCATATTTGAGCCAGTGCCCCTAGTGGAAAGATTAGCTTGAAAAGCATTAGTTATAGTGTTAGTTTTTGTAGCGCCGTATCTTTTGATTGCCATTATTGAACTGCTCCCACTATATCTTGATCAAGATCTTTGATCTCTAAAATTATGTTTTGTGGAACCTTGATAAATCTTCCATCTTTGCTTGTGTTGCTTTTGATTGAAAATTCTGCTTGGCTATAATTAGCCCCAGTCTTTCTTTCAATTGTTACTGTCTTTGTATCAGTCACGCCATCAACAAGATTTAGAGTTTTGTAAATGTCCGACACATAAAATGGTTCGCCAATGTTGAATTTAGAATTATATTTATCTTTTAGTGCTTGCAGACAAGCCGCCAATACTTCGCTTGGATTTCTATCAAGTTCAATCAAAACAACAAAGTTCACTTGTATGTTTACAATGACAGCATCTAAAATGTCTATTGTGTCATTGACCATCTTATAATTGTTGAGCCATTGCTTTACATTTTTCTTTATTGATGATGACGAAGTAACCAGATCGCCGTTTTCATCTTCAGAAACAACATATAAGTTTAGATTTCTCTTGAAAGAATTCGTGTCCTGAATAATGTTAGCTCTTTTTACAGTGCCAAATTTAGCTGGCATACGATAAACAAGATTGATATAATCTTGTCTTGTAACTGCTCTATTCTGAGAAGAAAAGGCGTCTATTGCCCTAATTTTTATTTCATCAGCAGATGGTAATTCAGTGAAACCAATTATTGGTTCTTCATTGTTTACCTCAAAATTTGAGATCAAAGCCAACGCTTCTTGATTTGTGTAATTGCTTGTTGGGAAAGTAACAATTGGCTGAACAACGCTTGTCACAGTGCCAACCGCTGCGTTGACGTTAGAAATTGAATTTACTCTATACTCAACAGTCAAAGTCGTATTTGCTGGAACGATACCAAACTTGTCGGTCTTGAAAATTACGCTTGGATCATAGCTGGTATCAGCAAAATAATTTTGTGCATGTAACTTCAATGTGGCATCGGTTGGATCTGGAAACGATGATGACAATAGCTGCGTTTCGCTGCCGTAACCAAACTGAAGAAACGTGTTACCATCCAAGTCTTGCTCAACTGTAAATCTTCTTGGCACGATCTTTTGCTTCAATAGATTTGGAGCAGATGTAGAATCATAGCCAGAATTTTGGACTGGAATAAACACAGTATCTTGAGACAAGTATTCAACTTCATAGTATTCATTACCGTCAGCGTCTTTTACCGAAATAACTTCAGATATATTGCTATCACCAAGTTGAAGCTTGAGAAACTTTTGATAATCTCCTACGGAGAGATTTTCTGAAGTTATTTGACCAGAGATTACTTCGCCATATGCTTTCATCGCATAGCTTGTTACAGAATTGTTGCTGTTTAGTGCAGCGACTTTTATTTCAGTATTTGCCGCAGAAAAGTCAACATCTTCATTTAGAATAAATGAAGCGCCACCAGTTGATGATAAGATTGTGCCTTTCTTTAGAACTGGAATCAAATCGGTGTTTGGAGCGCCACCAGCAGTAAGTGCGGGGACAATCACATAAAAGGCACACATGCCAGTTGACGAAGGGGCACCCTTGAATCTATAGCCCATTTGATTGGCTAGTTTTATAATGTTGTTTGGCTCAACGGCAGTTTCTAAAAAAGATTCATTTGATTGATAATCAACATAAAACGAAAGAACGTCGCCAACATAGGATACCAAGTCAACCATCAAAGAGCCAAAGCTAGCTTCATTGAAATCTTTATAGGTTTCTGAATAATAAACTTTGGCATAATTTATCAAATCGTTCTTGATTGATTGAAAATCTCGACTGGTATATGAAATTTTTGGCTTATTGATTCCTGACATATTTTGTTCCCTATACTATTTTTAGCTGTAAATTATCCAGCAAATTCAATGGCTCAATCTCATAATCAATCGAAATAACTAGTTCGTTTGCATCTATAGGTTCGTTTGGCGAAGACTCCAAATCATTTATATTGATGTTATTTATTTTTATAAAAGGAAGATAGAGTGAGGTCTTTTCTATAATTTTGTTTCTAATAATTTGATTTGTTTCATAAGAAAAATTCTGAAACAAATAACTTCTTATACCAACGCCAAATTTTGGATCCATAACTTTCTCACCTTCCTCGGTGAGAATAAGCATCTTGAAGTTTTGTTTTACTGCATCAACAGCAGTTTTATGAAGCAAAAACGGACCATCGTTTGCGTCTAATTGTAGAGGTAATTTTACTGAAACACCTACTGCCATGTGATAGCCCTATTTTACTTTTTCTGCATTAGTAATTAGGCTGTCTAACAAGTTTTTACTGAACTCAGAATAAGGCTTGGAAAATAATTGAATATTATCATTGACAAGGTTTTGTGGGATTTGAGCTGCCTCAATAGCTAAAAAGTCACCAGCTACTCTAGAAAAATCAAAGGGATTGTAATCCAAGTTTTTTACAAATTCATCTTTTATTATTTTTGCCTCTTCAGTTTTGGCTTCATCAATTATTGTTATGACTTTATTTAGCAAAGTATCGTTGAGAAAAGTTTGTTGCGGATTGAAAGTTCTTATTACTATGCCAAAATCATCAAAAGCGTTACCCAAAGTTAAAGATCTATTCAATGCATATTTTTTACGTTTTTTAATCGTCTTATAAATTTCACTAACATTTTCTTCTGGTTTTATTAGTGGATTATATAAAATTGAGGCTGGAGATACAAGCGCAACATCGGTGACAGTCCAGCTTCTAATTCCAAAAGAAGACTTGTCTAAATTTATATCCCCATATCCGGGAGCAGGAGGAATAAAGTCTTTTGCAAAATAACGTTTTGAGATTTTATATAAAAGCGCCACTTGTAAATCAAAAAAGGATGAAAACTCTTCCTCGCTAATTCCTTTTAAAAGATCTTCATTTTGTCCTAATAAATTTTTCATAAAATCATAAGTTTCTGTTTTAGAAAGTTTTAGAAAATATGAATTTTTTACAACGTCAAAGCTATTTTTATTTATAAATTGCTTTAGTGCTGGAAACTTACTTGTTATTTTTTCGTAATTTGGCTGAAAAGAAAACTCAAAAAATGTTGATAATTCTACATTATCTGGGGATTGATACTTTTTCTGGTCATTACCATACGCTAGTGGTGGATACGAATAACCAATAGACTTATATACACTTATGAAACCTTTTGCATCTCCCTCTTCTTCGAGAAGAGAAGTGGAAGTTTGAGTGCAATTTGCTATTTGTATTGAATCATTTGTTTTATTTTTTATAAAATACTTCAAAATGTTCGGCGCATCATCCCAATACTCTTTTGTTATAACATTTTTCTGAACCAAGTCCTTGTTTGTATGGCTGCCAATAAATTCCGTTATTATATTGTCTAATGGCACTTCACTTATTTCATTGAATAATAAATCTTGTATTTGTGAAAAAGAAGATATTTCTGGTTGACCGGGAAGAGCAGAAAGATTTTTCCTCGATGCATATGAAACTGGTTGTTGAATTATATTGAGAAAGTTAGCGCTATATTGACTTCTCAACATTGCATAAGCAAAGTATTTCCACTTACTATCATAATCTAGACTATATTCTTTTGTGTTTATGTATTTTTTTGCATTTTCTAAAAAATACAATATATTTTCTTGAAATAATTGCTTTAGATAAATTTCACCAAATTCTTGAATTTGATTTATATTAGAATTCTCAAAATCAAAAGTTGGTTCATAATAATAGATGGCAGCTAAATAATACTTTGCAAGTGGCTTTTTTGAGAATGATGTTTGTTTTTTGTCTTTAACATTTTGCTTCTCTTCTTCGCTTGCCTCAGTTGTAGCAACATAGGCTTGAAAATAGAGAAATATTTTGTCTGATAATTTAGAAACAAGAACTTCTAGCGAATTAAACTTAAAGGAAAAAAGTGGTAAGCTTTTATAGAAAAAGCAAAAATAACTCAAAGTGAATAAATAAATTTTTTCTCTTACCGAAATACTTTGTCCAATTGTATTTGTCGCATCATATCCTATCATTTAAGCCTCTTGTTTAGAAAATTCTTCTTCTAGTTGTCTTTCTAGTTCAATGTATTTCTTTAGATTTTGTATTTTTTTATTTACATTTTTGTCCGAGTTGTTCAATAAATTATTGTAAACGTAATAATAACTTTTTGTTTTTTGTGCCAATTGATCTGGTATGTTTTGCAAAAATCTTGTATCATCAAAGAAAATTTTACTAAAGATTTCTTTGTCTTTTTTAATTATAAAAAGTTTTTCAGAAGTTTTATTAAATTTAGTTTTCCACCCTTTCTTGATAATGTTTTTATTTTCAGAATTTATTGTATCTGAAAAATTAATAACTCTTAAACTTTCTTCAGTGCTCAATTCTACAAATTCATTTCCTTCTTGTTTGGAAATTTTTTCATTGTCCTTTCTCGTATTATATGAAGAAAATAAGTATTTGTCTTGTTCTGAGACAATTATTTGACCATTTTTATAAAAAACACCCAATTCAGTAAAAGCAAGCTTGTTATTGCTTGTTTCAACTAATAATTGGATCAAGGCATCTTTTGGACTGGCTTGAAAATTAGAATCTGACTTTATTATATTGCCTATAAAAAATCCCGTGTGTAAACTCACAAACTCGGCTAGAAGGTTTATTGTTTCATAAGAATCTAAAAATGACTTCTTTAGATTCTTATAGTTGTCAAAAGATCTTGAAATTATTGAAGTTGCGCCAGCAGAGATTGCGTCTTTGGCTTGTTGATCTAGATAAGATAGATCTTTTAATTTTTCATTCAAGCTTGTATTGTTTACTATATCACATAGATCAGTTATCTCATTTAGCAAATCATTTGCTTTATCAAGTATTTCTTGCCCGCTGAAATCTTCTGAGGGATTAGTGTCATCAAAGCAGTAACTTCCTGAGCGCTTATCAAGAAGAAGTTGTTCGTAACAAGGAGTTAGATCCACATATCTCGCGAAGAGCGCGAAGAAAGATGAAGTTGTTTTTCTATTGAAAATTATTTGATCAAAATTACTAAACTGTTGACTATAATTTTTTATTATCGCAAACAAAGAATCCTCTATATTATTTGATAAAGTATCTATAATTTGTTGTGTATCAAGAATAGAAGACAGTCCAGAAAAGTAAGTATCAAATTCATTATTGGTTATTGAAACTTTATAAACATCTCTTGCGATTGAATAAATTTGATTCTTGCTTATGTTTGTATTTGAGGAGAACAATTCATCGTAGCTACATTTTTCTGTTAGTTCCGATAAAGCGTCTCCAGAAGATTCTCCTACTTCTGGTGGATTCAATTTTCTTGTTGCGGTTGGTGAAACTAATTTTTTGCTTGAAGTTTCAGCAGTTAGATTGAGCGGAGCACATAAATACTTTTTTATCTCTGCAATCAGCTTATTCACAAGCTGAATTATTATTTCTAATATAATTTGCAAAATAATTTCTGCTATCTTTTTCTTTAGAGTCTGTAAAAAGTCCGCTGTAAATAAATAAGGAATCTTTGGAACATTTAGAAGTCCAAAGAAAAACAATCTCTTTGCTATATCAGCTAAAGATTCCTCGCCGCTATTGAGTGGTTTGGCAGAAGGAATTGGTGGTGGCACGCATTGTTTTATCTGATCAATGGAATTTAGAATCGAAGCTTTTACTTCTTGATCCCCAGAACCTTTAGCTAGTTTTTCTAATTCTGCCAAAGCTGCATTTTGTGCCAGATTTATAAGGTACTCTATATCTAAAAGTTTTAGGTATTTATATACTTCTGCTAAAATAAAGTCTGTATTTGAACTTTTATTAAGAACTTCTACGAAAGACGCAAAACAGTCTTCTGATAAAAGATCTTTTATTTGTAAACTAGTTGAAAGATCAATGTCGTTTGGCACTACAACTAAACCAGATGGCACTTTTAGCCTTTCAACTTTTACTATTTTTTCTACCGGATCTTCTTTTTTTTCTGTGCCAGTTATTTTTTCTTGTGGCTTTTCTTTTTCTTCGGATGGATTGTGTGTAATCTCTGGGTAATGATAAGTTATAAAGGTATCTAAATTTACATCCCCAGAAGAAACTCTTGCTAATGACTCAAAATTATTTGTCCAATTATTTGATGTTTTTAGCTTTACAAACTGGAGTGTAACTTTTTCATCAACTGCCTTTTCTAAAAGCGTGTTTTTATCGTAACAGTACAAATAATCAACTTTTACTTTAGAAAAGTCATTAGTTACAAAAATTTCATCTGCTTTTGGAATTTTATTTTTATCTGCCTGAACTGTTAGTCCACTTTCAACTGCTGTTTTTATTTTATCGTAATCTCTAGAAAATTGTTTTATAAAAAACTCTGTTATAAACAGTACTGTTTTTTCGTTCAATTGAATACACTTGAATGATTCGTTTTCTCCAGATAGGCTGATCAACAAATCGCTTGTTTCAGTTATTGTTGCAATGGTAAGATTGGAATTGTTTTGCGAAGTTATACAAACGTTTTTATCTTCTGCTTGAGGAACTTGAGTAGCTGAAACTGGATTTTTTACAAAAGAAGAGGCTAACAAATTATAATTTTGGTCATAAAAGAATTGCACTCTTTCATTTATTGGATTAGAGGGATAATTTCTCAAAAGTATATTTTTCTTTATAGTTCTTTCTGACTCAACTCTGTCAGCTATTTCAGTAGTATTGTTGAAGTGTGATGACAAAACATCTTGAGTATTTATATCGTATTGTTCTTTGTAATCTTGGACTTGAGCACTTGCTATAGAAAAGAACTCTGCATCTTTTTGCAAAGGATCAGGCTCCTTGAATCTAAAAGCCTCGTTGTCAATTTTTTCTTGTATAGGTAAAAATTTATCAGATGGAATTGGAATAGAATTTCTTATTGATTGAATCGTTGAATTATTTGATGGATTGAATTCTTTTTTATATTTATATAAATAAGAAACACCAGCTTTTATCATGTCTATGATATAAAGATTTGGCTTTGTTTGAGTAGCGTATAATACTTCTGCTAAGTCTGCATAAACACAAATTCTAGTTGGGCTGGATTGTTTGTCAGATTTCGACCGAACGACTTTATATATTTTTTGTTCTACTAAACTTGTTGTGTCTCTGAACAACAAAGAATCAATGTAATTTTTTGCTTTTTCAATTGCGCTTTGATCGCTTATATTATTGAAATCATCAATAAGTACACCGATTGTAGGATAAGGCTGTTGATTTGGATTTCCTTTCGAGCTTATATAAATAAAATACCCTAAATCTGATGAGATTTCTTGTGTTGACCAGCCAGAATCAAGTTTGGGTAAAGATTTATTGAGAAAAGAACTTTCGTTGTTTAGATAGGTATTAGAAAACCATTTATAAATTGCTTGACGAATTATGAAGTTGTAAGTTACTGGACCTATAACGCCAATTTGTTCTGGCGTTGCATCTTCAAGTTCAATTTTTGTAGAACTCAATTCGGCGTTCGTTTTTTTAGCATATTTACTTCCGCCGTATCTTTTTATTATTTGTACTTTTAGATTGACGCTTTCAGAAAAATTCTTTCCTCTCCCGCTTTGTATTTCACCAACTGCTTTAGATATAGGAGAAATGTTTTTATATTTTGCATTTGGTATTTGACTGTCATCAGCTAGAGAACCATCAAATGAAACATCAGATAAATCATATCCAAAAAAATCTACCAAACATTTAGCTAAGGTTTGTAATTGAATGCCTGAAATTTTTATGTCGGGCTTACCACCTTTTTTGCCTTGTTGATTTCCATAATCATCTTCGGAAGCATAACCTTGTGAGTATCTGAAAAATCTGAAATTATTTTTTGCATTGGCAGCCGAAGTAAAATTTCTTACTTCATCTATATTGATGTAGTTTATGTTTCCAGAGTCTTTTAGAACAGGTTTTGCCATAATAATTCTCTATGTAAGTTTATGATCTTCGCTTAAAATTTTTGACTTATTGAAAGGTTGCAAATGATTTGCTTTTAATAATTCAAGATTTATTGTATTTGCTATACCATTAGAAATCTCAAATGCATCAGAAACAACAGAAGTACCCAAAGTAACGACCAAATCAGGCGATGGAGAAGTGGGAGTGCCGGGAACTGGACCGGGCGATATATGAACATGTGCCATCAAAAAATTTTTCATTGTAATCATATCTTTTCTAATCTCTACAATTCTCGTAGATAAATCGTTTACAAAGCGGACTAAATCATTTAGTGCTTCTGTTAGATTATTTCCCAAAACCATTGATTGTAGATTGTCTTCTTTACCAGCTTTCAATAGATGAACACCAGCATAACTACCAATTTTAGAACCATTAGATCTATAATTGCTTGAACCAACAACCAATTCTATTATTTCATTTCCTCTGTGTTGCACTATATCTGCGTTTGATACTGCCACTGTTCTATTGGAAGCTATATAATTTTCTCCGAAAGATTTCAATCTTATATCAGTACAAGAAGCCACAATGTTATGACCGACTGTAATATGTTGAGCAGATTTCGGATTTAGCAAAACGCTAGGCTGAAACGTCACATTGTCATTTTCTGAGCCAACACCCATAACAAATTGTCCACTCCATGGAGAATTCAAGTTTGGTTTGCTGGTATTATAGCCGACATAAGTTGCGGCTGTTCCTTTTCCAGTGTTTTTTAGTACTGTTTCGTTTTGAGTATCTAAATCTAAAATAGTATTGGGAACTCTATCTTTGGAAATAGATTGTTTGGAAACGTTTTTCTTGTTTACTTTCTCCAAATCTATTGTAGCCATTATAGTAAATTCCTAATCTTATTTGGTAAACCTATTTGTTGAACAACATATTTTTTAGAAACATATTCTTTCACTTTAGAAGTAAATTCTTTTGGTGCAACTCCGTTTAGCATTTTTTCTAATTCATCGCCTCCCGGCTTTTCTGTTGTCCAATACCTTTCACTCAATTCTTTTGCTTGTTCTGGAGTTTTGGGAACTATTCCATCTAAAACTTCATAATGTAAGTAATGTCCTGTAGAAGTAAATAATCCCAAACCTATATTTTGGTGGTCTGTGGCTAAAAATTTTTCAACATATAGATAAACTATTTCTGGTGGAATTTGATAAATTGAAGTTTCTGTCTTTATATACACAACAAAATCAACAGCTCTGCCATACCAATGTTGACTATTTGGATCTCTGCCTTTTTTAGCTCCACTTCTAGGCTTTGGCTCAAACCAATTTATTGGCAAGACTAAAACAGTTTGATCGTTTAGTGATTCATTTTTTGCAATTCGTTTCTGCAGTTTGTTTAGATCGTCTCTCAAAATTTTTAGATTATTTGCCACTTTGTCAAAAGAAATTTGACCATTTCCCACAATCAAATCATTGTTTTCTACAAGACCAGATTGAGAATAAAATTTTGAATTTTGTTGAATAACTTTTGGTATATTGAAATTCTGCAAATTTATTATATTTGTCGAATTTATTGTTTTTACACTTTGATAATTTTTTATAGAAGCACTGTTAGATGAAATCGGTTTATTATCAAAAAACCAATCTAATAAAATTTTATCGTTGCTTCTTTTCCAATCTGGCTTTCCTGTATTGGTATATAAATCTAGGGATACAACATTGTCGCACTCGGTATTTAGACTTGGATTTGTTTCAATGTTTTTTATTTGTCCTTGATTGAATTTTACGACAGAGGGCGCAATGTTAAATTCTTTCAGAGTTTCATATCTACCTTGACTGTACAATATAAAGTCTGTTTGTTCTATTTTCTCTATATTGAACGTAATTTCCGCCGTAGAATTATCAATCTTTGTGGTTTGCAATCCATAACTGCTGCTCAAAAATAAAACAAAATAATTGATCAAGTTTGCATTTTCAGAACCAATTTTTATTCTAACAACATTTGGCTGTGTTATAGCACTGGAACTGGCAATTACATATTTATTATTTGGATCCGTGCTAACATTTACTTGATTGAAAAAAGAATTATCTTGTAAAAAAGTTTGTATACTCTTGAATGTGTTATCCGAACTTTGGATTGTATAATTTGGGCTAACAGTTGCGGCTACCTTTTTTTCTCCTTCTAGAGAAAATTCTTTTACAAAAAATTCTATAAAATCATACAAGCCCAAGGAAACAACGTCTTTTGTCGTCAAAGTAGAAGCAAATAAAGATCTTCCTTGACCTTTTACCGAACTGACTGGGTTCTGCAAACACTTTTCATAATCCTCAAAATTTTTAAGAACTTGTTGTGATGTATCTTTATCTAATTTCAATTCAAGTGTTTTATCTTCAACAACTTGCTCGATTATGCCGCCGCTGTGAATGTTATTATTCTCAAATTTAATTTTTACAACATTACCAATTTTTATACTTTTTACGTCTTGACCAAAATCTTCAATTCTGAACTTATATAAGTCTTCTGGCTTTAGAGTATTGGTAGATGCGGTAAAATTTTCATAACCAAACAAAGTTGAGTGAAGTGCTGGAATATGAACAAAGTAAATGCTTCTTGTTCCTTGATACTTTGTTGTTGTGTTATTTGCTCTCTCTATTCCGTCAATTCTAGAATAAAATATGTCTCTTCGATCATAATTGCTGGTTTGGTCTGTAATAATGTTAGTCACAATTCCATAATAGAAAGTGACTCCATTTTGTGTGTTTGTTTTTAGACTTTCTTGAGTAAGGAATATAACATAAGATAAAAGATTGTCTTGAAAAGCCGTTTCGGCAATCTTTATCTGATTGTTGTTTGGTGTTATAGGAGTAGTTGATGTATCAAGTGTTCCAGCCATTAATCATCGTTCCCGCTTATTGTATCATATAAACCATCAATCTCGCCTTTGGTTAGAGAATCACTTTTATCTTTTTTGTGATGTATTGCCACTAACTTAACTAGTTGTTCGTTAGATCTTTGCAAATTCTCTAAGTATTTACCAAAAGTTTGACCGACCAAATGATGAGCGGTTCGATTATTATAGACTTCCTGACGAAGCTCCTCAATAAATTCGTGAGTGAGTTCTCTGTCCTTTCTTATATTTTCTATTGCCTCTTCAACAAGTTTTGAGCTTTTTGCACTCATTAGATCTCTCCAGATTCCCACTTCTCTCTGAAATCAAAGTATTCTTTTCTAATAACAGAGAGACTGGAAACAATTTGCTTTGTATTCATCCCCGTGATTTCACGAAGATATAAATAAATAGCTTTCTTGTTAAAAATCTGAATTTGATCAATGTTGTTGAATAAATCTTGTATTGCTGACAGAATCTTCTTTTCGTTTTCTTTCAGCGGCATTTTGTTCCATGAATCCATCTCTTGGAATAAATGAACCCAAAATTCTGTGTCTTGTCTAAAATCTTCATAAGGATTATTGAGCACCAAATTATCGTGATCGTACTCATTTACAATGTCTTGTGTTGCAATCTCTTTTTGTAGGCTTCTATTATTTTTCTTTGTCTTATGAATAAACCAATTTTTTGTGATAACTGAAAAATATGAAAACGCTTTAGAACCTTTAGATGTGTCGTATTTATCAAGAATTGTGATAAGCCAAACTTTGCAATCTTCTCTCAAGTCATCAATGTTTGGAAGATTTACAAATTTATAAGTCAAAATTATTTTATCGACCATCTCATCAAAAGCTGGTTTGATGAGCGAAACATAAAGATGTGATTTTCTTTCCCTAGTTGTGATGGTTGCACAATACTCAAGAATCGCATCTTCATGGATTTGTGTGAAATAATAATTTGCTCTAAATGTTGGTTTATCTTTCGTCTTCGTCATCTACGCCTGTTTCCATTGTTTGTAAAAATTCGTCCATATTTTCAACCAACTGTTTTGAGTGATCGACCATAGATTTTATCGTATCGTCACCATAGTAAGTTTCCATTGAATAAATTTTTGATACATGATTGTTGAATAAAACAATTCTCTCTTTTATAAGGCGAACGTTCTCAAAAATTAGAGCATTTAGTTTTAGCATGTTGAATACATACCAAATAAAAAATCCGTTCAATATAAGAGATAAAATTAAAAATACCCAGATCATAATTCTTTGCCTTTGAGTTCTTGTTTGATTTCTTTGAGAACTTGTTTGTTTTCTTCGATATATTGCTTTACAGTTTCGCCAGTTGTTTTTTCGGTTGGTTTTTTAATTGCTGCCATAATTGGAGAAGGAATACGTTTCACGTAATTTTCCAACTCACAATGAGGGCATATATTGACTGAATCATTTATTGAATGAAATTCTATCCAATCTTTTTGACAAGATTCACATTTATAATGGTATTGAGGCATTATACTCTCCCAAAGTCGTCTTCTACTCTTACAACATCATCTAATTCTGGCGTTGAAACTTCAACCAACTCAACTCCCCAAGAATCTTCTGGGCAGCAAAAGCGATGAATTGTTTTTGGAGGTATGTGATAAGAATCTCCCTTGTTTAGTTTCAGCGAAAATAAATCGTCTCCCATTTTTAGATCAAGTTGCAAAATACCATCGTTTACATAAATTGTTTCAGTTTTATTTTCATGATACTGGAGGGATAGCCTTTTGTTAGGAAAAATTCTCAAAACTTTTCCAACATACTTTTCTGTATGTGCCCAGATAATTTCATAACCCCAAGGTTTTTGAATTTTTTGATTCATTTTACCACTCAAATTTAGATTGTTGTTCTTCTTGCTCGTCTACTTTTACAGTTGGTGGATTTAGAACAAAAAGTTCTTCTTGAGAATCGCCACCTGTCACAAAATCAAATTCTTTTAGAATCTCTGTTATGTCTGATTGTTCCATTAGGCATTTTTGTAGTGCCAACATTAATGCGCCCATTGCTTGTGGTGATAGTTTCATTTTTTAATCTCCTTTGTGTTTATCAAAATTATACAGCATGGTTTAATTTTTATTAATTTTTGAAATTCAAAATATGCATCTGTAAAATTATCAAATGCCTTATTTAATATTAATGGCTGAATTTCTCCAAATCCAAAATCACCCATTTCCCATAATTCGTATTTCATCTCTTATCCTATTGAAATCATAATCATACATCATTTCTACAAGCTTTTGTAGATTTGTTTTTGGCTGCCATCCAAGTTCTTTTTTTGCTTTTGAAGCATCACCCAATAAATATGGTACTTCATGTGGTCTGAAGTATTTTGGATCTTGTACTACGTAATTTTTATAATCGCCCAAGCTTGCGTATTTGAATACTGCTTCACAAAATTCTCTAACTGAATATGTCTTGCCGGTGGCAATCACATAATCATCTGCTTTATCTTGTTGCAACATAAGCCACATGGCTTCAACATAATCGCCCGCAAAACCCCAATCTCTATAGGAGTCAAGATTACCTAGTCGAAGTTCTTTCTCAATTCCTAGCGCAATCTTGGCAGCTCCAATAGTGATTTTGCGAGTGACGAAGGTTTCACCTCTTCTTGGCGATTCATGATTGAATAAAATACCTCCACAGCAGAACATGTCATACGATTTGCGATAGTTTCTCATTAGTTGATGAGCAAATACTTTTGCATTTGCATATGGAGAAGCTGGCATAAATCTTGATTCTTCGTTATATGGATAACTTGGATTATCACCATACATCTCTGAAGAAGATGCTTGATAAAATTTACAAGTTGGGTGAACGTTTTTAATAGCCTCAAGAATCCTTAGAGTACCCATGGCAATACCATCAACTGTTGTTTCTGGTACCTCAAACGAAACTTTTACATGTGATTGGGCAGCAAGATTATAAAACTCATCTGGCTTATAATGTAATAATAATCTATAAATGCTGCCTACATCATTTAATTCAAAATATTCTAATTTAAAATTTTCATGAATGATAAACAAATCGTCAATTCTGTCAGTACAAATTAAAGACGTTCTTCTTTTTAGTCCTATGACTTTATATCCTTTTTTCAAAAGAAATTCTGCCAAATAAGAGCCATCTTGTCCTGTTATACCAGTTATAAAAGCAGTCTTCACAAAAACCTCATTTATTTATCATTATCATATTCATTCAATACATTTACTATTCTAACAACATCTTCTTCTTTCATTAAGGGATTATTTGGCAAATATATTGCAAAATTATTTATCAATTCGGCATTTGGTAAATCTACATGCCCATATCTTTCAATCCAAAAAGGCTGTTTCGCCATTGAGCCACATATCAATGGTCTTGTTTCTATATTGTTTTTTTCAATTTCTAAAATTATTTTTTTTATATTTTTACTATAATAAGGAAATGCAAAATTAGAAATAATTTGATGGTCTGTGGGATTAATCCAGATATTTTTCACTAATTTGTTAAATAAACTAAAATTATCTTTTCTTTTTTCTACTATTTGTTCTAATCTTTCTAATTGCAAAATGCCCAAATATGCTTGTAAATCTGTTGATCTAAAATTAAAACCCGGATAATAAAAAGTATACATTGACTTAAAATTATCTATATTATATTTATTTCTTAAATAATCTTGTTTTTGTTTATTTAAATCTCTATCCCAGCCATGAGAACGTATTGAAACAATGATATCATTAAGATGTTCATCATTCGTGCAAACCATACCTCCTTCTATTGTTGACATATGATGACCATAATAAAAAGAAAATGTACTAATATCACCAAAATTCCCTGTTTTTTTATTATTATAAACAGTGCCAATACTTTCGCAAGAATCTTCTAATAATAAACAATTATTTTCGTTGCAAATTTTAATAATTTCTTCGTAGTTGTTTGCAAAACCCAAAACATTGACAGTAACTATTAATGCCGGATCGTGTTCTTTTATAATTTTTTTTAAATGTTGAATATCTAAACCTAAATTTTCAAAATTACAATCGCACATTATTGGTTCTAAACCAAGTTGAATTGCTGGGGATACTGTAGTAACCCATGAAAGCGCAGGAACTACTACTTTTTTATTTTTTAATCTACCAGATAAAATTAAAGCATAATATGCCAATAAATTTGCAGATGAGCCTGAATTGACAAAAGTAGAGTATTTGTTTCCGTTAATTTCTGACCATTTTTCTTCAAACTTTATAGTTTGTTCGCCTTTAGTTAATCTTGGGTTTGTCTCAAGCCATTTTACTAATTTTGAGATATCTTCTAGGTTAATCGTATCTTTAACTAAAGGGATTTTTTCGTTATTCATACTAATTCCTTTGCTTGATCTTTTATATATTTCTCTATTTTAGAAATCGGCTTCCAATTAAATATTTTTTTCAATTTTTTGGTGCTAGCTAATGTTTCTCTAGATTCTCCAAGGCGAGGTGGAATAAACAAATATTCGTAATCAATCATTTTTGCAATTTCTAAAATTGAGAAATTTTTTCCAGTACCAACATTAATAATTTCGCCAACACATTTTTTATTTTCTAAATTTGAAGCCAAATAATTTGCATTAACTATGTCTTCAACATGAGTAAAATCCCTTCTTTGAAGTCCGTCTCCGACAATAGTTAACGGTTCTTTGTTTTTTTTCTGCCTTAAAAATATTCCAATTACTGGAGTATATTGACCCTTTAGTGGCTGTCTTGGTCCATAGACATTGAAATACCTAAATACTACGCTTTCCATACCATATAATTTGTAATACATTAAACAGAGTTCTTCTCCACAAGTTTTTGTTACTGAATATGGATTCAAGCAATCTTTTGGCATATCTTCTTTTAGAGGAACTTTATTTTTTAATCCATATGCAGAAGAAGTTGATGAATATATTACTCTTTTTACGTTGTTATGACGGCTACACTCAAGAATATTAAAAGTTCCTTTCACGTTTGTTTCTATGGCTTTTTTAGGATTTATAATGCATGGTTGTATTCTTGCCTCTGCGGCTAGGTGAAAAACAACATCGACTCCTTTAAATAGAGGAAAAATTTTATCATACTCACATATATCATATTTATAATTTTCAGCTTTTTCATTCCAATAAAATTGTTCATTTGCATCTGAGGATTCATTATCTATGACGACAACTTCGTTACCAAGATTTAATAAACAATCTACTATATTAGAGCCGATAAAGCCTGCGCCGCCAGTAACTAAATATCTCATATTTTGTTTCCTTTATTTTCTATAATTTTCCCAATCCCAATTTTTTCTTATCTGTTTATTATAATTCCATACTTCTTTAAGAATGGAACTATTAAGTTGTTGTTGTTCCAAAGTATTAATAAGTGCATTTATGTCCTTTGGAAAGCATGTACCACCAAACCCTCTATCTCCGTCAGGACCGGGGACTTTTGAATGAGAATATCCAATTCTTTCATCGCTGCATATTCCGTCGATAATGTTTTCATAGTTTGAAGAATAGTTTTGACACACATCATATACGAGATTGAAAAAAGAAACTTTAGTAGCCAAAAAAACGTTTGCAAAATATTTTATCATTTCTGATTCGTCAGACGATACTAAGAAATTTTTTGCTTTAGGAAACATATGCTCATAAAATTTTTCTAATATTTTTGCATCTTCTTTATTACCACCAATAACATTTCTATAAGAATTTTCAAAGTCTTTTTTAGCATTTGCTGCTGTCAAAAATTCTGGATTGTGTATAATCCTTAAATCTTTTCTTGTCTCGCATAATTTTTTAGTAGTTCCAACTGGAACTGTTGATTTAATTACAAACAAAGATTTACAATTTTCTTTTATTGAAGTAAAAAAATTATTTATAATTTCCAAATTGCAGTCGCATCCTTCAGAAATACTCATTGGGGTTGGTAAACATACAAACACAATATCGCACGAAAGAACTTCATCTAAAGAATTAAAACTTCTTTCTTTTAAAGAATCATATACTTTTGTATTAAATTTAATTTTAAAGTTCTCATAAAGAGCGTTACCAACAAAACCATTGCCAACTATGCCAATTGTATAATTCATTACACTCCTCTAACATTTGGATAATTTATTTTAAACCATTCACATGTTTTTTTAAGACCTTCTTTTAGCGGGGTATAGTCAGCTTGGTTCCAACCTAATTCTAAAAACTTCTTATTACTACTTGGTTTTCTAAATTGACCATTTGGTTTAGTTATATTCCATTCAATTTTTCCATCATATTCTAGCAGCTCACAAAGAATTTGTACAACTTCTTTTATTGAATATTCTTCTGTGTTTCCAATATTAATTGGTTCTGGTTCGTTATAATTCTCCAATAAAAACAAAAGTATTCTTGCTATATCTAACGAGTATGTAAACTCCCTCAGCGGAGAGCCATCGCCCCATACTTCAATTGAAGACTGGTTATTAATTTTTGCCTCCCAAATTTTCCTCATTAGCGCTGGTATAACATGGCTATTTTCTAAATCAAAATTATCATTTTCTCCATAAAGATTATTTGGAACAATATTAATAAAATTAGAACCGTATTGTTTTCTATAAGCTTTAGACATTATATCTATCATACGCTTTGAATATGCATAGGCATAATTTGATTCGTGCGGTGGACCTAGATGTAGTTGCTCTTCTGTTAGTGGATATTTTATATATTTTTCATCAGGATAAATACAAGTAGAAAGCAAAGAAATAACTTTTTTTGCTTTACCTAAGTAAGCACAATGTAAAATATTTTGATTTAATTGACTATTCTCGTAATAAAAATCTGCCATATTATTAAGGTTAAATTTAACTCCACCGACTTTTGAAGCTGCATGAATTATGATTGAATTTTCCAAAATTAATGGATTTTGGAAAATTTTTTGTAATTCTCTTCTATCAGGATAGTCTGCATTAGGAAAAATTTTTTTAATAGCAGAACCAACCATTCCACTACCACCAGTAACAATTATCTTCATAATATTTCCTTAATTTTTTCTAATAAAAATTCTGTTCTCTTTTTAGCGGTATGATTATTCAACACTTTTTCATATCCGTTTCTAGCAATTTTTTTTCTTTCTAAATCATTACTAAGATAGTATTTTATTAAATCAACGCATTCGTCTACGTTATCATAATATACTATGTCTTGTTTGTCTATAAATAAATCTTGCATTTTAGTTGTAGAATCTAAGCGGTTAGTAATTACAAGTCTATCGCAACCCATACCCTCAAAAACTCTTCTAGTCACTTCTCCATATCTCGCCTCTTGAAGAACTATTTTTCCACTTCGAAGCCATTCTCCATTTTCTTTACCAAATAATCCAGTTTTGTTTATAAATTTATTGGATAATATTTGAGAAGCCTGAAAAGTTAATGGACGGTAACCATTCATTGTGCTTACCACTTCATGAACAATATTTTGACTTTTATCTTCAAAAAATATTTCTTCATCACACCAATGAGTCCACCAAAATGCATTTAAATTTCTGTCTTTATACATTTCAACACATCTAATATCTGGTGACAATATTATATCTGAATTATTGGAGAGAACAACATGATCATAATAGGTTTGTGCTTCATCCCCTGCTTCTAACACAAAAGGATAATTTCCTAAAATAGATTTATTCCAATAAGCTTCTCCTTCTCTTAGTTTTCCTGCATTCATTAGAAAACAAAAATCTGGAGTGAACTTTGAATTCAAAAATATCTTGAAGCCGAGAGACTTATCATAGTGTGGTAATGGAAATTTTTTTACTTCATGACCAGCATTTATAAGCTCTCTATATATTCCAGAGGGAGTATCCCATTTAAAAGAATTTTGTGGGTCAAAATCCCAAAACATTGCAATTTTCATTTATCACCAATAACATCCTTCTTCTACTAAATTTTTATTAATTGGAGTATCTTCTTCTAGTGGACGAATCCATTCTTTGGTGCCGTACCAGCTTCTATCTTTAAATCCCACATCCCATCTTTTCCCTCTGATACCGAACAATAGTTGTGTAGCTCCACCAAGATGAATTGATGGTTTTTTCATATTATTTTTTATAAAACTTAACAATAAAAGCGAAAAACCTCCGCATCCGACAATTGCTACATCAAAACTTTCTCTGGAAATTTTTTCTTGTAAATCTTTTAATGTATACAAAAAAGACTTTTCTTCTTCTCCTGTCAGTGCTGGCGGTTGAGGTGTTTTTATAACCGAAAGTTCTTTAATGCTAGCGCTTTCCCATAGCTTATCATATTTTTTTATTTGCTGCTCAATTGAATTTTTTAGTGGAGATAATACTAAAACTTTTTTACCACTTAGAGAACAATGCCATCCATCTTGTTTATACTCAAACGGCTCTAATCCTTCAAAAGAATAAAATCTTTTTTTGCCGTTCCATACTTTATCTAAAATATATTTGTCTCCTTGTTCTGGACACCATTCAAGAACGTAGTCAAGCTGTTTAACGCTCTGCAAAAATAACTCATGCCACACTCTAAGTTCATTTTCATTTTTAACTACTATCCCAGCATTTATTGCTAAAGAATTACCTCTTACTAGTTTTGGCTCACCAGTTACTAAATAATTCATTATATGTGAAGCTTCAATTCCTCCTATTTTGCCAAAAGAAATTGGGTTATTAGAAACTATAGCATCTTTTACTAATTGATTAATGTTATTAGGCATTTTTTATATTATTTTTTAAATTTGTTGTTGACCAATTGTGATTTCTTTTATGAAAATGCACAGGAATATTCAAATCAATTCCAGTATACTCTTTATTTTCATAATCGCTACCAAGTATTCTAACATTAATTTTAGTATTTTTTAAAATATTATATAATTCTTCTTCAGTAGTATATTTAATAATTTCATCAACATATTTTATTGAAGATAAGATTAGTTTTCTTTCTTCAAATGTTTGAACTATCTTATTCTTAAATGGTCTATCAATTGTTGGATCTGTCTGCAGGGCTACAATCAAATGATCGCAAACTTTTTTAGCGTCCTCAAACATTAAAATATATCCGGGATGGATTAAATCAAAAGAGCCAGCCAAAAAACCAACTTTTCTGTTTATTGTTTTTTTCCATTCATTAACATTTATTGCTTTATCATCTACCAAAATATCGAAAGATGGTTTTTTATTTGTTATTAGTTCATGATAATTTAAATTCCATTCTTTAAGTTGATTTTTAGTAAAATTTGTCCAATCAATGCCAGAGGATGCGCCTCTTGCTGTAAAAATCTTTATTATATTTCCTTGTTCATATAGTCTATTAATTTCATCTATTATATTGTAAAACGGTATAGAATTATTATAATCATTTCCGCTAGTTTCACAAATTGTATTATCTATATCAAAACAATAAATCATTTAGTCCTTATACCACTGAATGTAAAATAGTTTGGTGAACACATTCTACTACTCCATAGCTTTCAGAATCAATCCAAAATTCAAGTTTTGCAGAATTAGCAAAATCTGTTCTAATTGAATTATTATATTTAAAACCAGTTAAAATAATAAAAGAAATATTATTCTCTTCGCAAAATTTAGAACAATTATAGATATTTTTAGATTCACCAGCAGAAGATATTAAAATTACTAAAGTATCTTTTTTAGAAAATTCCTCTAAAAATATTTTATAAGCATTTTCCATTCCGTAGTCATTTATATAACATGTAAGTCTAGATGGATCAGAAAAGGAAAAAGATTTTTTCTTTAAAAATTTTGTATAATCTTGACTTATATGCGATGCAATTGAATTGCTTCCGCCATTGCCAATTAAAATAATTTCATCATGTTTGTCAATAATATTTTTAAGTTGTTCTATTTTAGAGTGTTCAACTTTTTTTAATATTTCTATTGTTTCTTGCATAAAATTAGATTTCATAAGTTTGTACTCCAAAATTGTCTACAGAGATTGTCAAAGAATTTTCTAAATAAAAGTTTTTATTTGTAACAAGAAAAAAATAACCGCCGTTTCCTGCTCCACATAATCTATAGGCTAAGATTTGTTTTTCTTGCTCAAACATTTTTTCTATTTTGTTTATATTCTCATTTAATATATGAGAGCTGTTATTTTTTTTCTGTTGCCATCCTAAATTTATTAATTTATTTATAGAATGATAATCTTTATTTAAAATAAATTTTTCTATATTATCCACATTTTCTAAAAAGCATTTTTTGTCATCTTGTAATACTTTTTTAAGAATAGTAGAAGATTCTCTGGAGACACCAGTATAAAAAAGCTTTAATTCGAATTGTTCAAAGAAGTCATTATCTAAATAAGTTATTTGCGGATCTTTTCCTTTAATAAAAACCATTTTTTTGAGAGAGCCGATTCCACAGCCATATGGATCTTGATATCCTGTGTGAATATTAAATTTTCTTTCAACTTCTAAAGCTATTCTACATATTTCAAAATTCGATAAATTTTTTCCTACAAACTTTGAAATTGCTGCTATTGAAGCAATTGTATAAGCTGACGAAGAAGCCAAACCGGTGCCAGAAGAATGAGCGTCAGTATTGAAAGTCATAGTTATTGGTTCACAAGGAAAATATTTCAATACTTCTCTTGCAATATCGTTTTTAATATTTTCTATTTTTTCTTCTTCTTCTCTGATAGAATAATTTATAATATATTTGTTTCTATTATTTTTATGTATAGAGATATAAGAATATAAACTACAAGGAAAACTTACTACTGCGCCATATCCATTAGTGTCTATAAAACTTTGCAAATCTGTTGAACCACCAGCCAAGGAAATTCTCAATGGGCATTTTGCTATTATCATATTATAAACCTCGCCATTGTTGCCCATTCAAATGCTTAATTATTGGCTCGTCATTTAATTTTCCATATAACCCTATTTTATATTCTACCAAAAAACGCTCTTTGTCTTTTAATAATCTATCGACAAAATATTTTTTGATTGGTCCTTCAATAAAGGCTCCATACTCGCCCCACCATGTTGGAATATTTTTTGCTATTGGATAATATTTTTCTTTCCAAATAGTTTTTGAAGTTATAAAGGGATTATTTGAGTAAAGGGAGGTCATAAGCCTGTTATCTTTTTCCCATACGTCTTCTGGAAATTCCCTAGGAGCATTTTTATGTTGATTGAACCGTAGCATATCAACATCTTTTGTTTCCCATATTTTTATTTGTTCTATATCAATTTTGTCTGTAAAAATCCAGTCGTGTTCCCACAACATAAACCATTCTGTTTCACATCTACTAATTAAATTAAAAAAATTATTTGTAGCAGTAAAAGTAGTCATGGGCTTGCTAGATAGTATTGAATTTACGCTCGTAATTTCTACATTTGTTTTTCTATTCGAAAAAGAAACAAGATTATTATAATATTGTACGGAAAGAGGATCGTCTATTTTATGATCTAATCCTACAATAAATTTTAGTTCTTGTCCATCCATATTTTTTTCAATATTAGAGACAACAGTTTCTAACAACAAAGTAGATGGCGCAGTAAGATTGTGCTGTGTATAGTCTTTAAGTGGACCAATTACTTCTACTTTTAAAGCATGAGTTGGAATTAATACTGTTAACATGTTATTTATCATCAGGCTCAATAAAAATATCTACAGTTCTTTTATCGTCTTGTATTTTTTTATAATCAATTCTTTTATATCCATTTTCAAATAAAAATTCGAATGCCTGAACTTGTTGTTGCCAGTCTGGATGTAAACCACCCCAGCCAACCTCCATGTGTATCAATGGCTTAAATTTTTTAATTGTTTCTTTTGCACCAAAAATTACTTTATGTTCCATTCCTTCAACATCTATTTTTAGAAAATCTATTTTTTTTATTTTTTGTTTATCAACAAAACTATCTAATGTAGTCATGTTTGTTTTTACTGGTTTTATTCTGGGGTAGCCACCAGTTGGATCACAACCTAGAATTTTTGCATCAGCTAACATATCTTCGTTAAAATTGATATTAGCACCAGTAGTCATATACGCAGAATGACATCCAGTGAATTCGTCTGTTTCAAAAATAATAATTTTTTCTTCTGAATCGCTCAATCCAATATTGTAAAAATAAGCATTATTATTTTGTATATTTCTTTCTTTTGCAATAAAAAAATATTTCTCTAACGGCTCAAAAGCATAAAACATACAATTATCTATTTCCTGAGAAAATGTTTTTTCTAACGATCCTACATTTGAGCCAATATCAAAAACTATAGGTTTTATAATTTTATGTCCTTCAAAATACTTTTTTACTATTGGTAAAATAATATTATTTATATGCTGATCTGTATCTAAAATATGTTTTTTTAGTTGCGTATTATCTTTTAAAAAAAAATTCATTATTTAAATCCTTCTGATTTTCTTCTTTGAAAAACTATTCCATCATGATCTGTTAATTCTCTTCTTAGGTTATAGTCATAAAGTTCGTCCATTAAAACTGCGGAATTGTATGCTGGAAATTCATGTTTGATTAAAGGTCTATCAATATATTTTAACTTATTTTCTGCCAAGCCAATAGTCGTATATTCGTCATCACAAAACCAAGTTTTATATTCTGGATAATAGATATACCCAAATCTGTCATATCTTTTCTTGGACATAATTGAGACTGTGTTTATATCTTTTCTATAGCCGTCAAAAAACCAAAGACCTCCATCTAGATCGGGAAAATTTTTAAGCATTTCTTCAACAATTACTTTATCATAATCTCGCTCTTGTGGAATATAATCGTCTGAAGCATATATTAGAATATCCCAATCATATTCATCTTTAGAGATTTTTTCTATATCCCGATTTATTGCTTCAATTTTTGAAACCCGAGGACCAAAAAAAAGTTTTATATTTTTGTAAGAATTTATTCTCTCTATTGTTTCTTGATTATTCATTGTTTCGTCATCTTCATCGCAAGAAACAAGAACAAGATATTCATTTTCACTACTAAAATAATTTATAAATTTTTCTAATGTTGAAAAAAATATTTCTTTGCGTTGTCTAGTAGGATACTTAATCAAAAATTTCATTTATACTCCTTCACAATTTTATCTAGATAAACCCGTTTAAATATTTTCATTATTTTTTCAGGTGAGAAATCTTTATAGCAATTCCAATCTTTTTCTGGTTGTTTTTTAAAACTAACTAATGTATTAAAAAGTTCTTGTGGCGTGTTGTAATAATAGCCTTTTTCTCCAAGAAGTTTAATATGATTTCTATCTTTTGAGCCAAACCAAGTAATTATTGGTTTATTTTTTATAGAAAACTCTCCACAAGCAACTCCAAAACTTTCTCCTTCATGTCTAGCATGTATCATGGCGTCACATGTATTGATAAATTTTGTTTTAAATTTCATATCAGCGGTTGGTGGAATATATTTTATATTTTGATGCATATAAAATTGTGGAGTATTTTGAAAAATAAAATATATATGTGAATTTTCATCTACAATTTTTTTAATGACTTCTGAAGCCCACGGTAAATTCCACGAATCTAATCCTCCTGTTCTCCCAAACACGACAGCATCTTTTGGAATATTTAAGATTTCTCTGAAATCTTCCTCTACTTCGGGAAGGTCCACCATGCTTGGTACAAATGGGTATTTACCTTGTGATGCAAATTCACTCAACCATTCCGAAACATAACTATATACATCTCCATGGGGTTCACAAACTGGCGCAGCACACATAACAAATGTCTTGCACATTTTTGATATTACGCCATCATTATGCCCAAATTTTTGCATAAACAAACCATCACATTTTTTTTCCAACAACACTTTATCCAGAAGAGGCACTGTAATTTCTGCATTCCAAGCAAATTCAAAATTTGGACCTTTTAAACAAATTAAATTATCTTTAAATCTGTCTTTAAATTTTTGAATTACAGTTGGATGATTCCAAGAGGAATTTTCATTGTATATTACAATAGATTTATTACCTAGCAAATCTTCATTATATTTTGCAAAATCATAAAGAGTAACTTCAGTTCCTCTTAATGTCATATGTGGTGTATAAAAAGCTATATTCATATTTATCTTAATGTTGTTTTAAATAAACCTGTTTCAGAGCCTTGAGATATTAGAGGTGGATCCCACCAATATACTTTGGCATCATGTAATAAAAATTGGTAAGAATATTCCCAATCGCATATGGTACGAAATGGTTTCATTGTTTTTGATAGTTTTTTAGCTAATTCTTTTTTTATCAAAAAAGAATCTGTGCATTTTGATGCCGGATGTTCCTTCAGATATGCTATTTGTCCTTCTACAATTTTTTCTCTACAAATTCTTAAATTACAACAATTACCCAAAAATATAACATCCCAATCCTTTGGAGTCTTTTCAAGATATTGATTAAATAATTCTACAAAATTGTCTTTAAAAATAACGTCGTCTTCTAGAATTAAAGCATAATCATTGCATTCTTTACTAATTTTTTCCATCATATAACAATGTTTTATCGTTAAAGAAATTTCAGCTAAATTTAATTCTCTATAAGCCACTGCCTTGTCTTTATATGCTTTTACAATTGTTTGATTATAATTGTTTTCATCTTTCAAATAATATTCTTCTATTATTTCTTCTGTTAAAAAATCTTTATCGAATTGGTATATATATTCTGCTTTTATATTGTTTTCTCTAAGATATCCATCTAATCTTTGTTTTCTTTCAATTAGTTTTGTATAATGAGCGATATAAATTTTTTCTACATTTAACATAGTATATTCTCTTCAAAAAATTTAAGCACATTTTCTGGTTTAACGTGCTCTGGAATTTTTCCATCTGGGAAAGCAGGGACACTTAAATATTTTTCATACAACTCCTTGTTATTATCTACCTCTTTAATATACTCTACCATTTCCTCTAGGGACGAAAAATCATCTACGTTAATAAAACTGTCTTTATTAAAATCTTGGTTTACTATTTCTGAACCCCAGTATATTGGCACGCTCCCAACGTATAAAGTTTGAAGAATTTTTTCTGTTGTGAATCCAGCATTTTTTGTATGCTCTGGTGTTATTGCAAACTTGTAATCTGATATAAAATTAATTTTTGGTAATTGGTCCCCTCTCCCTTGAATGGTATACCCAACATTATTAGCTAAACGTCCAACCGAATCTACGTGTTTATATTTCTGTACTGCTTCTAAAATTTTTAATCTATAGCCGCTATTATTTGAATAAATAAAATTACAAAATTTACTTTTTTGTTTATATTTGGATGGTTCTCTTTTTAATAAACCGTCTAACGGTGCTAAAAACGAAATATCTCTATCGTCTCTGTACGGTACATTAAACCAATTAACAGACATAGCCCATAATGGAAATCTATAATTTCTTGGATCGCCATTATTTTCATTTGAAAAAGCAAAATGAGCCTTTCCAATACTATATTTTGGATATTCAATTGAAAACGGAAAATGAAAATTAGGGCTTACATTTTCTCCAGCAAAAAATATTTTCTTACATTCTCTATCGGAATATTTCTCTCTATCTTTTCTTTTGTTGTAATCAACAGAAAAAAATAAAAAGTCTGGCTTAATTTCATCTATCTCTACATCATATTTTGTAGATAATAGATGAAAAAAATAATTATCTCTTTTATCAAAATCATTCCAGAAATCTACAAAATTTACTTTTATTTTTTTTTTCATCATAAACTCTTTATAATTCTTTCTGTTGTTTCAAATGCTCCCAAGGGAGAACAATTACGCTCATACCATTTTTTACAATTAAATGACATATATTCCCAGCGGTCTTTTGAGCATTTTTTTATAGTATCTGCTATTTCTTCGGGATTTTTAATAGAAAAATAATGCATTCCCTCTATCAAAGGTTCATGATAGTTTAAATCAACACCTTGTGTTACTAAAGGAACAACTCCCAAACCAAGATATTCTATTTCTCTATTACACTTCGGGCCATATCCCGGCAAACATAATCCAAATTTTGAATTGCTTACATGCTCTAAATATTCTTCTTGTGTATATTTCCATTTTAAACTATCTCCCATTTGTACGGGCATACTAAAAAACTCAACATATTTCGACCAGTCATGACGAGTTCTATTCTGGAATTGTATTCCGTTTTCTATTTTACCGAGAAAAATTGATTCGTGATTTCGCTCATCAAATCCCTTTAAACCGCTTTGTATTTTTTCATAAAGCATTTTTGGTCTTCTACCCCAATAAATCCAAGGTAAACCTTGAGGGTGCTGCATTCCTGCGAACAAAGCTTTTTTCCAATTATTCGGTAATCCGGGAAAAACATCCCATCTATCATATTCATAAAGAAGAATCTTTCCCGGCTCTTCTGCCCAAAGAAAATAATCACCTACTTCGTTTTCAATAACTTCGCAGAGATTCATTTCTTTCCAAAGATCTATTAGTTCCCTAGAAGTATCTCTTTTATGTTCTGGGGTCAGTTTTCCTACATATATCTTCATACTTATATCACTTCTTCAAAAAGAAAATCATTCGGTGTGATTTGTTCTAAGAGCATATAATTGTTGTTTTCCAAATAGTTTTTTGTTTTTATTTTTCTATCGGATGTTATTTCCAATAAAAGATATTTTGGTCTATTTATTTTTAAATTTAAACCATCTAAAACAACTAATTCAACTCCTTCCACGTCTAAACTTAAAAAATCTATTCTTCTTTTTATATTGTTTTTTTCAAGTAATTTTTGTAATGTTATTGCTTCAATTTTTTGCCATTCTGCACCTTTATTTAAGTCAAATTTTACATTTTCTTGACTTAAGTTTTGTTCATTTTTATAATCAATTTTTCCGCTTAAAGATAAACCATAATCAGAGTTCGATGAAAGCAATTTAACAAATTTATCATTAAAGCTATCGTCTACTAAGGCATAATTTTCTATAATATTATTTGGTCTATTTATTTTGCATTGATTGAACATTTCTTTGTTTGGCTCTACTAACATTCCCGTCCAAAACATTTCATTCTCTAATAGAAATGTATTATTTTGCCACAAACCATTAGATGCGCCTGCTTCAATATAAAAACCCCCAAATAAATTTTTCTTTTTAAAGAAATCATATATTTTTATATTTAAAGACCAAGGAGAGTCATTAATCATATATCACACTTATAGAATTTTTTTATAATATCATGTTTTATAATTTTATTTTTTGATTCTTTGTCTAACTCTAATAAATAATTTAACAGATTTCCCCTAGAATCACAAGGCTCACCTAACCAAGTTATATTAGTATATTCATTTATTTTATCAAAAATTTTTTGTTTGTCTTCTTCTATTAAACAATCCAATAAATTAGACTCAATACAAGGAAAATCTTGTTTATTCTTTTGTTTATCTATTTTACAATCAAGAAAATATTTACTAGTAAAATCAGAATTTTTTGTAAATGTCTCGATTAGCAAATCTTGATCAGAACCATATCTATCCAATCTTTTGGAATAATAAAAATCAAAATTAATACCTTTGATTGACGGCGATATTTTATTTGGCTTAAAACTACACAATCCAGCCAATATTCTACAAGCTATTCCAAAATGATTTTCATGACTCCGCATTGTTCCAACTAAGCAATCAGAATTTTCAAATTCTTGAATATATTTGTATTCTGTTTTTGTTGGCAAAGAATCAATATCTCTTGGATGTAATATTTTTATCTCTCTATCCCACAAAGGGATCATTCTCCAAATTGCGGGTTCTGTAAATTCATATTCTCTAGTAATTGTTTCTATCTTTATATTATCAACAAAACATTCAAATATTTTAGATAGCGGATTATTCCATATGTTTGGAGAGACAAAAAAAAGCGTATCATATTCTGGATAGAGTAATTTATTCAAAATAATGATTGATGGTATATTGAACCAATAGCGTTCTTTATTGTTGCCCCACTTATCCCAAGTTCTATGTTGAGGTAAATGTTTCGGCTCAAACAAAGAGTATGAAAAAACTTTTTTATCCATTATTTAATAGAGTTTTGTATTTTTTATAAACATTCGTTTCTTCTTCTTGTTTCCACATGAAGTTTTCGAAATTTGTTGAAATTCCTTTTGGGTTGAAATAGTATAAGCCATAAATTCCATCTATTTTTTTAAATTTAGAATCTCCACCGATACAACATCTCAACCAAAATTCCCAATCTCCAGCAGATTTATAACTTTCATCAAATTTCCCATATTTATCATGTAAAGTTTTTCTCCACATTGGATGATTATGTGGTAGATTTCCTCTCAACATTGCCTCTTTAGAAAATTGTTCAAAATTATATCTTCTATTTTGAGAAGAATTATTTTCAAAAGTTTCGTTTGGATTATTAGTAATAAAAGAATCGCAATATACCAAATCAATATCTTTATTTATGTACAATTCTTTGGCATGTTTTTCCAATGAATAAGAAGATTTTCTATCATCCATGTTTGCGTTTGTTATGTATTCACCAGAAGCTAATTCTAAAGCAACATTCCAAGCGCCGTAAATACCGGGGTCTTTATCTAATTTTTTATAAATAATATTTGGATATTGTTCCATATATTTTTTAATAATTGGCTCTTCGTTTCCGGGAGAATTTGCATTTATCAAAATTAATTCACATTTTTCTCTAAAAATAGTTTGACTTGTTATGTCTTGCAAGTATCCTTCAATAAATTCGTCTGCATCATACATTGAAGCAATTATTGAAATTTTTGGTAATTCCGAAACGTCAACTTTAATAATCTTTTCGCCACTTATTGCCTCTGCCATAGAGTGATATATGTCTACTTGATTTTTTTCAATATATTCTTTTAGTTTTTTAGATTGTCCTCTGAATCTTCCCCAATCTTTATAACACTCTCTCATTGCAGATTTAGCAGCTACTGGTTTTACAAATGCCCATTCCGATTCTGGATGCAGAACACCATTCCAAACAACGTCTTGTTGAATTTTCTTTAGGTCATAAGCAACTTTAGAAAAAGCAGATTTCTTTTTACCATCAACTTCCATGTATAAAAAGTCTTTATGACCTGAATAATCGGGAGCAATAACTGGTAAACCACAATATGCAGCTTCCCATAGTGGCAAGCCAAATCCTTCACCGTGACCAAAGTTTATGATTGCTTTAATCTGTGGATGAACATAGAGATTATGTACATCATCCTCACTCATATCTCCATGTAGAAGATATACTTTGCATTTGTGATTTGGATAAGATTTCAATATATCTTTGATTCTTTTATTGCATTCTTCACGATCGAGTAGTGAATTGTTGGCGTTGTTTATTTTACAAACTAAGCCAACTTTATCATTTTTAAATTCATCTAAAAACCAACGAATCGTATTTTCTAAATTTTTGCGCGGACCCCATTGGGCAACACATAAAAAGTTGAAATCATAATCTAGCGATAACCATTCTTTGTGATTATCATATTGATTGAATTTTTTGATTGGATAACCAATAACCTCAACAGATTTATTAAGTTTTAAATCAAATACGCGACCAAACTGATCTTGTGCTTTCCAAGAAGTCTGCTCTAAAACATCTTTGGAGTGTTGTGAAACCGTAATTACTTTATCGCACTCTCTATTGAGAATGTCAATCCACTCTGGAGCGGCTTTAGTTGTTTCAATTCCCGCAGTAACTTCAATCGTAATTGGGGCTTTGCGCTTCAATTCATTGGGAATGCCAACATGAACATATATGTCAAACTGTAAATTTTGTTGAAGTGACATAACAGTCTTATTGATGATTGAATCAAACCATTTTCGCTCTTCATCATCCTCAAACAACCAAGAAGTATGACCCCATGCTACAGGAATAGCATATATATCAAAAAATTCTTCTTGTGATCGGAGAGAGCGCATGACTAAACGTGCGTGCTCACCATATCCCGATTGTGTGAGAATTGGACCTTCAACTAAAACTTTCTTTTTCATTATGCAACCTCTTTGATTGACCAACGTTGGTAATTCTTTCTATTATCCCATGAACCTTTTTCTTCATAAACTTTGGTAAGTAATTTATCCCATTTATCAAGTATATCTTTTTGATTATAATTCTTCATAACGTGAGCACGACCTTTCTTACCCATTTCTTTTCGTTGTTTGCTGGTCATATTATACATCTCTTCAAGAGCACCAACAACTTGTTCTTGCGAAACTTTATCTTCGTGAATAAATGGAACTTCTTGTGAACCAATCACGTATTTGGCGGCTGGTTCTAGACCAATGCCAAACCAATCTTTACCATCAGTTACTTGCTCTTGTAAACCACCAGTCATTGTACAAATAATTGGCGTGCCAGCAGCTAGTGACTCAAATGTCGCCAAACCGAAACCTTCAGCATCGGCAATGTTGATTGTAACGTCAGCCATGTTATACATGGTGTTTAGGCTTTCTGGTGCTGTCTTTTGTAGCGAAAACAATACTTCTCCATTTATCAAACCAAGTTCTTCAATAATAGCTTGAAGATTTGGACCATTTGGGTCGCTTGGTTCAGTATGCATTAAGAGCACTGCCTTATCTTTTCCAACTTTATTTAGAAAGTCATTGAACCAATAAATAACTGCTCCCGGTTGTTTGCGGCGGGCGTTTCTGTTATTCCAATACACAAGGAACTTATCTTCTTTCCAATTGGGGAAGTTTTGCTTGCGAAGCTGTTTTATTTCCTCGTCTGGAAGAGGCATAAATATATCTGTGTTTATTGCGTGAGGAATATATTCACACTCAACTTCTGGGGCAACCGTGCGTACAATGTCGTCTGTTACTTTGCTAATTGTCGCGACAACATCATTAGAAATATAATATGGTTTGTTAAAAGTTGGGTAAGGATAATTATCCCAAACATGGTAATAAACCATTGGAACCAATGGACGAATCTCGTTGGCAATGCTCCATAACCATCCATAAAATCTTGGATCGGTCATGAACCATAAAATGTCAGGCTTTTCTGAACGAATAATTGAGCGAACA
>Ga0099848_1000020_pt1 | contig 54034 bp, 25 predicted proteins | sample CB_VirMetaG_3_FD_78179 | JGI IMG/M metagenome (GOLD analysis project Ga0099848, IMG submission 78179) | Freshwater to marine saline gradient viral communities from Chesapeake Bay - CB_1508_1S Viral MetaG | ecosystem: Environmental > Aquatic > Marine > Coastal | place: USA: Chesapeake Bay...
AATAAATATTAGTGTTCCCAGTAGGGCGGAGGCTACTATGGCTATAGAAACTGATATTCTTTTTACTCTAGTGCTATCTGACGTTAAGTTTAATATCTGCATAGATATAATCCAATTTATCAGCAAAATAAAGGCAAGCACATAGAGAATATTTATTATCATAGTTTTCCTGTGAGCATGGGGATACTGATTGGAAACTTCTCCTTAGCCATTACATAGACGGCTTGTGCGTATTCCTGAATCTCTTTTTGTGCATCCTCTTCCAATCTTTGATTGAGGAAGAGCGCCACTGACTGCAAACTGCACGACCATCTGTATATTACATGCATGCTGTATGCCGGAAGGAATAGTCTAGCCTGTTCAGGTGCTACACCAGCTTCCATGGCGGAACGATACATGCTTTCGCACTTATCTATTAGACTTAACAACTCAGTAGTAAGGAAAGAACCAGTTAGTGGATCTACTGGTCCTCCAGATCCCTGCTTTTTATCATCTGGGGCTAGTCTCCAGTCTTCCTTTTTTGGTACATAGAAGTCTGGCTCCATCGTTATGTATCGCCTACTTGACTCATTCCATGAGTCCATTGTGTGATCGGATCCAACAACATACTTCCAGTGTTGGCGAGCGACCATGAGAGGTGCCTTAAATTCAAATGTTAAAAACGCATGCCTAAACGGCGACATATGATTTTCTCTAGCCAAAAAATCCAAAAGTCTTGCATCACCTGGACCCATTTCGCTGACTTCTTTTGCGAAGGAAGCTCTTGCTGCGTTTACTACCGAAAGATCTGAGCCCATATGATCGACTAATCTCACATATCCATTATTCAAGACATCAATTTTATTCAACTCTTTTTCACTCATCTTCTTCTATGTCTTCTTCCTCATCATCATCATCGTCGTCTAACTCAAATATTATATCATACTCATCATCTTCATCGCCATAATATTCTGATATAACATCATTGAAATCTATACAGCTCTTATATATGGATGAAAGTAGGCTGTGAATAATATTGTCTGAGACAAAAACTAGTTGATCTTCATCAACAAGATTTCCATATATCATATCAGAAACATTATTGGCCACCTCTATTAAGGTCTGCTGAACAAGAAGGAGCTCCTTTATGGTCATCACCCTATTGTTTCCAAATGATTCTTTTATCTCTTTTAATTCTTCTGAATCAATCATTTCGGAAAAAATTTTATCAAACTCTTCTGATCTATCATCCATAAATTTTCACTTAATAGGACACGCACCATCTGCACATTCTAAATTATCTATTGAGAACTCATTCATGTTGTCGATAAAAAGTACATCATCCTTTATTTTAGATTTCATTTTAACATATTCAGATTCGCTAATCTCCTCATATGGAGCCATAGCAAATCCGTGATCACTGTGCAAGAGGAACGATACCGACTTTAATTTGTTCTTATAGTTCTTCTTCATCCACTCTTGTATTTCAGGGAGTTCTTCTTTACGGTAATAAACCGTTACCGAAACATTGTTGTCCGCCCAGTCGCTTTGAGCTCTAACGACCCAATTAAGTTGATCTATGGCTGTTAGATCCTTTGCTAGTGTAGCGTGATCCGGGGTCTTACACGGGAATGATACAACGCACACAGTATGATTCTCTTTACCATCTAATCCAATATCATACTGAACGTCATATCCTTTATCTCTACAGTAATTAACCAGTGGATCACCGCTTCCCATTCTTACTCTACGAATATAGTACTCTGCGTATGCGGGATGTATTCCTGGTGTAACGCCAGCCAGCAAACTTAATGTTCCAGACGGCTTTACTGTAGTTAGTTTGATCGATGCATTTATGCCTACTTCCTTAGACCACTTTTCGTCAAACGACTTTAGTGCCTCGTAGCAGGGTCCGACCCAGGATAGCTGCTCTTCGGTAGCTTGCAGCCAACCGGTTACCCCCTGTCCAAGTCTGCGATTCTTAGATATAACAGCTTGCGACTTAGCATAAGGGTATGCCAAGGTTGTTATTGCCTTTTGTGTTTTGTAAAGGAGAGTACTTAAGTCAATTAGCTCTTCTTTACTTTCGATATTTGGTAGGAATATTTCAGCTAGATTGCAGGGTTCACCATCCTCTAGGCCTATTTCGCCACATGGGTTAGTTCCTATGACAGCTCTGTCATTCACCTTTTCGCCTAGGCGACCAGTCTTTCTAATTAAGTCTCGATTAATCAGACCATATGGCTCTCCAGTTCCATCATAGCCCTTCCAGAATTCATCGATGATTTCATCATACGAATCGGCAAAGATCGAGTTATTTGAATTCCCACGCCAGGCTGGAATGTCGCCCTTTGCCCAGTTCTTTGCCCGCAAGTACAGGAAGTCATCAGGGTCACCTATGGCAATTTGAGCAGAGCGGCGAGCCGATCCAGCTACAACAATTTTACCAATTATATTACATATATCCAGTGCGTCTACTGAGCGAATTTTCTTCCCGACTCTTGCTTCGAGAATCTTACATATGTCAGCAATACCTTCTATTAATACCTCTGGCCCAGAAGCTGTTCCGCCGAAGGTCTTAAGCGGTGCACCAAATCCACGTATAAGAATTGTGCTATAGGTAAAAGATTTGCCAGTGTTAAAATAGCTATCCAAAACCTTACCTAAAAGAGATGACCATCCTTGACGAGAATCTGGAACTATAAAATCTGCGTCATTTGTTTTAATATGAGATATTCCACTAACTGGTCTCACCTTTGGCAGGTCATGAACGACCGCTCTTTCGACAGTAAAACCAACTCCACCACCAACCATCAAATGATCCATGAGGAACTGAAAGTCCTCAACTTTTGATATTGTGGTCATCCAACAGTTAACCAGCGAGACTCCACTCATTTTCTCCACTAGTGGAGTACCTAACTGCCACAGTGATCTACCGGCAAATATTCCTTTAAGATTAAAGATATAATCAAAGAGTCTCTCTGCTTCCTCTTTGGTATAGCCAGCGCCTATTGCCTGAGCACCTTCTATGCAACGAGCTATCGTTTCATACCAGTATTCTTTTCTGTTTAGACCTTCTATGTCTCTTGAGTATGTTCTTCTGTAGACTATTTCTCCCATGCCGTTGAATCCCCACGGCACTGTCTTGTCTGCGTAGCTATTTACGAAGTCTTCTGAAAGAATATTGTATGACATTTATGTTCCCACCTTTTTAATATATTTAGAATTTGTTTTTGATAACTCAGCTTTTTTTATTTTTACTATCTGATCCATACTGTAGACTTTATGTATTTGCTTTTCTAGGAAATAGCCACTTCTCCAGTTCAATACATCATCTATATTTTTCTTGTGCTTTAAAAACACATTACATATAACTGCTCCGCCGTATGCTCTGACTAAATTTTTTATCTTTTCTTTTACAGCTTCAAACGATTCTTTATCCTGAAACTCCTCTTCTGAAACCTTTTCGTATATCCAATTGTATGCCTGACGAGTAATTGGAGAAACATCTATCGGATCTATAACACCAAACTTAATTATTTCATTCCGCTTAATTGAAATATCCAAGTCCTCTTTAAGTATTTCCATAAAGAGACTTAACCAGTCCCTATCGTTAAACTGCTTCCAACCCGTACACCAAAAAAGTAAGTTACTGGCCGGATCTGGTATTTGTATTTTTTCTACCAGAGGAAGTATAGTAGCGCAGCTGATTGCCTTCTTAATATGGTTTTTTGCTAAATCATCATCTTTATATTTTTTTGTTGCATTGAGCCACATTGATGATATGTGCGGCTTCCAATCAATTGGTGCAACATATAGTCTTAGGTACTTATCCGCTAAATCAACTGAGATAGAATTTTCTGCTATTGCAATCTTCAAATCTTGAACTGACATTTAAACCCTTATAATCTCCAATAAACACATTTAAACTTATAAAACGTTCCCGAGAACGAAACAACCCCGCCTAGAGGCGGGGCCGTCCCTTACTCTATAAGTGGCATTATACCACAGTTTTCATTTTTAGATGACCTGTTTAAAGGTATATTTTATCACTTAAGAGTAGCAGCGCTCCCTGGGTCACCAACTCGCGTTGCGACAAATCCTTTTAGAACGCTTATGCCAGCTGCCACGGCTGCTGTAAGAGCTGATTTAGCTTCGTCCACTCCACCAACAGTGTAAACCGCAAGGAAAGCTTGTGCTGCTGTCCATACGGCTCTTTCTAAAACGTCTTTCATTAATTTATTATCCATATATAAACTCCTTATCGTGTTAAGTTCTTTCTGATTAGCTTCTCTATAAGAAGATGAAAAGTTAAACCTAGCCACACTCCTATAAATATACTTCCTGTTGTTGGTTTTTCTGTTAATCTCCAAAATGATCTAGTTAATGTCTCTATCTTTTTGGACTTTATAGCATACACATCGTAAGCTATAATTCCTAGTGCAACTGCGACCCATGCGCCCACTCCAGATTTTCTTGCTTCCTTCTCTAGAACAAGCGGGCCAGAGAATGCACTAGAGAGCCTTCGCAGAAGGAACACCTCTAAATTCTTTAACTCTGTTTTGTCCATACTCATTATCATAACCTGTTGGGTAAGCTTCTCCGTATCCTGATTTGAATACTACAGCGCTCTCGACTCCGCTGAAAGCGGTCGGGATGAAGTATCCGAATGAACTTGGTGCTCCCTCTTCTTCAGATCTACGATCATGGCCGACATCAGAAAGAACTCTAGCTGATGAAACACCATCAAATATGTAGTTATTGTAGCGATACTCGGTAAAGTACGCATTGGCCTTTCCAAAAGTTGAAGGAAAGGCTGCCGATCCGACTAGTCCCTTGTACTCTTTTGGTCTGAATCTCGCACCATCATATGTGGCGGTTCCATCGGCAAAGTCTCCTGACAATGGGTGAACATAAAGTGTTGTTCCATTGAAAATCTGTGACAGTAGAACGTTACCAGGGTGGCGACCCGTACCAGGTGTATGATCGTTATCTGGTGCTCCATCTAAAATGTGATCAGTGCTATATAACGGGTAGTAAGAATATGTGCCAGCACCCTTTGCCTTGCCGGTCATGCTCGTATATGGGTTAACCATATTTGCACTAGTTCTACCTTTTAGAACGGGTCTTGGACCCACATAAAATGTAGCCATTTTTTTTCTCCTTATAAAACGGTATGATTAAATAGTAATTTATCTTTTCAGTTTTTCAACTTAATTATACTCAATAACTAAGTCTGAAAGAACGGGTGGTGTAGTATCATCTAACATATTCAGGGTAACCTCAACCCAGACTGAGGCGGACGATCCAGGATTGGTAACACCATACACACCACCACTTTCATATATAATCCTGTATGAAAATATAGAAGACAATAAACTTCTTGGAACGTTATATATTTTTGGCGTTACGGAAACAACTTCATTTATAAAATCTCCGTTAGACGGAGTGAATTTGATAATTGTTTTACCCGATTGCAGGTACTTATTAAAGCCAACATCTAGATCAGAAAGTCCATAACTATATATGTGCTGTGAATTCTCAGAAAAATAATCTCTTTTCTTGAACTTTATTCTTATTGCAGTAATATCTTTCTCTGCGAAAACGAATTTCAAAGGTCCCGCATTTTCGATTGAGTCCGAACCAGAAACATACCATCCACCTGGTGCCACCTTACCAATTGCATCTGTTTCACTGTCATATAATGCTTCTGAATTTAGTGGAGTCCATCCATCAGAATTATTTAAAGATGGATTTACTTTTGTCGTATATTCTATCAAAGATATATCTGCACCGAATGAGGGGAAGGGATTTAGTTGCAAGTAGTTACTCTTAGAGCTGGAAGATGCTTGTGTTGGGATTAAAACATACAGCATCATCTGTGCCCCGTAGGCTGAAGAGGTTGGAGAAACTATAGTTCTGTTCCAAACCTTATCCATAGAATCTAGTACTGCGTTGTAGACTGGGGTTGTTTCAACAATTGCACCAGGAGAATCTATTCCGTTAAAAGAATTATCAATAAAAGATTTAAAATAACTTGGTATTACCTGACCATATGTTGGGTCAGAAAACTTTAGCCTAGAGTAAGAACTACTAGATACCCTTGGAAGTGTTATGACATTGTATGTTGGGTCAAAACTTAGTAGTTGCGTACTGGGTATTGCAAAAGATGTTCCGACAAAACTTGAGTAGTCTAACTGACTATATGAACTAATCGAAACTCTCCTGGAGGATGCTTCCAAAGCTGCAATTCTCGACTCTAGGTCTGCTATAGCTGCGGATATAGAAACATGATCTTTGAGTACTCTCTCAAAAGTTTTTGCCAATTTGGAATCTATAAGTGAAGCTTTATTGTACAGATAAACTAAATCCTTATAGTTTTCCTCTATTCTGAGGTTGTAGTCCGCACTATCTACAGGCCCATTATACTTATAGTCCCTCTTGCTTGTATGTATTATATCTGCCATAGAACTATTCCTTTTCAAGTCTTTCTATTTTATTTTTTATCCTAGATAGCCTAGAACTTATTTTGTCCATACTATCCAGATAAAGATCCTCCAATTGAGCTGACGGTGAGTCGATGTAAACCTGCACACCATCAACCTTATGACTCAGGCCATCTTCGAGCATTGCTTCTGTAGTTAAATCTGCTTTATCACCGATAAAATATTCTAAGTCTGTTAGTATTTTTTGGTCCACAGAGTTAAGCTCATTTAAGATTCTGGTAATATCTATTTTAAGTAAGTTGGTTTCCAGATTTTCTTTTTCACTTAACCTACTAGATCTATACCTAACCCTACTCCTACCTAGTAACGGTTGTTTTTTTCTATTCTTGATTTTAAAATTAAAGTATGTTTTAGACATTTATATCACCAATCAGGAATGTTTAAATTTTATTTTTATTGAATCCAATGAAGGAGTTTGAAGTGGGTTATCAAATCTTGAAAGAGTAGCCCTATACCTTATTGCGGTAACTGCATCTGAGGCATTGGTCATATATCTAATTAAAGATCTGGTTTCAATATTTTTAGAGGCGAGTATTTGCTTTTGCCCATATACTTCGTCTATTGTAAAGACTGACACACTGTCGTTACATCTTCTTCTGAATTCAATTGGATCTAGATAGTTAAAGTAATCCAAAAATATAGTTCCATATTCAGAAAGGCTAGACCCAGACATCAGATTAAATGACACAACAGAAGTTGATTCTTTGTCATAGTAAATTTCTATCGTGTTTACCCCAGCCTTAAACTGCCACTCTATAGATGCCGAGCTATTTCCCGACGGAATATCACTAATCATAGATCCATTTAAGTAAACTGAAACATTAAAAGAGTACTCCTGCTTAACAAAAGTATGTACAGCGTTAACAGCTTTTTCGCATAATATCTTTGTTTTAAATACTCCAGAACATGGGTTTTGTATTGGCGTAGTTGTTGATACCACCTGGTCCTGTATCTCTGATACTAAAACGCTTGAGTATGCGCTATTAATTTTTTCCGTCCAGTAGTCTGGGGATTTATATAATACGGTTGTTCCCAAGAAGTCATTATGTATTTCACCGTAATGCTTAAAAGAATTTAGGCCAGAAAGTATGTAGGGTTTTATTATCTCTTGATTGGTATCCAGATACGCTATCCTATACGCAATGGCAGAAGAGTATGGGACTACGATAGGATTTAATGCTGAGTCAACCTGAGAATCCTCAGAAAGAGGTATCTTGAGTAGGTCTGACCCAGAGGAACCTATAGTCTTAGAGGTCTGCGACGAGGAAACTAAGTTTACATATGTTTGATTTTCATTAACATAGTAATTTAATGGTTCTATCGGAATCCAATTAAAATCTGATATTGAGTTAGGACTATTAACGTCCGCTGCAACGTAATAGGATATCTTTGTACCCTGTGGGACCGAATCTTCAACATCTATGGCTACAGTAGATATTTCAAAAGATTTATTATCGTTTGATGGAAGAGAAATAGGTGAGGATACTATATTAGCTTTTGAGTCATGATAGTTTGCGCCCAGTATGAGTTCCCTAATTCCAAATCTATATATATACGGATTATACTCAGAGGCAGAAATCTCGTCTGCAACTGTTTTAACAAATGTTATAACAATTCTATCATAATAGGTTGCTATCGGATTAAAAGAAAATCTATTATAGTCTGAAGACGATGCTTTTGAGAAAAGCTGTTCTTCAAAATCCGAAGAAGATGGTATGCATCTGAGGTATATTGACGTCGGGGACGACATCATCAATTGTGCGCTAACTTTAGAAATTTGAACCTGAGAAGTTATCGGTATGCTCAAAGAAAGAGAGGCTACGCTTTGACTTTGTGTTCTAACTTCCTTTTGCCAATACGTATCATTTAATCCATCAAACATAGTGTCATAGTCACTAATTGGTTGATCAACTGAAACATTCTCTCCGTTTACCCTGAGCGTGTAAGTAATTCCTTGTGAAACTATTCTATCAACAGCTATAGCGTTTGAATACTCAGATGTAATAACTGGAATCTGAACATTATTATTGACAACGTCAACATGTGCATTGGTAAAATTCAGGTCTACGGAACTAATATCTAAAAATTTATCGCTGAATGAATAGAAGAATCCGCTTGAATTTGAGTTTTCAAACAAAAGCTGATCAACTCTATCTTCTAATTTAGATCTTTTTAGTCTTAGATTCTCAACCTTGTTGTTTAACACGTTAATAACTTTAAAAATTTCTGCGTTGTTGTCGTACAGGCAATCGTAAAGAACTTCTACGTTAAGAAGTGAGTTTGCAATAAGCTCATTGATCAACTCATTGTCGACCAAGCCTTGTGAGGCTAGGGCCTGGTAGTCAACGTCAACAGGGGAGCCAAAATCATACCTTGAAAAGAAGGCGTTAAAAGCTTTTCTAACTTCTTGGTCTGAAGGTTTTGATCCATTGGAAAGATATAGCTTATATATATTGTTGAGGAATTTTCTTTTTTGTACCGTTGATATATCCACTATGTTCTAACTTTCGCTATTAGTTGATATGAATAAATTAAAGGAGTAATATTTTTATTCCTGTTTTTAGTAATACTCATTTTAAATATAAGGGTATTAACTGGATTAGATACGTTTGGATAATTAAAATAACTAACCCCTGGGAGCTTGCTTGTTTCTGGAATATTCTGATTAAAGGCAATTACTTCTGGGACCGAAGAATAGTCTAACTGTATTGGAGATATTTGTATCCAGTTAGAGCCGCCATCAGATACATAATAGTTGATAGAAATATCTTGAAGATTTTCTCTTTCTATAAAAAGATCTGTACTTAACATAAGTGTTTCGACAGGTGAATCAAAAATAAATGGTTTAGAAACAATTTCTGCTTCTGAAGAATATTTTTCATATGAAATTGATACATCCCTTAGGCCAATTGCAAATCTTTTTGCTGGAATAACATCTTCTTCCTTGGAAAGTGGAACATTGTAAGAGACCGTCTGTGGATCAACTTGATGACTATAATTTTCTACCTGAATATTTTTTATGTATATGTATTCATCATCAAATGGGGAATCTTCTTCAAACAAAATTGTATTTAGAATTTTAAAACTACCATCTATATAATCTGAATTATTTGCAAACCATAATGAGATTTGACTCAAATCAGAAGTTGTTTCTTCTTCTTTTGAATATCTTTTAGCCTTTCCATATACCTCATCATAAATAAATCTATCAGAAAAGACCAATCCCGTTGGACCGAGAGAGACTTCTCCAGGAGGTGGTGGCCAATTCTTGAAATCAGAAAAGTAAAATTTAGTTCCAGTTGAAACTTCTTCGAAGGTAATAATGTTAAACTGATCAGTGTACTTATCTTTTTTAGTTGAAACAGTACAGTTTGTGTAATTAAAATCCGACTGCTTGATTGAGAATGGATTTGTAATGATTGGAAGAAGTTTTCTTATATCAAAATCAACCTCCACATATCCAGTCAATAGGTCTGGAGAAAATCTATCCAAGCCAACGAATGGACTGTCCGATGCGGATGACTCAGGATAATTCGGCTTCCAATACGCGTGCATTATTTCTATCTCTTTAGGATTGTTCTGCTCAAAGGTTATGTCTACTTTAGATAATATTCTTTCATTAAACTTTATTTGAGCTTTGTTATAGTAGTAGTTTTTAGAAACATTAATACTTAGAGGATCTAAGGAGGAACCAATATAAAATGGATTAACTAGAGCCTCTTCATACGAGCCGTCTTGGCCATACAGTTTTACGGAGCTAACCTTAACAACACCCATCGAGGCAAAGTAGGGGACTATCTCTATCGAATTTGCTAAGCTAGCACTAGTCGACTCTAAAGATATTGTCAAAGAAAGGGGTTGAGACTCATCAAACCTAGACCAGTCCACAAGAGATCCAGCTCTTACACTGGGATCATAGTTTGCTGTAGCCACGTAGCAAAATTCGTTATCTGAAGGTAACGATGACTCGGCATAACCGCTTTTGTCTACGTTGAGTGCTTCATATTCAAAGTATGTTAGAGGGTTTGAATCAGAAACTGATGATAAACTAGCTATACCAGGGTTTTCAAGCCCGACATATGAGTATACGTTGTATCCATCTTGACTAATAGCGCTCCTTACTTCGTGATTATTGCCAAGAAAACCATTACCAGAGGTAATAGATATATTTTTCACCGGCCATGGTCTGATAGATTCAACTGGAAGAGTAAGTGCCCCATCTTGAACCAGTGGCAAAAGTCCTTTTTTTACCTGAGAAACATCTATGTAATCCATATTGTCAAATGAGTCACCTAAATATATTAGGTCTTCTGACTCAGATCTATTATACATCTGTAGTATTTTTGATTTTGAGGATATTCTTTCTATGTATTTTTTCTCATTCTGTATTTCATTTGTAAACATATTGAATACGTTTATAATTTTTGCACTGAGATAGTCTGTCTGAGACGCAGCGTTTCTTATATCTTGAGAGAAATCTTGAGAAAACTTATTAAACTTACCAGACCTGGGTGGCTCACCTTTTATGTACGGATCATACTTTGTAATAGGAGCAGATACATTTTTATATAAATCTGAAAGTATGTCATTGTATTCCTGTAATCTTTCTTGGTTTGACTTAAATTGATTCTGTACGTCTTTCAAGAAAAAAGATCTTAGTCTAGAATATATTTGCTGAAAAGCTAGTGTATTGGATGAGACTTGTGCCATTTTATTATACCTACTATATACTATTTATAGTTCTAAGTTTATCGTAATAAGGATTAAAATTAATTACTTTCATTTTTAAAAGAACAGAATCCATTGCAGATGATACAACCTCCGGTACATTTTTTCTTGTAATTAATCTAAATCTTGTATCATTTGGTATGTATTCATATTCTACTACAAAGCTCTGCTGAACTTCAGTATTAAATATTAACTTCTTTCCATTCTGGACATAGAAAGTTCCTGTTGAAGTTGGGAATACAACTTTTTCTGGTCTATTAGTATAGTTTGTCATATTTATCGCCAGCGTACCGTCCAATAGTCTAACTGTTATGGGCGAATATCCAGATCCGTCATCGGCAAATACGGTTCCTGTTTGCGCATTATATGAGGAATTTGCTATATACTTCTGCCTAACATAGGGAACGTAACTAAGGTCTATTGTCCTATCTAATCCAGTGCCATAGAAGATTTCTCCAGAACCATTTTGACCATAATATCTTTTTGCTGAGTCCTTAAAAACCCCATACTTTTCAAAGTCTATCTGGTACGCATCTATCGTTGATAGGTCTGGTTCATAGGAGGCACACCACGTAGATAGGGGCTTGAATATATTGGGATCCTGCAGGTATAACCTATTGCTTGCATAAACATAGGAGTACTTACTGCTTTCAACAATCATTCCATCAACGTAAAGTATTATACTATCTGGTACAGCTCTAAATCTTAGGTTGCAAAATAGACTATTCGTATCGAAGAATAAAACCTCAGAACTCACAGTGTCCGCGTCGTAGGGGAGGATGGGTATCCAGTCGCTTTCCCTGCTTGGCGTTTGACTATTTGATATTGAAAGTTCATGAGAGAAGAAGTCCGATATATCATAAACGTTAGATCTTGTGGAGCTATCCACCTTAAGCTCTTTGACCTTAGCTTTCAATGCAACCACTTGACCATCTGTATTTATCTTTTTTGATACATAACAAGCCTTGTCTACCTCTGCAGATTTTGTTACGTAAAAGTCTATAGATCCTATACCGAATGAGTACTCATAATTATCGTATGACTCTCTGCCGGAAAGTATTCTAATAGCTTCCGAAACAGATCCGTTTTTAATTGGACTTTCATAGTACTGATTGGCTATAGAATGTACGGTATTTGAGTTTTGTTGCGGCAGGAGTGTTGACAATATATTTGCTGGTCTAGACGTCTGCCTGCTAGACTCAACATAAATTGTTTTGTCTATAAAATCATTATAGTTATCTAAAACTAGAGACATGGATGCAACTAGGTCTGCAAATATTGCTGACTCAGCGAAGAAAGGTCTGTCAGTAAAATCTGTATTATTTACCATAAATAATTCATCTTTTATCTGATTAATATAACCATCTAAGTTTTGAGGGAACTTATGACTATACGTGTCATATTCACTTCTTCGAATTGTTTCTAATCCCTTAATTGTATTCTTTCTTCTAAATAAATAGAATACAATGTCTTGAATTAGACTAAAGCTATTTCTTCTTTCTTCAACTCTTTTATCCACAAATCTCTGAAGATGCTTTGAGTTTAATTCAGATGCCAAAGGAATCGGATTGGATCTCATATATGCTGGTTGATTAAATATGAATAAAACTTTTCTAACTATACTTTCAGGAAAATGAATGTCTGTTATACTATCAAGAATCCTAGGTGCATCCAAGCACCTGATGTGCTGTTCTTCGTATTCAACACCGGAGTTCTGCTCCAAAGAAGTATCTTCCGTAAAGATAACTAACTGCAAAAGCTTTAGTGAATTACCATGAACTGGCTTAATTCTTATGCTATCCATCTTAACAGATGTTGAGAATTCCAACTCAACAGCGGATTGTGCGCCGGAAGAGTTGGTAGAATTGAAGTCAAAATATGAACTATATTGAACCAGGTCGTTATTAATTAAACTCGGAGACTTGATTGTTGTCATCCAGGCATCTTGGTTTAGATCGTTTATGACGCTCTCAAAAGATGATTCACTAGTTACATAGTTAAGGTAGTTTTTTTCTACTTTAATGGATTTAATGTTGTCTAGCACATTAATCCTACTTACTGAGGAACCCATCTTAAATGCCCCATGTATTGAGTCTACAAACCCATTGCCGTCCTGAGGGAATGGTTGCCCATCTCTATCAGGAATGACAAAAGTGTATCCATCATACAAATAACTATTATATGAATTGTCAAACTTTTCTAAATAATTAAAATTAAAATAATCATCTTTACCAGATAAAAATTCATAATTATCTATAAACAATTTTAAATTCTTTATGTCATCTTCCAGTTTTTCTATATCAGAAGAAAAAATGTCTATCATAGAATTAATTACAAGGCCTGCTGAATTTGCTCTAGAATATAACTCTCTCATTCTTAGATATGTATCTCTAAATAAATCTACTATAATATCTTTATCTAAGATACTTAGTGGTGCAACCTTTTCTGCTACAAAAGAAGAAGTTGATGAATATGTGCTAAGCGTAGATATTATTGACTGAACATCTGTCTTGTTTGCCTTCATTTCTCTTATTAAAGAAGATACAGTAGATCTAGTAGAGGAAGATATTCTAACCAATGAATCGGGTAGTGTACTCAGCATGTCAGCTCCATGTGTTTCCTTGCATGTCTTGAATCTCAAATACTATGCCTGCAGTTAGGTTATCTTTAATGATTCTGTAAATTTCGTTTTGATCGACAAAGTTATTCTTTACCTCTTCAGGTATTCTAATAATAACATAGCCGCCCTTTGTGTAGGCTTCGCTATCAGCCGAATAGATGTCCCAATTATATAGTACACCTGGTAGTTCGTTAATTAATTTATTAAGATCTTTAGTTTCAACAACTCCGCCACCACGTGTCCTGGTATCGAGAATGCTAGGAGGTGTATTCTGTGGCTTATCCATGACATATATAGTTCCAAGCGGAAGAGCCAGTGGGTTGTATAGTGATGAAGATTTATTAAAGATACTAGAATCATACGTAAATGACACAACCGGATCACCCTGATATTCTTCAACTTTAACCAAAGATTTACCCAATCCAGTGGTGAGGGCATACTTGTACAGGGTTTTAGGATTCAAATATACATACAGGGGTTTATTAAACGATATTAAATCATAGTCAAGTACTGGGTTTAGGGGAACGCTGTTTCCGTTTACTTCCTTTATGAAGTTGTAGTTCATCTTAGTTGTGTAACTAACCTTAATTAGATCTGAATCTGATGGAACTATCCTGGAATTAAATTGAACTATTCCTCTTTGACAATCTATATTTCTTATATCTGAATATGGAACTCTTGCCCATTCAGAATTAATAGACTGTCTTATGTATATTTCTATAACAGGTTTTATTACATCAAAGACGGAAGTCTCGTAAGAACTTGGATGATTCCATGAAAGTATTGGATTCCTTCTTACCCTTATATTTCTTTCATCTAACAAGAACGGTGATTCATCATATATGTCATGATATCCACTACCATATATTTTTGATCTTGAGTTTTGCTTTAGGTCTGTTGTTGAATAAACAGCTTCTAGTACTTGACCTCTATATGAATCCATCCAATTATTTGAGGAAAACTCTCCGTCTATCAAAACCGACTTTCTAAAAGCCCCATTTGTAACTGGCAGCTCCCATGTATCAAACCTGCTCAAATAAGCGGGTATTTGATTAATTTTTATTGCTGCTGGTTGATGCATTACAACTGAATAAATTGGAGCTATGTACTTTAATGGTATTTGAACCGGTCTAAATGTATTATTACCGGAAGAGCCTATGTATTCGTTGTCATTTAGAGAGTTTCCGTCAGCATCTATTGCAGCTACGCCTATGAAAACATTTTTGTTTACATAGTCAACATATTCTATTCTATTTCCTAAAAATTCTTTTTCATTTAGATCATAGAAGCCAAATATAAATCCATCTCTACTTTCAGTATCATTATATAAAACAAAAGAACCAAATCTGAGGTCAACATCTTCTGAATCTATTGTTGAAAGAATATCTGATTGATTTGGAAATCCCACCTTATTACCGCTTGCGTCGCAAAGTAGTAGAACTCCATCATTTATATTGACATCCTTTCTTTCGTCAGAATATATTACAGAATTTTCCTCGGGGGTTCTCAAGAAATATCCACTTGATAATCCTATTGTGTTTTCATTATATATTCCATCAGCAAAGTATACTGAGGACGTGGAAAATCTTATCGAGCCACTAGAAACTGTGTATGACACGGGGTTAGTTTCCGCAGATCCGTCCTCCCATATTAGCTCACCATTTAAATTTGATACGCTTGATAACCCATATGATGAACTTGATATTTGCATTGGGTAAGAGGATATTGTGAACTGCAGTGTGCCGTCTCTTTCTCCTCCAATGGAAACAGTCTTTGAAACATTATAATATTGTGAGTAGGCGTAGTTTAAGTTATATGTTTTATTATTGTAAGTGAAAGACTTTAGCTTTAGATTTTTATTCTTTATTAAATCATTCCAAGATTCAGAATTTGCCTGAACAGAATAAGAAACAACTTCGCCTGGCCGTACTATCCCCCATTTAGCTGGATCTAAATTAAAGTCATCTATCTCAAAATTAAACGTAGCGTCCACGTAATCGACCTTAAAGGTACCATCTGCTGTAGGGTCAGTGCCTGGGTTGGTTACAACTTGCTCAATCTTAGCGTAAACTCTTATGCGGTTTATTCCAAACCCTTCTGCCTGACCATATTTAGATGGGTTTAATCTATTACCTCTAACAAATATGTATCCATAATCATACATTCCATTATTAAAATCTGGAAAATCTATCGTATAAGTATTGGAATTCTTAGTCAGGTAATTAGACATTTGCGTATATTGAAATATGTTATTTGAAAAACCTTTTTTCAATCCGGCTGCAGTTATCTCAAAGTTACCCCAATCACCAGTCTCTCCACGAATTTCTATTGACTTAATCTGAGTTGTAAAAGAAGGAATTTTAAAGAAGATTACATCTTCACCAACTCCAGGACCTACAGTTCCAGAAAATGTCATCTTTCTATATGACTTTTGTGACTCTATTTCAAATGCTTCCACTGTATTAACTGCTGCATTTATATATGCCAAAACCTTTGCAGTAACTTCTGATGGTACGCTGGTCTTTGTAGATGCATCCCAGATGTCTTTTCTTTCTCTTTTAACTTTTTTCCAAAACTTTGCAAAGTACCATTTTGTTTCTGAGTCAACTATTCCATCTATGTATCTTTCTCCCTCAGCTTGCTGAAACTTTTTAACACCAGCTGCCGTCAAAGGTCCATAATGCGTATCTAGATTATATGGGTAATAATTCCTATTTCCACCATGATAATTATTATATGTCCAAAGAGTAAACTGAACATATGTCGCGTAGTCACCATATTTTCCACTACTCCAGGCACTAGCCGTATTACCTTCATCTATGTCACCAGTATATGGAAAAATATTTGTTGGACTACTGGTACTGGCAACTCTGTTTAAGTTGTGGTCATCAATTGCAGAAGTTATATCCTCTGCGTTTTTTTCTCCATCAGTATTACCGTATTCTGGTGCAGTTCCTTCTGTATAGTTTGGAACCGATTTCTTTATGCGATATTTTCCACTAAACGATATATTTATTTTCGGAACAAACTCCGATGACTTCTCCGGTCCGGGAATTGCATAAGTATAGGAGCACGAGAGATTAAAGGGATATGATGTAAAAGAGTTTAAAACATTTAGATTATCCCTTAACAAGGCCGTGTCAGAAACACTTATTGGCTTTTCTGTAATTACATAGTTTCCAAATGTATTAAATACCCTAAGCTGAGGAGATCCTTTATCGGTTCTAGCGTAAACCTTTTTAAAGTTATCTAACACCTCATATAAAGTGTAGGAGGAAGGTATTCCTACGTCTATTAATTCTTGCTCTTCTATTTTTTTTGTATTTGTTAAAACAACATCTGGATTAGTAATTTCTATAAATATTTCAACATTATTTAAATAGCTAGATGCCAGAGATGCCCTTGTTCTCGAAAGAAACTTGGCCAATTCTTCCTTGTAAAAAGCCAAGAAAGACTCACTACCTAAGGTTATGTCCCTTGCATATGTGTTTGTGGTTGTATCTGAAGATATATTTACAAAATACTTATCTCTCTCATCATTAAGTAGAGCATCCTGATTCATAACCCACGAAGATTTCCAGTCCGAAACAAAATTAAATACCGCTGACCTTTCATCTATTACCCTCTTACTTTGAGCAAGACAGTATAGAGAGTATGCACAGGTGTTGAATAGTAGCTTCATTGGACCTTCAACAACTCCAGAGTAATAATTTCTTCCACCAGAGTCTAGAGAAGTTTCGCCAAAATTAGAGAATAATACACTTTGATTTGTTGAGGTATCATATATTGAATTGCAGTAATCCATTAAATTAAAAGTAGTAACTAGTATATTACCTCTAGATAAAGAGTCTCCACTGTTAATGACTGGAATAAGTCTTGCTATCGGCTTTGCGTCGCTTACATCTGATACTATTGCACTAATAAAACCAAATGATTCTGATTGGAAATATCTATAGTCCTTATACTGCACATTAAAGTTATTACTCTTATTATTAGACCCCCAAACCCCATAGTATGATTGGGCGTATGACTCTGTTCCATTAAGGAGCTCCCATCCTCCACACTTATTCTTCTCCAACACTGGGTTCTGATCTAGTCTAATTTCATTACCAACCTGTGTATTGGTTGATAGCAGAATGTTCCCCTCTAATCTTTCTGCGCAATTGAAGGGAGCATTACTTAAATCTAATATAAGAGTTTTACTTGACCTAACGAATGCATTAAGTCTTTGTGCTTGATCGGAATTAATTACAGAATTGGGGCACCAGGCTAGTATCTCGTATTGGCTTAGATCAATTTCTGGGTCGTCTATATTGACCTTCCAATAGTCTGCATACGAGTTATCTTGAACCTCTGAATTTGGGTTAACGAAAGAGTAGTTAAGAAGGTTAAACGGTGACAGGGATAGTCTTTGGAATATATAAGGCTTTATGGAGGCGTTGGTTTTTTGTGTCTGGCTATAAAGTACGCCTACCTTTATTGTTTTAAGGTTTCTTTCGCTTGAGCCATATTCATTACCAAAATTAACTATGTCAGTATCTACTGACACATTGTTTCTGGCTATAAATCTCCAGTTAAAAATTTCATACGTTCTATAGTCAGCGAATGCTTTGTTGGGAACAAAGACTTGATAACCATTTTCCGAATATGTATTATTTACTAACTGAGAATACTTATCGTCTAATTTTTTAATAGAATAAGATTTTTCATTATCTAGCGCACTTCCTATTATGAATGATTCTTCTGGAAAGTTTTGAAAAAAAGAAACAGCGTTAACTGGCTCAGAGTATCCAAGTTCCATATTGAATATATTTCCAAAATCATCAGACTCAACCTTATCGTAAACTAACCTAAGTGCATCAGGTTCTGTTGAATCTAGTAAAACAACTATTCTGTGGGGAATCTCTGGCCTATTAACGTTGTCGTCAGTTCTATAAGGTTCAAGTAGTATTCTGTATTTTTTTCTATTCAAAGAACTATCTATATAATCAAAACCATTTCTATCTAACACCTTTATATTAAGACCTACAATTGAATCAGAAGGAATGAAATCTGACTTGGTCCTTAATGTAAAAGAGTTAGGGGCAGATATAAAGAATCTACTGACATATTTATAATGAACATAGTCCGAAGGATTCACATCAGACATCTGTACGGACCTAGTCTGAATGGCAGTAGAAAGCGGTACGTCTGAAACAGTTATTTCATTAGTTGGAAATACATAACTTCCAGAAGATCTTCTCAAAATTCCAAGTTCATCAGCGTAGGCTACTTCTGCTGAGCCAAAAGAACTATCTGATATTTTATTTTCTGGAATAACATATGATTGGTCAACCACATTGACGGTATTAAGTGGAGACACTTCTGAGGAATTAAACCAAGACAGATTTACTGCGTCCTTTGGAACATTCTTCCCAACCTTTATTGCCTTTTCTTTAGTTGAATTAGTTGCGTTGATAAACTTTTTCATTTACATATCCCCATGATCTGGATGGATGGCTGAATAATCTTCTACTAGATTTGGAGTTGAGCCCAGTATGCCCATTTGGTACTGATCATATCTAGGTATAGCTACCCATCTTTCGGTTGCCAAATTTGGAGCGGACGCTACGACTCCAATAACATCAGGATTTGAGTACCTATAAATAAAGTTTGGTCTGGTATAGAGCAGGTGGTTTTCGTCTCTTACTTTAGTGAAAACTCTTGACATTACAACTTCTTCATCATCATAATGAATGTTATCATAAGACTCATCCCAGTAAACAATATCTCCTGAAATAGTAACGTCATTACCTTCAATAACTTCACCCAGTGCCTGCAAATTAGAAACCACAGTAGATGGTGAATCAATCTCAAACATAATATATCTGATACCAGGATTAGACCTATCATTAGCTGTAACTGTATTTGAGAAAGTGAACTTTCCGTCAACACCAGAAGTTATGACGCCAGTTTGATCAGGTGAGGTAAAAAGTTCATTTACTGAATCTGCTAATTTCCAACTTATATCAACGGGGAACTGCACGGGATAACCGTTCCACTTTACCTGACCAACGCATATTATGTCTGTTAAACCATCTGCTTTAATGGAATACCTTAGGGGTACAGCGTCAACGCTCAACTTAAAGAATGTTTGTGTCATCATCTCAAAACTCACAGCTGCAGAGTAACCTTCGGATGAGCTGTTTAAACTGCCATTTGGCGTAGCGGAGCCTATTCCATCTATGTATACTATATCTGACGACAAAATTGTTGGTATAGGTCCAGAATAATACACCTTAGATACACCCATGCCATTTTCGTTCGTTGTTATATATTCTGGATTTGCGGTAACATTACTTCCGTAAACTCTAAAAGTTTGACCAGGTTTAAGGTTATTGTTTTCATCATACGAAATTATAACTAAGTTAATAAAATCATTATGATCATCAAACATAAATGTTGGAGAAATCGATGTTTTTACATGGGAGAAATTATAATCTTCATTTGATAGATATATAAATCCTTCGTTTAATGGATTCTCATATTGATCAATTTCTAGTTCAACATTTTTAATATTCTTATTTAATGATGTTTCATAAAGTATCGCATAGTCTACGTTTGAATTTGGAGTAGAAGAGAAATATATATATGAACTATACTCTTCACCATCATATACGTCTGGGTCTACATAAAACGAGTTATTGACGGTATATGAAACGTCGTAGAATCTTCCTACAATTCCGGGCGTAGCTTCATTAAATACCTCTATTATACCATCATCATCAGATGCCATAGTAGCAACATGCCTACCAGTATATGAATCAACTACGGTTATAAGTGACAAGTCTGTGTAGGATAAATTCAACTTATTGTCTGACATATACTGAACGGATTCAGTATTACTAAAGACAGCGGCTCCTGGCGTAGATTGATCTTCAAAAGCCAAGTTTCTTAGTTCTGCACCATCTACAGTTACAATCACTGGCGCTGAAACATTTGGAGTATAGTCTAACTCTAAGCTGAAGTGGGAACCATTTTCATTCTGAGTATGATCGTTTATGTAAATGTACCACTCATCCTCATCATAATATATGTATCCAGAATTTATTGCTACAGTATAGCTTTCTTCGTTATCAGCATACACGGGTAAGCTGTATATATTTCCTGAGGATAGCTCTGCGCTGATCTCTTGTATTTTTTCTTTTGAATGATCCGTATAAAGTTTTACCCCTGGTGTTGCAGACACCAAGCTTATGTTTTCTATGACGAAGTCATTAGAAGACAGCCCAAATGTTTCTTTGGATATGGCAAAGTCGTCAACATATTTGTCGTTCTTATAGTAAGCATTTATTGGCTCCTCATCTTGACTGTAGGCGTTTCCATATTCATCTATAAAGCCTGATATTAAATGAGGATCTGAGGAGTAGGAAAAAGATGAGTATACATCGTATTCAAGTGGATACAAGTCTCCATCTACCGACTGCACTTTAATATACTTTTCGCTTGAATCGTAATTAACAGTAGCTGACGAGAAATATCCTCCAGATTGAACTGTGTTATTACTCGCATCAGTAATCTCGTATACCATATTAGGTGAGGCGGGTACCGAATAATATTCTCCATCTATATGACTTATGAAATACCCCGCTGGTTCATTTGTAAATATTGAACCATCGACACCTGTGTACGGTAGGTTTTCTGAAGTATTCAAGTAAATATATTGAGGGATTGCAGATGCGGGGATTAGGTACTCATTTTTTAGTAAATCTATATCTATAATTGAAGGACTGGAGGCAGACGTCAATACATTGTCATTATTTAGGTATATCCTTCTAGACTTTACTGGGGTATTATACAAAACAGGAGTTGCCCCATAATACTCCGATCCAAGATACAGGTTTGCATTATAGGCATTTATAGATGGAGCTGAAATTGACATAGTGTCTCCGGCGTTAAATGCTGAGGAACTATAAAAGTTTGGATTAGCTTGAGCAAACGCTATTCTGTGGTCACCATATGATTGAGTCACATATGATTGCGTATTCGCATTCCATGTTTTACCAAATACAACTCTAACCTGTGAGGCATTATTGATGTTTATCCTAGATAGGTTAGGTGTAGTTTCTGTATTTAAGTATTCTGAGTTATAAACTTTATCTTTAAATGAAATATAATCAAATACTAGATTATCCTGATCAAATACATTGTATTGTATGTATTCTGGGCTTGTAGAAGAAGTTTCTGGATATATATTTTTAACAAAAAGATTTTCATCATCATCAAAATGAAAGTTGGCATAGAATGTCGACGGTGTCGCATAGTTATCGTGTTCTGGTATGTCTATTTCATATGTAAATACAACTCCTTCACTTTGTTGCTGTATTTCATTTACAATATATGACATGTAGAATAGGTAATCAACAGCTATTGGCTCATATGATTGGGCCGTTGATGAAGCCTCTTTTCCGGTCACATCAATACGGCCAAGAAAGTTGACTGTTTCAGAAGAGTTAAAATCATATGTGTAATTATTTGCTATTTCAATTTTAGCGTCTGAGAAATCACCTACGCCAGGCTTATAATACTGCCCAAGTGGAGAAGAGTGCTGATCATATGCGGCTGGAAGCCTTGAAACACCTTCACCTAATATTCCTGCGTAGTCCCATACGCCATTACCCCACCTAATATAACCAATGTTTGATGGGTAGGTTTTATTTAAATTCTTAACTAAAGTTCTAAATTTTTCTGTTGGCCTACCATAAGAGTCAACATATGGAGTACTTGTTTCTATGTCTGAAATTTCAAGTATTTCTGGAGTGGCTCCAACATAGCTTGAGTCTGGCGTTGAGCCATAGGCTCTCCATATATCCAGCTCTCTTCTAAGCGTTCTCTTTAATCCTGATACATTAGATGAAGGTGGGTTTTTTGCATAGTCTAAAATTCTTAACCTGAAATTGCTATTAGATTCTAAGTAGAGTCTTGGAAGAGCAATCCTAGCCCCCATCTCATCAAAGTCATTAAAGACATTTATTGGCTCTTGCTCACGTGTTATTGAGTTAACAACTAGGTTGTCAAATTTCCTCAATGTTGTTATCGTCTTATTTATGGGATCCAGAACGTACGCATAGTCTGTTGACCTGAGGGAAAGAAGTGTTTCCAGTGAAGAGACTCTAGATAGATTAACTCCATCACCCAATACAGAGGTTACTGCTGGTGGAATTGAGTATGATCTATAAATCCAGTCTAGCTGATTAATGTCGGCTGTGTTTATGAAAGAATTAATAAAGTTTAAATCAACTATGTTCTCAAATCTACCCAAGTTGTCTTGAATAAGGGCGGATATAAATTTTCCACCCTCTGACTGTGGAACATCGAGAGATGGGGTGGCTGAATCTAACGAATCCTCAAATATTTTTGTCCAACTAGGAAACCTCTTAAGAATATTTTTTGCTCTTTTAGAGGACACTGGCGGAACAAGATCATGTATACCAACTTCTAAGTAAAAAACTAGACCAATAGTAGATAAATCTGTACCATCGTCCTCTATCTCTAATTCTAATTTTATGTATGGTTTACAGTTTCTTATGAAGAGCGTTCCTATATCGCCGGAAGAAAAGTTCTTTAACCATGGACCATTCTCCTCATCTGACTCGTAAACAACTAATGAAAAAGTTGGATTAGAAGAACCTTGAACACCGGTAAAAGTATGCTTAAATGAAAGTAGATCTATTTGGGACGAAGTATCTATAAACCTAAGTAATGATGGAGTAGCTTCTTCATACACAACTTCTCCGTAATCGGTTACATATATAGCCCTCTGATCTATGGCCGTAGGTTCAGTTCCGGAAAACGAAGGAGAGGATACTTCTAGTCCAGTAAATGTCCTGTCTCCAACTAAGTCAATCCCATGTGGCGATCTGATTAAAGAATAGTTTTTATAACTAGTGTTATTATATAAATTAATTGAAGAAGATGTCCAAGTATTTCCTGATTTAATAAAATCAGAACTTCTTAGAGATAGTAGGTACTGCTTCATTAATCAACCTTAATTTAGTATGCGCTGTTTCCAATTATAACAGAATAAACATTAATATTTCCAGCTGAGATGTATTCCCTTACGCCATATGGGGTAAAATCTCTCAGGGGAAGATCCTGACCATTAGCTGTCATTGAGTTTATCGTTACTCCAGTAATGGAGTCAGATGCTAATTTTGCCTGCATCTCGATAGCCGTTAAGGACAACGTGTCTCCTATGGAGAATGAATTTAAATACCTTTTAATGAATAAAGATACCTGATTTCTTATTGCCTGGACAGCGTTAGCTGAATTTCCAGACGGCAATGTTATTGTCAAATTAACTGACGTTGCAACTTTTTCTGCTATAGATACATTAAACCTAACGCCAACTGGCTTTACGGAATTAACTGCAGAAAGTATAGCACCTGGTAAATTCTTGACAGACGATGATACTTCTGGAACAACTATTATGTCACATGACCCTATGCCATAGGATGCCTCTCTAATCCTAACATCTTTAACTCCCTTAACCGAGAGGGCAGCAAACCTTATTGACTCGGCGGTTCCGCTTGTTTTGGATTTCATTGAAGCTATTATTCTTCTTCTGTAGTTTTCGTCAGACTCAGAATTGGCATTTGAGTAAACTTCTTTGGGATTATTGCAGAACAGTATTATTGCTGCGGGTGAAATAAAGTTATGTTTGGTCAGCGTATTTTTGGGGGCTATATAAGAATTATCTGTAAAGTTTGGCTCAACCCTACCATAAGCCTTTTTAGATCCAGCAGGTATCGTTACGGCGCTTTGGAGGGAGTAACTATACTGTTTGGTTATAAAATTAGAAACATCATTGTAGACAAGAGTATTGGCTGGTATAACTATATCCGAACTATGTACTTTATCTATTAGGAATTCAATATTAAATGATCTTCTCTCATTCGCTATTTCGTCGCTGACAGACTTTCTACTAATGCCATATAGATCTCCAATTAAGTCTAGATTTCTACCAGATGCCGTTGCTAAATCTGATTGACTAATACTAAATCTAAATGCTTCGTATAAATCGGAAACCTCACTACTCACCGCATCAGCGAATGCCCTAGCTACCGAGCCAGGATATACCGCTGTTATACCTGCGTTTTTCTGTAGTCCGTCTAGTATATTAACTAGTATCTCAGATTTACTTTTTATTCCATATAGCGCCATTTTAAGCTCCCAAACTTTGAGTTACAGAAAGAGTAACTGGTTGATTTATGTCTGTAATTATGTGTACATCAAACCTAATAGAGTCTGGACCAGTTGGTACTGCGTCTATTTTTATAAATCTATCTTTAAATAAACCTTCTCTTTTCAATCCATCTCTAATAATTTTCTTACCAAGATCACCAGTTTCTGGCCTCTGCGGCATACCGTAGAGTTGGGAAAGATCAATTCCAAGGTTTGGATATACGTAAAAATCTCCAGGCTCCGTCATTAACCTCATGTAAACCTGCTGAATATCTGACTGAAGAGAGGTGCCTGTTATGGCAACGTCTTTTTGTCCATTAACTGCTATGTCGCCAGATAGTGTGAAATATAAATCAGCCATTAAATTCCCTTAAAGCTTTTTGATGAGCTTGACTAAATGTCATGCCCTCTCTAATAAATTTTATCATTAGATCTATGTGTGATTTAGAATAATCTGTTGAATAGGCTTCAAGTAAACCTATCTCCTCAAAGGAAAGACCCGAATAATCTGATTCTGTAACCAAAGATTGCTCTTCTTGCTGCTCAGGTATCCGATTACCTTGTAATCCAAAATCACCTGTAATAGTAATGGTATTCTGTCTTTCTTCCTCTTCTGACTGCTGTGCAAAATTAAGATAATGCATGGCTTCTCTTTGAGCTGAATTTATATTTTTTCTATTTATTTTAACTAGGGTTGGCTCAGAGTAAATGTGTGAAGAAGAATTAAAGTTGTGACTATTCCACCTAAGACCATCATCTTTTGTAAACATTTTAATGGAGTCTGCAAATATAGATACGCTTCTAGATTTAGAACTTATAACTATTCCAACCCCAGGAGCTGCAAATATTTCTATATCCCCACTGTCGTTTAGTCTAAGAAAACTAGATAAATCTGGATGAGTTAAACCAACTTCTCTTTCCGAGAATTCTTTTCTGACTTTTAACTCATCGTTTATTGGTATTCTATTATTCTGAGGTACGTTTGACATTATCTCACCATAAACCTTGGTATACCAGTATTGATAAAGTAATTTCTATTATAAATTCTATTTGAAACATTGTCTTCAAAAAAGTTTAGCACATAAGGACTAGCTTCATTATTGTCCCTAAATCCCACTAGACACCGTGTACCCAATGTGGGGGCACTCAATTGAACACCCCTAGATATTGGGCAGGGGACGTCTTTTATGACGGATCCCATGGTTTCACTATATTGTTCATCAAGTATTATTGTTGCAGTATTACTAGCTTTATCGTATGCAGCTATAACACCTGGCCTAGACCTTGAAGTTCTCATTTGAGAAAGGTCTATTTGTTCCTGTACTTTTTTGTCAAACTTTGGATAATTTACCGGCACTGATATCTCCTATCCACTATAACCAGGGTCTTGTTCTGTTCCACTATTTAAAAATGATCCATTAACATATGATGACTTAAATATTGTTCCATTAACCCATCTTTCAGCGTACTGAGCAGATTTGCTCGATGAACCAGGTCCTTCAAACATATTTAGTACCCATTGTTTCAGGTCATTTACTGATTTTCCTGTTTTTTGTGTATATATGCTAGCTGCATTAGAAAATTTTACATTTGATATAAAACCGTAATAAGGTCCACCATCGTAATCTCCCCATGGATAAAAGATGTATTCTCCGTTATATCCCAACTTAGAATCTTCAGTCATTTGTAGTGTAGGGGTTGAGCTTCTTATTACGGTATACAGCATATATACTTGATTAATAGGTACCCAAACCTTTTCATCTACATACTGGAATATCTGATTAATCGCTGCATTTTTGTTTTCTGTACTTGCATTTTTGTGAGGATCCCATAACTGAGCAACCTTTAGCCTGAAGGCGTCGAAAGAGTTTACTCCCAGGTTTTGCCAGTTTTTAAGACCCAACCTCCAACCTTGGTAAGTTGAACCCGGTAGTGGTAGTGGCAAGAAAAAGTTTTTATTGCCATGTGCAACTAAGTTGGACTGAAATAGGCCAACAGAATAGTCGCCCTTAGATGAGCCAACAGGTCCAGAAACTGTACCGGGAGAAGATCCATCTGAAGTATATGGATTAGCTATGCCAGGCAGCATTCCTACCGCGTCCCAGACTGCGCCGGTATAATTTGCAGCGCTCTTTATTACCCCCCTCTCAGTGCTTGCTGCGTGTATTATATTGCTACCATCACCAACAGATATTGCCACGTGTCCACTAACAAATGGGTCATACCTAGGTGCCCTATAGAATATTGCGCCTTTAGTGTTCAATGCGAACTCTATGTCTGGTGATCCATCTGATTTTACGAATTGAGTTCCAAAATATTCCATTATAGAATTCTGTGTTGTTGAATAAGATGTATCCCAGTTATTGTTTGTATAAGCTTCATCTGGAAGGGTGGCGTTTGTGTATATTTCATATCCTCCACCACCAACTTTTTTATAATGTATTCCAACATGATAAGCTGCCCAATAAATTAGTGCTGAACAATCAAAATACACTTCTGGATCAGATGGATCCGACTTATGCAAGTAGGACATTATCCCGCTTGACTTGCTTGCATCATACATGCTGGGCCTATCTTCCTGTGCAACTACGGCTTCATATGCCTTATCATAAAAAGCTTGTGCAGTTGTTATTACAGGATAACTTCTACCGGAACTGCCTGACTGGGTTGAGGTTGTTGATGACCCCTGCACTGGCATGGGCGTTCCTCCCTCTATCCATGTTCTTGGATTAAAAGCGGCTGGCCTACCACCAGCTTCTCTTGCAACTATCGCCGCAAAAACTGCTGATGCCTCTTCTGTCATTACGTTTCTAAGGGCGTCGAACAGCTGGGAGGCTGTTATAGTTCCATTTTTATTATTTGCATATGTCGCAGAAAGGGCTGGATCTGCCAGTGCTGTGACAGGACCAACCTCTATGTTATCTATAATTAGGGCTGCGTTGTCCAAACCTTCGCTCAAATCAATTTCAGTTCCCGAACCATATGTTCCACTTATTTGAAGTATTCCATTTCCAGAATACATACCACATCTTGCAGATCCAAAACTTAAATGTATATGACTTTTTGAATTTTCGGACGCATAGAAGTCTACATATTTTAGTCCTGGATATCTCTGTTTTATTGATGAGTTAGCTACCTCAAATTGACCATCTTGTATTTCATATTCAGATCTTAGGTCTGAGTGCACTGTTATAACATCCGGCAATAGATATGGATGAGATAGTCCTATTTTATTTAGTTCATCCATCAACATCTCGAAAGCAATTCGATACAGCGATGCGGAAACGCCATTTCCATTATTATATATATCTGTTTTATTGGAGTTATCTGCTTTTGCTACAGATATTATATCTACTGCTCTACCAAAAACGTGGTCAGAAACCACATCGCCAGCCTGTAGGGCGTCTACGTTTTCCCCAAACTCTTGCCCAGTAACAGTTCCGCTAGCTCCTGTATGGCAAAGTATTTTTACATCGCTATCACTAGATCCAAGATAAATTAAAAGCTCTATAAGAGCGGGGGCTAGGTAGGCCCTTTCTGTATCTCCCAGTTGAATAACGCTATCTAAAACATTTTCTGACCCCTGCCCAGATCCAATGTAACCCCTGTTTTGTGCAAGGTTTGATAGCTCGTTAGGTATATCGAATAAATAGCCATCAACCAAAACGTTTGAATCTTGGACTATATTATATCCTTTTAAAATTCTAGCTCTCTCTTTTAGATACCCTGCCTCCTCTTGTGTCATTAAGGATTCCAAGGCAACGCCGCCAGTATTTAGCCTTGCGGATGCTCCAACTAGTTCTATGTTTGAATATGTTGAAAGACCAGGATCATGAGCTATGCCATCTACCAAAACTCCGTTCTTTGCACCGTTGATCATTAAGTTGTTTATCGTTGCAATAGAATCACCTATTATATCGTTACCAATATTTCTTGATAGGAGACTGTTTTTAAGTAGTTCATTAAAAGCCATGCCTCCTGTTAATTTTTGAATATTTTTGGTATTTGTTGAATTTGGGTCAACAACAGAAAATGCCGAATCCGAATCTTGTTCAGATACACCCATTGAATACCCGATTTCTGCACCGCCTATGATCATCGATTTTATGTCAGACTCAAGATATCCAGACCAGCTCTTTGCGGAAAGCTTTCCGTTTCTATTTATCACATCACCGCTTAATGCTTCTGATATAGTTCTTGAAGTTAAAGAAAATCCACTTGTAAACCCAGATCTACTAGACCTTGTTGTGCCTCTGACTCTTACTTCATCACCAGGATAGGCCTTGTTCATAAAGGCTTCTGCAAATGATTTAGAATTTGATAGATCGGACTGACTAAAACCTGACATAAATATCTCCAAACATTACGAAGCTCTAGTTGGAACTCTAGTGGGAAGAGCTGCCGACTCATTCGCATCAATTACGCTTTGTGAGTCTTTTTGCAGATCAGCAACATAGACCTTTGCTAGGTTGTTAACAACAAGTTCCCAGTTAAGAGTTACTGGATAACCATCATCATAGTACTCATCCCATGCTATAGTTGGCCATTGTGATGCTGTTCCATAAACAGATTGTATAGCGTGCATATAAACTAGTACATCAAATATTCTTCTGTCTAAATCTGTCGTCTCAGATACTATCGGATCAGATATATTTTCATAGTCAAAGTATTCTTCATCCAGAATTGCGTCTATTTCCCTAAAAATATCATCAAATTTAGTGTAAAAAACTGGTGAATTTTCAGACGAATAAACATCTCCTAATGAGTTTTTAAATAAAACTTTTACATTATTAAGCTCTGCTGATCCTATTGCTTTTCTGTATATTGATTCGACAAAAGACTTAGCTGAAGACAAGAATGTTTCTGGAATATGATAAAAGATAGTTCCCAAAGTTCTATTAAAAGTATCTTTTACATAGGAGTCTTCTTGGTTTACATCAGATCCCGCATCGAAATAGGATTCAAAATCGTAATACTGATTCTGTACAACAGATACCGATCTACTCCTATTGATTCTAAGAATAAAAACTTTATTTTCTAGAGCTTGCTTAACATAAACTTTTGCTGCTCCACCCGGAGTTGTTAGGTCTAATGCAGTTATATCTGCCGTCAGAAGGTTTGATTCCGCGTCTGCTAGTAAAACTTTTCCATTGACAACATTTGTTTCGGAAGTATTTATTCCATCAAATCTGATGGTAAAGTTATTTTGCGGATTAAGTATGTCCACAACCTTTATTGTGTCACCGTCTACGATTTCAGTAGCTTTAACAATTACCTTAAACTGTGGTTCGAGTCCTGCTTTTTCTGGTCCTAAACCACCAAGTTGAAGAACTCTAGCGTGAACTAGGGCATTTTCTAGACTTATGTATCTAACTAAAGAGCTGATCTCTGTTTCCCTCCAGCCCAAGCTCTTAAATAGATCGTCCGTCCTAACATAGGCGTAGCCCTCTGGGGTTCTAACTTTATTTCTAACCCCAAGAAGCCCCGGCAACAGCGCCTTACTGTGGTATTCACCAACGACCATTCCTTGATTATAGGATAGGCCTGCATCCATGGGTTGTCCATTTCTGTTTAGATATTGCACGTAGCATCCGTGCTGATCCAGCAAATTATCTCTAACCCACTTCCAACCCTTCCATGCTAGCTGACCACCCAGGTTTGAGCCTATAGCAGCGGCTGCTCCAGCAACTAGTGGACCACCAAGTGCTGCTCCGCCCACTGCAGCCAAACCACCTGCAACAACGCTAAAGGCGGCAGTACCAATTGCCGCTGCGCCTGCACCTTCGGTATTAGCTTGTGTCTGGGCTATTATAGCCTCTGTTGAATTGGGCAAATGCTTAGCTGTTTCTAGAGCTATCGCATCTTTGACTATTGCACTGGATCCGTGTGTAAATTGTACTCCACCAGTTATCTGTGGGCCAAGTATCTCACCGAGCCTTTCCATAGATACAGCTCCACCAACTATCATTGAAGAATTACCATCTCTAATGGAATCAAGATAAATTCTTGCATCATTTCTTATAGCCTGTGTGCTTAGCCATGAGTGCATCCAGGATGTCAAGTACCACCTTGCGGGGTCATTAACCGTAACTAATGCATTCGGTGTTATTGATGTTATAAATCCCATGTCGCTAGTAAAATGATGAACAACTTGTTCTACTTCAAAAATTCCGTACATTCTTTCGTAAACATCAGATAAGTAAACAAGGTCGTGCGGTCTTATGTCTGCATTTCCGACTACAATTAATTCCCCTTGGTAAACATCTTTGATTGATTCCTTAAGGTGTGATAAAGCTATCCTACGAGCACTGAGTTCATCAGGTGATCCTGTTACGTTTTTAGATACACCCCTAAATGTTTCCATTGGGTGCATTAGAGGATGAAGGAATCCGAAGAACCCTGATCCAACCATGTTATCAAAATATAGCCCAGTCTCTATAGTTTTTTCCACTTGACGCTCAGCTGGAGCACCCTTATCTAGAGCAACAGTTACAGGATATTTGCCGTCAGAAACTGCAGTAACAGTCGTTGCTACGCCGTTTAAATTCTCTTGTATTTGATTTGAAATTATGTGCGAGAATGAACTTACATAATGTATACGCTGGAAGGGTTCCCTAACCTCTATTACGGGCTCCCCATATTCTCTTGTAAATGGATTATCACATGCTCGCAAAAGTGAACCATCTCTGCCAAGTGAGTAGTAAATTGAATCATTAAAGGCCTTATTCATGATATGGGCTTGTTTTCTAAAGTCAGCAGCTTGGGACATTGCATATCCCATCTGCTGCATTGACAACTTATACATGTTGAGTAGTCCACTTAAACCATTTGTCAACGCACCAAATATCGGTGAAACGTTCTTGCTAAAGAAATCGCCTATACCATTTGCAACATATGAGAATACGTTTGATGAGCTATTACCCTCCGCTCTGGTAGCTACAAGTAACTGCTTAAACTTGTCTCTTTTCTTTGCGTAGTCGTTGTATGGATCTATGTAAGCTCTAAATATTCTATCTACTGGTTTAAAGCTCCAGTTGTCGGATCCAACAATTTTTCTATCTGGCCTCAAAACTAACCAAGCTCTTGCGTATGGATCCTCCCACATTCTTTGTCTGAATAAACCAACCATGAGCAAAAAGAGCTGTCTAGGGGTCTTAATATTTCTCCTTATAAGGTCTGTTGTTTCTGATTTTGTGTCTATAGAATTTCCCTCTAAATCAGAATATTCAGAACTAAGAGAAAATCCCAAAACCTTATTAACATCATCTCCCTCAAAGAAATTTTCCCTAACTCTAGCTAATCTTTTAATTAGGAAATTGTTAAGAGTTTCTATTAGACCACCTTCACTTGCTGGTGCGTCAACGAAAGATGTCCTAATAAACTCAATCGCCTCTCTAACTTCAGTAGTTGTATCAACAGTAGATGTTAAAGTATTGTATTCACTACTTGCTACTGGTGAAGAATTTATAAAGTCTTCTCCAAGAATTACAGCAAACTCGTCTAACGATGAATCTGAGAATTTCTCAAACACGGTAGAACTTGTTCCATTTATAATCCCTTGAAGTGTTTTTGGTAGCTCTGTTTCGTCATCGGGATCCATTCCATATACTTCTGTGAATATCTGCTTAACAGAACTATAGTTGTGATATCCATACCTAAATTGATCCCATATATCCTGAGCCTCAAGTAGGGTTCTACCGTCTCCTGCAATAACTGATACGTTGGCATCGAACGTTTCATCATAGAAACTTCTTGCCTCAATTGATGTCTGATCTATTTCAGTATAAACGGGAGTAAAAGATACTCTTCCAAGCGTAGTAAATCTTCTGCCATCTGGGTTTTCACTTTCAGCTATTTCTCGTAAATTTTGATTTGAAATTAAGTCGTAGCTAGCGTTTAGCACGGCATCAAAATATCCGCCGTTAGCTGCAGAAGTTGAAGATCCTTCATCACTAGATCCACTAGTTTTATCAACAAAAAGCACGTTACCGCCATATGGCAAAAGATCAACCATACTAATTTGATCACCATTATTTGGAGCATACCACTCCAGATAATTATTTCGATACCCCTCAATATTTCCAAAGTAGTTACTGGGCTTGGCTATTGCCGTTAGAGAATCGCTATTAGTTAATTGGAAATTACCAAAACCAACAATAAAATTATTGGATGTACCTCCAATTGAAAAAATGTTTGCTGGAGCTATTTGATCTGCGACAACACCAACCGGAACACTATCTGGCACAAAGGAGAAATAGCAAGACTGTATTGAGGGAGTCTGCTTAAAGCCTCTTCCCTCTTCATCATATTCAGGTCCCCTTGTTCCGCCAGCATTTTGAGACACGGTTGTACTTGTGTCGGTTTCGGTTATTATGCCAAGATAATATGCTGCGTCGGGCGATACAACGGCCTGTTTTATAATCTGTGCACCTCCCTGGTTTCTTGGCTCGTTTGTTTTTCTGTCTCCAGCGTCCCATAAGAAGTATGCAGGTCTGCAGACAACAGCTCTTCCAGTATCAGGGTTGTATACTAAAACTTTTCTTTGTTTATAATCCTGAGGAGTTCCGTATACTGAATCTTGCGGATCGGCGTACTCTGGATCGTTGTGATATGGGCTGTTTGGATTTCTGGATGTTCTGCCAGTATCCGTTCTTCCGGCTTCATCTGGATTAGTGACAACCTGATCAACATATTTATTGTAATGATAATCAATTATGCCCTGAGACAGTTCCGGATTAGAGGCAGCGAAATCATATGGCCATCTCATAGCTATATAGAATTGTTCGTCCTCTGCAGTACTGGGTGCTCCCCATTCTGAAAATGACGATGAATAAAGTGGATCCGTAAACTCCAGTAGATCACTTTCGGTATTAAGAATTCCCTGATCAGATGGTAGTGGCATGGTTATTACCTTATCTTTATTGCCAAATAGGATTGACTCAACCTCTTGCTCGTTGGCAAGATTTTCAAAGTTTAATGGCTTATCTAGGTTTATTGAATCTCCAGAGGCTATAAGAGTTTGCTCTGTAGTTTCTAGGTAATTCTTCTCTAGATCTCTAAGCTCTTCAAAATTTTTCTTGAAAGCCTCATCGTCATCCTGTATATATGAATATGAGGTTCCCGTTTTTAAGGCCACATCTTTTGTGTCTGCAAAGAACGGAAAACTATATCTAGGGGGAAGATTGTCAATCTGCCTATGGAACTGAACTACTTTCGAGTAGTCTGCAGAGGTTGCATTTCCGCCTGGAATAACCGGCAAGTGCAGGCCAACGTCAACTCCACCAGAAACTGCTGGAAGTTTACATAGTATTTGTCCACTAGCAGGATCTTTATAAATAGAGCTATTGGAATCAAGGAAGTTTATCAACTTCCCAGATAGACTAGTTGTAGGTGCAAATTCTGTGCCCTGGGGCCTAATTAACTTCTGCTGCAGCTCGGTGTACTTGGAATTAATTTCTGAAGACTCAAAATACGCTGCGTAATCTGCCAATGGACTTGTTGAACTATTTAATTGATCCAACATTTTAACCAGCTCTGCGTCTGCTGTTCTGCTCTTTGGTGCATTTTGAGCAGTATAACCAGTTGTTACAGGTACAACTCCAGATGTATATAGCCAGTGTGGTTTTCCGTAGAAAATAGTTGATCTATCTTCAAATGGCCTCACGGCCACTATGTAGTTTGGCAGCAACTTTGCACAGGTCTGGAACATGTCCCATACTGTTCTCATATAAGTTTGAGCCCTAAATGACACCTCATCAAAACCAGGAAGATCATCATCTGGGTTTGCAGAAATTACACCCATGGTCCTCCACAGGCTTTGCCCACCCCTGCCTGTCATAACACCTATTAAGGACGAGGATACGGTAGCTCCGACTGGCCCACCGACCATAAAGCCGATACCTCCAGCAATCGCAGTGCTACCTATTCCAAGTATATTGCTAATTACCTGGGATCTTCCGGAGGCGTGAAGCTCATTGTCTTCAGTTAAGCTTTCTAATACTCTGTTGGGTGAGAAGCTATTACCCTGCGATTCTGATACCAATCTATTCCAGGCTATATCAGTTAATGTACCTAAATCTCTTGAAGATCTTTCGTTCATATCTTCTTCTACGAAAGAGGAAACTGTTGACCAGCCATCGTCTAGGTCGCCACCCAAAAACTGTGCTATACCAGTTCCGTTTCCTGGGTATATATTTCTTTTAAATATTTCTATATCAATGTCATTTGCACTATTCGCAAAGATTCTATTAACTAAGTCAAAAGTGTAGTTTGCAAAATTTAGACCAGCACTACCAACACTACCATTGCCTGCAGCGGTAAATGCTGCTGACAACTTGTCCATTTTACCCTGTGCCATTAGGCCTTCTTGGTCAGTAAGCGAATCATACAATGTGGTTCCAAAGTGACGAATTCCAAATCTATTTTCAGAAAATATAATTCCATTATATGAATTTGCTATTGCCTCCCTTGCTCTTGATGAACCCATGGACAACAATCTAACCATTAAATCTCTAGGTTCAGATAGCCACAATCCAGTATCAATGCCACCATCTATCTTACCGCTATCACCCTTCTTATTGGTACTATTAACCATTGCACCTAATTCTATGGCGTCTGATTGGGCGGTAATTGTTACTATTTCCCCCTGCTCAACATTTGTTATAGTTCCATTGAACAAAATGTTTAACGAATTTGGATTTGACCCATACCCACCTCTAAGGTGAACTCTAACACCTGGCTTTAATCTAATATTATTTATATCTACAACATATTCATTTTTCATGTGGCCAAGAATATTTCTTGACATATTAAGTGTTCTATCAACTATAGAAGCTAAGCCTTCGGTTAATGACAATTGATCTGAATTAAAGTCCTCTCTGTTCACATTAAATATTTTACTTGATTCATTTGTTGTTAGCTTGGAGTACATATTTGAAACTCTAAAAACAAGAGTATCTCCCATAATATCTTCCGATGAGACAACAGAGAAATCAATTATTGACTGAAGACCATAGAAGTTATCGAAAAGTTTTACTCCGGCAAAGTGGCCACCTTCATCTATGAGCCATAGCATGTATGTTGGAAATGCTCTAAGCATTCTGCCCGATATATCACGATACTTAGTATCGACTAACATCTTTTCCCAGTGCTTATACTCATCTCCATCGTAAGCATTCTGGTATTGTGCTATACTTTTACCTATGCCGGTAAATGGTGGATCGGTTTTAGCAATTCCGGTATCTGGTGTCCCAACATCTTTAGTTGGATTTGGGTTAAACGCAACTCTATATTCTTGATCGACAAGAACGTTTGAACCACCATTTGTAAGATAGAATCTACCGTTAGACCTATCTATATAGCCAAAGTAATTACCGATAGCGGTAATTAATATTGATGATATTCTATTCTGCGCTATATCTTCTGGAGACATAGCTGGAATTGCTGTTATTATTTTATGAAAATCTACTTCGTCTGGATGAAAACTTACATATTCCTCTGTGGGTAGTTTAAGTGCGCCAGAAAGTGCCGCCTCAAGTTGTTGGCGCATATTGTAGTCACTTGGACCTATTCCACCTACAGTATAATATTCTCCAGGAACGACTTCTTCAAGAAATGGATTAACTTCATCTATTTCATCTGGTCTATAGTTAATAAAGTTTGTTAACAAATCCCACTTTTTATCAAAGTCAAATCCATCTATACCTAAATACTGATCGTCCCATCCCATAATTTGCTTGAATGCTCGCTGCACAAGCTCTCTACTAACACCCTCATTGAGTACATACTGGGCTATTTTTTCGGCTATATCTGATATATTATTTCCATTATATTCTTGAATATATTTTTTCATTTCCTGAGAAACTCTAGCAACTCTGATAGATAGATCTATCTGACCCTGTGCCGACTCTGGCTCCTGAAATATAAATTCCTGTGCTCTTGGTCGTTCAACTGATATGTTATTAACAACATCATCATCAAACATTTCAAAACTTCTGAAGTAGAAATCAGGATCTAAGTGCCCGACAGTTTCGTCACCATCTCTTATCTGCAGAGGAAAGTCCGGGTATGCGTTAAAGGATGACCACATTTGTTTAATTCTTAAGAAGGGATTCTTTTTTGTAGAAAAATTCTCTACCATTGTTTTCTGCTGAAGACTACTTAATTGTTCTCTCTTCTGCTGGAATATATCAAAGTCAACTAATCTTAGCGAAACATCATACACATGTGGATATGAAGGTTTTGTGGAAACGTTGTAATTAAGCGGCATGACGTACTTTATTCCAGCTAGTGCAGTAACAACGTTCTTTATTCCAAGAAATCCTATAACACCAGTTGCATGCTCTAATCTAGCTAATGCTGTTATGTGATCAAATATTTTCTTTAACTTTATTAATTCCTTTTCTCCAAATATAGTCATCTTTACGTCAATGTAACTGTCCATACCACCTATATGCTGATATGATGGCTCATCTTGCATTTGGACTTGCATCTTTGCGAAGTTGTTTGAAAGTGTAACATAGAATCCATCTATAATTACAGACTTAGGATCCAGGTCGACTCTAACCATAGGAACTTCCCATTCGTTGAACCTGAAGTTACCGGCTTTAGCTCTAGCTGCTTCCATTAAAGATTGAATTGTTCCACTCTTAAAGAATCTTTCATACAAAGAGACATTAAATGCTCGCTTAACCTCTTCTCTCACCTGCTCCTCGTCAGGCTCAACACCAGTTCTTGACTCTATGTCGTACCTAGCTTGATCCTCTATATAAGCTAAATAACCAGATGTATCTTGAGTCATTCTAAAGAAAAATCTTTTTACCTCAGATAAATTTAGATTAACGTACTTGTCAGGATCTGAGGGATCTTTTTGTCTTAGTATGTTTCCACTAAATCTCCAGTTACCAACATCAGAGTACTGGGATAGCTGAAGTCCATCCTCAGTGGCCGAATACTGCCTTAACCATTCTTTTCTATTTTCATCCAATGAGTTAGAATTTTGTATAATAAAATCTTCTACTAAGAACTGATAAGTTTGCTCCCTAGAGTCTCCATCAACCTGAGTTGCAAGCAGTAAATCTATAGAGTCAACAACAAGTGAGTATATAGACTTTTTGTACTCGTTACTTCTTGATAGGTTTACAACTTCACTTAAGTTGACACCGTAAGAAGAATCCGTAATATTAGTTATGTCTATGCCAAAAGTTTTTAGTATCTGTTCCCAGGTTGCTTCTCCTTGGTCAGTGAAATATTCTTCTTGCTCACTTCTAAATGACGAGGTGTCTGGCAAGAACAGCTTTGTCTGAACTTCGGCTGGAGTATATATTGTAAGATGATTTCCATTTCTCCATTCATCTAATATGTTAGTCCTCAATACATCATTGTCTAAAACATTATTATAGTTATCATCTAAAGAATCAGAATCTTCTGAAGCTACCGGTGTTTCCACTGTATCTTCTTCTTTGGAATCACTTGTCTTTAGTAAGAATGTTTCATTAACGTACTTATGCAAACTAGTTGCGGCTTTACCCATATATTGCCTGTACTTACCCCAATGTATCGATTGATTAAAATCTTTTAGCATTGGCAGGAATGGCTTGTGGTTAAAGTTTAATAACTCTATATCTACAGCCAGTGCAAATGGAAAGCCTGGGACGGTGGATATAGACATGCTAGAAAGTGCTACCCCGCTAATGCCGTGAACCGCATTAAGGTAGTGATTCTTAATTGGTAATATCGGGGAATATTTAAATGCAGCCACCAATCCTCTTAGTGATGATAAAAACTTATCTATTTTCTTATCACTATCTCCCAGTTTCTGATTCCCGTACTTGTCTTCTCCATATCTAAAGTCAATTTCAAAATTATCATTTAAATTTATTGAACTATTTGGCTCTAAATCAATACCCCATATTTCTGAATAATTGGGGAAAAACAATCTCATAGTTACAACTGTTTCTCTATATCCAGAATTAAATTTTGGACTATTTTTCTGACGTAGAGCTCCACCAACTAAACTGCCTGTTTTAAACCTGGTATTAACATCAATACTTACAGGTGGAACATAAAAGTTGGCAGCACCTAACCTCAGGTGAAATATGTCAGGATTTTCTGGCGCTACGTCTCTTCTAAATGGAGATCTAGCCAACACATCATCTATTCTTTTCTGTGTAGTTTTAAATTCATTTGCTAATTGAAATTCTTGCTGACCATTACCAAAAGCCTGTTTTAGAGTTTCCAAGAACATTTCTTCGTTTTCTTCCTGAGAACCACCCCTACCATAATTAGAGTAGTCAACAATAATTGCAAGCGCGTCTAAAAAGAAAGCTGTTAAGCCAGGGAAATAATAGTGTACATTTGCAAAAAATATTGGATCTGCCTGAAGCCTTTGCTTAACTTCCATAAGGGTCGTAAGCCATGGCAAATCAATGGATGGATCAACTATATCATTAGCGTTCTCCATGACCTTTGCTTTAGATGATAGCCTCTTTTTTGCGAACTCGCTTATTTCAAAGGCGTAGGATGCCAATAGGAGTAGGCCTGAATCCTCAAGTTTCTCCAGTATTGTTTCTGAGTTTCTTTGACTAGAGGATAGGATTGATAGATCTGGACTGACCTGATTAAATAGAGAACCAAAGGCATCATATCTTTTTGCGCCTCCTTCTTCAAAAATTCTACCCCTAAAAGCGATGTTTGCTAGAGCATCCATGCCAGATTCTAATCCTGTGGCAGATAAAATAAAGTTTAATAAGTCATCTGATGTAGGAGGAGCTATAATCGCCTCATCCACTTCCGAATCAAGATCGCTCTCTACAGCTTCCTCGTAACCAGATTTATCATCTTCCACATAAGGATCTAGTCCTTGATCTACACTTCTCTTCCAGGTAGTCAATCTTAATAAATAATATTTAGCGTAGATTACCAGTGAGTCATCATTTAAATATATATATTGACGACTAAACATCATCTCCCTGGCTACCTGCAAATCCGTAACCTGACCTACAACAGGTGGTGCCTGATCAATATTAAAGATACTATAGAATCTATCTATTTGAAATCCATCTTCGCTTATTGAAGCGTCTTCAACTCCTGTCATCGCATAAGATATACACGAATCTGTTGCATAGCGAAGAAGATTATCATTCCAGGCATCGTAGTCATCTCCGATGGGTGACAGTAATAAGTAGCCCCTTCCCTCTAGTCGTGGATGGATTGATGATGAATCGGAAGAACTTATCTTTCCACTAACAAAAAAATCCCTCGCTGCGTCTATTTCTTGGACAGTTTTGAGACCAGTGCCACCAGGATTAAGTAGATCAACTAGCCGATTATACTCGGTAGTATTTTCCACTATCTCATCTAATATGTCACCTATTAAATAATTTATCATTTAATTATCCAAACATCATGTTGTTTTTAACTATCTTAGATAATCTATCACTAGATGTACCACTTACTTTTAAAGAACTATAATTATCAATTATACTATAGTTTCTATTTAATTTAAAGTCTTCTTTATATAATCTTGCGTCATTATGTGATATGTGATCTTTATTATATCTGGCTTGTTGAATTGATTTATTATCATAGCCAGAACCGTTCACGTTAATTAGTGTACCAGAACTGTGCTGAAGACCTTCGTATGAGCCTTTTATTGGATCGTTGTCACCTTTTCTTATTCTTGACTGAGACTGCTTCATCGTATCTCTAGAGTTATTCGATGAAGAGGCTATTTTTGCCGAATAAGAATCACCTCTAGCTTTTCGCTTAGATGTGTCCCTAGGACTGCCCGCAGAACTACCTAGACTTTTATTCTGATCAACAATACTTTGGGCCATAAAATCTACCTTAGAGATAATCCATAAAACTCATTAAGGGATTAGCACTTAAATCTGGAATCTTATTATACATAGTAGTGCTATAATTGCCAATATTGAGCCCAGAAGCTGCTTGGTTAAACCTGTCTATGTCTTCTTGACTACCAGATATGTTTACGTTGTAGCTCGCACCTTGCTCGTAACCCATTCCACCATACGAGGCTATTTCTGGAATTCTAGTAGGAATTCCCTGCTCATAAGCAGACCCTCCCGGCAGAAGTGGTGGCCCCTGCATATCATCTTGGCTTCTATCTCTTAGTCCACTATATATAAAGCTGCCTATCGCCAAGGCACCTAATGCTATAGTTCCCCTCTTAATCATCTTATTCTCAAATAGTTTACCTATGTCTCCATCTCTTATAGCGTCGCCAAACCTCTTGTAGGTTGCCTTAGCTGCATCAGATTCATCGTCCAAATCTTGCAGAGAAGCATTAACAGCTGCCCTAGTGAAACCTTCATCTGGCGCTTGAGCTGGATCTGCTATTGTACCAGCTACAGACAAGTCATCTATGGCATTTTGAGCACGAAGGTCTTCCATTATCATTTGCTGCCTTATTATCTCAGCTTCTCTACCAACCTCGTTTACATAGGTTTCATCTGGGCCAAAATAATCTACGGTATCACCAACTAAGCTTCTAAATACATCTTGATCATAAGTGCTATATACTCCGTAATTACCCTGTTCCATGTCAGTTAATATTTGTCGAACTTGGCTAGACATATTTTCCATTGTAAATCTTTGATTAGGAGCCAGGTATGCTTCTAGTCGAGTCAATGTGTCGTTTACTACATTTCCTGCTGCATCCCGTGGGAGCATGTTTTCGTAATATCTGGCTCTTCTATATTTTCTTGCTGCGTCCATCATTTGAGCTGTCTTTTCATATCTTGTGGGAGTATCTCCGGTAAAGAAAGAAAGTTTATCTATTCCAAGCTTTCTTGACTGTGACTCATAGTCAATTGCGTCAACTAAATCTTGCATAGTTACGCCCTTAACTTTTGTAGCATCCTCTATATCTGAAAGAATCTTCGTACCAAGATTATCTGCCTTAATTCTGTGTACTAATGCTTCTTGGTTAGATAAGTCTTTGGTTGATTCTCTAAGTTGACCATAGAATTTTTCTAGCTCATCTTTATGCCTATCTATAATTGCCTTTGCCACAGACTTAGCCTCTGCTGATGGATTTGCAGAAGATAATGTTGGATCCATTGCAATATTGGATATAAGACCCTTTCTAACACCTTCCATAACCTTTTGGAATCCAGACTGATCTAATGCTGAGAGTGATGCATACTGGCTACTGGATGATAAAGCAAACCTTCTGAGTAGCACTTGCTGCATTCGGTCATAGTCTTCGCTTGTCTGAACTGCTCTTAGTTCATCTAGTAGGTTTTTTACGTCGTCAGATTTAGATGCAGCCTTTATGTTGAAGGAATCTTCCATACCTTGTATGATTCCACCCACCAATACTTTAATGTCATCTCCCTTTAACCTATTCGTTATCAATAACTCATCTAAGCCAATACCAAAAGCTTGACCAGCATCTGTTGCTGCAGAAAAACCAACTATTTTTCCTAAATTACTGATTGCCTTTTCACCTATTTGTTCTAATGTAAAGTTGGCACCAAAACCACCCAATTCGCCAATTGCCTTTCCTATGGCTGCCTGATCTAGAGCCCCACCCCTTGTGGCTATAAGCTCAAGAGTCTCTTTGGACAATTGTTTTGACCCGGCAAAGTTGATCGCTGCGTCAATTGCCGTTTCCTGAGCAAGTAGGCCTATCTTATAATTTTGTAACATAAATTTTTGTGCTTTTTTACTGACACCAGCTGTATTTAAAAAGTCTTCATACTGATCAAGGAAAGATCCAACGGCCATAGATCTGTTAACATATAAGCCGAGTATTTCCTGCCCAGCTTCCATGCCAGCTCTTTGTTTTTCCTGAAAAGCCTGAGAGAACACTGCTGCTACTTCATTATCGTAAGAATTGCCAAGCCTTTGCATTAGCTCTTCAAAATTAGCAGAGCCGTTAATTATTTTATTGACTTTATTAACAGTTTTTTTCGAATAACCTCCAGAATTTAATACGGATTGTATTTCATTTGTCATATCAAAACTACCAGCCGCCTCTTTAATTTTAAAGATAGCTTTTCTCGTATATGCTGGTTCACCAGTGACATCTTCTATCGTTAAACTAGAAGAACCGTATTGACCAAATCTCCTTGCTGCCCTATCGGAAAGTTGATGTATTCCATCTTTACCCCTTATTTCTTGCATTAGCTCTATGATAGTTTGCTCTATATTTTCTGCTTTTACGCCGGTAAATTTACTCTGAAAGGTGCCACTTTTTTCTATGTCTAAATCTTCTAGTTGAGAATCAAGTATAAACTGAAGTGCTTCATAATTGCGTCTTGCTATTTTTTTATTTGGAGAAATACCGGCGAGCTTCTCATCTAGTTTTGCTCTAAAGGTATCTCCACCAAATAATCCTTGAATTGTTTCAAAATCCATATTGGCTTTAGTCAATAGAATTTCTTCAGGTCCAGATGGTTGACGGTATACATGAAACGCCATTCTTCTTTTATTATTTTCATCCATATATGTTGTTAACTTTGGTAGACCTTTGTCGTCTAAGTCAAAACCACCAAGCGCATGCCTAATATTACCTATCGTTCCTTGGGCAAAGAGCATCTTATGACCTTTAATCCTAAAGTTAACCAGCTCATTAGATACCGTTTTTCCATCTTCCAGCATCATTTGAACTGCAGAGTATTTATTTCTACCTAATATAGACTGTGATCCCGTTTTGTGTAATATGGTCTCGCTGTCCACAGCAAACCTCTTGGTATCTGGTAGAACCGGTTGCACAAATCCGTCCTTTTCCCTGAAGGCTTGCGCCGCAAAAAACGAGTGCAGTAAGTTCATCATCTGGGGAGACTGTTTGGGCCCTATTCCAGACATGTGTAAATCCATTAATTGTTGTGCAAACATTCTATTTCTTAGCGCCGAAGACCTTCTAGTTGGATCAACTGTAGAAATATCCATGTCTATGGATTTTTGTAACATCCCTTTTATTTTTTCTGGAAGCACTGATGAATTTGCTGCGTCTCTGAAATCCTCTAAAACTTCATCCATATTTTTTCTAATAGCTGCGCGTGTTTGTTTATCTGCAAAAATTTCTGGATTAAAGGCGGCTGATACAGGGTCTGCGTATACGAAATCTCTAGCTTCACCAAAACCACTAAGTAGCAATGAGTCAACCTTGCCCATTAATCCTAGTTCACCTTTAGTTCCAAACATTGATATGATTCCAGCCTTACCTGCAAATGGACTATCCTGAAGGTCTGTTATTTGGAAGGCTGTTTTTATATCCCTACCAAGGCCAGCAATTCTACCTCTACCAGTAATCTGATCACCATAATCAAGCCCAGATTGCAGTGATTTTATTTGTGATTCTATTTCAGCTATTTGCTGCCTGTCTTTTGATGGGTCAAGTTTTTTAATATAACTCTGTAGTGATTTTATGTAACTTTTTATATTTTTTGAATTCAATACATCCGAACCATCAAAGTCATATTCTATTGAATCAAATACACCCTGAATAATTTTCATTTCATCAGAATCTTTTTTGAAGTGCTTTTTAATTGCATTCAGTAGCTGCTTACCGTCAGCTCCTTTATTGTTATTTATAATTGCCTTTAGTGCAGTCTGATCTGCGTCACTTAGTTTATCTAGTTGATCCGTAAAAGCTTTGTGATCAAATTCTCTAGCATACTTCTTGGTTCCGTAATAGTATGCATTGCGATCTTTGCTGCCAAGGTTTTTTATTCCTGCATACATTTTCATTATGTCAGCGTGGGGATCTAGTACGACAAAAGCGTCTTCCACAGATGTAGCGTTTCTTCCCAGGAATTTAGCAAGTTCTCCGCCAGATATTGAAAGTTCCCTTTCTGCCAAAAGTGACTTACCTCTTTTTGAAACCTTCATAAGCTCTTTTGATAGTTTAACTGGATCACCAGCTTTCAATACATTTTCAAAAGTTTCACGATCCAAAAGTCCATGGCCAGTTATTGAAAGTAGTAGTTCTGATTGAGCGCTCGTTAATACATTTTTACCTGCCCTAAACTGCAGTACTCTACCCCCTTCATCATCTAGTACGGATATACCATGAAGATTTCCTCGCTCCCTCATTTCTCTAATTCTTCTGCCAATATTCTTGCCAGTACCGTGCATGGTTAGGATATCTATTTGGCCTTTTGTTTTAAAGTCTTTTATGAGTTCGCTTGATATACCGGCGTCTTCTAACGCTTTAACTACATTTGGATCTTTTATTTGATCCGTGATACTTTCCAACAATCCTGCTACTGAACCAAGCTTATTTCCAGCTAAAGGACGTCCTGATTTCCGTAACGTTCCAACGTTAATGCTAGAAAAGTTTGTAAGGTCAAAAGAACCAACCTCACTAACAATGTTCATTAAAGATTGTGATCTCTTACCCGTTGCAGTTGAAACAAACTCTACAAAGTCGCCTACTAGCTCAGCCTTAATTAGGTTGCCCATTCCATATATGCTGCCAGACAGCGCTGATTGAGCTGCAAGTATTCTTTCAGCTGGAGTATTATATAATTTATTAATATCTGGCATTGGGTACATCATCCAACTCCTGCATATACATTAACTTGCTCGGAACCAAAAGGATTCATTACTGGAGTAACTGAGCCATTTATGCCCATATTCGAAATCATTTGCCTTAATTTCTGTATAGTGCTTTGGTCATTTCCGCCAAAGAAATCTGGATAAGAAGGATTAGCAAGGTTTGCCTGTCTTATCTGTTGTGGATAGTAACCCATTTGAGACATCTCTATACCCATTGATTGTCCCATTTTAATTTTAACATGATCTATATTTGTATTGGGATGCCAACCTTCCCAGGATGCATCTGGTAACTCATGTCTTTCAAAGTATTCTGCTAGTTCAGGCCTCTTTTCCACCCTCATTCCCCAGGCTGCTTGATAAATTCTTCTCTCTAATCTACCTGCTGTTGAAAGTATTCTTTCCCTGTCTTCAGTTGGAGCATTTATCATTGACTGGAAATGTTCTCTTTTTCTCTTTGGAAGGGCTAGTGCCAATGACTCTACGTCGTCACTATATATGTCGGCACCGTACATTGTTCTTTTTGCCGCCATTCTGTATTGGACTGCTGCCCTACTGTCACCAGCTGCTTGAGCTTGAGATGCTAATCTAGTGTTTTTTACATAGCTTAAAATGTCAGTATATTCTTCTAGAGCTAGCTCCTTTTTTCTTCTTTCAGGCATAAACCTTTCTCCGGTTACTGCCTCTGTAACGTTACCAACTATAGAAGCTGTTGCACCGGTTACTGCCCCAACACCAGCTCCCAAGAATCTTGCTCTTGGAGTTGCGCCAAATAGTGCACCGGCTGTTGCAAGCATTGCTGCACCGTGGATTGGATCTCTTTGGGTTGCCTTATCGACCATTGGCCTAATATAACTTTCGTATGGCCTTGACCATTCTGGGAATGTTGCTCCATAAACATTTCTTCTCTCCCAGTCTTCTATTGCGGTACGCTTGCCAAAGAATTTGTTGGAAATCATATTATCAGAATGAGCTATAAACTCACCCAATCTTCCAGCTCCAAAAGCAAGTGGATTTGCTGCCATTTCAGAAGCAGATGATCCGCGATATTTATAATCACTAAACTCATATTTTTTTGTTGTCATATCAACTTGATCTCTAATCTCCTGCAGCCTTATTCTTTCGTCCGGCGAAGAAATCATTGAATCAATTTGTTTATTTAAAGTTTTAAACTGCTTAGAATACGGAGCAACATCTGCCAATATATCTAACTGAGTTAAAGGACCATATCTACCTTGATCACCTGAATACAGTCTGTTAAATCTTTCATAACCGACTCCTGGCAGCCTCAGCTCCCCTTCTTGAACCTTTGTAAATGGATCTCCAGTGGTAAAGTCAGTAAAGTATTCTGCCCCAGGAAGGAACGGGTATTGCATCCCCATAGTATTCTTTATTGGGTTTAGGTAGTCAACATTTTTTCTATCTTTAGGTATAAATCTTCTTACGATTTCAGAGAACTCTAAGTTTCCCACACCTTCAGTTGAAGGAAGTGGCACGTCTCCCAAACCACCTAGATTTAAATCCCAAAAAGCTCGGGATGAGCCATATGCTTTTGATGCAGACTGTAACACGCTTCTTTGTGGCTCAAAGTCTTTCTGTCCAAAACCCAAGGATTCCCTAACTGATGCAAAGCCGAATCCATATATACCAGCCATTTCCTGCAATCTATATCCAATTTCTCCAGCCTGATATGACAAGGAAGCTGGATCCATCGGCGCTCCAGCAGCTATGATGTTTGGTGTCATAACTCCAGAAACTTTTGGTGGCCCATAATTTGATGCGGCTATATATTGCTGATTGGAACCGTATATACTTCCAGCAACTAAACCTGCTGCAGTATTTCTTGGCCCAGCTGCTGCTGCCATTTGCGAATTATAAGAAGCTATTCCCGTTGGACCGCCAACTCCTGGCATTGCGAAAGATGCAGATCCTCCAGGAGAAAAACCTTGAGATCCCCCAGCTATTCCAGCCGAATAACCTGCTGTCGAATATGCGCCAGAAGTTCCGACACTAGCATATTGAGCTAAACCTTCAGAAACCTCTTCTTCATGCATCATCATCTGAGGTTTTAATATCTTCCCTATTGTTGCATTTAATATTGGGGTTAGTGGACCAAATGGACCACTGAAATATTCACCAGTTACCGGATATGGCCTGTCTTGATAATGCTTGCGCTCAAACCTATAGGGATCTAAAGGTCTTAGTGGGGAGATGTCATTGTAAAATAGGAATTTCTCCATAGGGCTGCCATAGGTGTCGCTTGTAAACATTGCTCCACCTTGCATTCTTCTATACCAAGACGGGCGATAGTACATAACCTTACCACCCTCAAATGGTGTATTACCAAGAGGCCAGAATCTACCCTGCCTTATTGGAACTTCACCATCTACAAGTTGTTCCTTCTTTTCCTGGTAAGACATTCCGCCCGGCATTAGGCCAGCAGTCAACGCACTTAATTCAACTCCTGCCTGGCCAACCTTTCCCATTATTAGTGGTGAGTAAACTGTTTCGCCAGTCATATCCTCGCCATTAACCATACCACCAAGAGTTCTGTCAACAGTTGATAATGTCACTCCTGCACCATATAGCGGCAAGACTCTTTTCCCGATCATCCCCCTAGCAAACAAATCTAGTGGTCCACCAAAATCTGAAACATCCAGCTGCATTCCGAGTGTGCCGAAGTATCTATTTAATCTATCTACTGCATGTGCCACTGGTACGCTAGAGCCAGAATATCCTTGTGGATTTTTAAATGTCCCTATTCCCATAACACTTTTCACAGCTGCTGCTGGATTATCTGCAAACGCTGTTCCAAAAGTAGGAACAAGTGTTACGCCACCGGTACCAAGTGGATCAACCGATAAATCATCAATACTATATGGTGCAATACCTATTTTTCTTTTTAGTGGTGCAAGAATAGGGGAGAACTTTTTTCTTATAACACTTCCAACTTGGCCTATATCCCCTTTTATGTATGGATCAAAAAATCTATTTAACTCTGGTATTTGATCTATACTCTGCCTCATCTGAGCTACTGCTGCTCTTGCATTTTCCGTTGTAGTTGCTGCAGATTTGAATGTCTTAAATGCGGTCATGTTAAATAGGGTTGATAACCCTGCCGCATTAGCCTCTGCCCTTTGGGCCGTTGAAATAACCCCTTGTTTAACTAGCTTGTCAGTTGCTTGTTGAATACTAATTAAGCCCTGGAAGAAATCATCTCCTGCGGCTGCTCCGGAGGTTCCTGAAAGAGCTGGATTTGTTTGCGAAATATACCTAAATATTTCATTCTTTAGCTCATCCAACCTACTATTGATAGTTGGAGATTTTTCAAAATTTGCTGCAACGCCGGATAGATTACCTTGGTTTAATAAAGTTTTTATTCTAGATATACTTTTTAGTGGTATATCTGTTTCGAGCCCAGCTTTTCTAAAGGCATTAACCATTGCCGGATTTGCTGCTATTATTTCTTCAGCAAACTGAATTATTTCACCCTGTGTCCTCATTCCTCCAACTGTTTTTCCTAGATATGTAAATATATCTGGGCGCATTCTTTCTGCTTCTTGCATAACCTGTGTGGGTAAGCCATACTGGAAACTGTTTCTTCTAAATGCGTCATATGCGGAGAAGATTTCTTCTTCGGTACTTCCAACCGCCCTCGTTACGTCATCGGCATCGAGGAGTCTGACTTGGCCATTTGAATTAACCCCTAATTTTACATTTCTTTTAGCGCTCCCTTTTCCATACTCAATGGTTTCCCCTTTTAGGAGTCTACCCAAAACTGCTGGATTGTTTGTATCATAGCCTCTTCTGCTAAATCTATCTAGAACACCAAATAAAGAGTTTGGCTGTTCTGAGTCAATACTCATTCTCTTCTTAAATCTTATAGCTCTATCACTGTTTCCAAGAACTCTATCTAAGAATCTTGAACCACTATTGCCAGTTATTTGATTTATTGTTTCGCCTTCCGCATTTGCGGCGTTACGAGCTTGGCGTGTTAATAGGTCTACGGAATTACTGGGAAGTGCCCTGTATGTTCCGTTCATTGTGGAGCTAAATACTGCACCCGATATAGCGTCTGACCTATAGGAAATAAGCTTGCCCTTTGTTCCTGCGCTCTTATACCACATGTAGAAGTCTGCCCTAGACTCACCTGTGTTCTTTATAAAGGGTTGAACATCTCTAGATGATATATATTGCAGTGGCGATTTATTCGCCATCTCTCTAAATGATCTACCGCCAAATAAGTCTGTAGGATTAAAACCTAGAATTGGTATTTTGAACTCTGAAGAAAAGAAATTTGCTGTTCGAGCAAAGGTTCCCTTAATGGCGCTGAAGTCTAGCATCTTCCCGCTAGCTGTTTGATATAATCCATCTACCTTTGAAAAACCTATGCTCTTAGAAACTGGATCATTCATAGCCATACGAGCAGCCATGTCATTTATTATTTTTTGCTCAGTAGGCCTAAGCCCTTTAAATACACCCCTCTTAGTGGCTTCGTCTACAGTCACAGCTTTTAAGCCAAATAAATTATAATCACCAGAAATTACGCCAGATGTCATCTTCCTATTTTTTATAAGGAATGCTCTTAAGTCACCAAAATTATTTGGATCAAAACCTTGATTCTTTAGAGCCTTCTGAACAACGTCATCAGCGACAATTTTTCCATTAGTTGATTTTAATGGAACACCTAAAATTTCTGCGGTTTTTCTTTGTAAGAATTGTTTTTGATTTGGGGCGAGTGCGTTAACACCAACAAAGTCTTGGTATAGAGCTTTTTTGGGGCTTAAAAATGTTGAGCCAATTTCAGATAAGTCATTTCTTTGAAAGGCGTTCCAATTGCTCTTTATTTTATTATTCAATGCCTTTTGAAAATCTGATGAAAGATAGGCTCCTTGGGCATCTTCTACAGCGCTCTTTAATGCGTTCGGGCTAAGAACGTCTTTGAACTCTTTTCCGCCTTTTATTCCACGGTATCTTTTCAGTACTGACTCAAAGAAATCTTCGCCTATTTCGTTGGCAGTTACGCCTTCTCCATATATTCTAGTTTTACCAATCTGTATTATCTGACTAGAGCTACTTCCAGATTTGGGTACATCAATTTTTAAATATTTTATAAAATCATCTGCTTGCTGTGCTGAAACTCCTGCAGATATTAGGTTTTGCTCTAGAAGGTCTTTAAATGCGTCTGATCGTTGACCGGCTGCAAAGGCTCCAACTGGAACACCCTTATCATTAGGGCCACCACCACCCATAACCCTAACGCCACTTGCCAATCGCGAGAACCTACTCCCATGCTGTGATTGTATTTTATTTATTGCATTAGTTAGGTCGTCTGCGCTTGTAAATATCCCCTTACTTTGAGTAAGGGCTTTGTTAAATGCAACTGAGTTTTCCATTGCATCGTATGCAAGCCCGGTTCTCTTAAACTCATTTGCACCAGCTATAAAACCAGATCTTAGTCCCCTAAACGATGGTATAAGATCAAACATTGAAGAGTATTGCTTATTACCATCTTGGTAACCCTTAAATAATGCTGATACTCCAGCTTTTCTTATTTGGTCTTGAGACGCATTAGCATTGGCTGCGTTTCTCATTGCCGCTGCGCGACCATGCCTAAGTTGACTTAATGTCTGAACAAAACCCTGCTGATTAGCAGTGAATGCTTCTGCTGCAGAACTTAGGGCCCCAGAAGACTGGGCTGAAGTTCTTAAAAACTTATCCGTTAGACTAGCTAAGTCATGCCCTACTTCAGAAAGAACCTCACTTGCATCAACAAAGTTTTTGTGCATCTTTTGTTTAAAGCCAGTCAATCTTCTTAGATCTGCGTTGCTGTACTTTAATGTATGCAGTGAAGATCTAGCGCTGTTGGCTGCAGCTCCCGCAAACTCAAATGGGAGTATCATGGTCGCCATGTTTGTAATTGACTGTTTAGTAAAGTCTGCTACAACATCTACTGGATTATACCATTTAATATTTTTTCTAGATTCATCTTCCCCCATCAAGGGATCTACTAGACCCCTTTGGGTAGCGTACATAGCTGGCAATTCATAGGGCATTCTTCTACCAGCTCTTACCAGCCTTTGCTGTATATTGTCCCTAAGAGTCCATACAGCTGCTGGCTCATTAAATCCAGATAAAGTAGACTGCCTTCGTTCTTCGCCAGTTAAGAAGTCGTATCCAAATCTTTCACTTTTTGATCCAGAATATCCAGTACCCAGCTTGCCGTCGATTTCAAAAACTAACTTAGTATATGGGTCTTCTCCCCCATCACCTACGGCCCTTTTTACGCCCTGAAGCTCGTCTAGCTGCCTTCTAATATCTGTTGCACTTTTAACGAGTCTCGTAGAAAAGGTGTCGGCACCTTTTAGAATTGCATCATCTGCTTTATCTTGTGCAAATTTTGCTAGCTTTAGTCCACCCTTTTTTGTTACAGAAGATGCAACTGCAGCACCAACCATAACCGCAGCGGTGGACGCAAAAAAGCGCATTATAGGATGATCATTTAATGCCCTACTAACAAAGCCAGAATTAGGAGCTACACCACTAGTCTCCCCCTCATTCAAGGGAACGTCACGAGTAGTGACACCACTACCCAGTGAATGTATTGGACCAGGATCCCTAATCATTTAATCTCCCTATACTAACTAGATCCCCATAGCTTTCTTGCAATTGGGTCATCATATTCAGCTGCTCCCGGCATCTTTGAGTCATTATGCTGTTTCGCTCTTTGTACCGCTTTTTGCTGTTCCTCTTCTGGATCTATGAGTTGCAAACTTATATTGGTTGACTCAAGACCATTTACGCCCTGTTGTATTTCTATAATTTTTTCCGCCAGGGCAACCCTTTCTGCTAGCTGAGAGAAGGTCATTTCCTCTAGTTGCTCAGGCGTGTATGATGAAATAGTAGCGAGAACAAAGGCTTTCATTAAATTTTTAACTTCATTTGCTTCTACTCTTTTTGACTCCATAATAGCTTTTGCTATTTTTGCAGAGTAAAAACCAGATATATCCAATATCTCTTCAGACAGGAGGGATACAGTACCCGGAGGAATTTTGTTTACATCAAAATTATCGGGATATACTATCGCATTCTCTAGGATAAAATCTTCTATATCAGCATATGTATACTGGTCTGCTTGCTCAAAGTGCATTATCTTTGAGTACTCCGCAAACGTCAATTCTCTAAAGACTAAATCCGTACTCTTTACCTGTATGGAGTATACATTTCCATACTTTGATTTAAGAGAAAAAATTAGCTCGTGGTCAAGCATAATTTCACAGCTGTCTCACTTCGAGAGCCACGAAACCAGATGCTTCCAAAACCTCTTGTGCTATTAGTGACGGAGTACCAGCCATCATGCCCGTAAGTGATTTCTTATCATATTCCGGATAGAGTATGCACATCTCGGCTATGGCTTCTTCGTTCCACATATTTGCTTCAGCTGAGGATAACTCTCCTGATTGGATCATGTTTTCCATTTTTCTAACAATACTCTTATATTCAAGTCTGTTTAAAACTCTCCAAACAATGTGCTTTTCATAAGAAATGGATGTCACATAAACTTCTCCATATGACTCTTTCCACTCCTTAATCATTCCAGCAGTTGGTCCACCTGGCCATATCTCTTCTTCGTCGTCAAGATCCTCAACTGCCACCCCTTCATCCTGGTATTCGTCAATATTTTCCATATCCCTTACATCAACTGATTCCGGATCTTCTGAGGTTTCTATAGTCTTTATATCATCAAACTCCAGAGCAGATACGGACTCTGGGGTCTCTGTAATTACCACTTTTTTCTGTGTCATTTTTTCTCCTTACATAAGCGCTTATCGCTACATTATATCATAAAATACATTTACATTACTCTAGCTGATGGACCGCCACCACCAGACGTACTTGCGTTTGTGGCGGTGCTTGGCGGTTCTGTTGTGGAAGTGTCTATTCCTTGCAAATCATTGGTTTGAATTTTCTTTACAAAACTTAAACTTTGTTCAGTAAAATAATAATCTCTTGCAATGAATTGATAACTTTCTGCCACAGGTTGACCACCCGGCGTATAAGCCGTGGACATATTCATTAAGTTAACCTGTTGTAGGATTATTTTCATCGGAGCGACTGTGTCATCTGTTCTGACACTTCTTTCATTTACATCAGAGGTAATCATCCTATCTAAATTATCTGCTGGTGTAAAATCTTGACTTCTTAATAAACCAGTTGGAGATATTGCAGTTTCTTCAGATCCATATAATACAACAAAGTTAAAAGGTGGATGAGCGCTAAAGATATTATTCTTATCGATATCAGCTGTATTTGGGTCTGACGTTATTCTATCCAATTGACTCATTGACCAATACTTTTGCAGATTTATATCATCTTCGTCATTAAAGTTACTAGGATACATTCTCGATACAATAGTTTCATTTAATGACCTATTCTCTGGATTTTTCATCCT
>Ga0099848_1000023_pt1 | contig 50278 bp, 80 predicted proteins | sample CB_VirMetaG_3_FD_78179 | JGI IMG/M metagenome (GOLD analysis project Ga0099848, IMG submission 78179) | Freshwater to marine saline gradient viral communities from Chesapeake Bay - CB_1508_1S Viral MetaG | ecosystem: Environmental > Aquatic > Marine > Coastal | place: USA: Chesapeake Bay...
AATAGGTGACACATCACCGTCCATGCTATAAACTGATTCGAATACGATACAAGGAACTTCATTCATCATCTGGCATGTTTGTAGCGCTAGTTCGAGTTGCTCAAGATTATTGTGTTCCCATATAATCTTGCTCGCTCTACTATGATTAATTCCAATGATCATAGAAGCGTGATTCATACTATCCGAGACAAAGCAAATATTCTTTATGATTCTACTTAGCGCTATGAGTGTCCACTCGTTAGCAACATAAGCAGAACTAAATAATAAACCACGTTCTTTCTTATGAAGATTCGCAATCGTACTCTCGAGTGTTACGTGATAGTGAGAGGTACCGCCGATGTTGCGAGTACCTCCACTCCCACTCCCCGTCTTTTCAAGTGCGGTTTGCATCGCATCAATAACATACTGATTCTGACCCATTCCAAGATAATCATTCGAACACCAGTTCACGATCGTCTTTGGAGCGTACCTGCTATACCAAGTCGCTTTAGGAAATTTTCCACGATCTCGAACTATGTCATTAAAGACTCTGTAGTTTCCTTGTTCTTTAAAACTGTCTATGAGTTCTTGAAAAGGTTTTTTATCAATCATTTACTGTTAGCCTTAAGCGGCGTAAGCTTCATCCCATGATCCTGAAAGACCGGCAACTTCATATTCGGTTACACGGTTTTCAAAGAAGTTTGTATGATCCGCACCGTTAAGGACCCATTCCAACCAAGGAAGAGGATTATCTTTGACCTTAAAGTTCGGCTTCATACCAAGTTGAAGCAAACGTCTGTCTGTGATATATCTTATATATTCCTTCACCTCAGATTTATCGAGTCCCTCGATTGTTCCGAGCTCATAAGCAAGGTCGATGAACTTATCTTCGAGATCAACAATGTCACGAGACATTTCATAGATTTCTTTCTTGAACTCGTCGTCAACTACACGACTGTGTTCTTTGCAGAAAGTCTTGAATAGTTTCGAGTTACCTTCGACGTGCATAGACTCGTCTCGAATAGACCACTCGACGACCTTACCCATACCTTTCATCTTCCCGAAACGCTGGAAGTTCAGGAGCATTACGAACGAAGCGAATAGGGCTACACCCTCATTAAACACTGATTTCGCCAGTGACAATCCAAGCCCTCTGAGAGTGTTTGTATCTGCTTTGCGCATATACTCGATCTTGTTTGCCATCTCTGAATACTCAAGGAACGCATGGTACTCGCTATCAGGAAGACCAAGAGTCTCGTTTAGTAGAGCGTAGGCTCGCTGGTGAATACCTTCTCGAGCAGCAAAAGATCCAAGCATATTACGAACTTCGTTGTTCTTAAACTTAGGAATGAACTGGTCATAATAGTTCTGGCCTACCGCAACATCTGATTGTGTAAACAAACGGAGAACGTTCGTGATATATTCTTTTTCTGTAGGAGTAATCTTACCACCTTTCCAATCTGTTACGTCTTCTGACAAGTCTAGCTCGTCCTCAATCCAGTGTGCTTTCTCGTGGCGCGTCGTGATTTGTACGGCCCATGGATAATGGAAGGGTTTATAAGTTTCTGAAAACTCCAGAAGACCACCAGATTTCTTTACGAGTGTATCTGAGATCTTCATTAAATCATTATAAGTTCCAATGTGTTTTCCATCAATAAAGATCTGAGGAACGGAGCGAACCTCCTTTCCGTTTGACATCTTTTGATAGAAAGCTAGACGTTGTTCTTCGTCGTCTAGTACGATTTGCGTGTACCCATATCCATGCTGAGTAAACCACGCCTTTGCCTTCTCACAGAAAGGGCAATTTGATTTTGTGTAAATAAGTACATCCATTCTTTTTCCTAGTCCATTATTGTTGCTTTTTTCGAGCGACATGTTTCATTCCTCTTGTATATCCGGTTGGTATTTCTTCATGATCATATAGGTATAAGTTTTTTTCGCCATTATTATACCATTTACGACCTTTGACGTAAGAGTTGTTTTTAAAATTATGCTTCTCAGGATGTGTATGAACTGGGTTATTCTCTTTCATCCTTTTTGATTGTTCAGGATTAGGTACACCTTTATTCCAAGCAGGCGTACCTTTTTTAGACTCACTAACTTTCTTAGCAGTCTCAGGATTTTTCATAGGATTATTTTCTTTCATCCTTTTACTAGATTCTTTCAAAAATCCCTCCCTATGCCTTATATCACCAGATGCCCATGCTTTAGACATCCATTCATAATGCTCTTCACTTATGTAACCGTGGTTTTTTGTAGTTTCATTGGGATCTCTACCTTCGTTAGGATCGATGGAAAATCCCAATGGTCTCATACCCAGTGCTTCAGCTATTGGATCATGCATATTACTTCCTCCGTAGATTCGATAATATTATTTATACATAACCTTGGCGCGCAATGCACAAAATTACAAAAAAATCATCCTTGACAAGCTACACATTCACTTTGATCTTCCTCTCGTCCGTTACTAAATTTAATTTCATTTGGATTGATGATATCGTCTAATTTTTCTCTTTCAATTTTTTGTGCTACGTTCTCAGCTCTATTCGATGTCTCAGTACGTAGATAATAAAGTCCCTTGCAACCTTGTTTCCAAGCTTGGTAGTGTACCTGATGCAATTCTTTTTTAGTTGCTCCGGCGGGGAAGAACACATTAAGTGATTGACCTTGGCAAAGGTATTTCTGACGATCACCTGCTAGTTTAATAAGTGCTAGCTGATCGAGCTCAATAGCTGTTTTGAATACGTTCTTAATGTGTTCATCAAGGAAGTCAAGATGCTGAACAGAACCACCGTTGGTAATGATCATGCTCCAGACTTCGTCAGTGTTCTTTCCGATCTTCTCGAGTTCTTGCTCGAGGTACGGATTTTTATTTAGGTGAGAACCCACTCGAGTACGAGAAGTAAATGCGTTTGCTTTCCAAGGTTCAATACTTGGACTCGTGTTTACGATCATAGAAGAGTTTGCATTAGGTGCGATAGCTAGCATGTGAGCGTTACGACGACCTGTGCCTTCCATGTCTGGTGCTTCACCACGACGCTTACCCATTTCGAGAGTAGCTTCGACTGCTTTTGCTTTAATGTAACTAAAGATCTCTTCGTTCTTTTCAATAGCTGCAGGACTATCGAAAGCGATACGATGCTTTTGGAAATACGAGTGTAGTCCCATAGCACCAAGACCGAGTGATCGTTCCTGTTGAGCAGAATAACGAGCTTTGCTGATTTCATCACCTGCGTGATCGATAAAGAACTGAAGCACGTTATCTAGAAACACCACAAGGTCTTTGACCATAGGTGTGTCTCTCCACTCGTCATACATTTCAAGATTAACCGAAGACAGACAACATACTGCAGTGCGTTCTTCATTGGTCACAAGGTGAATCTCATTACATAGGTTCGATCCTCGAATCTTAAATCCTTTTTGTTTTTGCGCTTCAGGTAATGCACGGTTAGCGGTATCGATAAAGTTGAGATAAGGTTCACCAGTACGATAGCGAGTCTCGAGAATATGTTCCCATAGCTTACGTGCTTTCATGGTATCACGAATAGTGCGATCATTAGGATCAAGTAAGAACCAATCAGCATTCTGCTCTACTGCTTCCATGAAATCGTCTGTGATGTTTACAGCGTGGTGTAAGTTCAAGTTCTTACGATTCACATCACCAGTAGGAATACGCATGTTAATGAACTCAACGATATCTGGGTGATCAACGTCCATGTAAGCTGCGTACGAACCCTTCCGCGTACGCCCCTGTCGGTACGCGACCATGTCAGCATCTACGGTGTGTAAGAAAGGCATAGGACCGGGCGCTTTCTTAGAAACAGCACGAATGTCTGACCAGTGACCGCCTACACCTCCACCTTTTACTGACAACCAGCGAAGCTCATTACTGTGCTCTATGAGTCCCTCTAGTGTATCTGGAACATACGAAAGAAAACAGCTAATAGGTAACGCCTTCACTGGCTCGCCTTTAATCGGAGCATTCGAGAGTACAGGAGAAGCGTACATGAACCAACCTTTCGAAACATAATCATAGATGCGTTGAGCGAGATTCATGTTGCCGGCAGAAAAAGCAACTGCAGCACGAGCAAAAGCCATCTGAGGACTCTTTTCGTCCTCACGACAATAATAGTCTTTTAGTAATTTAAATGATTGTTCTGATAACAGCTTATCTCTTTTAGTTTCGATGTCGATACCTAAGTGCTGCATTATTAGTGCTCCTTATTGTTTTAGTTATTACTCACATAAGATTCGACTAGCGGGAATACTTTCGCAACCACGCAAGCGATTTCTCGTGCGAGCTCAATGTGTTCTTTTTGCGTACCGTGGCCGCTTCGAAGTTGGATGTAGTGAATCCAAGAGCGGATAGTTCCGTTAACGTAAAGTCTGGAAACAGTGTTTCCTTCTGGAAGTACGGCACGAGCCTGTTCTTTTGCAATACCGTTGTTGATGGCCCAAGTGTATGCTCGCTTTGCAGCATCAATAACTTGCTTTTGTTGCCAATCCCATTCTTCTTTGAGATTGTCGTCATCAGTTACAATGCTGTTTTGTCGATTTTTAGTATCTTGTAGTCGTGCTTCACGCAATTCAAAATCTAGGTCTTCTGTAGGATCAGCATAACGCTGAGAGAACTCTTGAAAAGAGAACGAACGGTGTCGAAGAAATTGTCGAGCGATATCGCGAGTAGTTTCAACTTCAATGCAAGCACTCACCATTTCAAATGGACTCCAATGTGCGTGTTTAGCTAAGTACTTAAGTAGCTTTTCTGAAGTTTCGGTATTGAATTGATTGCTGGGATTACTAACTCTCGCGCAGTATGCAATTAGATCTTGAAGATCTTCCAATCCCTCATCTTTAAAATCATCGGCAGGTTGTGAGTAACTAACTAGCCTTGTTTTCATGTTCTTCTCCATTTCATAAATTTAAGTTTAGCTTCGAGTCCTTTATAAACATTGTCCTTAACGACATTCTCAACGTTGAGCATACCATTCAAGTACATCTCATTAATATCTTTGCCGGGCACATTAGAAGGCCATATACAAATCTTATAGCCGGCATCAATTATTTTTTCCATTCTCTTATGTATCTCTCGATTACGAGGTTCAGCATCGAAAACAAAGACTGCATTTTCATGTGCACGCTTTAGAGCGCTGGTATTACCGTCGGCACCAGCCATGGCCACTGAGTTTCTTATGAAGAAGCTGTCAATGGCGCCCTCTACAACGTAGTATTGACGATTAAAATCAATAGTATCTAATCCGAAGATCTTAGGTCGATCATCGAACATGATAGTAATGTACCGTATGCCATTGGGATCAAACCCACGGGCCGATACACCGAATACTCTTTTGTTTTCATCGAGGAAGGGAATCACCAAGCGAGGCTCGTCTTTATCTACCTTTTCGAATTTATTTGGGACGATACTATTAATCCATCCCTTGAACTTTGGTGTGTAGTAAAGACGATAGTGTTGATTCGCAGGAATCTTCCTCTTTTCTATATATGTTTTTACTGGGTGATTCCAGTTCAATTGTGAGATTTTTTTTATACTTTTTAGAGGATTTTTTTCAAAGCGAGGAGCTTCGAACTTGGTCGTTTCTAGTATAGGTTTCGTATTAGCGTCAGGCTTTTTAAGAAACTTATCAGCGACATAGTCTTTAAATGCTAGAGGATCGACGTTCTTAAGGAAGTACGAGAAAGATTGACTAGCACCACAGTTATGGCAATAGTAGAATAGAGCGCTGTCGCGTTCTAACAACCAACCTCGAGCTTTAGAACGCGACTTTTGCGAGTCACCACAGATAGGGCAACGGAAATTAATCTTATAGGGATTCGTTGAACGAATACGGAATTGATCTAGCCTTCCCGCTAGTGTTTGAGCATACTGTAAGTCTACAAAATCTATCATAGTATAAAATGACCTGACGGCTATAAATTTTTAGTAGATGGATTATAAACCAGTTCTACTAAAATGTCAACTGATAATTGAAAGAATATCCACTGACGTCATTAGAGTGACGAGTGTGGCAATGACAGCAGAAGCACCAAGTAACCACCACTTGACGTTTTCGAGGCCTCTTAGCCTTTCCTCCTGATCTTCTATACTTTCGACCATCTCATTCATTCTTTTCTCTAGGTTGCCGTTGAGCTTTCCTAGTTCATGCATAATCTCTTTATTTCGTTCTGCACGGTTCCGCGCACTCTCATCAGCTACACGCTGATGATCTTCTTTTGAAGAAGCACGATACTCTTCTAATCTCTTTGAGAGCATCTCAGTACGCTTAATATCTTCTTGCTTGTGTTCTTCCATAGTCACTTCAATGTCCTGCATTTTGGCATCAAAGTGTTCTATGATTTTCTGTTGTACTGCTAAGCTCTTGGTCATGTCAGACATTTCGGACATGACTGTATCTACTTTATTGAAAAAGCGCTCAATAGTTTTAATGTCTTTCTTAATAAGAGCAATGTCAGTCTTAACTTGGTTAAGTTCGTCGGACACGCGACCTCCGATTTTTAGTATTATACCACATTAAGCATGATATGTCAACTAGTATTTATTTGTTTAATTAGTTGGAGGTTTCTTTATTTTCTGTTTCTGCGGGAGTTTCTTTTGGTTTCTTCGTAGTCACTTCACGATAGTATACGATCACCTCTCCGAGTTCACGTATGTACCTACGAAGCTCTTGAACGTTACCTGACATAAGTTCATAATCCTTCACCGTCGATGCAACGAAGAGGACGTCTCCACCTGTAGCGATCTTAATATCATCAATGAACTTATCGAGGTAAGTGTAGCCTTCTGGCTGGTTGGGATTTTCTTTTTCCTCAGGAGCGCATGCTTGAGGACGGGTTGTTTGAGGTTCACCGTCTTCTTTTAAAACAGGATTGCCTGCTTCATCAAGTTTAGGTATTACTTTACATGGGTTTGGAACAACTGCTTCAGATACAACATACCATGTAGGAGCTTGTAACTGAATTGGCCGAGGCATTGTAGGCTGAATGATTTCAATCTCAATCGGCTTAGTTACAATTTCAATAATTTTCTCTGGCTTTTTGCCAATGCCTAATCCACTTAGTATTGAACAACCACTAATTAGAGTTGCTGTCGTTAAGAGCAGCAATGTTCTTGCTATCATTCTCTATCTCCTCAAAAACTTTCTTAGTTCCGTTGTTCATGCGATTAGCCACAAGTCCTGGCTTCATAAGAGCAAGCTTATCAAGGTTGTGGCGTTGGAAGATTGACATGTAACGATCTTTCTCAGCATTAATCTCAGCGTTACGCTGTTGAAGATTAGTCAATGCAGCAGCTTGTTTTTCGAAAGCTTCTTTCATAGCAGTCATTGCAGCTTTTTGCTCTTCGACCGCATTCTCAAGTTTTACCACATTACCCTTTAGTATTTGGTTGTTTGCTTCAAGAATTTGATTCTGCTGGTACATCCAGCCACAAGCACCACCCAAAACTAATATGATTGCTAACAAAATTTGATACATTTATAATCCTCTATAGACCAGCTCGTTGCCTAGACCAAAAATGACATTGCTGAAGAATCTGTGTTCTCAATATCGGATTTGGTTTATCCTCACTCATAGTGCTGTTCATACACTTTTCTCTCAGGTCTCTCGCCTGAGCTAGTTTTGCTTCTTCAATAGGATCTATTGTTGTGCAACCCATCAGAAAAAGAATTAATATTCCCATTCTGAAGAACGACATCGCTAATTCTGCTCTATCCTATAATGAAGCCCGTTAGTATCTTTGACGTGTACTAACTTTTTATCGACGGTTTTGAACTTAAGTTCTTTCCAATTAGCTACCATTATCTTTTTAGCATTTGGCCACGACTTATCGTCACTGTCTCCGTATTTTGTATTCTTGGAGACAGTGATGGTGTAAGTTGGTCGTTTAAAAAGCTTTAGTAGCCAATTGAACATAAAGACAGAAGCTTTACTTCTTCTTTGACGCGTGCTTAGCTAGACCTGGATTTACCATTTTTTCGTCCATGTCTTCTTCGTCATCGTCATCATCGTCGTCATCTTCGTCCTCATCTTCTTCGGACTCATCATCTTCGTCTTCGTCTTCGTCTTCTTCCTCGTCGTCGTTCTCTTTCTTCATCATTTTCTTGTACTTCTCTTCAAGAGCAGCACGGACGCGAGCATTCATTTCTTCCTCAAAAGCTTCTTTCATCTTGAGAGGATTGTTGTCGATAGCTTCAGCTACGATTTTTTCAATTGACATTTGTATTTCTCCTTAAGGAAACTAAATAAACTGTACTTATTTATTTATTAAACTTGTTCTAAGCGTGACATGAGCCTCTCAGCTCTGTTAGACACTTGATTATACCATCTAGAATCACGACCTTCATAAGCTGCTATTTTCCAGTCATGCTCACCTATAGCAGCATTGAACTTTTTGAATCCACTCAAGCGAGGACGACCCATGTTAAACATCATGTTAACCAGGATCTCTTGAACCTCTCCAGGAAAACCACTGAATTCGCTTTCTCCGTATAGAGTATGGCACTCGCTAATGGCAACGTCCAAGTCTCTATCAAAGCAGGCTCGAACTCTGTCTTCACTAACTGGAGTTCCAACTGGTTGTCCGTGTTCTTCATCACTCTCGAGGATAAGATGACCCACTCCGAAAGTGGGGAGACCGAGGTGGTCGAGGTAGATCTCATTTACGACACCTTCATCGATTTTTAATTGTTCAAATACATTATCTTTATTTTCTTGATTCATTCTTACTTATACCTTTCATAGTCGTTATCAGGATCAAAATCATCGACTGCCTGGTAACGGGTTGATTTTCCGTCTTTAAACGCGATTAGTTTTGTTTTTCTATTCGGGCCATCTTTCTTCAATGAAGCATGGACCCACCCAGAATTGATACCCTCTTCTGGATTATAAAACTCGAGAATGACTTGGTCATATTCGCAGTTCTCAGTAATCCAATCAGCAAGAACTTTATTAGGAACTCCCATGATTTCAATATCAACTGCTTCACCGTTACAGTGTTGAGAAGCAGAAGCACCACCTACAGCTTTATTTAACTCGGGTGATCTATATCCGCTGTTCACTGTAACCGGCTTATCGAAAAACTCTCTAGCAGGCTGGCATATTTTTTCAACAACATTCTGAAGATTTTCAAGATGCTCACCTTTCGGTGTGTTGTCGATTCCTAATTTACTAGCGGTTGCTGATTTAGTGAATTCATTTAACACAAAGTTCTTACTTAATTTCATCTTACTTCTCCATGATTTTTGTTTACTACTATTTTGCTTTAATGTCGACCATTAACTGCTTAAAATTCTTTTTCTTATATTTTTTCTGCTGGGCTGGAGTAAGGCCAGGTTCGCCTTGATCACCAACTCCTAAGCCTGCGATGGCACCGCTACCTACACCGGTCATTTCATTCTTACTAGCTTCTTCGAGTACTTCAGCGTATTCGTCTAAAAACGAGTGAAGTCGGTTTTCAATTTGGATATCGTCTAACTCGTAGTCTTCGGTTAATACACCGGCATCATTCATTCTTCGCTCTTCTTTGATTAACCAAAGAGCTGCAGCGTATGTTGCTATTCTCGTAGATCCACCTGGAAGCTTGGCTAATAGCTTTTTAAGATTCAATATTAAAATATCGAAGATACCAAAAGCTTTGCGCTGAGCAATTCGAGTAAAATCCTTACGCTTAACAAGGATGTTGCCTTTCGCATCGATGACGCCTTCTTTGTAAGCTTCCCACTTTTCAAAAGGCGTAACTAGCCTTCTAATGAATTGGTAAACTAGAAAAAGATCTACGACCATTTAAATTTCCTTTAGTCTTTCTACGATTAGAAAATCTGAATCGATACTATCAGCATTTATAACAACGTCTTCGTAAGCTATTAGTTGAGGCATATAGTTCAAATACTCGACAAAAGGCTTTAAGTACTCGTGGTACTCATGAAGCCTCATGAAGAGCATGTTCGTTGCCTGCAAACCAAACACATTGAATAATACAATGAGATGGTTTAGAATCAACCTTTCCTTCAATTCGTTTTCCTGCCTATATCGACTAAACAGCTTTCGAAGATACTGAAATCTTTTCAAGTCTTCTTCGAATTCAGACATCTCAGTACACTGAGGATTGTCATAGTGTTTCATTGCATATAGCAGAAAGGTCGATTCCGTCAATTTCATAATGTAAAAGTTTTAGCTTTTATTATGCTTCTTCGTCAAGTACGATTGTATCTTCGATTGTAGTGTTGCCTGTTACACCAATGTCGCCAGCATCAGCCTGAGATACTTTCATAGGTACTAGACATTCTGTCTTATATCTCTGAACGCCGTTCTGATCGGTGTAAGTGTGATACAAATTCCAACCTGGTGTTTTAAGACCTCTTGCACGGTTAACGTTGAGGCTTGCTTCTGTCAAGTCAACGAATACCGCGTTGTCTCTGTCGTGAGACTTGTTGGTGTTGTTCGCATCATCTTCTAGCCACTTAGGTACGTCTACTAGACGGTCTTGTTTTCCCCATAGTGCCATTTTATTTCTCCTGTTAAATTAACGTTAATTTATAACAAAAATTTTACTTTTTCTCAGCTTTAAAAAGTTCATTTACTAAATCTGCTTTTTTCAAACCTTTCTTAAGAATAACGCCAAGTTCTTCTGCTCGAGCTTCGAGCTGAGCCTTCGTAAGTTTATTTAACGAGGCTTTCGTAACTTTAGGTTGTGCCTTTGGAGGCTGTGGTGGTGTGAGTTTCTCTTCTACCACTGGTTCAACCGGTGCTTCTTCTTTAAATTTAAGTCCGATTCCAAGAAAGTCTTTGAACCATTCAATTAATGCTTTCATAATTACTCCTATTGTATATTTCAAATCAATTTATTAATATTTTCCAGCGTTAAGCTTCTTTTTCTTAGCCATTGCTTTAAGAGCTGACGCATTCATTGTTCCACAAGAACCTTCATTCTTCTCAGCTTCATCAAGCTCAACACTTTCTTTTTTATTTCTTGCAGCTTCTCCAGCTTTTCTGCCTTTACGGAACGCGTCCATTGCTGCACCGCCGATACCGTAAGGTGGATTTTTGTAGGTAGATGGGTCTTTACCCATTTCGTAACCTTTACGGTACCAAGTTTGTGAATTTGCAGACATTTTTGAAACGTCTTCATCAAGCTCGGTTTCTTCTTTAGTCATTGCTTTCGCGATAGCCTTACGACGGTTGTGGAGATATTCATCAGAGTCATCAACATCACCATCGTTGTCGATATCAGCGTCAGCTTTTCCTACTGGATCCATCTTCTTCTTTTCTTGAAGAGCTGCATAAAGCTTTTGATTCAATAACTCATCAATTTTCTCTTTAAATGACATTTCAGTCTCCCTTTAAATATTAGTTTTCTACTTTATTTATAATACAGTAATTTGTATTTTTAAATCGTTTATCCCTTTAATCAGCCGGTGAAACTCGTTCTTTTTAATATTGAATTCCATTCCAGGCTTTAAAAGCCAAGGTAAGCAACCGTCCCATTGGAATTGCCAGCCATCGCCTTCAATTATTTTAATTCTTCTATCAACGTGATCCATGTGCCAAACATAGTTAGAATCATCTTCTTGTACATCGAATGTTCTAATGTTTGACTCATCTCTAAAAGGATCACGATAAGTTGTTGTCGCCATCAGTCTCTAGTAGCCTTCCAGATATAATATCTGCTTTTTCATTTTGTATGATTTCAATGCAAAGATTTGTTACATCAATTTCTTTTCTTATAAACCACATTTTCTTTTGGAGCTTTTCAAGTTGCTCTTGATAGTACTCTAATTCTTTTTCTTTTCGTACTTTTTGTTCTAAAATGTCGGCGAGCAGTATTATCTTACTGCTGCTCATTAGACAAGGCCCGCAATCACCATTAATGCGTCAACAGCCTTTTGAGCTTTGATCTTATTATCTTCAAGATCTAGATCTTCGTTAATTTTATTCATATCAACGATATCTTGAACAAGCTCTTCAAATTCGCCTTGGCTAATATGACCTTCATCTAGAAGAGTCTTAAGTTCTCTTACTTGTTGTTCTGCTTCTTCTTGCCAGGATTCTATACTCATGATTTTCTACTCCCAAAAACCGAAAGGGCTTCAGTTGTTATTTTTTGAATGCTTTGTCTCTTGATTTTGCAATATGCATCGCTTGGGTTTTCTTTTGCTCTTAACTCTTTTGTAAGATCGTGTATACCTTTGTAGATATTAGCGATGTTTGCGTTCAATCTGTATGTGCTATACGTATGTAAATACTCAGCTCTGTAGTTTAGTTGATTTATGATTGCTCTGTTACACCAGTCTTCAGCTCCACTATGAGATGTAGTTAAAACATTAAGCTCAACTAGCTTACCATACTCAACGTTATCGAACTTGCTGGGGATAAATTTTCCGATAGATGAGCAACCAGCTAAGACTGTTACTAACATTAAACCTAATATTGCTTTCTTCATATTGATACTCCTTACCAAAAATACGAACCACCGCCTGATAGACCTAACTGCTTAGCATATTTTGGTAAGCGGCATGCCCAGTAGCCGGGTGTCATTTTATCATTTTTCATATCGCACTGGTGTCGTGCAGCGAAGCTTCTAGCAGCTTCTCTATCATTGATCTTAGAAGTGAGTCCGCCCTTTTCATCACCGAACTCGATCTTCTTGATGTTACCTGTTTTAGGATTACGAACATATACGACGTACTTCTTGTCACCCGAGCTACGCTTCGGTGAGTTGAGCTCTGGATCCTTTTCTTCTTGGAACTCAATCATCGGTTGCTCTAGAGGAACAGTTACTCCCTCATAGATACCGAATCGCTCGCTGTCGTAAAATGTTTTGAATTTTTTCACTTTAATTAGTCTGCTTTTGCTAAGTCATCAGGAGCGTACTGCATAACTTCACCGTCATTGCGCTTGACTGTATAGTACTTACCTTTTTCAGAAGGATCGACTTTAGTAACAACACCTTCTTTTCCACTGTGAATGCACTTGACCTTGTCGCCTACTTTGAAATGAGATTCAGCGAGCTCGACTTCTTCACTAAAACCGAAGAAAGCATCAACCTTCTTTTCACCATACTTGTCATCAAGGATCTGACGAATTGCACCTGATTTATCATAACCCTTCAGGTCAGCAACACGATGGCTGCGACCGATGATGTTGCGAAGATCAGCAACAGGCTTTTTCTTAAGTGCTTCGTATTCCTTGTAGATTGGTGAAGACTTATCTAACTTACCTTCATCAAGTTCGACTTCTTCGTTTTTGGCTGCTGCTTCACCGGCTTTTCTGCCTTTACGGAATGCGTCCATTGCTGCTCCACCGATGCCGAAAGGTGGGCTCTTATAGGTGCTAGGTTTTAGACCCATTTGATAGCCCTTGTCGTACCATTCCTTGGACTTTGCAGACATTTTTGCAGCTTCGTCAAGTTCGACTTCTTCTTTTCTCATTTTTGCTTGCATAGCACTACGAAGCATACGAAGATTGTTTTCTAACTCTTTGATCTCTTCGGCTCTGGGATTTTTACCACCCAAGCTTGTCTTTGTGCTGTGTTGTCTTTTTAAGTTACCGATCGTAGTTTCAAGCTTATCTTTCATTGATCTTAGCTTTTCTACAGAGTGTTTCATGTATTTGTTGTCAACACCCCATTGATTTTCGCTAATAAACTTCTTAAAACTTAACATTTTTATCCTCCGAATTCGTGTCCAGCTACACGCTTCATTTGTTTTTTAAACTCATCAAATGATGGTTTTTCTTTATACAATTTGATGCTTATCTCTGGGCGATCTTTACCTTTGATGCGCCAGTTATAACCTTTTTCTTTATGTTCTGGTTTGGTCGTCTTCACGACTCTGCGCTCGTATCCTGCTTCCCAAGATTCAGAACCTTCGTCAATTTCTACTTCTTCAAACATTTTTTGTAGGTTCATGTAGTGGTTGTCTTGTACAAACCCTCTATCTACTGGAACTTTGCGCTTTCCACCTCTATAAACGAATTCTATTGAGGTGTCTGTTTTCTTGACCTGAGAACCACCATTCGATCTGATTTCTTTTTCGACAGTAGAAACAGCTACAGCGCCTTCGACTACAAATTGCTTAAAGGATTTCATCTTAGTAAGCCGACCATTTTCTTTAGATCTTGTGGACTACGGCCGATGATCGTTTGGAATTTTTCTTTGTCTAAAGACTTACGAATTGTGTCGAAAGCTCTTAACAATTTATCTGCATCAGCTTTCGAGACCTTCGCTTTTTTCTTATTAGCGAATTCCATCTCACCGCCTTCGATGTCAGCAATTCTTCTAAGCTGCATGATTGGATTTTTAGAAGCTGCTTTTTGATCTGCGTCTGATGCTTTAACATCGTCGTCGTCTTTGTCTTTGAAATAAGGATCACGACGGATTGCAGCCATAGCATCTCTTCTAGCATTTTCTTCGAGCTCTTCCTTTTGAAGACCTTGACGAGCTAGACTGAAAATAGCTTTGTTGCCAACAACCATATCAAGAAGCTTCTTAGCTAAGTCTTGAGCAATTTTTCTTTCTTTAACGTTAAGCTCTTCACCGGATTCAAGCTTCTGAACTACCCTTTGTACTAGCGCAGCTTGCTTAGTGTCAGCCAAGCCAAGACGCATGAGTTGTTTTACCTTCGGCATGTCGATCATGTCGACGTTGTCGTCAGCTTCGTTTATAAAATTTTTAAAGTTTTTCATCTTTTTAGCCTCGAAAATCCTTTGTGTTTATAATCTTTTTCAATGGTCATTTTGACAAGCTTTGCAACTTCTTGCGCGTCTTTCATATTACCAGTTTGAAGATCTTTAATTAATTTTTGTTTTAACGCAGAAAGTATTGAATCGATGATGCTTTCGTCTCTTGCTGCAAGTGTTCCTTCGTCAAGCTTACCACCTGCTGCTACAAAAGCTGCGATGGCCATATCACGTCTTTTCTTTTCATCAGCGTTTTTAAATTGAGGGGCATCTGATTTTTGAAAATCATCAATCCAGGCTCCAAGCCCGTCAGAGACTTTTAATTTTTCTTCTAGTTCAACAGATTCGCGTACCATAGTAGCATGCACACCATGTTTGGTTTTAAGAGTCGCTTGAAATGCCATGGCTTGTGTTAAGCCTTTGGTTGTTTCAGGAAAGGTTTTAATCACTTGGCCTGCTTTATATTTTGGACCTGGGTGGTCGGCAACAATCTTAATAACTTTTCCTTCATCAAGCTCAACAGACTCTTTACGCTCTTTGTTCTTAGCGCCGATATCTGTAATGCTTTGGCCGGGAGTATCTTGTTGAAGTCTTTTACGAGCTTTGTCGGTTCCCCAATCTCCGGCTCCACCTGCTTCTTTAACTAGCTCTTTGAACTTAATCACTTTTATTTCCCTTGTGTTGATCCCATAGATCTTTATCTGTTGTTTTCTGTGTTTTTCCACCAGTGGCGAAACTATTAACTCTCGCTAATCCCCACTGTGTAGGAGTTGTTCCTGGCCTATGGCCTGTGCGCCATGCTGCTACACCACGGTCAAAAACTTTTTTCAGAATACCATAAGCTATTCCTGTTTTTTCTGCTTTATCTCTAAGAGATTTATCAGGATTGCTTTCGAAAATAAAATCTGTAGATTCCATAATTTGCTCAAGGTCTTCTTTCATATTAGCAATAGACAATTGAGCTAACATCAGATCAGTATCTTTTGCCTTTTTAAACATCTTAAAACGCTTGTCAATAACGACAGAACCATTGCGTGCTAGAAGCATGTGTGGTCTTTTCATCATTGCTTTTTCGTAATTTGTTTCGCCAAAAATCTTTTTGAATTTATTCGTATGTTTGGAAGGTTTAGTTTTCGCTTCTGCATCGCCGGGAGCAGGCTCATATGCAGAAGGATCTTCATCGCTCTTCTTTGCATTTTTAGCAAAGTGGCGCGCTCTATCGTCTTTCTTGTCAACGGCTACATCTTTGTAGTAATTCTTTGGTTGTGATCCCGGCATTTTTTTGACGTGAGGATCTTGAGGACTCATGCGACGTTCTAATGTATATTGTTGATAAGCTTCTTCATTAAAATTTTCATTAGCGCGCTCTAATGCTTCTTTAACTAAAGAATGTCGAGACAAACCTTTCTTGATTTTCTCGATCTCTTTAATGGCGTAGTTCATATTCCGACCGAGCTCATGTGCTGTCGAAACTGCGCGTCTAACTTTGTCTTCGAATGTCTCAGACAAAAAAGAAGTTTGCATTCTCTCCTTCAGGAAAGCTTCAAAGCGAATATTGAACTCTTCTGTCTTAATAGTCTTAATAGGATTTTGTCTAACAGTAGGATTCTTTGGTTTATCTTGAATTACTTTGTTAGCAAATCGATCTCTTTCTGCCTTCTTAACTCTTGGCAAGAATCTTCTGGCTAATATGTCGAGTCTTTTCTTGGGAATACGAGCAATACGATCATCGATGCGCTGTCTTGCACTATATGGAAGATCTGCATAGTTGTTTGTTTTAGCGAAGCGTTTCTTTAGTGCTCGGATTACGAGTCTCTTTGCTCTTTTCTTAAGAACATCAACTGTAGCTTTACGTCTCATCGCTCTGCGTCTGCCCATCATAATCTTAGATCTGAGTCTGCGCATAAGCATCTTACGTTGAAGCCTTTGTTGTCGAGTCAGAGCTTCTTCTAACTCAACTTCTTCTATCGCTTCTTTAATTCCCATACCGGCTCTAACTGTGTTATAAACAGATTTTGCCTGAGGTTGTAATTTACGAGGTAGACCGCCTTTAAACATATCAAAGTCGTTATCAGCTGCAGCTGCACGCATTTTAGATGCTGACATTCCTGAAACATCATCAGCATCAGGATCTCGGTCACCTGCAGAAACTACTTTAATAGAATCATAGGTGTACTCTTTACCATTATACTTATTCAGCAATGTATCGAATTCTGTAACTCTGTCTGATCCAGCTACAATTATTAATTTCTTAAACTTGTTTTGAAGCTCTTTTGCTACTTCAATAATAGTTCTAGCTTTTGATTTCACTATGAGTTTAGTACCAAAGGCTTTCTTAGCAAAGGCAATTTTTTGATCGTATGTTAGAGGATTCTTTTTAGGATCTGTAGAATGAGATAGGTAAATTAGAGGAACAGCGCCTTCTTTAAGCGCGGTCGAAATAACAGCATTAACTAATTTTTCGTGTCCGATAGTTATAGGATTCATTCGACCGAAAGCTATTACAGCAGTATTGCTGACTGGAGCTTCTACTAATTCTGGCTTAGTATCGACGTATTTCGATCCGTCTTTATTTTTGCCAAAAGCTTTTTTGGTCGCGACCTTTTCTTTTCGGGTTTCGCCGATTAGATCTAATAATTGGCTCATATTGCTAAACAGCCCTTTTAACTAATTAGTTTGATTAAAAATTTGTAGTACACTCTTTGTTATTTATAATTTTGCGCAAACGAAGGTATAAAATCGTAATTTCTGTTCGCACTGGCGCGCCAGATAGTACTTTCTCGTATCCAACCTAGCGCTGGAGTAGGACTTGCAATCTTTAAAGGTACTGCTGTCCTACGTTGTCCTCTAATAAAGTATGCATTGTCTACTGCGCCAAGAATACCTTTCTCTTCTATCTCTTGTACTAGAAATTTAGCGGTATTCTTAGTCATAGCATAAGCGTGCGCACCTTCATGACCATTTATATCTATCAATTCGCGAGGCTTGCCTGCACTTTCATGGTCATAATTCTCAGGATCAAGAACTTTATATCCTAAAACGACTATACAATTTTCAGGAATATCGACAGTGATAGGTTGAAGCATGATAGCGTCATGCTCTAAAACTACACCTACATCATCGGGGCCTTCAGCAATCCGTTTCCATATTGCACCATGTCCAGCACTACATGCGTTTGCTTTTTGAGCAGGTCCTGGTTGTGGCAAATATTGAATAGGTTCATAAAAATTCATTCGAATGCCAGTCAAACACCAAGCAGCACGGCCTGTCATGTTCTGATATCCTTGAAAATACTCCCATTTTAGTCCTACACTATCGCAGGAATCTGCGCATATTTTAGCGTATTCTTCAGATATTGGTGTATTGATCTTAAGAATGTAAGCTTTCATTCACCTCTCGCTAACTTATTATACATTACAAAGTCTTCATGAAAATGTTCTTTAATATCTCTCAACGAAGCGTCGTCAAATTCAAACTCATTAGATTTATCTTTACGAGTATCAGTTTTATGCTTAGGCAACGGATAGTTGATAATGATTTTTTTCTCATACATAAATTTAAATAATTCTTCTTCTAAATTCTCATATAACCAGAATCGACCTACTGATTCATTTCCTATTTTAAGAAGAGAAGTCTGAACTATTCCTGAATTCGGATCATTATTAAATACACCTCGATTCGTCCAGTTCTTGTATTCTTCGAGAGATGGTGAAGTGCGAGGGGATCTGAACTTTTTATAGAAGTAATAAAAACTCTTTGCACGGTCAATAGGATCTCGCAATAAAGCAAAAACATCGTATTCACGCGCCTGTTGTTCAGTAATCACACCTTCTTTAATAAGTTGATTTAACGTGAAGTGATAAAAAGCATAAGGACGATAGCGAGATACGATACTCTCGTCAAGTGTACCTTTTAGATTTGAATCTTCTACTTCGGTATAGATTGCGTTAGGATCATCGACGTTACGAATAAAGAAATCCGAAAGGCTACTACTTGCAGTTTTCGGTGTACGTAAGAATAGAAATTTATATTTGTGTGATAAGTACATTACAAGACTCCGTCTGAATATTGTTCACAGAATGCGTGCATTCCGGTCGATCCCCACTTATGATCAGCATACACTTTGTCCGGTCCGCTATATCGCTTAGCGCCGGCTACATAGAACTGAGGAATAAAATAGTGAGATGGGAAGATGGTAAGCTTATCGCGCCACGAAGGAACGTAACGAGATAAGAATTCATTTCCAGTAGACCTGAAAGGTTGAGGATGAAGATCGATAGGTCTTAGTTTGTGTAAATCATCTATCAGTGTTTTTATAAACTGATTTTCAGGATTACATGCAAAGATTGGTTGAACAAAGTTAGGGCGGCCTCGCTCATTCTCAAAGCAAGTATAGCAGTGATCTTCGGGACTTTGCAAAAGTTCTTCAATGTTTTCTAAACATATCATGTCAGCTTCTGCTATGAATCCGCCGTTTTCATACAATAGTTCGTATCGAATAAGATCTGATACACCAGGCCATAACCTATTATTATAATAAGTTTCAATTAAGTGTTGATTCTTCCAACGACGACTCCTAAGCATAGTATCAGTAAAGATACTATACTCCCAGTCGGGATGCTTATCACGCCACGTGTACATCCACTTTAAAGGAGCAGGCTTTGGCCCGATCCAAATATGGCTCATTTTCTTTTCGATACTTACGTTCATTCTAATAGACCTAAAATACGATTTGCTAGAGCTCTAAACCATTTTTCGTCGTGGCCGCGAGTCGTCTCAGCTGCGGTTCCAATACGAATACCAGAAGTTTCAACAAAAGATCGAGGATCATTCGGAATACCATTCTTATTTACAGTAATTCCATTATCCTCAAGAATATCTGCAGCTTCTCTTCCACTGTACTTTGAATTACTTAGGTCGAGTAGAATAATGTGAGAATCTGTTCCGCCCGTTTGAACTTTTATAGTCTTCGATTCGTTAAACACTTCACACATTACTCTTGCATTCGCAACCACTCGCTCGCAGTACTCAAAGAATTCAGTAGTGTCTGCTTCCATAAACGCTTGGGCTTTAGCAGCGATAATATTCATGAGAGGTCCGCCCTGCGTTCCAGGAAAGATCGCAGAGTTAATTCGTTTAGTATAGTCAGGATTATTCCAAAGAATGATTCCACCGCGAGGACCACGCAGTGTTTTGTGCGTAGTAGAAGTTACGACATCGGCATAAGGTATTGGACTCTCATAGACATCACCGGCAATGAGTCCAGAATAGTGAGCCATGTCGACCATTAGGTAAGAGCTCGTAAGGTTAGCGATCTCACGGAACTTTTTCCAATCAATCTGTCGAGGGTATGCAGATGCGCCTGCAATGATCAGATGAGGTCGATGTTCTAGAGCGATTCGCTTGACTTCTTCGTAATCAATTAAGCCGTTCTCATCGACACCATAGCTTCGTGCGTCATAGACTTTACCCGAAAGAGTTACAGGTGCACCGTGAGTAAGGTGTCCGCCAGCTGCAAGATCCATACCAAGGATACGATCACCGGGCTTGAGGAATGCTTGGAAAACTGCGAGGTTAGCGTTAGCGCCTGAGTGTGGTTGAACGTTTGCGAACTTACAACCATATATGTCCTTAAGCTTTTGAATGGCGAGACTCTCAATCTCGTCCATGTGTTCACAGCCATTATAGTAACGCTTTCCGGGATAACCTTCAGCGTACTTATTCGTAAATTCAGAACCACATAGTTTCATTACTGAGTCAGAAGCAAAGTTCTCGCTCGCAATAAGCTCAATGGTTGTTCGTTGTCTTTTAAGTTCTCTCTGATAGATTCTATCAATTTCAATGTGCATATATGTTCACCAGTTTTTCATAAGCAATTGACGCATGATCTGCGCCTTCAATTTGTGTATAAGGTATATTTAATCGTTTGAATTGGTCGACGATTTCAAGGTCGATTCGAACACTCTGTACTTCGTCTTGAGCTCGGCCGTCTACTTCAAAATCAACTCGAGGCCGGCTGAGCATGAAGTTAATGTTGTCGTACATATTATAGCATTCAAGAGCTAGCCTGTCGATTAGATCGCTATAAAGTGGACCATCATAAACTTCTCGGTAAATAGGACTTAATAAAACCGGAGAGTCAGTAATAATATAATCGACTTTGCCAGCGAGTCGTAAGATTTTTCGATGTTGATGAGCGAGAATCCAAAGCTGATCTTTCAGCATCGGAACATTATCTTCCCATACACATTCTTTAGCGAACTCGTCTGTAAGTTCTACACTATAACCAAGAATTTTCATTTTATAGAACAACCCTGCTGCTGCGGTACTTTTACCAGAACAGGGACCACCATAGAAATTAATTACACGCGTTTTTCTCATTATTTAAATCCTTATCAGCACATTCATAACTACACCATAAAACACCAGAGCTTAATAGTACGACTCTAAAACGTTTACCACAATACTGACATTTTTTCATTACTGCTTTTCAACCAACCAGAGGAAGTCATCTTCGACTTTCCAAGAGTTAGGACCGAAGTATTCGGTAACTGCTCGCTCAACGGTAGGGAAGTGAATATCGTGACCGATAATCATACCGCCTTTGCGAACTTTAGGAGTCCAAGCTTGAATATCTCGTAGACATCCTTCATAACCGTGATCAGCGTCGATGAATACAAAGTCTAAGCTTTCGTCTGCAACTTCTTTAGCTGCTTCAGTCGTATAGTCTTTAATAATTTCAGCGCGACCAGGATAGGCTTGACAGAATCTTACAAGGTCTTGATAGTAAGCTTCGTGATTCCATGCGTGACCATTTTCACCAGCAGTCCATTTTTCTGGTCCGTTGTTTTCTGGTTGAGGTGCGTAAAGATCAACCCCGATAAGATGCAAATTATGACAAGTCTTGACAAGGTGTTTAAATGTTTCACCCAGCCAGACTCCAAGTTCTGCTCCCTTTGTCCAGCCATTTTTTCGTACGTATTTTTCAATTGTGTGCCACCTCCAAATATTACCACCATCATGACCTCTATCACGAATACGTCCCATAATCTATTCTCCTTTTAAATTAAAACGCTCTTGCGTAAAAAATTTTTGTTTTGCGTATTGTTCTTCAAATTGATAATCGTGTCTAAAGAAACTATCAAATCTATTTTCATCTACATCATATGTAGGATTGCTAAATGTAGGTGTTCGTTTAAAATCAAACCCGTACACGTTTACTACTTGTGGATTACATTCATTTAATAAGTACATAACGCATAATCCTGCAGAAGGATTACCTGTTTCTCTTAACATGTTTTGTTTTACTTCAAAAAAGAACTCATTTTCATTCCACTTAAAACCTTCATTTTTCTTATTAGTCATGTTTAAATCTAAGATATTATATCTATCCGAATTCCAAAGTGCTTCTAAGAGTCTGTCAGGTTTATTTCTATGATCACTTGTTGTATAGCGCAAATAATCCCAAAAAGCCCAGACATGAATACGAGTACCGTGTGAGTGTCTAGGCGTTAGGTCTTGAAAGAAGATTGCGGGGGTGTTGATACGAATTACGACTTCATGATCATCAATCTCACTACCATATTGTGTACCGAACAGAGAAGCTGCGTTGCCTACTAAAGCTACTCGCTTGCCTTGAATGTATGTTTTAAAATCCCGTTCGAACATAATGTAGTATTATATACCATATACAATCAGGTGTCAACTGTTAATATTCAATCCACTTAAGCATGCCGGCTGCAGCTTTAGATGTTGATCCTGTTCTTACTGCAAGTGTGTATGTGTCAGATGTTGAAGCATCTAATTGACCAATTTGATAATCCCAGTTCGAAGAACCGAATGTAGCGGGAGCAGTTTTACCACCAAGATAACCACCAGCAACGCGAGTTCCTAGAGATGAAAGGTCGGCGTCAATTGTATCATATGAAACACTACCGACTGAACTACCGAATGTCATGCCAGCAATCGTAGCGTTCTTGAATAGTCCCCATTCGAAATCTGCGTTAGCGATGTTCAAAACATCTAAACCAGTAATTACTACGATTGATTTGAGATCGTTTAGTTTTACTGTGATTAAATTCATAAATACGTTAGCGATATTCGTGGTATTACCAGCGAATGGAGTGGCTGCAACTATTTCTTGTCCTATCGCTTCGTAACCACCTTCAGAAACCACAGAGCAACAAATTTGTTTCATTGTCGCGCCTGCGCCTACGTACGAACCAGATGAAGAAATTTCATATGTTATTTGCAACTGAGCAGAATTCATATATGTGCCAGTAATACTGTTTGCGTGGTGGAATGTATGTGCGATAATAAGCGCGCCATTAATTACGAATCCGCAACGGACAGAACCTACACCCAGCCACTCAAAGTCAGACCAAAAGATTTGAGATTTAGTCAAGTCTAATACGTGCCCTGATGTACTATCTTCATCAATACCATTAAGCTTATCTCCATTCCAAGCTGATTGAGGAATGCGGTTTTCTACCATAGAACCCGAAGAGCTTGAACGAAGAACAATATTATAAGTTCCATTGACTTCCTCTAAAAAGATTCCATCTTCATCATCATAATAACCAACTCGTTGAGTAAGGCCGGCTTCTGGTGCTGCCATAGTAAATGTAGCCATCATCAACAAGCTTTTACCGGGCTGATAAGCCATTCTACGTTTTGATCTACGAACTACACTCTCAGAAGCTCCGACAATAGCCATTTCAGCTGAGCTATCGTTTGAATTGTGATTAACCGCGGCTCCGCCACCAGTTAAAGTATTATAGAATTCTGTTGATAAGTTACCGACGTTGTGTGCGTCAAAAAGAGTAAGTGGCTGAGCCATACGAGCTCGACCGAATGCGTCGACTGCTGATCCTGAGAAGTTACCACCACCAGTACTGATGTTACCTTCCTGGTCTGCGAGCATTACCACTTCATATAGTGAAGTACAATTTGGTAGGAATGAATTGTTCTGTTTATTATATTGTGCCATTTTTTATTCTCTACGGTATTAGATTATCATAATAGTTTTTATTAAGTTCTCCGCGAACAATAGTTTCACCTGCTTTTCTGCATCTAATGTAAGTGTACTGCGCATTACCACCGGTAGGAGTAAATTCTCTTACACCACCTGTTACTGTTCCGTTTGCATCAGGATACACATCGCTTAATGAAGTATTAGCTGCGTTGTCGTATTCCCAGATTCCGTTAGATCCTGGTACTGTAACCCAAGCCATTATTTCTGCCAACCCTTAATGTAATCAGTCGAGAAGTTTGCTCTACTAAAAGCTAGCCTGTCGACGAGTTTCAAGCTATTCTTACCTAAGTGATCGATAGCTACGAAACCTTCTTGACCCGTAACTTCAAATCCACTCTTTGTTTTTAAGAATGTTTTGAGTCCGTCGACGTGGTTAAGCTTCTCGATTACCATGTGCTTAGCGTCAACTAATAAGTTATAGAGTGTGAATACTTTCTCGATCTCGCGAATATTTCGTCTGTCGAAGAACTTAAGAATCTCTGCACCCTTAGCGATCTTGGCGTCTTTACTCGCCTGAGACTTAACTTTGCTTGCTTCTTTCTGATAGTACTCTTCGATGTATCTCTGTAATCCGATAACGAAAGCTTTTGGTTCTCCTACTCGCTGTCCGTCACGAACTTTTGAATTGATGTAAGTGTTTGTACGAGCGTTGAGCTCGGTGTTTGTTTTAAACTCGTTTAGAACGCTTGCTTTAATTGTACGGAAAAGGCTTCCCGCTGTAGAAAGAAGACGTGTTACTGCTTCTGTCTCTTGTTTCGTAAATGTCGCGTTACCTGACTTGTCTTCGAATACCGCATCTACTGCCCAGACTGTTTTGGTTTTCTTGAGCTTGCTTGTAATCTTCTCTCCAAAACTTGCTGACATTGACTCAAAGTCTGATCCTCTGTACGTTGTATGCCAAACCACACCGATTTCGGATCCTGCAATTTGTTTACCAAGGTCGCTGTTCGTTGGTACCGCGTAAACAATGGTATTAGGATGGAAAGTAATATACGATTCTCCATCAATAGTTTCTGTTTTAAGATCGTCTTTCGTAAATAGGAAATCACCTTGAATCACTCCTTCACTGATTCCAAGCTTAGCGAATTCCTTTAGCGCGACTTTAAACTTGTCTGCTAGATCGCCACTTAGATCATTATCAATTTCTGCATTTGTTTTATAAATTTTTGGGTTCTTGTTAAACACACCTTTCTTAGCAATAAAGAACTTGCCGTCAGAAGGATCGATACCTGCAAATAAAGCAGGAGCACCGTCCCATTTTACTGTTATACTGACAGGAGCAGACGCGTTACCCGCGAGCATGTCACGTAGAGCTCGAACATAGTTAATAACATTTCTTGCACCAACAACACCACCGTCGATAACGGCATCTTCGAGGTGGGTCATATGAAGATTCTTACCGGCAGCTTCTGTTATATAAGTCTTAAAGCTTTTCATCGTTGTCTTTCTCGCTCTCGTTGTCGTTGTGCGGCCATGTCTTGAGTATCATGACGGCGCTGCATCATTTCTTTTTCTCGTTTTTGTTTAGCTAATAGTCTTTGTTTTTCGTCTGCCTGTCTTGCGTTCAGTTCTGCATCTTCAAATGCAACACCTTTATGCGTATGCTTAAGTTCTCCACTATACTTTTTGAGCATACGCTTAGTTAAATCTTTTGGTTCAGTCGCAGTAATTTCATCAGGAATCTTACCACTAAAATCATAAGCGTCTACATCACCGTCGTTGTCTCTGTCGAAATGTTTAAGAGCGTCTTTTGACTGGTGCTTGAAACTTACACCGATACCAAGATGATGCTTAACAGATCTCTTGTCTTCTTTAATACCGCGAGCCTTTTTCTGTTGGCTTAACCAATTCTTAGCGATGTAATTCTCAGGAGGTGTTTTAGACCAAGCAGCTACTCGCTTATAAACCGATGTTAGAATCTTTTGAGAATCCGAACCGTCTGAATTGTCAACTACAATCAAGCGATCTCTAAATAAGTTTTGGAACCTACCAATATTCTTCTGAACGTCGTTCCACATTTTCTTAACAGTATCATCAGGCAAACTTCTAGCGCGCTTTTGATTACGGCTTAGTGCTGTTTCAATGTCAGTATTAACGAACAACATCATTACACTATAACCTAATTCACGCACCATGTCAACTTGTTTTTTGATCTTGTCGTAGTCTTTGCCGGTTCCGTCGATAACTAGACCCAAGCGACCTTCGATTGCACGATCCATTTTCTTGCCAGTAAGAGCCTTTGCTTTACTTCGAAGTTCTTGACCACGAGGTGAAAAGATTGTTTCGGGATCTGGTTCTAAACCTGCGCGTGATAAAGCTGCTTCAAAAGCATCGTCTGAGTTGATGAGCTTGAAACCTAAGGCTTGTAGCGCGGTTTGTCCTACGACAAATGACTTTCCAGAACCAGGACCGCCGGCGAGGAATACTGCTTTGAAAATAGCAGGATCATTAATTCCTTCTTCAAAAAATCTCTTGAATTTTATCATTTGTAAATCGCCTTGAATTCTGGAGACATTGTCGCTAAGAATGAAGGAGCAGATCTAAAGTTTCCTTTATAGCGAAGAGAGATGTTGCAAAGAGGAACACCACCTAGAACTAAATCGAACTTGAGAACCGCTGCAGTCGCTCCAGGTTGAAACGCTTGAGTCGATCCAGGTGTAAACACTAAGTCAACATCTCCTTTCGAGGCAAGATCATTGAGTTTAGTCGTTACTGTGTCGATGTCTTTGTACTCACCTGTTTCGATAACTACACCTTTCTGAGGACCGTAATCTCCGATACCAGTTACTAGTGCGAAGTCAAAGTTTACTTTCTGTAAGTCTTTTAAGTCTGATTTAAAGATAAGTTGCATGAGCTGATCAGCGATCATTTGCTTATTCTTTAGAATGATGTTAGCCATATCTTTAAACAAAGACGAGCTTGACTTGAGTTCTCTATTGACGACTTCGTTATCGACTCGCTGAATAAACTGTTTCCAGTTACGAGTGTTAGGACGAGTTTTCTCCATGTCGGCTAGAAGTTCTTTGCTTAGCTTTCCTTCACGCTTTCCACGAGCTAACACCTTGAGATAGAACAAACCAGTCTTATCGTCAAGCTGCTTCATGATTCGATTAAACTTAGAGTCTTGAAAGAGAGTTGAGAATGACTTGTTAATAAGTGTAGGATCTTCTTGATTGATTCGTTGCTTCTTCTTGAGAGAAACACCTAAGAACTTGTCGCCTTTCTTTACAATAAAGTCTGACGAGTTGAAGTCAGCCATTCCATATTTAGTGATTTGAAATTGTTTTACGTCGTCGTCCCAAGCTTGACCGGTAAGATAGACCATGTCAGCGTCACCGTATCCAGCATCATGAACTGCTTTAGCTGCTGAGACTGCTTGACAGAGATTAGGATAGTCGCCTGATAGGCTTTCGACTTGGCCTTTCTTATATCCCTTTACTTTATTAAGTCCAAGGCGGACGTCATTAATAAGAGCGTCCATTTCGTCTGAGTTTTCTGGAATTTTAAGTGTTGACTTTAAGCACAGAGCAGCGGTCATAAGTTCGTTGGGATCATCACCCGCTGCTGAACGCTTGCCATCGGGACGACAGTTAACATAGATATAGCGATCCATGTTTTTGTATTTAATAGCGTAATCTTTTTCTTTTCTTGCAGGAGGAACAGGTCCTCTTTCTAAGTCAGGATGCTTGTCAATGATCTCGTTTGCTAGTGCAGCAAACTTAGTACGATCTTTATCTGGCATTACCTGAGAGACAGCAAGTTTCTTACCAGTCGACTTTCCTGGTCTCTTATCGATTTCAATTTCTGTCTGTATAGAACCGATCTGATTATCGATATCAGAAAGAAGGTCGAGCGTAAAGGCTTCTTCGTTCCCTTTGAATTCTAAATTCGCAAGATCTTCACCCATGAATGTCATGAAGTCAAAATCAAGTTTAGAGAATCTTACTCTATTTTCAGAAAAATTTGATTTGAACTTTTTCATTGGATCCCTAATGACTAAAGTTAAGATTTATTTTTCTATTTATAATTAGGTAAGTTGGACATCTCCAAAGACGTTTCGAGCTTTACGCCGAGATCCTAACCTCTGGCCGATGTCTGTTTTATCGAATAATGGCGTGTCGTCATAGTTAGAAGACTTTTTTCCAGAGCCACCACCATTCGATCCATCTTCTACGTTGATATTACGTTGTGCGCTTTCTTCAAGCTCATAGATCTTCATCTTAGCACGGTCAATACCGACGAGGAACCGACGATAGTAGCCAAGGTCGCCCCATCGATTCTTAAGTTGTTTGATCATCAATTGACCAAGATCGTCGAGTGCTTCTGATGTTACCAATCCGAGAATACAGTCTGCAGTATGAGTGATCCCCATTGATTCGGAGGTATTTGTAAGATCAACATCAGAATTACCGTAACCGTCACGATTAAACTGAGAGCTAGTAACAACTGCACAATTAAACTCCATAGCCAGTCCACGTACTTCCTCCGCAATAGATTTTACCAGTGTGTATGAATTCGCTGCTGCTGATCCTCGAACACGAGCAGAAGCGCATATGTTAAGGTAGTCAACGAAGATAACATCAGGCTGAAAGTTTTTCTTGAGACGAAGTTCATTGAGTAAGTGTCGGAAGTGACCTGAGTGTACCGACCCAGTAGGATACTCTTTAATGACGAGCTTACCCGTTGTTTTCGTCTTATAGCGATTCATTCGCTTTTCAAATACATCACGAGGAATTTCTTTTACTTCGTCAATTGTAATATCCATGATGTTGGCATCAATACGACGGCCGATTTCTTCTTCAGCCATTTCCATAGTGATATACAAAACGTTCTTACCGTACATCAAGTGATTCGCAGCCATGTGGCATTTCAATAATGATTTACCACCGCCCGTAGTTGCGAGCAACACGGTCATAGACTTACGAGGTAGACCACCCTTTGTAATCTTATTTAGGATGTCAATGTCGAACGGAATGCGTTCTTCTTTCTTATGATAGTGTTCATATCGATCATCGAAGTCGTTTAGGAAGTCGTGACCGACACTACTATCAAAGCTAATTCCTAGAGAGTCAGAAAGAATCTTAGGAATAGAGCCCTTGTCGAATTCTTTGTCTTGACCATCGAGAATGAGAATAGATTTACGAATAGCGTTATAGAGGTCTTTATCTTGACAAAACTTTTCTGTTTCATCAAGTAGGAATGTCATGTTCGTATCTTTGTCTAGTTGCAGCGAACCAATAACCTGATGAACTTCATTATATTGATCTTCGTTGAGATCTTTACGCTTATCGATAGCAAGTTTAAGAGCCTCTTTTGAGGGAGGCTCTTTATACTTTTCTACATATTCAGAACAGGTTGCAAAGATTTTACGAAGAACAGTGTCATCGAAATAGTCTTCTTTCAGATAAGGATAGACCTTGCGGCTATACTCTTCATTCAGAATCAGATTCGATAAGATCGTCTTCTCTATCATATTGTACTTCCTTAGTAGTTAGTTTAAATTTACGCTCAATAAAGTCATTGAATTTTTGATCAGCAACTAGACCTTCAAAGAATTCATCATCATTCTCAATATCTTTTTGTCTGCGCTTCGGTTCAATGATTTCACCAGTATCCATGTTGACCATATTATACCACCCTTGGTTGGCTTTTGTCAAATGGCCAGACTCAAGAGCTAGATCAAATAGCGCTGACCACTTTTGAATACCACTATCATATAGTACAGTGAATGGTAGCTTGGATTTTTCTTTGACGTAACGAGACTTTTCGATATTGATGGTAAACTTCCAACCGGCTAGATCACTACCATCTTTTTCTTGAGACTTAGTAATGATAAAGATCTGGTTAGCTGAGTAGTAGATGCCCGTACCACCAGAAACAACAGCCTTAGGAAATAGACCTATCTCCATGTAAGTATGGTTGATAGCGACCAGAGGAATTTCTTTTGCTGTGAGCTTAGGTGTAACGATACGGAACAAAGACTTCAGCTGCTTAGCACGAGACATGTCAGCAACTGACTTTTCGTTTTCAGCGTCTTCAACTTCTTTACGAGAAGCGAGGTTACCGATTGAGTCAATCATGATGAATACACGATCACCCTTTTCGATCTCGTTCAATCGCTTAGTAGCGTCAAACTTAAGTTGTTCAACATCCTCAATAGGAACGTGAATAACTCGATTAGTATCGATGTCGTAGCTTTCAAGATACTCAGGTGTTACACCATACTCAGAATCATATAGAATAGCAACACCATCTTCGTACTTGTCGAGATAAGCTTTCATACAATACAAACCAAGTAGAGTCTTAAAGCTTTTCGAAGCACCGGCTAACACAGTTAGACCAGGAAGTAGACCACCCTTTAGAGAACCGCAGAAAGCGATATTCACAATAGGAAGATCTGTTTGAATGGGATCTTTGTCCTTAAAGAACGAGGATTTGGCCAGTACAGTCGATCCCTTGACTGAACCGGCTTTCAACATTTTGTCAAGTAAACTCATATTAATCTCCAGTTAAAATGTCATGAAGCTTATCTGCGAATGCATCGAGTTTATCATAACGGTCAGGCCAGTAGATATAATCTTTTTCTGGATTTGCCTTGAGGTTATTCAATAGCGGCATTATTGCATCATAAAGTAGTTGTGCTTTTGAAGTCGTGGACGCGAGCGCTGAAGTGAGGTTAGCCTTTTCTTCTTTAGCAGCTCGGACAACTTCGAGTTCGTCTTCCGATACGGCTGTAAAGCCGAAATCAAAATCGAGAATTGTTTCGGGTTTATCCGACATAGACTTTCTCCTGTAAAAGTGGGGAGGGTTGCCCCTCCCCTAACGCTTTAGCTACGTGCGAGTTCTTTAAAGATTGAAAGATCGTCGTCATCGTCATCGTCAGCAACTGCACTCGTTTGTGCAACTGCTGCTTCAGGAGCAGGAGCGGATTTAAGATTGCTTAGATCCAAATCGTCGTCCTCGTCAGTTTCATAAGATGAAGGAGCTGCTTGCTCTACAGTGTCCGCAGCAAGATCAAGTACTCGATAGAGCTTGGTCTTAAGTTCTGCATAGGACTTGAAGTTCTTAGGATCAAGAAGTTCTTGTAGAGAATGCTGAGTCTTCCAAACTTGTTCCATCTTATCGTCATCATCAAATAGAGGCTCTGGAGCATCAAACTCAGACTTGTCGTAGTTAGGATAACCTTCGAACTGTCGAATCTTTAGGCGGAAGTTTGCACCTTCCCAAAGATCAAACGGATTTACTGGTTCCTCATCTTCAAAAGTTGGGTTCATAAGATCGTTCAACTTATCAAAGATTTTCTTACCGAAAGCGTATAGGAATACTTTACCTTCGTTTTCTGGGTTTGCAGGATCCTTTAGTACGTAGATGTTTGAAACGTACTTCAGCCTGCGCTTTTGCTTACGAGCTTGGTCTTTGTCAGACTCGACACCTGAGTTCCAGAGCTTAGAGTTAAACTCAGAAACTGGATCGTCTTGACCGAGAGTGGTAAGCGAGTTTTCAATGTACCAAAGGCCGGTAGGACCTTGGAATCCGTGATCCCATACACGAACAAAAGGCATTTCCTCGCCTGGAGCTGCAGGTAGGAAACGAATGACTGCGAAGCCGTTACCAGCTTTGTCACGAGTAGGTTTCCAAAACTTGCCTTCGTTAGGATCTGAATAGGATTTGGTTGAGATTTTCTCGAGTTGAGCGTTCAGCTTTTCGAGAGATTTGTTACGATTCTTCTTGAGAGAAGCGAAATCGGTAGGTGCCATAATAGTTTTCTCCTTTATATAGCGTTATATAGCATTTTATTTAGTTTAGCGAAATATACGTCGGTTGTGACCGACGATATATTTATATTAGAAAAAGTGGCCACGGATAATATCCTTGAACTTTTTTTCATCATACACTAGGAAGGGCTTATACTTCTTAGCAAGTCTTATTATATCACGCGACACGATTTTGTCAACTATTTTTTCACTCCAGTATGAAAATATTTTTGCGGTATGAGCAAGAATAGTGAAAGTCTCTAGCGAGATTTTCTTCTGACTGTACAGTGTCATAATATAAGGATGTTGTCCATCACGTGATACAAAGTTGAGTTGATAGTCACTATATAAGTGATACAACTCGGATTTGAAAACATAACTCAGAGAGTCTTGCTTTCGCTTCCATTCGGTGTATCTGGCTTCGGCTTCTTCATCGAGAATTTCGCGAACCCAGATTTCTGGTTTGACGATCATGTTCGCGAGGATTAGGTTTTCATAATCATCGCGTTTCGCTAGCTTAGCGAAAAAGTATGCGTCGTTTCTTCCATTGAATGTGTCAAATGAAGCTCTGATCTTTCCGTTGTACTTGAAGTAGTCGTAGGAATCAGAAGTAAAATGCTTTTTGAGGGCGAGGTATTTTACGTAGGCTTCAAATGATCGATCATTCACATAGGTCTGTGAGATCTGTCTCATCTTTTCTTACCATCTTCAATTTGATAGCTTCAGATTTTACTTTCTCTCGAAGTATCGAGGACTTCTTAACGATCTGAGCTATCGTTTCAATTTCAACATTGTTCTTTTCGGCAAAGTCAACTAGCGCGTCGATATACGGCACGCCTCTGGAAATGTGCTTAGAGATTTCATGATGGATTTTGTCGGGTGTCATTGCTACAACTGACATTTCTGTTTCTTCTCCGGTATTTTTCATGAGTATCTATTATATCCTAGATTGATGGAAATGTCAACTGTTTTTTTTCACAGTTTAGATAAGAATTCGGTCCGACGGTTTATCCATCAGACCGAATATTATACCACGCTTATTGTATTATGTCAACTATTTATACGTAAAAAGTTTCATTTTTTGTGCAAGCTGTTTCGCTTGAGAGTGCGGAAGGATCTACGACATTACAGATTTCAACATGATGTTGAACCATTGGGATAGCATTGCCGTGGAGAATAATTTCTGAGTACGCAGATGGATTCATAAGAGGATAAGCCATTCCGAAAAATGACATGAATACAATGAAAGCGAAGACGAAGTATGTTACGATGTTTTCAACACGCTGGGACATTGGTCTTAAATCTCAACCTCCATGCCGTTTAGAGTTTTGATTTGGTAACCAGCTTCTTTCCACTCTTCGAGAGTGCGGCACTTTGTTTTGTGGAACACCATTGCGCCAGGACCAGTCAATTCAACACGAGCGCAGTACTCACCGTTCTCTTGGAGTTTTGCGATAAATTCAACATCAGCAAAAGCAGGAACCGCAAGAATTGCACAAAGGGATGCAATAAGTTTTTTCATTTGAAAAACTCCTAATATATTGTTGGGGGTGGAAGTGTGTAAAAAGGTAACACTCAGTCTTTTTACGGTAATATATATACGTCTACTTTGCAAGAACCTTGACAAATTGCAATATTTTTTGGAAACTATTATATTCCGTTTAAGAATAAGTTAAACAAAACTTAAACAATTTCTTCGAATAGAACGTTCTCGACGTATTGATCTTTGCGATCTTCTTCGATACCCATAGCTAAAATAGAACCGTGCAGCATCTTGTTCATCTTCTGGTTTCTGCAATACTTGTTCTGTGCTTCTTTAGTGTTGAGGCCTTCTTTCTTATAGTTAGTGTTGTCGCACTCAGCTAAGTAGAACTGTATAAGATGAAGTGCCATCTCGCAGAGTTGATCAGTTTCTTCGCCTTCTCGAATACTACCTGCACCGACGATGTTCTCAGAGAAAATCTCTTGAGCCCAGTCTGGCATTTCACGAGCTCGAGTCCAAGAAAGATCTTTTACTAGAAACTCAAACTTATCTAAGTAAGGATGCGGTTTGGTTTCAGTAGTAGGCGAGTAGTCACAGAAACATCCACTGATCTTATTAGGATTAGCTACAATGTCTAGACCGAAGATCGGAAGATCTCGGTCAAACTGAGGAAAGATATTGATGTGCATCAACCAGAGATTTTTATTTTTACCGAATCCTGGTTCAATTGTTTTAATGTGGCACTTACGAATCGATTCTGAACTATAGAAAAAATCATACCAGCCCGGAAGATCCTTTACATGTTTGTCGTTCTCATACTCAACCATGTGAGTTTCGAAAACATGTCGTATTTCTTTCTCGAGCTTTCTTAGTCTTTCAAATAGTTCAGAATGTACCAAGTACTCCATTACATTTCTTCTTCATCAAAAAAATCGTCATACGTTTGAGCTTCAGCTAGAAGTGTTTCTGCGCTTTGATAATCTTCTGGGTTATTATTAAGTCTCTCGATCAACTCATGAAATAGTCTTTCTGCATATTCAAAACAGATCTTAGCTTCATCAGCCATTCCGTCATGTAGTAGTTCGCGAACTCCGTCTATTAAAGCTTTGCGATTTTCAAACTCGTACATCGTACCACTACCCGGAATATGCTTCTTAATCATCTGGCCACCGTGAGCGTCACCGAAGTGACGAACATAGAGGTGTGCAAGAAGAGCATCGTTATCTTCTTCTTCAACGAGTGTTTGGATGTGATGACTGTACTCGATAGTAGACTGAAGATTATCTTCTACTTCAGGAAGATTGAACAGAGTTTCTAACTCTTGCAAATCTTCTTCCATCTGCGAAGATCTAAAAATAGGTTCTAATTCAATTGGGATATTAACAGCTGATTCAAGAGCCATATAGTTTTGTAATTGAGCATGGAGAAACTCTTGATAAAGCTTTGGTGGGATGTCGCCGCTCATTAATAGATCTGCGAACTCTGTGCGTTCTGCATTATCATGATGTTGTTTAGTTAAGTCTTTTAGGTTATTTGCCATTCACTCACTCCTTCATTGTGATGTAGTTTAATACGATCGTATTTATAAATAATATGTAGAAACATATAACGCTTACTACATGAGGTAATCATGAACACCGAAGAAGCACGTTATCTCGAAAAAAGAATAGAAAAACTAGAAGAGTGGTCTCACCCTCCGGTTGCTCCAGGTGGAACTACTGAGCTACTAGAACTTATTCACAAACTAGAAAAAAGAGTGGAGCAGCTCGAAAATGATAGAGCTAACTGATGCAGCAATATCTAAAGCGATTGAAAGAACGGCAAGAGCGGGCAAAAATGATATCAGACTTGGTGTTACTGGCGGGGGTTGTGCTGGTTATAAGTATGTCATTGAGCTTGCCGATAATATTAGCGAAAATGATATTCTGATAGACTACGGAAAATTCGGAATAGTAGTCGACAAAGATTCTATGCAATTCCTTAAAGGCTCGCGACTCGACTGGGTCAGAGAAGGACTAAACGAACAGTTTAAAATTATCAACCCTAACGAAGGATTTTCGTGTGGGTGTGGTGTAAGTGTTACTTTTTAAAAAAACTATACTATGTAAGTAACGAAAAATACCGTAAACATAAAAGGAGACAAATATGGATATGGTTAACAAAATGAAAGGCTGGGTTATTGATAGACTCGGCGAACGTACTTCATGGGATGGTGCTATTCTTATTGGTGCCGGGGTGATTTTTCTTATTTTTAAACCCCTCGCTTCACTAGTAGCTTATGGAGCTATTGGATACGGAGCTTGGACACTTTGGAAGAAAGAGGACTAAGGCATGTCAGAAGAAACAAAAGAAGTTAAAACTATAGACGCTGATGCGCTTGTCGGCGCAGACACGAATGGTGACGGACACATTTCTAAAGAAGAGATGAAGATGCACCTTGAATTCAAGCGCAAAGAGCTTGAAGACAAAGACGCTCAGCGAGATGCTATCCGTAAGATGGCATGGTTCTCGCTGATTGGTCTACTAGTATATCCAATTGGTATTGCTCTAACAGCTTTACTAGGTATGGACAAAGCGGCTGAATTAATTGCCGACATCGCTCCTACCTATTTTGCTTCTATTGCGGTATTAGTATCAGCCTTCTTTGCAGCTGACGCTGTAGGCAAGAAGTAACTAGCTAATCCACTGCTCCCATGATGGGTGCTTGATGTCATACGGGAGTTGTCTCCTTTTACGGACCAACTCCCAGTATCCCGGATGATACGGAGCGTATCTAGGTTTCATAGTCGTTTTATTGCCTTTAAGCGAATTGCATTTTTCGCAAGAAGTTACGATGTTTAAGAAATTTGTTTTACCACCTTTACTTAAGGGTATTACGTGGTCAAGCGTAGCGCGCGAATGAGTGACATGTTCATCGCAATAAAGACAAGTGTACATATCGCGAAGGAACACATTATATTTAGAAAAACGCACTCGTGTTTTCTGCTTCACAAAATCCTTTAGCATAATTACTGCTGGGACTCGTGTTTCCCAACTTGGTGAACGTACTAGCCAATCGTCGTACCACTCCAGAACAGAACATTTCTGATGGTACATATAAAGGATTGCTTCTTTCCAAGAGATGGTACTTAGGGGTAGATAACTGATCGGTTGTGCGTCTGCGTTCAGTAGCAAAACGTCGGCCATTTTTTCTATTACTCCCTTTCAACAATTTAGTCTTTAAATTCTTTCACCTTTATCTATGCGTCTAGAAATTTGCATAAACTCATTCCACCTATAAAACTTCTTATTCACATGGCACCAAAATAGACCTTGGTAATGTGGATCATCATTTTTATTCTTCATTATTATAATCTCCTTCTTCCAATTTGTCAATATACTGGATAAAATCTGTGTACCACCCGATGTGTTTATCATTATGAAAAACACATGGAAATTCAATTCGAGTACTCAATCGTTCTTTTAACTCGTTATAGTTATCTATAATTGAGGTATCTTTGTATTCGTATTTTATGTTTAGGTTGTTGCAGACTTTTTTAATTTTTACACAATACTCACAACCGCGGACACCGTATATCGTAATCATTTTAGTAGAATAATAATGACGGATTAATGTGCATATTTGGCATTGTGGCTTGTTTTTTCAAATCATCAATTTCAGATTCCATTTCTCTAATTAAGTCTACTCCATTAGTATACTCGATCCAACTCGTAACAATGTACTTATCTTTTTCTGGCGATCTTAGACCACGATGCCAAAATGGAATGCCCGCTGGTATGATTAAAACTCTTCCTGCTTTAGGTTTAACCTTTAGACCAGCGAGTGGTATTTCGGTTTCTCCTTCTACTTCAACATCATTGAGATAAATGATAGGCGCCAGAAATCTGTAGATAACAGAAGGTCCTTCTGATTCGATATGAAGTGCAGGATAACCTACCTCTTTCTTTTTATATCTTTGAACTTGCAAAGAAGTAATTGTTTGCTTTGTCGTATGAAACGGAGTATGTTTCGCACCTGCCATATCTGCCATGTCAAACACATACTTATGAGAGCTAGACGTAACTGCAGAAATTAGTCTGTCATGTATTTCTCTGTAAACTTCTGGTTTATGTACTGGAGTAAAGAAAGCATTACTAGATGCTTGCTTCCATAGAAGCTGAAGATCTGTTGACTCTTTTACTCGACGATCAACGTTTCCTGCAAAACCGCTAGAACCTTTTGAAGTGAGTTCTAGCTTATCGCACTCTTCAAAGTACTCTATAGTTTTTTCACAAATATCTAAAGGAACAACGTCATCATATATTCCAATTAGCTCTGATAGTTTTCTATCAATCATATTAACCTATTTTTCGAGTCGTGGTTTTGATATGTCGTAAAGCGTGTCTTCTGCAATGAATCTTAATGAAATTATTTTTTGATTGTGTTTATGAGATGAAAGGACTATTTTTGTAAGCTCTTCATAATCTCTAGTTATCGCAATAAAACCGTTCACTGCTTGTGTGTATTCTTTTTCTGCATGACCATCTAAAATTGTAACACTCTTTATTTCAGGAGGTATATTGCTAAGAGTTACTTTTGTACCTACTGGAACATTAATTCTGTTTTGAAAGACTAATGCGGGCTCATCATCTTCGTGCCAATAAGGATCTGTGTTTGCTGAAATAATAAAAGGTTCAACGAATGGGTGGGAAGTCACTAATTCTATTTCTTTTTTCGGTAAAGTCTCATAAGTTTTTGTATCAAAATAATGTTCAGTGTCTTCTATACCAGAAAAAGTTTCGCCTTCTTGTAATGAAAGAATCATTATGGTATTGTTTGCTTCGTCTTGATAGATAACAGGCCTGTTATCAGATAAATCGTCGTCTCTTCCAGTACAAATGATTTCACCTGTCGTGTGATTAACGACTATATAATTATCTGTGTTTGCAGACATTATAAACAACCTTGATTAAAGTTAACGTTGTAATTAAATCCGCGGTTTACTGAAGTAGTACCATCGCTTACGTTTACGTTATATACTGCATTCCTATTAAATTCACCTGAAGCGTTCGTGCTGTTATTATTTGCAAAAATGTTGATGTTAGCCGCGGTTTGATTATCGATGTTCTGAAATCTTACAATTATAGAACCACTCTGAGAATTAGGCCCGTCCCAATCTCTGTTATAAGAGCCATTTCCTCCAGAAACAGATAAATTAGTAGTTCTGTTTATACCCATAGAGTATGGTCTACTGCAATCTACTCTGCCCGCAAACAACATTCCTATAGATGCAGATACTGGTGTATACGCGCTCGTACCATAAAAATTAGAAAACGCAATTTGTCCGCTTGACGGAACATTCGTAGCAGTATTAGGAACATAGCCGGCTCCTCGATAATATTCAGAGAGCTCGTCTTGGCCTGGTGTATTACCGAATTCTGATGATATGTTTCTATTCGCAGGTTGATTTGCTGGAATACCTAATTCTAATGTTCCTGAATTTACTAACGCCATGCTGGTCCCTCTATCCAAGTTACTAATGATAGCCTTTCACCGCTTGTCACCGGAGTAATTGAATGAAACATCATTGACGGAAAAATGATTACACTTCCTTTGTCTCTAATTCTATCGCCGACTTCTTCTGTATTGTCATGCTGAAAAACTAAATCGCCGCCTTCATAATCATCAGAATTAGAAAGTTGTACGATCATTGTAAGTTTACGTTGAAATGGATAATCGAACCAACCAACGTCTTGATGCATTTCGTACTTGCCACCTACACTATATTTAAGTAGCTCAATTTGTGAAATAGTACTAACATCGAAGCCAAAATTCTTATTTTCTATTTTTGCTATGTACATCAAGATACCAGCCAACCACGCGTGGCGATGAACATTAAAATTAATCTTGTCAACCGATCTCATATCAAGATCTAGTCCAGAAGCAACCGCACCAGAAGTCCATTGCACTTCATTTGACAAGTTTAAAATTTTATCAATAATAGAATCATCTAGATGTTGATGAAGGAAAGCATAACCTTTCATAATATACTCCGATTACTTTTACGAATATTTATTATTCAGTAAGCAATTGGATAATCCCGTTTTCCCAATTCTCAGCTACATCTTCTGCGTAGTGTCGATTGTGGCCAGGAAGATCTCGACTTTGAACGAGCTTTCCATTTTCATAGAGATCGACAACATACATGCTATCACCACCAGCAGCTACGTTGTCTGTAGCCACTAAGCGAACGTTCGCTTTTCTACCACTTACTTTATCCACCTAGTACCTCCCAGGATTGAACAGCGTCTAGTCTAAAACTACGCCAACCTTCTTTGTCAGTACACCAAACAGCCATAACATCTTCGTTACGAGGCCTCACGTCTTTTACATTATCTGAAGTACCGTAGGCTTCAAGTACGGCTGGGTTTAACGTACAAGGCATTACACGAATTTCACCGGTGCTTACCTTTTGAAACGTTACCGTTACTGTACCTTTGCGCAGAGCTTCTACCAAATCTTTCTTTTCATTCGAATCCATAATCAGTTACTCCTCAACTTTTTTCATTATCACTAAACACTTGCCTTCGAGAGTAACTTGTATTAAGTCACCCTCGTTAAAGCCAGCTTCTTCACATATTTCCGGAGGTATCGTCATTAAGATATTCTCAGGATCATCTTCAATATCAGAAAAAATTTCTTCGTATGCGTATACACGTGACATTCTATAACACCTTTCTGATTGGCCTCCTCAGAGAGATTCGAACTCCCGACCTTCTGGTTCGTAGCCAGATGCTCTATCCAACTGAGCTATGAGGAGATAAAACTACTAAATATTCTTGTCCAGAAATCCATCCACCATTGACCGTGTTGTCTCATTATACCCATGCTGAGTACAAAGAACGAAACACCGTTCAACAAGATGAGGGCTCGATCTTCCCAAAGAAGTGAGACCCATAACCATAAACCTATTCCAATTGTTCCTACGTACATGTCGAGTTCTCTAAACTCTGGTCCTGCTGCTCGGGCACAAATTGATATTAGTACTAGTATTGAAGCAATCCACTTAACGTACCAATCAAGTTTCTTTTCGCCCTTTTCAGATTTTATCACTAAAGTAGTACATCCTGACTTAAAATATTTGCTGTAGGAATATCAATCGAATATCCATCAATACGTTTAACGAAAGTTGTAGTATCATCTACGTCATACACCCAACCTACAACTTCTAATTCAACATCTTCTTTTACTGGGTGTTTGTATTTAATTCTTACCTTAGCTTCCATAGGATTCTCCTAGAATATCGTCGACTCTCCACCATAGAATTTAATAATGAGCTTCAAAGCGTCGATATGTTTTTGAATCTGAACTGCATCTTCTTCTCGATCATGACTAAACACACCAAGATAATCATCATCGTCGACATCTTGTTTAAGATTGTTTACTAAACTATCTATATTATCATTCAATTCACTAATAATAATCTTGTCGACCTGTTCAGGTTCAAGTGTAAATGTCATATGCATAATTTAAAACTCCTTCAAAAGATCCCATGTATGTTGCCAAGATTCTACTTGATTCACCTTTCCAAGGTTTCCAAGTTGAATCACTAAGGCTATAGAATAATCATTTCCACCATGTTCTGTTCTGTCACCAAAGAAGTGGATGTAATCGTAAACACCTTCGAAATCTTTAATGATCTGAGATTTGTCTGCACCCTTGGGATAGATGTCAATACTGATGTGGCCACCGATTGAAGCGTACAATTCTTTAAACTTTCTATTCAACTCGTCAGCGATGTGCTCTCGCTCTTTGTGTTTCTTATCCCACTCGTAATAAGCTTGTCTCTGCTGCTGATTAGCGTCGCGACCTACAGTACTGAAGTTAATCATTCCAGTACGCATTTCGATATGATTGTCAGTTTTAAAAGGATACTTACTATGATGAAGCTTATTCTGGAGATAGTGCTTAAGTTCGTAAGAAGGTTTCCATCCGTTCGTCTTAACGCGACGATTGTGATACCAATGCTCGTTACCATTACACTGATAAACACCTAAGCAAGCATCATATATTCGCTGACCCACTTGTTCTAGTGTTTTCGGTCGATCACTACCAGAGACAAGAAATACTGGATTGTTTTGACAAAAATTATAAAACCAAGATTCAAATTCTGGATCGATAGTCTGTCTCGCTGGCGTGAGCGTTCCATCTACATCAAAAACAAAAACTGGATTCGTCATAGTAAACTCACAATCACGACAATAAACATAGCCCAGATAGGTAAAGAAATAGCCAGGCCGACAATGATTCCTTTCCAGAAGTTGTCATCGTCATAATGCTGTAGCGGTTTTCCTTCGTATCTTTCTTCTTTATCCATAATATAATTCCGAATGGTGGACCTGACAGGGGTCGAACCTGCGACCTCCTGCGTGCAAGGCAGGCGCTCTCCCAACTGAGCTACAGGCCCATCTAATCTTTATCTTTAAATTCTGTGTTTTCAAGCAAATCCCAAATAAAACATCCTAAAACAACACTTGTAACCACAATAATACTTACTATTATGTATATGCCTTCCATACTACTTCTTATATTGGTGCCGAATGCAAGAATCGAACTCGCGACCTTTCGCTTACAAGGCGACTGCTCTACCTGCTGAGCTAATCCGGCATAAAACTTCTTTATTCTCCCTTGGCAAAGTGAAGTCGCTTCTCAACGAATTCTCTTACCTTTTGTTCTGTGTACCAAAGACCACTAAACATTTGTGTACTGTCAGGCCACTCAACAATATATCTTTTATAGCCAAAAGGACGCTCTACAAAAATTCTAGCGTCTCCATAATTTTCTACTAATAACCTCAAAGGTAATCCTCTAACTTAGGAAGAGGTACCGTTTCTTGCTTAGGACCTTCTTTAATAACAGCATTAATGTAATTGTTATAATCTGCTAGCATAATCGCAAACTGTTCATTTTCTTTTGCTAAATTTCTCAACTCAACTTTTCCAGCTTGTCCTCTTTGCCAAGCGCTATGATCGTCACTGTATTCGTAAAACCAATCGTGACGTCTTAGCATGTCGAAGTATTCCTCAATAGTGAGCATTCATAGCCTCCTTGAGTCTCGTAATTTCTTGTTGCAATTCATTGATTCGTTTGTATGCGGCATATTTACCAGCAGTTTCTTCAGCTATCAACTTATCTTTTAGAGAAAGCTCAGTTTCAAGGCGAACGATGTGTTTCTGCTGATCACAAAGTTCTAGTCTTAGCTTCTCTTCAAGAGTATCATTTAAGCTAAAGTTCTGTGGCATAACAATCTACCTCAACGTTTATGGTACCAATTATATATCATGTATCTCTAAATGTCAATAGTTTTTTTAAAAAAAGTGTGGGGCACGACCGAGTAGTCCCAATCCTTATCCACATTATCTGCCCCACCCGATCAGGTTGGTAGTGCGCAGTGACTACCTGAGGACTTACAATGCCAGCTGACTCACCCCGATCGTAGTCCGCCACACTACAACCATTTACCCTACCACCGTAGCGTAGGCGCCGATTTGAGCATCGTTGAGAGGCTTGGCGGGTGCATTGTTTGGTCTCGGTGGAGAGATTCGAACTCCCGACCCACTGCTCCCAAAGCAGTTGCGCTACCAGGCTGCGCTACACCGAGTTTAAAACTTTATCCGGCTGAACGAGTAATAAAGTTCAGACGAATTTTTTGAGGTTCGAAGTACTTAACAATAAGTTCTTCAGCAACTTTTACGTCGACAGTCTTACAACTAAAGATGTCGATATAGGCATCACCGTTGTGATCAACTAAGTGACCAGTGATGCTAGAAGTCTCAATCATTTGAACAAAACTAAACCCAGCTTTATCTTCAGCATGAGTAGCGAAGTGTTCAATCATAGGTTCTCCGAAACCGACCATGTCGATAGCGGGAACAAGTTCTTTGATAAAGTTATATATGTTCTCACGGCTAGTAACTTTATCTTTACTACAGGCTGCACAATCAAACATAGCGTGATAGCCCCAGTATGACATTTTTTCAATCTCCAAAAATAAAAGTGGCACGCCCGAGAGGATTCGAACCTCTGACCGATGGCTTAGAAGGCCATTGCTCTATCCAACTGAGCTACGGGCGCATTAAAAGTTTATTAGCCTTTCTTTCGAGAGGCTTTACCGCGACCTTGCTTTGCGTATAGTTCATTTTCGTGTTCTAAGATCTCAACTACCGCTTCAGTTAGCTCTTTAGCTCGACGAGCATCGACTACATCGCCATGCTCGTAAATGATTACCTTATTACCCTGTTTCTGGATAGAACACATAGCTCGCAATGAGCTTTGCTTTGCGTAATTAGTTGCTTCCTGAGTACTAGGAAATTCTTCTTCGTACTGCGATCCGTTGACCTTTACTACCCACACCTTATTCATAATATAGTCCTTCGTTTACTCTTCCATGAAAACTTCAACAAGTTTAGTTTGAAGTCTTCGAGCTTCCTTTTCCCAAGGTTGATCCCAATACTCAGCTTTCGAGTAGTTCTTGTTCTTCCAATGAGTCAGGCTTTCATTCAACTCGCCGCGAACAAACTGTTTGACGTGAACGAGTTCATGCGCCAGTGTGCCCAGCCAGTTACCGTATAAAGCGACATCAATAACAAAAGAGCGCTTATCTAAAGATTCACATAGACCTTCACATGTTTTCTTGCTGTCTACAAAAACGCTATGATGAAAGTTTACTTGAACCGCAGTTTTCAACCGATCAATCTTTAGTTGTTTCGTAAAACTGTTAATTGCCTGCAATGCATAAGCTTGCAACCCGTAATCAAGTTTCCCGCCACGTGGCCCAGAAAACGAAACCGTCATATGATTCGACATGTTATTTATCCTATAGTGATAGTACTAGTAATAAAATAACAAAGATCAAGAAAGCGTATTCCCAAGTAATAGAAATCACTTTGAATGTGAATTTAACTATTACCATTAGGACTACGAGTATTAGCCACAGTCCTAATAGTATTGAGAGCGCTTCCATTAATAATCGTCACTGAATCCTATATTATAATTATAATTACCAGTAACTTCACTGAGATCAAAATCGTTCACAGTCGAAGTATACAGCACGAAATCTGATTCTTTAGTCAGCTTACGTAGTGAACGCTTATTGCGCTTAAGCTCTTGCTCAGCGATCTCTACGTCATCATCAAAATAATCAATTGCCATTAGGCTACCTCCTTCATTTTTTCTTCGAAAATCTCTTTGAGTGTCATCGCTTGCAATTTAGACTTAGCACCGATGTGCCACTCGTATTGAGGATTCGAAGTTGCTTCAATTCCACCGTCGTAATCTTTCCAATTGTAGATAGTAACGATGAAAGTTTCATCTTCATAAGTTGCATCTTGAACGGTGAGAACCCATTCAATATCGACCTTGTTGTCGCCAGACGTGTCGTCATAAGTCGGAGGACCGAATGCGTGAACAAGATCGTCATAAGACGCTACTAGGTATCCCTGTAAGGATGTACCACTACCGTCTCCTGATTGATATACTTTATACATAACTAAAACCTTTTCCAACCTTATGATGCCATTCTACCACGCTCAACTGAAATTGTCAACTGTTTTTTTAGATCATTTGGTTATAACTTTATAACCTTTAATAACCTTTCGACATGTGAGTGTAGCAGTCAGGATCGAACTCGTCTAGACTCTTGCCACAAATGCAAGTGTCAGATTCTTCGAACGAGGGCGCGCCCACCAAGGCGCGAATCTGGTCCTCTGTGTACCTTTGTTCTCCGCCGCGGATACTCTGTTCCGCTAGAAGACGAATCATCTCATCATTCATTCATATAGTCCTCGTAAATCATGTGCATCAGCGTATCGCGATACTCGTCCATTTGTTCATTAATATCGCAGCTCGCGTCGATCGGACATGCGTGCTTGCGACCGATCCGCTCGAGCACTTCAAGATCTGACATAGCCGTTACTTCCATGATGACTTGGTCTACAATCTGATCGTTAACTAAATTACTCATCACTCTTCTCCTTCTGTGAGAGACAGGTACAATTGTTCAACCGTGTCAAGTGCATTCAGCAACTGAGCACCGGCTACCACATCAATCTCTCCGTGCTCCCGTGCACACAAAACGCAGTTGCGTAAGGCGTCGATGGTGCTGACGCCTTGGATCGGGAATTGAACCACATTACTCATTAGTAACGCTCCTCCCAGTCGTAATAGAACTTATTGAGCCCAGGAAGTATTTGATCCAGGCCTTCCATGAACGCCTTGTCCGTCTCATCGACCTTGCCGCGTTTCTCCTGGCGCTCGAGCCTTGCTTCCAAGTCCTCAACGCTATCAAGAAGGCTGCCTATCGATCCCATAATACGATCACGAGGTTTGAGGGTCATCATCGGTTTATCTCCACATTCACAGAAAAGTTAACGGTTCGAAATTCAGTCTTAAACCGCTCTTCGTAAGCTTCACGTCCGCGGTCTTTGATGTAATCTCTGTACCATTTTATATAGTCGGACTCACGCCCGAATACTTCGTACACGGGATCATCGGGGTAGTCTTTTTCGAGAACGATATAGACTTTACCTTCAACGATCATTAGAGAGCCTCCATGGCCGCGTTATATATAGTCATGTTGGTAACAGCTAGTGATTTCATCATGTTGCTGTTGAGACGAACGCCAGCGTTACCGTGACGATGAAGGCGGATCATGTAGTAGTCCGCCTTGACCACGGGATCCGCAGTAGGCTCGTCCCGATCGATACGCTCGATGATGCCGGTACAGATACCTGCGGCGGACACCCACCGTATCTCGTCTCCGACTTTACCATAATTACTTAACATATTCAATACTACCTTTGTATGTGATAGACTAATTCTAACCGGTGTTTCAGCAATTGTCAACTGTTTTTTTGAACTTTTTTGCTGTCCCTTTAGAATCAACCACTTAGTCTATTTTTTTTCATCATTATGGTACCATTCTAAACCATTTCAAAGAGAATGTCAACTGTTTTGTGAAAAAAAGATTTCCTTAGAAATCAACTACTTATGATACTGTACACATAAGTTATTGATTTTTATGGCAAAAAAATATTTTTAAAAAATGGTTGACATTTTCAGCTGGCTGTGGTAGAATGGTATCTCAAATGGAAAACTACGGTTCGAAAAAATTTGAAAAAAACAGTTGACAATGAGATTCGACTATGGTAAGATACACAAGTATTTGATGGAGAACTGTAGTGTCTAAACAAACAGAACAATTTCGCATACTGACAGCGCGACAACATGTCCGTGAGCGCATCGGTATGTACATGGGTTCGAGCTCGCAAGAGTCTATCGAACGTTTCGTGCTTGGCCAGTGGAAGTCAGCGACCTATGTCCCTGCACTATCCAAGATGGTGGACGAGATCCTCGACAACGCGATCGACGAAGCGATCCGCACGAACTTTAAATACGCGAACAAGATCAACGTGTCGGTAGAGGGTAACAAGGTTATCGTCACCGACAATGGCCGCGGGATCCCTCAGGATGAAATCTTTGATGAAACCTCTGGGGATACCATTCTTCGTCCCGTAGCAGCATGGACGAAGGTGAACGCCGGTACCTCGTTTGACGACGAGCGAGTAACGATCGGTACGAACGGTGTCGGCTCAGCTGCTACCAACTTTCTATCATCTCAGTTCGTCGGTAAGACTTGGTCCAATGGGAACCTAGTCGAAGTCAAGTGTAAGGACGGTGCTGAGACAGTCAACATCACACGTAAGACAAAGGACGGTAACGGTACTGAGGTTGCCTTTGTCGCTGACTTCTCTTTGTTTGAAGTCGACAGCTTAGACGAGCTTGACACGGTAGCGCTCATTGAGGATCGACTCATCAGCCTCCAAATGGCTTTTCCTGAGATTGCCTTTTCCTTTAATAAACGACGCGTAAAGGTCAATGATCTTAAGAAGTACGCTGCGCTGTTCGGCGAGTGTACCATCATCGAGAAAAGCGAGAATCTCTCGTTCTTCTTCGCTCCCTCTGAGGACGGCTTCCGTTCGAACTCGTTCGTCAATGGAGTGAACACTCGACAGGGTGGCAACTATGTCGACTACCTGGTGAACGGTGTAGTAGACGAGCTCGTTACCATGATCAAGCGTAAGCACAAGATCGAGGTGGTCAAGACGACGATCAAGGGTGGGCTTACTTTCGTTAAGTTCGCTCGTAACTTCATCAATCCGAAGTTTGATAGTCAGACTAAGGAACGTCTTACGAACCCCTATGGTAATATTAAGGAACACGTCGAGAGTGCAGGAGTCAAGGATTTTCAAGCTCTAGCGAAGAAAATCTTAAACACACCTGAGATCATCGATCCTATCATTGAAGCTCAGCTCGCTAAAAAGCTCGCGGCTGACAAACGAGCTGCAGCTCTAGCTCAAAAGAAATTGCGCAAAGTCAAGGTAGCTAAACACATTTCGGCTAACGGTGACAACGCTACCCTCAAGATTGTCGAGGGTGATAGTGCTATGGGGTTCCTATTGAAGGTGCGTGATCCTAACAAGGTGGGAGCCTTCCCGCTTCGTGGTGTGATCATGAACACATGGGATATGAAACCAGCCGAAGTCTTGAAGAACAAGGAGCTATCTGAGCTGGTGGCTGTGCTAGGGTTGGATATTAATGATCCCGACAGTGTCGACGACATGACTTACAGAAATGTCGCAGCACTCACTGATGCTGACCACGACGGTATCGGACATATTAGCCCATTGCTCATCGCTTTCTTCTACAAGTTCTGGCCAAGGCTACTAAATGAGAGACGAGTTAAGATTACTCGTACACCGATTATGATTTCAACTAATGGCTCTGATGTAAATTGGTTCTATACATACGAACAAGCAACAGAGTTTAAGACTAACAATCCAAACTGGAAGCATAGATACATTAAGGGTCTCGGATCTCTTACTGAAGAAGAGTATGATCGAATTATTAATGATCCAGTCTACGACACAGTAACAGTAGACGATGCTTCTATTTTTCAAATGATGTTCGGTAAAGATTCGAACCTACGTAAGGAATTTATGTTTCAATGAGTGACTTGACTATGTTTACAAACGAACCGGAAGTGACTTCTTATCCAGAAGATAACTATCCCATCTCAGCGGTAGCTAAAAACGAGTGGCTCAGCTTTGCTAAGTACACCGTTGAAGCTCGAGCTATTCCTAACATGATTGATGGTATGAAACCCGTTCAAAGGTTCTACCTTTACTCGTCGATTCTTAACTCGAAGCGAGAATTCAAGAAAGTCTCAGCGGTGAGTGGTATTATTAGTGACTATGGTTACAATCATGGAGAGGGTTCTGCGGCAGGCTCCGGCCAACTTATGGCAGCCACGTGGAATAACAACATCTGTCTAGTTGAGGGACGCGGTTCCTTCGGTACTCGACTCGTTCAAGAAGCTGGTGCACCTCGTTATGTTTATACTCGACTGCACGACAACTTCAACAAGTACATTAAGGATATTGATCTCGCTCCTAAGCACGAGGATCCTGAGCACGAACCACCGGCATTCTACCTTCCAGTTATCCCTCTAGTGTTGGTTAACGGAACTAAGGGTATTGCTACTGGCTTTGCTACTAACATCCTCCCTCATGATCCTGAGAGCGTAGCTGCGGCATGCTTGGAGTACATCAACACCGGCGATATTAAGAGTACCCTTCAGATTAAGTTTCCTGAGTTCAACGGTGTAGTTACTCAAGACCACGAGGATCCTAGCAAGTATACGGTAATCGGTGTTTTCGAGAAGAAAGGTAAGACACAGCTTACGATTACTGAAGTACCCTATGGCTACGACCGTGAAAGCTACGTCAAGGTTCTAGATGGCCTCGAGGAGGACGGTGACATCGTATCCTATGAGGACCAGTGCGACAAGACAGGATTCAAGTTTGAAGTCAAGCTCAAGCAGAATACCTCGGCTAACTGGAATGCTTCTAAGATCATTAGTAAGTTTAAGCTGAGTAAGCCTATGTCGCAAAACCTTACGGTGATCGATCAAGACGGTAAGCTTCGTGAGTATCAAGATGCTCGAGGTATCGTAAAGGATTTCTGCGACTACCGAATGGGAGTACTCAAGCAGCGAATCAACAAGCAAATCTCTCTTAACTCGATTGAACTCAACTGGTTACGACTCAAACTCGAGTTTGTACAAGCAGTGCTTGACGACAAGATCGTATTTAAAAACAAAACTAAGGCTCAGGTAATCGCTCAAATGAAAGCAGCCGGAATGCACCTTTCGCAAGACGAAGGTGAACGACTTCTTCGCTTGAATATCATGAGTCTGACCAAAGAAATGGTTGCTGAACTTGAAAAACAAATCAAGGATGCTGAAAAGCAACTTCGATTCTGGCAGCAAACCAGCCCCAAAAAGCAGTTCGTCTCTGACCTCGAAGAGATTAACTAAATTTAATCTAAAAACAATTGACAAATGCAGTATGATGGTGTAGAATATGTTGAATGTAGGAGAATACACACCCGACAACTGGGTAGTGTTGAAATTAAAACAAGGTAAGCTTGATCGTGGATTCTACAAAGTCCTCGCTGGGTGGAGTGGTGGTTACCTAGACGGTGACAGTTGGCGAATGAACTCAGGTGTCTCTGAGGTCACTGAGGACGGTGATTACCTATTGTTCCATGGCTACTCGGGTAGTATCTATCGTTGTCATAAGAAAGGTTATGGGTTGCGAATGAATAATGCCGGTGTTTACAATCATTTAAAAGAGAAGGAAGGATTCGAAGGTCAAGTTACTTTGATGGACGAAGATACTGATTGGCTGAATGTGAAATGGTAAGCTATAGCACGAACTGGTGCGGTCCAATCAACATGAAATGGATCGAAGAAAATGGTGATTATTGGAGCGGTGGTCGAATTGATATCTACGGTGTACCGGGCGAACATTATCCTATAGAGTATGGCTTGCCTGTTATGCACACTGAGGATTGGAACGATTTCAGTGGTTGGTTAGATGACTTTGAAACACACGAACTGTGGCAGTTTGACGACATTATCGCACAGTACGAACAAGAGAGTGGCCGAAAGATTCGGTGGTTGAAAGATGAACGATAAAAAAAGATTGTTTGAAGGCTTAGACGAACTACGTGAAATACAACAAGCGGTACGGGCTGAATATGAAGCTAAGAACGATGCATGGTGGAATGGTCTTACCGAAGAAGAACGTGAAGATGCGTTTTATGCTGTAATCAAGCGTATGCACAAAGCCGAAGTGGAAGACCGAGGCACTTATCGTTGGGCACTATACGATGTATTTGGTTTTGATCCAGGCATGTATGGGCGCGGTATGGATTGTGGCTACATGTCACTGCAC